>OFFL01000499.1_pt1 | contig 42958 bp, 38 predicted proteins | sample 1521391 | NCBI WGS metagenome assembly OFFL01 (sample SAMEA3504082, study PRJEB24116) | mouse gut metagenome | biome: mouse gut; feature: mouse-associated habitat; material: faeces | place: Denmark | collected 2011
CAAACCGTTCGGCTATGACGAGTTTCTCAAAGCCGTCGATAAGGCCGTGTCGCTCAAAGAGCTTATCGAGCGCAGCCGCAGCGCCGATGAGGCTCGGCAGGAGGAGGCTGCGGTGGAGGATCGCGAATTTCTCTCGGTCAGGGCAGACTATCGCACCATGCTGGTGCGCATAAGCGACATAGTGTATTTGGAGAGCGTAGGCGAATACGTGCGTCTGCATATCGCCGGCTCGTCGCCAATAGTGACGCTGTTTCGTCTGAAAAACATGGAGACGACGCTGCCCGCCGACAGCTTCATGCGCGTACACCGCTCCTACATAGTCAACCTCAGACGTATCACGGGTTATGCCAAGGGGCGTATCTACTTCGACGGCGACGAGTATGTCCCTCTGGGCGAGAAGTACAGGGAGCAGTTTCTGAAATACAAGGGTGCGGCGCCGCAAGTGTATACAATACCGGTAGGCAGCCTGGATGAGCTGAAATATCCCACGGTGAACCGCAAACCCTATTCTATTCTGACAGCCTCCAGACTGGCCTCGGAGAAGCATATTGACTGGATTATAGAAGCGGTTGTAAAAGCGCGGGAGACGATTCCGCAGCTTTCCATGGATATTTACGGGAAAGGCGGAGAGGAGAAAAAGCTTCGGGAACTGATCAAAAAGCTTGGAGCGGAAAATTATATTATACTCCGGGGACAGCAGAACATGAAAGAGATTTATCAGGATTATGAGTTATACCTGTCAGGCTCTACCAGCGAAGGATTCGGGCTGACCCTTATGGAAGCCGTCGGAGGCGGACTTCCCATTATTGGGTTTGATGTGCGGTACGGGAATCCTGCCTTTATCGATGAGGGAAAAAACGGATACTTGATTTCTGTGGATGCGCATATGACGTCAAAGGAGAAGATTGAGGCATTGACAGACCGGCTGATAAGGCTGTTTACCGAAGCGGATCTGGACAGCTTTCATGAACACTCCTATGAGAAGGCCCGGGGATTTCTGACAAGGGAGGTGGAGCTGAGATGGAAACATATTGTGGGCTGACAGATACGGTTCTTTTGCTGGATCATTATGGAGAAGACAGCAAGTTGCTTCACCAGTCGTTTCGAAGCGCCGGTTTTACAGGGCCGGTGATCGTAATTGAGGACAACGGTTTTTTGCCGGAGGATGTGATTTCCGCATATCAATTTTTTTGCGGTGATTTTCGAAAAAGCAGCAAGACACCGGGAAAGGCAAGATACTTTAACCAGATCAATGTCCCGGACTATTGGGAGATCAGCGGAAGCAATTCCGACGGAAAGGTGTATGACCTGCACAGGGAACGGGGACGTATTTTTTACGCAGAGCCAAAGCATAAAAGGCTGGTGAGAGTGGTGGACTGGATGGACGAAAGGGGAACGGTCCGGTCCAGTGACCATTACAACCATTACGGCGCTTTGTACGCCAGAACCTTTTTTAACAAGGAGGGGAAGCGTTTCTGCAAAGCATATTTTGACGGGGAAGGACGTGAAACGCTGCTGGAGAATTTCGTCACCGGCGATATTATCCTGAACAGGGCAGGCAGGGTTTATGTATTTAAAAGCAAGGTGGAGCTTACGCTTAGACTTTTGGAAGAGCTGGGCGCCATGGAAAGCAGAATTTTCTTTAATTCCCTGTCTACTCCCCTGTTTGTGTCCGAGAGGATGCCGGAGGGAAGAAAAGAGGATGTGCTGTTCTGGCAGGAGGGAGCCAGAAACGATATTCCCGGTAACATGCAGCTGATTCTCTCCGGGCAGTCAAGGCGGGCAGGAAGGATCTACGTACAAAAGAAAGCCAGCTATGAGAAGCTGGTCCAGCTGGGGGCATCCGGGGAAGTACTGAGCCCGCTGGGATTTGTTTACGGATACGGCAGAGAGAATACCTTTCAGAATAAGGCGCTGATCTGTACCAATTCTGACAGGATCGAAAAATGTGAGGAGCTGATAAAGGCGCTTCCGAGGATGCATTTTTACATTGCTGCAATTACGGAAATGTCGTCAAATCTAATGAGTCTGTCCCGGTATGACAATGTAACGCTGTATCCGGCAGCGCGGATGGAAATCATCGATGAGCTGTTCGATACCTGTGATTATTATCTGGATATCAATCATGAGACTGAGATTGTATCGGCGGTGAAGCAGGCATTTCTGCATAATCAGCTGATTCTTGGATTTAGGCAGACGCTGCATAACAAATTATTTATCCCGGCAGGGCATGTGTTTGACAACCATGAAGCGATGATCGTTTTCTTAAATCGGATTATGGATCATGAAGAGATGATCCGTGAGCAGATCGATTTACAGAAAAGAGAGGCTATGTCAGAAGAGGCGGCTGCGTATGCGGCTCTTTTGAAATAAAAACTTTAAATGTCAGGAGGAAGAGTATGTTAGGAACAGGATTAGACCCAAGGTATGTAGTAACTTTTCTGGAGTTTATGCTTGCAGTGTACAGTGTGGCGCTTGTATTCAACACGGATAAGAAGGTTCTTAAAATTGTACATATCGTACTGGGTATTATATGGGTTGTTCTGGCGCTGCTGAATATTTTTCTTTGATATGGCCGGGGTTGTTTCGCTGAGAGGAGGGACAGCCCCTCAGCTGAATGGGAAAGTATGTCTTATAAAAAACTGCGCCGCCAAGCGCGTATATAAGAGTGCGAGGCCTGTTCGATGAGGAAGATACGAAATGAGAGTTGTATTTGATAAGTATACGGATGACGCAGGGAAGCTGTTAAAGATGATGCGCCGCACAGAGCCTGACACGGGCGCTGTGGCGTTGGAAGATGACGGTTTTTTACCGAATACAATCTTCTCCTTATATGAATATTTTGTTTATGGACAAAATTGCGAAGCGCTGAAAGAAAGGGACTTGCACTACAGCTTTTTGAAGGTGCCCGAATTTTGGGAGATACGTACTTGCGGAGCACACGGCGCCGTTTATGATATGGGCTGTAAAAAGGCGAATATATACTATAACAAACTCCAAAATGTACAACATGTTGAATGGCTTATGGAAGATGGCTGGATTTACAGGATCGATTACTATAACAAATATGCTTTACGATATGCCAGCGAATTTCTGGATACAGACGGAAAAACAGAATCTAAAGTGTTTTATTCCCACAGAAATCAGGAGGTGATTGTGGAACAGCCCCAAAGCGGCGCAATTACCCTGCTGAATGAAGGGAAAATAAAGGCTCTTTTTACATCCCGGGAGGAATTGATAGAATATTTTTTTACAGAAGCTTTTTTTACAGAAACAGGCTCGGAGGAAAGCCGGGTGTTGTTTGTACAAGATCAGGAAGGGCTCAGATTATCACAGCGGCAATGGGGAGGAAGATGCGTGTGGGAGAGCGTTTGGTTCTCCAACAGCGCGTTAATGAATCAGTATATTGATATGGGGGGAAAGAACGGCCGCCGCATTTATTTTATACCGGAAGAATATCCGGTAAACGATGCAAAAGGGGAAGCGTTGATTTTAACATGCTCGGATCAGCTGCAGGGAATAGAATATTTGATTCATGAGCTGCCGGAGGTGATGTTTCATATAGGGGCCAACACACAGGTATCAGAAAAGCTTTTGAAGCTGGGGCAATGTCCCAATGTGAGAATCTATCCGCAGATCGGCAGGGAGCAGTTAAGCGCCCTGTGGAGCCATTGCGATTTTTATTTTGACATAAATCATTACGGGGAAATTCATAATGCCATAGATACTGCGCATCAAAACAATCTATTGATTTTAGGGTTTGAAAATACCATACATTGCAGAGAGCTGGTTGTGGAGGAATGTATCTTTTCACAATCAGATGAAAAGAAGCTTGCAGGGGAAATGAAGAAGCTGGTAAATCAACCGGAAGCTGTGGGGGAAAGGTTAGTAAAACAGCAGAAAAAGAAACGTGAAATCTGGGAGAGGCAGTCAGGGACCGTTTTGCAGAAAGAGAAAGGAATTTGAGAGGAAAGAAGTGACGATATACATATTTAATTTATTGGCCGGGTATGCAATCAGCGGCGTAGAGTATGCACAGGGATTTCGGGCGTCGATGCTGAACAATTTTTCTCTTCCGGTAAGATTTGTTTTTACAGAATTGCCTGCAAGGTTGGATATCGGCAGATATGAAAAAATCGGAATAGACGTGAAGCAGATGATTAGTATGCATCACTATTTATCAGATCATTCTGTGCTGGAATTCACACAAAAAACAGAGAATAAACTGGAAGAACTGAAAGAAAGTTTACATTATACAAATATCATTTATCAGGAGACAGAGATTAGACTGATCAAAGATGATTTTACCATTGCTTCCATCCTTTTAGAGGAAACAAATAAAGACCGATTTTACGGTATCCATTATTTCAGCAGAGGAAAGCTGATCCGCACGGAATATTATACCAGTGGAATTGCCTATGCAGATTATTACGTGACTGCAAAGTCGGATGAGGGACTTTACGCTAAGTTAGTAAGGCGCGCCTTTTACAAAAGGGACGGTTCCGTCATCTATGAACAGATCTGGAAGGAGAATGAAGAACGATATCTGTTTCCGGACGGAAGGCTTTGGACAAAATCACAATTTGTGGCGGAATTTGTAAAAATGCTTCATTTGTCGGAAAAGGATATTGTTTTTCTGGACCGGGGCGCACAATTTGATTTTGTACAACCGCTTTTTCAGTTTGGAGGGAAAGCGCGGTTTATGACCTTTTTTCACAGTGGTCATTACTTTGAAAAAGGGGAGGATCCGTGGCATTATTTGTACTTAAATTGGGAGTATTATTATTGGTTTAAATATTCCCATAAAATCGATACTATGATCGTATCTACACAGGGGCAAAAGGAAGAATTGATAAAAAAACTCCAGGAATACCAGTGCAATGTTCCGCAAATTGCTGTGATACCGGCGTCCGGAATTGAGAGGCTTCGATATCCGGAGGCGGAAAGAAAGAAGTACTCAATGATATCTGTTTCTCGTTTTGATGAGAAAAAAAAGATTGATTGGGTCATAAGAAGCGTGATAAAAGCGCATCAGAAAAACCCCTGTGTGTTTATCGATATCTATGGGCGTGGAGAGGAAAAATATTTCCGATATTTGCAGGATATTGTGTCCGAAAACCATGCTCGATCCTATGTGAGATTTATGGGATTTATGGATGTCACAGAGGTCTATAAAAACTATGAAGTATATATATCCGCATCATTAGGGGAAACCTTGGGACTTTCTATTTTGGAAGCGGCCGGTTCCGGCGTGGCGATGATAGGGCTGGATGTAAAATATGGAAACAGGTTGTTTATTCAGCCCGAAAAAAACGGATATCTTATTGATTATGACCGAAAATACATTGAAGAGGATGACAGTGCTCTGATTGATGAAATGGCGGAAAAAATCGTGGAAATTTTTGCTGATGGAGAGAGATTGGAGGCGTTCCACAGAGCCTCCTATGAAATCGCAAGGGATTTTTCCAATGAAATAATTGCGGAAAAATGGAGGCGGCTTTTGACTTGAAGCACTGTCATTTTGGCGAAGGGAATGTGAATGTGGAAATGTTGAAGGGTAATTATTTAAAGGCTTGTTGCAGGCAAGAGGAGGTGTAACCATGAAGGAGAAACGGACGTTGCTTTTATGCGGTACGGCAGTGATTCTGGTCCTGGGAACAGGGGCGTGTGCGTCGGCAGACGTCGGTGCCGGGAGGACGGAATCGGAAGCTCCTGCAAAGACAGAAGAGTCGTTTACGGACATTGACGATGACAGGGTGTCGCTGAATTCTGGCCCCCGGGAAAGCCAGGTGCGTGTTCCGGAAGCATCCGGGACGATTACCTATGGCAATGACCTGGCTGTATTGGACGCTTCCAATACCGGCAACGGTTACGTGATGATCAAGTATACGGGCAGTGTCAATAAGATTAAGGTGCAGATATCCAAGGGAGATCTCACATATACCTATGATTTGAATGCCAGAGACGCATATGAAGTGTTTCCGCTTTCAGAGGGAGACGGGACATACAGCGTTAAGGTTTTTGAAAATGTAAGCGGCAAGCAGTATTCGCAGGCCTTCAGCCAGGAGGTGGAGGTATCGCTGGAGGACCAGTTTGAGCCGTTTTTATATCCGAACCAGTATGTAAATTTTACCCGGGAAAGTGATGCGGTACAAAGGGCCGCTGAGCTGGCTGCCGGAACAGAGGATGATTTGGGTGTCGTGGATGCGATATACAACTACGTGATTGATCATTTGACTTATGATACGGAAAAGGCGGAAAATGTCCAGAGCGGATATCTTCCGGATGTGGATCAGGTGCTGGCATCGGGGAAGGGAATCTGCTTTGACTATGCGGCTCTTATGGTATCTATGCTTCGTTCCCAGGACATTCCTGCCAAGCTGGTAGTGGGTTACACAGGCAGTGTTTACCATGCGTGGGTAAATGTGTATATTGACGGTGTGGGCTGGATCGACAATTACATTTATTTTGACGGGACCAATTGGTCTTTGGCAGATCCCACATTTGCTTCCACAGGAGGGAAGAGCGATTCCATTAAGCAGTATATCGGCGATGGCGCCAATTACCAGCAAAAATACTGTTATTAACGAGGAGACAGGCTTATGAATGGGAAAACAGAGCAGAAGTATACATATAGTGAACTTTCTGCTTTCTGTCTTCAGGTGTCCATCCTTTTGAAGGCCGCAGTCCCCTTGGATGAAGGACTGCGGATTATGGCAGAGGATGCGGCAAATGAGGACGAAAAGAAACAGCTGCTTTTTTTGGCGGATGAGATAGAGCTGGGAGCGCCGGTTTTTGAGGCCTTGGAGAAGGCCGGAGGTTTTCCTGATTATGTAATTAAAATGGCAAAGCTGGGGGATCAGACGGGAACGCTGGATCAGATGATGGAGTCTTTGGCGGGATATTATGACAAAGAAGACAGAATGATCAGAAACATCCGCAACGCCGTCACATATCCCATTATGATGGTTCTTATGCTTTTGGTGGTGCTGTTTGTGCTGTTCACCAAGGTTATGCCCATTTTCGAAGAGGTTTATGAACAGCTGGGAACCCGGCTGTCTCCCGTATCCCAGGCGGCAATCCGGCTGGGGGGTATTTTCAGCGGCGTTGCTTTAGCGGCGGCAGCAGCGGCGGCATTGGCGGTTCTGGGATTGTACATAGCATCTATATTCGGCAAAAAGGTGCATCTGGTGGAGAATGCAGTCGGGAGGCTGAAACGCTCCAATAAAACAGCACTTCTGGCAGCGAAGAGACGCTGCAGCGCTGTTCTTGCCCTGACCTTAAAAAGCGGACTGGAATTGGAAAAGGGAATCGAATTGGCAACGGAGCTGGCTGACAACAGCAGGATTCGGGAGTATCTGGCAAAGTGTAAGGACGAGCTGGAGGCAGGCAGGAGCTATGATGAGGCCATGAAGGAATCAGGGCTGTTTAACGGTTTTCAGATTCAGATGATCAAGGTGGGAAACCGGAGCGGGCGCCTGGACAGCGTAATGGAAGAGATTTCCCGGGGATATGAGGAAGAGGCGGACGCATCTATCGACAATACCATCTCCAGGCTGGAACCTACAATAGTGGCAGTGCTGGCAGTGTCCGTGGGTCTGGTGCTTTTGTCTGTGATGCTTCCTCTGGCGGGCATATTGTCTGCCATAGGATAATCGGGGGACAAGGATGAAGCGGTTGAAAAAAGGTTGGAATATGATAAAAGGTTATCTGGCAACGGTAATACTTTTCGGTGCTGTGATGGGAGCTGTTTTGAACGGGATGCTGTCCATGTCCGGCAGAATGGACCGGGAGGGGGCAGAGACTCTGCGAAGCGCCATTGCCAGGGCCTCTGTTCAGTGCTATGCGATTGAGGGACGCTACCCGCCTTCTGTCCGGTATCTGGAAGAAAACTATGGAATCCGGATTGACTGGAATCGGTTTTACGTGTATTACGAAGGGTTTGCCTCTAATATCATGCCGGATATCACGGTTGTTTCCATTTCGGAAGAGTAAGGGGGAGAGAATATTTGAAAAAGCAGGTACAGCAGAAGGGTCGGACGGTCACTCTCCTTTTTACAATGCTGTTATTTTTGGTGTTTGTGCTGTCCGCGTTGTTTACGGTGCTCATCGGCGGGAAGGTTTATGAAAATATCAATCAGCGCATTCAGGAGAATTATTCCGGCCAGGTGGTTTTAAACTATGTGGCCAACAAAGTGAGACAGGGGGACCGGGCGGGGTGTGTGATGGTAAAGAGCATAGAGGATACGCAGGTGCTGGAGCTGGCGCAGGAAATTAACGGAAGAAAATATGTAACATGGATTTATTATAGAGACGGCGCGGTCAGAGAATTATTCACCAACGAAGGCAGCGGGCTGGGCTTGAAGGACGGCCTGGAGATTATGGAATGTCAGGGTCTGACCTTTACACAGGAGGATTCCGTCCTGAAGATACAGGTGTACGGAGCTGCATCCGGCAGTCTGCTATTGAACCTCAGAAGTGGAGGAGGCCGGGATGGAGAGTAAACGCGACTCAGGAACAGCTATGTTTCTCATGGAGATCATAGCAGTGGTATGCTTCTTTATTCTGTGTGCCGGCGTCTGCATCCTGGCGTTTGTGAAAGCCAATCACTTAAGCCGTTTGGCCAAGGATGTCAATTATGCTTCTCTGGCAGCCGAGAGTGTGGCTGAGGTCTGGAAAGCGCAGGATATGGAGGGGCTTGAACGGCAGTTTTTCATGTCAATGGAGGGGGAAACAGGTGTGATCTGTTGGGATAATCAGTGGAATCCTGTGGAGGATGAGAAAACGGCAGACTTTAGTGCACAGATAGATCTGGCGGGAGACGGATCGGTGGAAGAGGCACGGATCAGGATTCGGCGGCTTCAGGATGGCACGGAATTATTTGAGCTGAGCGCCAGGAAAATTCGCTGTCCATAGAGCGGGCATGGAAGGGAACGGGGCTATGAATGAGAAACAATCGGGAGGGCGGGTAAGCATTGGCACCTCATCTCTGATTTTAATATTTATTATTTTGAGTCTGACCGTTTTTGGTCTTCTTTCTTTAAGCAGCGCAGGCAGCGACTGGAAGCTCGCCCAAAAGAATGCAGAGGCTGTGAAGGGATACTATGAAGCGGACAGTCTGGCAGTGGAATTTGCGGCCATGGTGGAGGAAGTGCTGTCCCGTTACAGCCGGCAGACCGATGATGAAGAATATCTGCGGCTGGTAAAAGAAGAATTGGGCAGTTTTTTTCAGGAGGAAACCAATATTGTCCGGACAGACATAGAGATGCTTTATGGACAGATGCTTCATGTGGAATTGGAGATAGATCGGGAAGAAGAGGCAGGGTATCGGATTCTTTGCTGGAATATATACCACTCTGTGGATTATGAGATCGATCAATCCATACCTGTGTGGACAGGCAGCTGGTAAGGGGGATTTGTGAATGAATATTGCAGAATTGCTGGGTATGGCAGTAGCGAAACAGGCGTCAGACATTTTTATAGTGGCAGGTATGCCTTTATCCTATAAGGTAGAATGCCGCATTGAATATCAGGAAGAGGCCAAGCTGTCTCCGGCGCAGATTGAGGATTTGATAAAAGAATTGTATGAGCTGGCGGGGAATCGGAATATGAAGAAAATCCAGGAGGAGGGAGACGATGATTTTTCCTTTGCCCTGCCCAGTCTGTCCCGGTTCCGAGCCAATGTGTTTCGACAGAGGGGGTCTTTGGCCGCCATTATTCGTATTATCACATTCGAGCTGCCGGATTATGAGAAGCTGCGTATTCCGCGGACAATCATTGATGTAGCAAAGCTGACAAAAGGTATGGTGCTTGTAACCGGGCCGGCAGGAAGCGGTAAAAGCACCACCCTGGCCTGTATCATTAACGAGATTAACCGGACAAGAAATGCCCATGTGATCACACTGGAGGATCCCATTGAGTATCTGCACCGCCATGACAAAAGCGTGGTGTCACAGAGGGAGATCGGAACGGATACGGAAAGCTATGTGACTGGTCTTCGGGCGGCTCTGCGGCAGGCGCCGGATGTAATTCTTTTAGGAGAGATGCGGGATTATGAGACCATCAGGACTGCCATGACAGCGGCAGAGACGGGCCATTTGGTAATATCCACACTCCATACCATAGGCGCCGCCAATACCATAGACCGTATTATAGACAGCTTTCCGCCGGAGCAGCAACAGCAGATCCGGGTACAGATATCCATGGTTATGGAGGGGGTTATCTCCCAGCAGCTGCTTCCCGCTCTGGACGGCGGTGTGCAGCCTGCATTTGAAATTATGTTTTTTAATAATGCCATACGGAATTTGATTCGTGAATCCAAGATACATCAAATTGATAACGTGATTGCCACATCCCAGAAGGAGGGAATGGTATCCATGGATACGAGCCTGATCCAGATGTATCAGAAGGGAATCATTTCCAGGGAAACTGCAATTAACCGCAGCAATAACAGTGAGCTTATGGAGAAAAAGATCGAAAGGCTGTGAGCTGCAGCGCAGCGAAAAGTGCTGAAAGCACGATTTTGCGAATGGCGAGGTGTGAACAGTAACGAACTTTTGTCTTTTGCGCTTGCTATCAAGCGGTCTCCTGTGCTATGATGATTGCAGTTGTTTCCGGAGATTTTGGGACAATAAATGTGCGGAAAGGCAGTGGATCGCTATATGAGTGAAGTGGAATCAAAAAATTTTATTGAACTGATCATTGAAAAGGATCTGGAAGAGGGGAAATGTGACGCGGTGCGCACCCGGTTCCCTCCGGAGCCCAACGGCTATCTGCATATCGGACATGCCAAGAGCATTCTTCTGAATTACGGACTGGCGCAGAAATATAACGGGAAGTTTAATATGCGCTTTGACGATACCAATCCCACAAAGGAGGATATCGAGTTTGTGGAGTCCATTAAGGCCGATGTACGGTGGCTGGGGGCTGACTGGGAGGACAGGCTTTTTTTTGCCTCCGATTATTTTGGTCAGATGTATGAGGCTGCCGTGAAGCTTATCAAAAAGGGCAAGGCCTATGTGTCCGATCTGACGGCGGAGCAGATTAGGGAATACAGAGGGAGTCTTACCGAGCCGGGGAAAGAGGATCCGGGAAGCGGAAGAAGCGTAGAGGAAAATCTTCGGTTGTTTGAGGAGATGAAGGCCGGAAAGTATGCCGACGGTGAAAAGGTGCTCCGGGCCCGTATCGACATGGCCTCCCCCAATATGAATATGAGGGATCCTGTGATTTACCGTGTGGCCCATATGAGCCATCACAATACGGGGGATACCTGGTGCGTTTACCCCATGTACGATTTTGCCCATCCGATTGAGGATGCCATCGAGGGAATCACCCACTCTATCTGTACTTTGGAGTTTGAGGACCACAGGCCTCTCTACGATTGGGTGGTAAGGGAGCTGGAGTATCCCATGCCTCCCAAGCAGATCGAGTTTGCGAAGCTGTATCTTAAAAATGTAGTGACCGGAAAGAGATATATCAAAAAGCTGGTTCAGGAGGGGATCGTGGACGGCTGGGACGATCCCAGGCTGGTGTCCATTGCCGCGCTCAGACGCAGAGGCTTCACCCCGGAATCCATCCGGCGGTTTGTGGAGCTGTGCGGTGTGTCTAAGGCCAATTCCATCGCGGATTACGCGGCACTGGAATATTGCATTCGGGAGGATCTGAAGGCCAAGGCTCCAAGACTGATGGCTGTGCTGGATCCGGTAAAGCTCATCATTGACAATTACCCTGAGGGACAGACCGAAATGCTGACGGCGGTGAATAATCCGGAAAATGAAGAGCTGGGTACCAGAGAGATTCCCTTTGGGAGAGAGCTGTATATTGAGAGAGAGGATTTTCTGGAGGAGCCTCCCAAAAAGTATTTCCGTATGTTTCCCGGTAATGAGGTGCGTCTGATGAACGCCTATTTTGTCACCTGCACCGGCTGTGTGAAGGACGCGGAGGGGAATATTACGGAGGTGCATTGCACCTATGATCCGGCATCCAGAGGAGGCAACAGTCCCGATGGGCGAAAAGTAAAGGGAACCATCCACTGGGTGGCCGCAGATACGGCGGTTACTGCCCGGGTGCGTCTGTATGAGAACATTATCGATGAGGAAAAGGGCGTATACAATGAGGACGGAAGTCTGAATCTGAATCCCAATTCGCTCACCCTGTGTGAGGAATGCCGTCTGGAGCCGGCGTTTGCAGGGGCCGAGGCCTATGACAGCTTTCAGTTTGTGCGGCAGGGATTTTTCTGTGTGGATGCAAAGGATTCCAGGCCGGAGGCGCTGGTCTTTAATCGGATCGTGTCTCTGAAGAGCTCTTATGTACTTCCAAAGTCTTCCGGCTGAAATGGCGGCGGTGAGGAAGGGAAGATGCCATGTATGACATGACGATACGTCTGCGCACGGACAGCGGAAAGTGTCTGTATGAGCAGATCTATGAGCATATCAGAAAAGAAATCAGCTACGGGAAGCTTCTCACAGGGGAGAAGCTTCCCTCTACGCGTTTTCTGGCAGAATATCTTCAGGTGGCCAGGAGTACCGTGGATTATGCCTATGGTCAGCTTTTGGACGAAGGGTATATTGAAGCCAGACCCTGCAAGGGATATTTTGTGTGTCCCGTAAAGGAATTGTTTCAGATGGAGGAGGAAAAAAGGGAGACCGGGCAGGCGGCCTGGACGGAGAGTAAAAGGAGTCATGAGAAAACCCGGACAGAATCCGGGGAGAGCCGCGGCGGGGATCAGACAGGCATGGAGGCTGTCCGGCAGGAACCGCTGGTGGAGGAGGGCGGACGAAGCGCCGCTTTTTCAGCGCCCTGCCAGTACGACTTTTCTCCCTATGGCATCGACATGTCGGGTTTTCCCTTTGACACCTGGCGGAAGATCACCAAAAATATTCTCACCTATGCCAATGGCGACTTGTTTTCCCGGGGCGGCCCCCAGGGAGATCTGCAGCTGCGCCAGACCATCAGCAGATATCTGCATTCCTCCCGGGGAGTAAACTGCAGTCCGGACCAGATTATTGTGGGAGCGGGCAATGATTATCTGCTGCTTTTGCTGGAAAAGATTTTGGGCAGGCATGTGCGCATTGCCATGGAGAATCCCACCTATGCCAGGTCTTATCGTATTTTCCGGTCCTTTGCCTATGATATTGTAACAGTGGATATGGATGAGAACGGCATGAGGCCGGGGCGGCTGGAACAGGAGAGGGTGCGCTGTGCTTACGTGATGCCCTCTCATCAGTTTCCGGCCGGGACGGTCATGCCCATCGGAAGGAGGCTGGAGCTTTTGAAGTGGGCCTGCGGAGGACCGGACCGGTATCTGATCGAGGATGATTATGACAGTGAATTCCGGTACAGAGGAAAACCCATACCTGCCCTTCAGGCTTCTGACGAGCAGGGAAGGGTCATTTATATCGGCAGCTTTTCCAAGGCCATAGCTCCGGCTATCCGGATCAGCTTTATGGTGCTGCCAAAACCTCTGCTGGAAAAATATAAAAGGGATTGCTTCTTTTATTCCTGCACCGTATCCCGGATCGATCAGAGTATTTTAAACGTTTTTATGCGGGACGGGTATTTTGAGAGGCATTTGAATAAAATGCGGAAAATATACAAAGCGAAGCATGAGATGCTGTTGGAGGAGCTGCGCCCCTTCCGGAAGAAATTTCGGATATCCGGGGAGAATGCCGGTCTGCATCTGCTGCTGACAGCCAGGGATCAGACAAAGGAGCATGAGCTGGTCAGAAAAGCAGCGGAGAAAGGGGTCAGGGTTTACGGCCTGTTTGACAGCATGGCGGAGCCGGGGGATGAGGCCGGGAGGGATGCCCGGGAAAAAACGGAGGGCACGGCAGGAGTCTTTGAGGGCGCCACTGTTCTGCTGGGGTTTGGCGGTCTGGATTCTAAGGAGATCCAAGAAGGGATTGAACGGCTGAAGGAAGCGTGGCTGTAGAGGGGAATCAGGAGGAGTAAAGCAGGGAAGCAGAGATCATAGGGAGAACATAAATCAGAGGCGCCATGTATGATCATGCCGCCTCCGGTTACGCAGATATTTTGTTCGGACTTTGTGCAGCTGCAGATATCGGATGATCTATGCAGCTGCCCTACTGGTCGGTCAGAGAGGGGGCTTCCTCCGGACCATCTTCTTCGTCAAAAAACTCTTCCACGGCTTCTTCCACTTTTTCTCCTGCCTGGGCCATATGCTCTGACAGGGGAACGAAGGAATCGGAGGATTTGGTCTCATTCTCATCCGATGCGGCAGGGTCTGCTTCGTTGTTTTCAGAGGACTTGGGTGTGGTTTCTTCTTCCTTGTTTTCCGGGGTAAGGGGAACATAATTGCGTCCGGCAGTAGTGTCCTCTTCTGTGTCCACGCTGAAGTCATCGTAATCTTCATCCTCGGGTACGGCAGCGCCGGCCTTTTTATGCATATAATAATATGCGGCAGCGGCGGCTGTGCCGACGGCGGCGCTAAAAAGCAATATTTTTCCAAATTTTTTTGCCATAGATTGCTCCTTTCGGTTTGTTTGATCCTGTTGATTTACATTTTAATACTATTCTGTAAAATTGAAAAGAGAATATGTACAAATTTAGGAAAAATTTATTGTTTCGGTTTCACTGCATAAAAAAGTATGCTAAAATATGAAAATACAGAGCATGGGGACAGGAGCAGGATACATGAACAGTAAGTTCTTTGATCTGAAAAAGGAAAAACAGGACAGAATGATCAATGCGGCTCTGAAGATATTCGCTCTCCAGGGTTACCGCCATGCCAGCACCGACGATATTGTGCGGGAGGCGTCCATCAGCAAGGGGCTTTTGTTTCACTATTTTGGAAGCAAACTGGGGGTTTACCAGTTTATTTATGACTATAGTGTCAGATATATGAACCTGGAGCTGCGCTCTGCCGTGGATCCCGGAGAAAGGGATCTTTTTGAAGTTGTAAGACAGAGAGAGCAGGCCCGTATGCGGGCTATGCGGGGATATCCCTATATGCAGCAGTTTTTGAACCGGTCCATGTCGGAGGATGTGAGCGGTGCACTCATGGCCGTTGAGGATAAAAAGAATTCTCTGGAAAAGACCTATGAGGCCATTAACGGGCAGATCGATTACGGGCTGCTGCCTCCGGGGGTGGATGGGAGCCGGCTTTTGAGGATTCTGGATTTTACCGTTATGGGGCTGATGACGGAGCATTTTCAGGAGGCTTCCTTTCAGCCGGAAATGCTGTATGAAGAGATTTGCTCTTATTTGGGACTTATGAAGCGGCTGTCAAATATGCCGGCGCAGGAACAGGACGCCGCCCATGCCCGGAACCGGGAGGCCGATTTATAAGGCCGGCATGTAATTTTGAGCCGGCGGGAATCGGAAAGGGCGGCAGTTTGTCCGGTGTGGGTCATACTGCCCCACACTGATTACTATTTGCTGGTTTTGTAAGGCGCGTCTGCCGGGTAGCCGCCCTTCAGCTTTTGCATACCCCGCTGGATGGCATCCCGGGAGTTTTTCCAGTCGGCGTCTTTATTGCGGTAGTCGAATTTTTCTACCATCCAGGACACATCCTCCGCCAGACGGTTCATGTTCTGTTCCATGAGGGGAAGAAGGGTGGCGTAGAAATCTTCCTGATCCCTGCCGGACAGACGGGTGTCGGCAGCCTGGCACAGATCGCCGAAATGGGACAGGCAGAAGCCTTTTCCGTTTTTGATCTTTTCCCGGAAGCTGTCGTCCTGCTTCCACAGGTAGAAAAAGGTATCCAGGTATCTTTCATAGGTATCCCGGTAGTGGGAGCAGATGTAACAGGAGGCTTCTTTTTCCCGGACCCAGCTGCTGATGGCGTTTCCTCCGGCCTCGGCCTTTTTGAATTTGTCCTTCAGGGAGGGCTTTCCGGGACGAAAGCCGGAAAAGGTTTTGTGCATCTCGCCGATCATGCGCTGATAGTGGGTCTTCAGGATCCAGGCGTTGCCCAGGGTATTGCCATAGTCGAACATTTTTTTGAAATGATCCCGGCAGAACCCCGCTTTGTCTGTCATTTCCCTGATGTCCGCCTCCATGTAGGAGGAGCTGCTGCCCAGCACAAAGTCCAGAAGATCCTGTTCGATGCTCCTTTCAATGAAGCAGAAGGGACATTCGTCGCCGGCGTTTACCGCATCGTTCAGCGGAATGGTGTAGAGTTGTTCTTTCATGGGGCACCTCCGTGTATTGTGTATTTTGAGAGCGCTTTGTAAATGGAGCTGACTCTATTTTAGCGCAAAGGGTGAAAAATTACCAGGCTTTTTAGAAGCCCCTTAAATTCGTGCAAGCACGATTTTTGGGGCTTCTGGGGAGGCAGAAAGTGGAACAGTTCAGCCGCGCCACTCGCAAAGCCGTGCCTGCGGCCCTTTTCGCTGCTTCACAGCTGCCTTTGCTCGTATGCTGGCGCTCCCTCAGTCCCAGATAAGCCCCTCAAATTCGTGCAAGCACGATTTTTGGGGCTTATCTGGGACTGGCTGAACTGTTAATGAAAATTAAGAATTGTTTTGTTGTATTGTTTGGATCAAGAGGCTACTATATATTTTGGGATAATTAAAGAAGTAACGAAAGATGTGATAACATTTGATATTCAGCAGTATAGAATTCTTACTTTGTTTTCTTCCTGCTTTTTTGATATTATACGGTCTGGCTCCTGCAAAGATGAAAAATGTTGTGCTTCTCACGGGAAGTCTTATTTTTTATGCCATTGGGGAGCCCCGGTATCTGCTTTTGCTGATGGTTTCGGTGCTGGTAAACTATGTGCTTGGCCTGCATCTGGAGCAGAGAGGAAAACGGAAGGATAAGAAAAAGGGTCAAAAGATAAAAACACAGAGGGGAAGCAGATCCGAGAGAAAAAGGAGGCTGCTTTTGGTTCTGGCCGTGGTGGGGAACATTAGTGTCCTGGCGGTGTTTAAGGGCGGCCTGGGTGAGAAGGGGCTTCCGCTGGGCATCAGCTTTTATACCTTCCAGATTCTGTCTTATCTGATCGATGTATACCGGGGAGATCAGCGCAGGGAGGATTCCTTTGTGAGACTTGCCACGTATGTGGTCATGTTTCCGCAGCTGATATCCGGTCCGATTGTCAGTTATGGCGAGGTGAAGGAGAGGCTTCGCCGAAGAGAATTTTCGGCTCGTGGGATACAGGACGGGCTGAAGGTATTCACCATGGGACTGGCGGCCAAGGTTTTACTGGCGGATCGAATCGGGCTGCTATGGCATGAGGTTCAGGTGACAGGTTATGAGAGCATCTCCACACCGCTTGCCTGGCTGGCGGCATTTGCTTTTTCCATGAAGATCTATTTTGATTTTTATGGATACTCGCTTATGGCCATGGGCTTGGGAAGGATCCTGGGCTTTGAGCTGCCCGAAAATTTCAGGGAACCATATATGGCGCGTTCCATCCGGGATTTTTACCGCAGATGGCATGTCACCCTGGGAAGGTGGTTTTGTCGGTATGTGTATATTCCGCTGGGAGGAAGCAGGGTCGGAGAGCTTCGCACTGTATGCAATCTGCTGGCAGTATGGTTTTTGACATCCATATGGCATGGAGGGACGGCAAACTTTTTGATCTGGGGAATGTTTTTATGGCTGTTCATTGTGTTGGAAAGGCAGCTGGACAGGCTGGGTGTATCCAGAATTTTTCAACGAGGCATAGGCAGAGCGATCCCGCACCTGTATTTGTGGATTGTGATTCCGGTGACCTGGGTGTGCTTTGCCGTCACGGATGTGAGCCAGCTTCAGGTTTACCTGGAAAGAATGCTTGGCATGATACAGGAAGGGCGGATCAGCGCCGGGGATTGGATCAGGGCACTGCAGAATTACGGCGGGCTGTTTATTGTGGGTGTCATTGCATGTACCTCATGGGTCAGGAAGTTTTTTGCAAAATGGAAGGACAGTCCGGTGGTAAGTATTTTGCTGGTGGTTCTTTTCTGGATCTGCGTGTGGAGGCTGCAGGTGGAGGGGCAAAATCCCTTTATGTACACTAATTTCTAATGTCAGCCGGGCGGCAGTCAGGGAGAGGCCAGTTCTGAGCCGTGGGCTTTGTGGAGGATAAGGCATATCTGTCTCGGATGTGCATGAGATACGTTTGGAGGTTTTAGATTGAAGTGGTTTCGAAAATGGCATTATCTCATATTGTTTCTGACCGCGGGAGTGGTTTATCTGTCCTGCTTTGATAAATGGCAGGTTTACGCCGGGCCTCTGGAGAAGGTGAAGGATTTTTATGACAAGGTGGTTTTGGGTATGGATTCCGGGGAGGGAGCTCCGGGTACCGGAGAGGGGCTTTGGAAGGATGGTCAGAAGGAGTCACAAAGCCACGGGGAAGACGTATCTGGAACGGGTCAGAGTGGTCTGGATGAGACTGATTTCTCCGACGGCCAGTTTTCCGGGACAAATCTTGGGCAAAACCCAGGGAGCCCGGAGGGGCAGAACCCGGGGAGTCCGGAGGGGCAAAACCCAGGGAGCCCGGAGGGGCAGAACCCGGGGAGTCCGGAGGGGCAGAATCCGGAGAGCACGGACGGGCAGGAGCCGGGAGACGGAGATGCGGTGCCTCAAAAGCCTGAACTGACCTATATGGAGGTGGAGGACAGATATTTTGCAGACGCTGTGTTTATAGGGGATTCCAGAACCGTCGGAATGTATGAGTATGGGGGGCTGGGAGACATTTCCACCTTTTATGCTTCCACGGGGTTGACGGTATATAAGCTGTTTGATGCCGAGATCGCCCAGGTGGAGGAGCAGAAGAAAAAGGTATCTGTGGAAACGGCCCTGCAGCAAAAGCAGTTTGCAAAGATCTATCTGATGATCGGGATCAATGAGATGGGCAGAGGGACGGTGGAGACTTTTATTGAAAAATATAAAGAGGTAGTGGGGCATCTGCAGGAGCTGCAGCCGGATGCCATTATCTATGTTCAGGGGATTATAAAGGTGACCACGGCCCGGTCAGAGCAGGGAGATTATATCAATAACGAGGGGATCGTGGCTCGGAATGAGGAGCTGGCGAAGCTGGCGGATAACGAAAAGATTTTTTATCTGGATGTGAACCCGCTGATCTGTGACGAAACCGGAGGAATGGAGCCTGAATATACGGGTGACGGAGTGCATCTGAAGGCGAAATACATTGACATTTGGAAAAACTTTCTGAAGAGCCATGCCGTATCGGAGGAATACCTGGAGGCAATAGCACTAAGTAAACAATAACCGGATTTTTTTCTTGACGCTTGTCCTGTATCATATTATGATGTTAGACAGAGTGCGGAGGCCGGCGTGAGGACCGGTCCGCAGGGGGCGCCGCATTGCGGCAGGTATCTATTCATTGCGGGCGGCGGTCCGGAGGCAGAAGACCAAAACCGGAATGCCGCCCCGGCGCCGCCGGTCAGTAAGATCGGCGGATACAGGAGGATGAGTTCATGAGCGATAAGTCAAAATTGACCCTCGGAGAGAGCGGCATCTATGATGCCAAAGGACTGGGGGCGCCGAAGGTTGCTCTTTTGGGCCTTCAACACATGTTTGCCATGTTTGGCGCAACTATTCTGGTGCCCATGCTGACGGGGCTGGATGTTTCTACCACATTGTTGTTTGCCGGTCTGGGTACACTTCTTTTCCATTTGATTACAAAGGGGAAGGTACCGGCGTTTCTGGGTTCTTCTTTTGCTTTTCTGGGCGGATATGCCGCTATTGCTCCCATGCAGGATGCGGCAGGAGGGGCGCTTGATAACTCAAGGCTGCTGCCTTACGCCTGTTTTGGTGTGGCCTGCGCAGGTCTTATGTATCTTCTTCTTTCTCTTCTGATCAAGCTTTTCGGCACCGGGAAGGTCATGAAATTTTTCCCGCCTATCGTAACGGGCCCTATTATCATTGCCATCGGCCTGACTCTTTCTTCTTCCGCTATCGGAAATTGCTCTACAGACTGGTTCATTGCCGTGACAGCCATTGTGCTGGTGGTGGCCTGTAACATCTGGGGGAAGGGAATGGTGAAGATCGTTCCTATTATCATCGGGGTCCTGGGCTCTTATTTGTTGGCGGCAGTGCTTGGGCGTGTGGATTTTGCTCAGGTTGCTTCGGCAGACTGGATCGGCTTTCCCGTCCATTGGGAGAAAACGGCGTTCTGGGCGTTTACCGACGGAGACTGGTCCCTGCTGGTAACTTCGGTCATCACCATCATGCCCATTGCATTGGCTACCATGGTGGAGCATATCGGCGATGTTTCCGCCATATCATCTACTGTGGGAAAAAATTATATCAAGGATCCCGGTCTGCACAGGACACTTCTGGGAGACGGTCTGGCAACCATTCTGGCCGCCATGTTCGGCGCGCCGGCCAACACCACCTACGGCGAGAACACGGGAGTGCTTTCCCTGACCAAGGTATTTGATCCCCTGGTGATCCGCATTGCGGCAGGCTTTGCCATTCTGTTTTCCTTTTGCCCCAAGTTTGCGGCGGTGATCGGCTGTATGCCTGCGGCCACTGTGGGCGGCGTTTCACTGGTGCTCTATGGTATGATTTCCGCGGTAGGTGTCCGCAATATCGTGGAGACCAGATGTGATTTCTCCAAGAGCCGCAACGTGATTGTGGCCGCTCTGATACTGGTGCTGTCCATCGGTATTAATTATAGCGCTGCCGGAGCGGTGGCATTTACGCTGGGAAGCATTACCATCAAGTTCTCGGGACTGGCAGTGGGAGCTATCGTGGGTATTTTGCTGAATGCGATTCTTCCCGGAAAGGATTATGTGTTTAATGACGAAGTGCCTGATAAAACGGGAGTGTCCTTTGCAGTAAAGGGGAATTAGGCGGCAAGGAGGATATTTATGAGAGTCATTGACATGCACTGCGATACCATTGACAGACTGCTTGGCCAAAAGGATCAGGGGAATCCGGGGGCACTGCGGAAAAATGAGGTTCATATCGATCTGCTTCGGATGAAGGAGAGCGGGTATATGCTTCAGAATTTTGCGCTGTTTGTGGATTTGGGCGGGGAGGAGGATCCCTGGGACAGGGTATGCAGACTCTATGACCATTACAGACAGGAGCTGGAGCGAAACAGTGACTTGATTGCTCCGGTTCTGGGCTGTTCGGATATCGCCGCCAATGACGCGTCGGGCAGGATGTCATCCCTGCTTACCGTGGAGGAGGGCGGTGTCTGCGGGGGAGATCCGGAAAAGCTTCGCCGCCTGTACGATATGGGAGTGCGGATGCTTACTCTGACCTGGAATTACCCAAATGAGCTGGGATACCCGAATCTGAATACGGAAAAAAGAAGAGAGGCCCGCAGATTCAGCAATGCCTTGCGGGAATTGGAACCGGGAAGCAAAGAATATCTTGAAACGCAAAGCCTTGCCCAGAGCGCCTATGAACAGATGAGCCATACCCCGGAGACAACCCGGGGGCTGACGGAAAAGGGCAGGCAGTTTGTGGAGGAGATGGAAGCGCTGGGCATGATCCCGGATGTGTCCCATTTGTCCGACGCCGGCTTCTATCAGGTGCTGGAGAGCACGAAGAAGCCCTTTGCGGCCAGTCATTCCAATGCCAGAGCAGTCTGTCCCAGCGTCAGGAATCTGACGGATCAAATGATTCGGAAGCTGGCGGACCGGGGAGGCGTCATGGGCCTGAACTTCTGTGCGGATTTTCTGGAGGAGGCTCCTGTGGGCGTGAGGAATCCCGGGAACCTGGAGGCCTTTGTGAGGCATGCCAGACACATTGTCAATGTGGGAGGCTTGGAGGTGCTGGGGCTGGGGAGCGATTTTGACGGTATCGACACCAATGATGCGATGCCGGGGGTCCAGAGCATGAACGTGCTATGGGAAAGGCTGCACAAAGCCGGTTTTTCGGAGGATGCGCTGGATCAGATCTTTTGGAAAAATGTGCTTCGTTTGTATAAGGATACGCTGGAGGATTAGGGAAAAAGAGGATTCAATCGTTGTTTTGGAGCAGAGGCTCCGAAGAAATGATAGTTGCAGCATCTAAGCCAAATGGTTTGGATGCTGTTTTTTATGCGCAGGCCCGCATATGGAAGTTTGCCGTTTGGGCGGCATGCGGGCCGCGCGGCGAGCAGTGGAAAAGGGCGCTCCCCTGCTTGATTGTGCTCCGCTTAGGATCGCACTGCGGCGGAAGGGAATGAAAGAAAGGATAGAGCGTGTTATGCTGACGAAAGAAAAAGCATCTTTAGAAATCAGTCAAAACTTAGAGGACCGCACGCCATATGTTGAGAAGAATTACGATACCTGGCTGGATGAATGGCTGTCTTTCCGGAAAATGAGAGTCAAGGAATCGAGCTATATCCGCTACCGTAATATGATTGATAACCATATAAGGCCATATTTAGGGCAGTGTATGATCCGGGAAATAGACACTTTTTCAATGGAAGAATATGTGTCACTGCTTTTGAAAAATGGACGGCTGGACAGACAAGGCGGACTTTCCGTAAAAAGTATTTCGGACATATTGACAGTGGTAAAGGAGAGCTTCCGATATGCAGGCGCCCATGGCGAGAACATCACCTGCTGTTTTGAACACATCTGCGTCAAGCGAAAATTTCAGGATATGCGTGTGCTGAGCCGGCGGGAGGAAGGAGAATTGGTGGCATTCCTTTTAACGGATACGGATTCTTATAAATTAGGCGTGTTCCTTTCTCTGTATACAGGGATACGCATCGGGGAATTATGTGCATTGCAATGGAAGGATATATCGCTGAAGGATAAGACACTGCGGATTTGCAAGACAATGCAGCGATTGCAAAAGCTAAGTCCGGGAGAAAATGAGAGAACTCATATAGTGATCAGTGAACCCAAAAGCCACATGGCTAAGCGGCTTATCCCATTGCCGGATTTCGTGCTTGAGGTAATCGAGGTATTTGCGGGCCTGCCGGATGCTTATGTGGTCGCGAAAAAGGGGAAGGGTTATGTAGAGCCGCGGACAATGCAGAACCGTTTTAAACAATATGTAAACTTATGCGGGATTGAAGATATAAATTTTCATTCACTGCGGCATACGTTTGCCACCAGATGTGTGGAATCAGGGTTTGATATTAAGAGTTTGAGTGAGATCTTGGGTCACTCCAGCGTAAAAATCACTTTAGATCGGTATGTTCACTCATCTTTGGAGCAGAAGCGTGTAAATATGGAAAAATTGAAAGCCTGTTATCCGGGCTGACGGAAGGAGCAGAGGAGAGATATTTCGTCAAGTAAAACACTCTACGAAATTAATTAGCTATAAAAACCGCTTGTCAACGTAATTCATTATACAAAGCATATGAAAATTTGTCAATACAGTGTGAAATCCAAAATTTAGATCCCCAAATCAGTATTTGCTGTATTTGGTCGTATATAAAGGGAAATAAGCGCGCAGCGCAGGATTATAGAGAATTTCGTAGAGTGTTTTACTCTGCGAATGCTGTTGCCAAAATCAGGATAGTAAAATGTCGGTATCAGGCGCCCTGTATAAAACAGTCAATCAATATAATAAAGCGCCGGTTTCAGAGGCGGATATGAAACGTCTGGAAGAACTGGCACATGACTACAAATTCATAAAGAATTATGTTTACCAGCGCTATGGGGGGATTCAAAGTCTGCCCAAATTGTATCCAGGCTATACAATACAGAACGAGATGACCGCAAGCGGTTTACGAAATCAGCTGGGACTGCCGTCCGTATATTTTTATTGTGCAGTTTTTGACGCTTTAGGGGATATCAAAGGCCAGTGGTCGCAAACGAAAGCCAGGGTGGAAAAAAATATTCGTGAAAACGAAAACCTGACGCCGGAGGATCGGCATTATCTGCGGTTTGTAATGAAACAAAGTCAATGTCTGGAGGCTGTGCTGCTGGAAAAGGAGCCGATGCTTTCCACGAATTGGCAACAGACGTATGAAGAAGTGCGTGCCCTGGTCAGAGATGAGAGCCGTTTGAGGCGGTATCTGTGCCGGCAGGTGCGCCGCCATCTGAAAAAGCTGCACACGGAAGCTGCAGAAGGCTTTTCCGTCACACAGAAAGGATATCGCTATGGAGATCATGGAATTTATCTTTCGGTAAAGGAGAACAGAAAGAGAGTGTTTATTCCTTTGACGGATAGTAACTGCTACAGCCGGCAGCTGTATGTCCATTTAGAGCCGGAAAAAGGTAACGTGAAGATTGCTGTTCCCGTGGAACAAAAAATCAGGCAATATGCGGAATATCAAAATGAAGTGGGTCTGGCGGTTGGTATGCGTTTTCTGTTTGTGACAGATCGGGGACATATCTATGGAGAACGTTACGGCCTCCACCAGGAAGCGTTGATTGCATATCTGAGGAAAGGGCAGATTTCTTATAATCGGAACAAACAGAATAATCCGGGCCGCAAAAAGTATCTGACCGGAAAAGCCCGGCTGGAGGCGGCGCTCCATGCATATATCAACGCTGAAATCAATCGGATGATTCATACAGAAAAGCCGAAAGTTCTCTATATTCCAAAGCTGCCGCCTGCATCCGGGGCCGGGATCAATAAAAGGATCAATCAGGTGGCCAGCCTGTGGCAGAGAGGATATGTGCGCAGGCGGCTGGAGCAAAAGTGCCGTGAACGTGCCATACAATTGGTGGAGGTATTTGCCAAAGGCATCAGCTGTGAATGCAGCTCTTGTGGAGAAACGGGCATTAAGGCGGAAGAAGAATTTCGCTGTCATGCTTGCGGACTGTCGCTCCCTGAGCGGGAAAACACAGCCCGCAATGTACTGCGAAGAGGAAAGAAAATGTGTTCATAATGGATTCTTTTATAGATAAATACCGCCATAGGCGGTATTTTACCCAAACGGTACAGTCGTGAGAGAGCAGGGCGCCGGGAGCGGACTATGAGAGAACCTTTTGATATATGCCGTTTATTTTATAACGGTAAAAAACAATACGGCATTAGAAGCCGGCAGAAGGCCGGGTATTGGGTATGCCAAGACCTGTGGGAACTCTCCGGAGGATTTTCAGGGGAGAAGTACCGGGAGCGAAGTCGATATCGGGAAATGTGTGGGAAGCCGCACAGAAGACCTGGCGTCAACATCTGAAAAGGATGTCCAATATACCTTATTATTGAAATAACTATATGTAAGAAATAGAAAAAGTGAGGTACACTATGCAGACAGCGCTTATTTTTGCGGGCGGAACCGGGAGGAGGATGAATGCCCGTTCCAAGCCCAAGCAGTTTCTGGAGTTACATGGGAAACCAATTATTATATATACTCTGGAGCATTTTGAGTATCATGAGGAGATACACAATATAGCAGTTGTATGCATAGAGGGGTGGATTAAGGAATTGGAAGGCCTGCTGAAACGGTATGGGATCACAAAGGTAAAGACCATTGTTCCAGGAGGAGAGACGGGGCATGATTCCATTTATTTCGGTTTACGATCCATGCAGGAGTTTTCACGTGAAGATGATATTGTATTAATACATGATGGAGTGAGGCCATTGATCAGCCAGGAATTGATTACCGAAAATATTGAGGCGGTACGAAGGTATGGGAGTGCAATTACCTGCGAAGCGGCCCGGGAGAGCGTGGTATGCAGTATAGATGGAAAAAATATATCAGATGTTCCGCCCAGGGCGCAGATGTATACGGCAAAGGCGCCGCAGTCGTTTCGCTTTGGTGAAATACTGAGGTTGTACGAAAGGGCCAGCGAGGATCATGTCAGGAGCATAGATTCTTCCCATCTGTGCAGCCTGTACCATAAGCCGATGCATTTGGTGACAAGCACGAAAAACAATATTAAGATAACAGAACCGGCAGATTTTTATATTTACAGAGCGATATATGAAGCTGTGGAAGGACAGCAGATTTTTGGGATATAGTATGGCGGCTGTATATGGGTAATGTCAGGATGTATGGAGGGAAAGGATGAGAAGTACACAGCATCGCGACACGCTTGAGTTTGTAAAAAGCCTGCATGAGGCGCAGGAAGAAATCAGAATTGCACTCCGCCAGGAACGATATGCGGAGGCGCAGGCCATGCTTGTCGAATGCCAGGAATTTGCCGCGGCATTAGGCGAATTCATAGAAAAAACAGAAGGCGCCGGGCATATTACCGTGTCCCGGATTGAGGAATATTGCGAGAGCCTGTATCAGGTATATCAGGGAATTTCTGACGGCCCGGTACAGGAAAACAAAATATACAGATCATTAAAGCAAAGATTGTTTAAAATAGAAAACAGTATTAAAAATGACATTCGTGTACGCACAGAAGTTGTCTTTTTTCCATATAAAGCAGCCATGTGGGATTCCCTGGAGAGCATTTACCTTGCGGCCAGAAGGGATCCGAATTGTGACGCCTATTGTGTGCCGGTGCCGTATTTTGATTTGAAGCCGGACCATAGTTTTGGGCAGATGCATTATGAGGGCAGGGAGTATCCTCCTGGCATAGAGGTGACGGATTGGCAGGAATACAGGTTTGAAGAGCGAAAACCGGATGTGATTTATATCCATAATGCATATGATAATTGGAATCTGGTGACAAGCGTGCATCCGAGATTTTATTCGGAAAATCTGAAGAGGTATACAGATGAGTTGGTTTATGTACCGTATTTTGTTTTGGGACAGATCAATCCGGCAGATGAAAAGGCGGCAGAGCGGATAAAGCATTTTTGCTTTCTTCCGGGGATTGTTTATGCGGATAGAGTAATTGTTGAATCAGATGCTGTAAAGAAAATATATGTGAGAGAGTATCTTAAGGCGGCAACGACAAGCGGACTTGGCGGAAAGCATTTGGACAGGGAATATGTCGAGGAAAAAATACAGGTGGAGGAATCCCCCAAATATAAGAAAGTGCTGAATACCAGAAAGGAAGATATTGATATTCCGGATGACTGGAGGCATATGCTGGAGCACCAGGGAGGCAGACAAAAGAAAGTTATTTTTTATAATACCAGCATTCAGGCACTATTGGATAATGAAGAAAAAATGCTGGATAAGATAGAAGAGGCGCTGGAAATTTTTGAGGGGCAAAAAGAATACATTACCCTGCTTTGGAGACCGCATCCGTTGTTGGAAAGCACAATGGAAGCAATGAGACCGGCAATGATGCCCGCATACAGAAGCATATTGGATGAATACAGGACTGCGGGATGGGGAATATATGATAATACTGCCGATTTAAACAGGGCGATTGCATTGAGCGATGCATATTACGGCGATAACAGCAGCATTGTACAGCTTTTTATACAGGCTCAAAAACCTGTGATGCTGGTCAGCTATGGTTGATAAGGGTTTAAAGGAGTAATGGGATGGTTCGGGATGGGATAATTTTTCAAAATGCAGTGTTTGTTGATCATTGGCAGTTTTTTTGGAGCGAAAATTATAATGCGTTATATAAGAGAGAGCTGGTAACAGGAGAGATTTGCAGGTTAAGCGCTTATGCAGATTATGAGAAAGCGGCTTATACAAAATTAGTAAGATATAAAAGAAAACTGATTGCGATTCCTTCAGCAGCAGATAAAATAATGGTTTTTGACCTGGATACAGAAGAATTCAGATATTCCGAAACAGGGATTCCTGAAATGGAGGATAACGGTGGCAATTCGGAAAAATTTTACGGTTGCGTGGAAAAAGACAACTGGCTTTTTATGATTGGCTGCAAAACGGCACATATTCTAAAGTTTGATATGGAGGCAGAAAAAACAGCCGGATATTTGGATTTACATAGAGAGCTTTCGGAAAAAGCAGATGGAATGGGATACTTCAGAGAAGGAGTGGTTTTCGAAGAGAAGGTTTTAGTTCCGGCATTGTATGAGAATTCCGTTTTTGAGGTAGATATTGAAAACTTGCGGTATTCAAGGAAAACGTTCAGCAACACGGGAAAGGGATTTTCACTTATTTATCGGGCTGACAGTCAGATATGGCTTTTTCCGTTTGATCGTGGAGAAATAATTATCTGGGACGGTAAAAAAGAAATTGTAAGCAGATATAATATTGACGGTTTTATCCACTTTAAAAGAAATAGCAGAAATTTTTTGGCCGCTTATCTGATGGAGGGAAAGCTTTGGATCATTCCCAGGATGGCAAATAAGGTCTTGGCTTTTGATTTTGCTGAAAAGCAGTTTTATGAAAACAATGCGGTCAATGCATATTTTGCGGGTATAGATAAGGAAATTTCCGGGATTTCCAGTGAGCGGCTGGGAGAAAATATATTGTTGCTGACTGCCTGTACAGATCGATTGATTCTGTATAATACATTAAAGGATGAAATAGAGTTAATCTGCAATAACTTGATTCCGGATGATGACTTTATGAGATTTTTGTGGAAACGCAGGAAGATGGCAGTCGTGGCGGAAAAGGATATCTGCCTAATGGACTTTATAAAATTTGTTGAGGCGCTATAAGGGTAAGACGAAGGGCGCAAACGTTTGTCAGGAGGAAAGATGAAAAAGATATTAATAAATGGATTCGGAAGAATCGGAAGATGCGTTTTCCGGAATGTCTGGGAGCGCGGTGAGGCAGAGTGTATTTTTATTAATGAGCCCGGCATGACGGTTGAGAATATAATGTATCTGATGAAATTTGATTCAATATATGGCAGATTTCCGGGAGACATAGAGCAATGTGGAGAAAAGCGTATTCGTGTATCCGATTGTAATAAAGAGTGGGAAGTGGGCATTGGGAATTCAAAGGAGTTATATACAGAAGGCGGTATTTGGGATGGAATCCGGATCGTGGTGGATGCTACAGGAAATGACATGTGCGCGGCAAGAGCGTGGGATTATATAGAAAAAGGGGTTGAACATGTTGTGGTCACTAACACATTTTATGGAGCGGATTTTACATATGTAATGGGTCATAATGAGAAAGAGTTTTGTGCAAAGAGGCATAAAGTAATTTCCACAAGCATTTGCGATGCGAATGCGGTTATTCCGCTGTTTTCAAAGCTGATCTCAGAGATCGGAATAGATTTCTGCTTTGTGACAACTCTTCATCCGTGGCTGTCATATCAGAATCTTATGGATGCGCCGGTGAGAATGCAGAGAAAAAGCGGGGAGTCCTATAGTTATTTTCCCTTGGGGAGAGCGTCTACCAACACATTGATACCTAAAAGTACCACGCTGGGGTCTGTATTGGAGTTCATGTTTCCAATGTTGAAGAATAAATTATCCTATTTTTCATACAGGACGCCTACGCAGATGGTGGCGTCCGCAGAAATGTCATTTGTGCTTTCGCGAGCAGTCAAAAAGGAAGAAATCATTGAACTGTTGGAACGGTGTGATAGAAATGTGGTAAATCTGAATCGGGAAGATATAATTTCCATTGACTGTGAAAAGCAGCCATATTCATCTATTGTCGATATGCGATGGCTGGACATACAGGGGAAGTATTTGAAATTAGTGACGTGGTATGATAATGAATGGGGTTATTGCAGCAGGGTTATGGATTTAATCAATATATTGTAAAGCATGAAAAAGGAACGCGGATGAAAAAATATCAGTTGGCACTATTTGATATTGACGGTACGATAGCGGATACATCTGAGGGCGTAATTAATTGTGTGAAGTATACGGAATACAAAATGAATCTTCCTCCCTTGGATGCAGACACATATAAAAAATTCATCGGCCCGCCAAACAGAGAAGCTTATGGAAGATATTATGGTTTGACAGAAAGCCGGCTGAGCAGAGCTGTAGGATTCCACAAGGCATATGCGTTGGATAAAGGGATTTTTGAGGCAAAGCTGTACCCGGGAATCCGAAGCATACTGGACTGTCTGAAGCGCGGGGAAGTATTGATGGCGGCGGCCACACTAAAGCAACAGGAGGCTGCGGAGAAAATGCTTCGATATCTGGGGATCGATGAGTATTTTATAGTTGTTTCAGGCGACAGGGGAGAAAGCGTGGACAAAAGGGGGTTGATTTGCAGATGTCTCATGGAAACGGGCGTGTGTGAAAAAGATGCGGTGTTGATTGGGGACAGCCGGTATGACCAGGCGGGAGCGGCGGAGTCGGGAATCGATTTCATCGGGGTGACTTATGGATTCGGATTCCGCAGAGAGGATGATTTAAAGAGCCTGCCTTATATTATGGCAGCGCAAGATACAGAGGAAATACATAGACTGTTTGAGGAGGAGAAAAAGCTATGAAGGTACCGGTACTCTTGATTGGACGAGGAGGAAGCAGGGGAGTAAAAGGGAAAAACACCATGGAGATACTGGGGAGGCCATTAATGGAATATCCGATTTTGGCGGCCAGAAATTCCAGGAACACAGGTGAAATTTTTTTAAGCACAGATGCAGAGTATATAAAGGAAGTAGGCCGGAAACATAATCTGGTGATTATGGACAGAGATCCCGAGCTGTGCAGGGACAGCGCTTTAGTGGAAGATGTGGTTGTTAACGGCTACAGACAGATATGTAAAAGAATAGGAAGACAGGAGATATTTGTATTGTTGTTTTGCAATACGGCGACGATTACCCCCGGCCTGATAGATCAGGGGATCGAAGCACTGGTTCGAGACAAAACATTGGATAGCGCGGTTTCCGTATCTTTATACAACGAATATTCTCCGGTCAGGGCAAAGGCATTGGACGAAAACGGGATGCTTGTACCGTATGTGGATGTAAATTCCATAGAGAATGCATCTTGTGACAGAGATTCTGCCAGAGCCTGTTATTTTTGCGACTGCTCCATATGGGTGCTGAGAGACCGCTGCATGGATAAGGAAAAGGGTGTGCTGCCCTTTCGCTGGATGGGAAGAAGGACTTTGCCGCTTTTTCAGGAAGGCGGGCTGGATATAGATCATGATTATGGAATCGCCCAGACAGAATATTGGCTGAGAAAGCATGGATTTTCCGAAAAAAAGACGCCTTATGAAAATTCGGAGGAAGAAAAGTGAAAACAGGAATATTGGACTATTCAACGGAAGCGGATATTGAGCAAAGCGTTGTCGGACCCGGAATGGAGATTATTCTGTACCAGGCCGAGAATGAAAGCGGACTGCCGGATACAATCAGCGAACTTGATGCGGTATTGGTCTGGCACCATGTCCAGGTGACCCGGGAAGTGATTGATAAGCTCTCCAATTGCAAGTGTATTGTGAGGATAGGAACGGGCTATGACAGTGTAGACTATAAATATGCAGGTGAGATGGGAATACCCGTTCTAAATGTCCCGGATTATGGGACGGAGGATGTGGCAGAACATGCGATGGCATTAATGTTGTCGCTGAACAGGAGCATTCCTGTATATCAGGAGATGCTTTTGAAGGATATACAGGGAAATTGGAGCGCTTCCATCGGAGGATATATTCCACGCATCAGCGGTAAAACAATGGGCATTGCAGGACTTGGGAGAATCGGAACCGCTATGGCAATGAGAGCCAGAGGGATGGGGATGCAGGTGATTTTTTACGATCCGTATGTGTCAGACGGATACGATAAGGCGCTTCAGTGCAACCGGGTGGAAAGCCTGGAGGAGCTTTTTGAAAATGCGGATTTTGTAAGTTTGCACACATTGTTGACGGAAGAAACGAAGGGAATGGTTAATGATGATATTCTTTCCCATTGCAGGAAAAATCTCATGCTTATTAATACCTCCAGAGGAAAGGTGGTAAAGAACGATGCCGTGTACCGCGCCCTGAAGAGCGGGAAGCTCAGGGCCTTTGCGGCAGATGTATTGGAACAGGAACCGCCTGATAAAACGGATAACCTGATTGAGGCGTATGTGAAACAGGAGGATTTTATACGCAACAGGATGCTCTTGACGCCGCATTCTGCTTTTTACGGAGAAGAAAGCAGATATGAAATGAGATATAAAGCGGCGGAAGTGGTGAAGAGGCTCATGGAAGGTCTGCCGCTGAGAAACTGTATCAATAAAGAGTATTTAAGGGGAGCCAGATATGAAGTTATCTGAAAAGATAGAAAGCAAATATGTGCCATGCCGGGATATATTCACCCTGCGTCCGCCGGCGCCTGTCAGACATGTGCAGATAGAGATTTCCAATCTGTGTAATTACCAGTGTATTTTTTGTCCGAGGACAAAAATGGTAAGAAAAAAAGGGATGATTGATGAGGAATTATTTCACAGGCTGATTCAGGAGGTATATGATTTTGGCGCCAGGGAAATGAGCTTTCACTATTCCGGCGATCCTTTCCTGCATCCGAAGCTGGCTCAATATACAGAAAAAGCAAAACAAGTGGGATATCAGTATGTATATATAGATACAAATGGCTTTCATGCATCTCCGGAAAGGCTCAGAGAGGTAATAGATGCAGGGGTGGACAGTATTAAATTTTCAGTCAATGCAGCGTCGAGGGAAACATACCGATTTATCCATGGGGTGGATGCATTTGACCGGGTTGTAGAGAATATTGCATATTGTAATGCGTATAGAAGAAGGAAAAACCCGGATATGAAGCTTTTTGTTTCATGTGTTTATACGGGGTATACGCAGGATGAAATGGAAAAGCTTTCAGAGATATTTTCGTTTTGTGATGAAGTCATTTTTCAGCCCGCCGCCGACTTTTCCGGAGTAATGCCGGAAGTAAATGAGCTGCTTAAGGGAAAAGGGGATAATACTTATGCCAATAAGTGTCCGTGTCCTATGCTTTTCGGGGGTATCTATATTACATACGAGGGATATCTGTCTGCCTGCTGCACAAATTTCGATAATCATGTAGTTGTTGCTGATTTAAAGACAATGCCGCTGAAAGAAGCGTGGTATGGGAAAGCCATGACGGATTTGCGGAGACGTCATTTGGATAACAATCTGAAAGGAACCGTATGCTATAACTGTATCAATCATACGAGGGAACCCTTTAAAGCCGTATGTCCGGAATATGCGGGAGAGGCTGACTGGCTTTCGTACTATAAGAATACGGCAGTCGCCGACCGGGCGGAGCAGTTTGAAAAAGGATTGATCTCATAGCCTTGCAAGGGTCAGGCTGATGATGGGGAGACATTGAATATAATGGGAAATGATAATAACTGTGTTCGTAAAAAGGATGATTTAGCAGATGCATTGGGAAAATGTGAAGGGCTTGTCATATATGGAGCGGGGTTAGTCGGTAATTGCATGATTCAATACCTTATAAAAGAAAAAATGGCTTCCAGGGTGATCTGTGTGGCGGTAAAAAGCCGGGAAGGGAATCCGGAAGCCATTATGGGAATTCCGGTTTTTACGCTGGGTGAACTGGAGGACTATAAAGAGAAATATTTTTTCCTTATTGCGACCCTGGAGCATCTTCAGGACAGTATAAAGGAAGAGCTGGAAAAATTCGGATGCAGGACAATCTTAGGAATTTCCAATACATATTATACCCAAATTCGGGAAGAAATAAACGATTTTACGCCGGATGTCGTCTGTAATCTCAGGAAGGGCATAGGATATATGCTGGATCGTTTCCGCCAGATGGATCAAAAAATTGACCAGTTGAGAGACAGGCTGGATAATTTCGTATATTTGGTGGAAGAGCAGAATGAGATCAGTGCTGTCAACACAAGAGCATTTGCCAGATACAGGAACTGCAATTATGGAAAAGATGTTGTGATTATGGCGACAGGTCCTACATTGAATCATTATAAGCTTGTAAATGGGGCCATTCATATTGGCGTTAATACGGTATATAAGAATCCGGGGATTCCGCTGGATTTTCTGTTTGTACAGGATGGACGGGCGGAGTTTTTGAACGGGGGAAAATTTGAAAAGCTGGAGGATGTAGCATGCAAAATATTTATGGGGAGAGTGTCAAAAAGTACTCATGTTGAATGGAGTGAATTTCCTGAAAGCTATAGACTGGGGGGAAACGTTACGGATTATATCATGGCGCAGGCACATGCGCAGGCAGGGATATACAGGGATATATGTCATCATCCGGTATATGGTGGATTGACAGTTGTATTTTCGGCGCTTCATTTTGCTTTGTACACATATCCCTCAAAAATTTATTTGGTTGGATGCGATATTTCTTCAGAAGGATATTATGACGGAACGGTGGATAAGAGTACATTGATTAATACTGCAAAAGCAAATGAATTGAAAGAGGATTATAAATTAATGAAAGAATTTGCCGGACTGCATTATCCGGAGACAGAGATTATATCTGTAAATCCGGTTGGATTAAAAGGAATATTTAAAGAGATATATACATGAACAAGCGTTTAGAATGTTTATGATGAGGGGCAGAGCATGGTAAATATAATAATTTTTGGCATCGGAAAAATGTATGAGGTAAGAAAAAGCTTTTTTGAAGAAAACAGGGACAGGATAAATATCGTCGCTTTTTTGGATAACAATCCGGAATTTCAGGGAAAACAAAAGGATGGGGTCGCAGTTTATGCGCCCGAAAAAATAGAAGGCTTGAATTATGACTGCGTGCTGCTGTTAAGTAAGCAGTATATGAAGGAAATGAAAGACCAGTTGCTTTCTTTGGGGGTATCCTGCGAGTTAATTTGGGAACTAAATACCCTTAAGCTTATGGCATTTAAGGGAAAAAGGACGCTGTACGGTGGTAAAACAGAAAACGTATTAACGAAAAAAGAAAAAATATTAATTATTTCCACGGAAATGGGCTTTAATGGAGGAACCATGGTGGCTGTGTATGCCGCCATGGCATTGCGGGATAAAGGCTACGAAGTAATGCTTTCTGCTCCATGCGTCGATGAGAGATTATTGGAGGAGGTAGTGCAGGAAGGACTTCAGATTACAGTATGGGATTGTCTGCCATATGTTTTCGAGGAGGACAGAGATTGGATATGTGGTTTTGATATCGTTATAGTGAATGTATTCCAAATGATGAACTGTGCATATGAAATCAGTAAAATCAGGCCGGTATTGTGGTGGATACATGAGGATAGATCCATCTGGAAGAGCTTTTATCAGGATACACAGCGGGAATTTCGGGCGATAGATTATTCTGATTGGATGAGCAGGGTAGATGTTATGGGAGTCAGCAGCATAGCCAAAGAAGCATTTAACCATTTTTATCCCTCTGTGGTCAGCAGATCTTTGCCCTTTGGGATTCCGGACAGATTTACGGATGAGTGCAGAAGGTCTGAGGAGTCAAAAATAGTATTTGCGGTCACAGCCGGCTTTTCTGTATATAAGGGTCAGAGGATTCTTGTAAATGCTTTAAAAAAGCTTACACAGGATGAAAAGACGGGTATGGAAATATGGTTTATCGGGCCTGAAGGAAAAAATCAGGAGGAGCTGGCAGGAATATGTGATGAAAGGGAGAATATGAAGTTTTTGGGCTTATTATCACATGAGGAGGTAATTGAAATTCTGCCTCAAATCGATGTGCTGGTCTGTCCGTCTCTGATTGAAACGATGTCAATGTCTACTATTGAAGGTATGATGTTCGGAAAAATATGTATAACAACAGATATGACAGGCATTTCAGAATATATAGAAGATACAAGGAATGGGTTTGTAGTAAAAGCAGGCGATTCTGACCAATTGGCAGAGAGGATTTCATGGGTCATAAACAACAGGGATAAATGGGATGTAATACAAAGGGCGGCGAGAGAAACTTATGAAACGGAGTTTTGCATGGAAAAATTTGGCGGGAGATTGGAGACGGAGTTAAAGGCATGCGCAGAAAAGTATTATAAAAAGAAGGAGTCTGTATGAAAATATTATCAATGTATCTGCCGCAGTTTCACAGGGTGAAAGAAAACGATGAATGGTGGGGGGCAGGATATACAGATTGGGTCAGTGCAAAAAATGCAGTTCCTCTATTTGAAGGCCATTATCAGCCGCATGTGCCTCTAAACCAGTACTATTATGATTTAACAGAGAAGTCGTCTTTTGAATGGCAGGCATCTCTCATGCGAAGATTTGGTATAGACGGACAGTGTATTTATCATTATTGGTTCAAAGACGGCAGACAGATTTTGGAAAAACCAGCCGAAAAGTTGTTAGGCTGGAAGGATATCGATATGCCTTTTTGTTTCAGCTGGGCAAACCAAAGCTGGGTGAACAGCTGGAGCGCTGTAAAAGGGGCGAACGTATGGTGTGATTTGAGGGAGAAAAAAAGAAAAGACGATAATGACAGTGGGCTGCTGTTAGAACAGCAATACGGAGATGAAAGGGAATGGCGCAGGCATTTTAATTATTTGCTTGCATTTTTTAAGGATAGCCGATACATAAAAATTGATAATAAACCGGTATTCGTTTTATATCAGGCTATGTACATAACTGTTTTGGACAGGATGTCTGAATGCTGGAATTCCTGGGCAAAAGAGGAAGGATTTGATGGAATTTATTTTATCGGAGTCAGCAACAGAGACGAATCTGTCGTGGATGCTGTGCTTTATCCGGGGCCGCAGGCCGTAATGAATGATATGCTGGGAGAAATGGATGGTTCCGGATTGAAGGTGCTCGATTATAAATCAGTATGGGACCGGATGATTGAAAAAGCGTACATGGAGAGCGGCTGTATGACAGGCGCTTTTACAGGGTATGATGATACGCCAAGGCGCGGGGACCGCGGATGTGCTGTTGATGGCGCATCTCCGGAGGTTTTCAGAGAAGGTCTTGTCAGGCTGCTGGCTATTAACGAAATTCATAATCAGCCCTTTACGTTTATCAATGCGTGGAACGAATGGGGAGAAGGGATGCATCTGGAACCGGATGAAAAAAACGGGACGGCATATTTAGAAGCTGTTTCCTATTCGAAAGAGCATCATAGAGAGTATTTTGAAGAAGTCAAAAAGAACGAAGAGATGATTTATAGAAAGCAGGGACAGGAAATCGTTCGATATAAAAAGAAAATATCCAGATATGAAAGCTATTGGAGGATAATGGATCAATGGCTTTTGCTAAAAGAAGAAAATATCCAGGTATCTGATTTGCTGGAGGATAGAAATATCCACAGGGTGATCATTTATGGTATGGGTATGATCGGAAAACATTTGGTCAGGGACCTGGCGGGGAGCAATATAAAGATCGTGTGCGCTATAGACAGACAGGAAATGAGAGAAGAGATCGGATTTCCTGTGATCAATGTGGATGATATAATTCCTGAAGCTGATGCTGTGATAGTTACTCCAAGCTATGATTATACCAATATAAAAAAGAATTTAGAGGAAAAGGGTCTTAAGAACATTATTTCTATTGAAACCATTTTGGGATAGTTCTGGAAAAAAATGATCGAGGTAACAGGAAGTGGATCAGAGCAAGCGCAGCATAAGCATAATTATTCCGTTATACCGCGGCAGTAAGTACATACCCGGGCTGATTTCTCAGATAGAAAGCTGTGCGGAGTGTATTCCCGATACATGCTTTGAAATTATTTTTTCAAATGACAGCCCGGACGAAAATATAGAATCCCTGTCTGTATCCTCTCCTGTATTTATCCGGATACTGAATACAGACCGGAACCGGGGCATCCATGGCGCAAGGGTGAGGGGGTTTTTGAACAGTGCCGGAAGCTATGTTTTGTTTTTGGATCAGGATGATAAAATCCTACCGGAATATTTCCGCAGCCAGCTGGAAAGGATCGGTCAGGCGGACGCTGTGATATGCAATGCGGTCAGCGGCGGGCGGCTGAAGTATAATGCCGTCCGCCCATTGTATAAGGCGGCGGACAGGAGAAGCATGATAGAGGAAGGGTGCATGATTTTGTCGCCCGGGCAGGTGCTGATCCGCCGGGATGCGGTTCCCCGGGAGTGGACCGAAAATATTATGCAAAATAACGGCGCGGATGACTGGCTTTTGTGGCTGTGTATGCATTCGGAGGGAAAAAGCTTTGCGGTGAACCAGGAGGCGCTTTTTATACGGGAGCTCCATTGCCGCAATGCTTCCTTTGACAGCTTGAAAATGGCTGCCTCCGAGAGTGAGGCCGTAAGGATTGTGGAGGAGCGGCAGCTGCTGGACGCGGAGGAAAGGAAAAGCCTAAAATTGCTGCTGCCCGGGCTTCAGGAAAAGCGCATCAGAGAAAACGAAAAATTCAAAAGGATGTTTTGGGTGCAGAACAGCTGTCTTCACGCTTATCATAAGGGTCTTTCCCCAGCCGGCTTTTTGAGGGACAGAAATGTAAAAAGAGCGGCGGTTTACGGGGGCGGCTATCTGGGGGAATGTCTGTTGGAAGACTTGAGGGGGAGCGATATTGAGACAGCCTATGTGATAGACAGAAACGCTGCTTTTTTGAATGTGGGTGCGAAATGCTGTACCCTGGAGGATGAGCTGGAACAGGTGGATGCGGTTATTGTGACACTGGTAACGGATGACAGGGATGAGATCGAGGCTTTGTTGAAGGAAAGGGTTTGTGGAGAAATTTATTGGCTGGAGGATATCACAGCCGATTTGGCCCGATGATATCAGACAGCGGGGGGGGGAGGGTAAGCCAATGCCGAAGGTGTCTGTCATTATACCGGTATATAATACGCAGGAGTATTTGAGAAAATGTTTGGACAGTGTCATAGGGCAGTCCCTGAAGGATATAGAGATTATCTGTGTGGATGATGGTTCTACGGACACAAGTCCTGATATTTTGGAGGAATACGCCAGGGCGGATGCAAGAATCAAGGTGATACACAGGCCAAACGGCGGTCTGGTTTCCGCCAGAAAAGCGGGAATTGCCGCTGCCACAGGCACCTATACGGGATATGTGGACAGTGATGACTGGATAGAAAGCGACATGTATGAAAAGCTTTGCGGGCTGATGGAAGAAAAACAGACTGGATTGGTAACCTGCGGGTATTTTCTGGAAGGCAGTTATACCACAAGTCATTTGGACACAGTGGATGGAGGGCTCTACGGGGCAGAGGATATGGGATATTTGCGGGACCATGCAATATATCGTATGGAATGCAGAGAGACAGGTCTGCGTGGCGGGCTTTGGTGCAAGCTTTTTCTGACCGGGAAATTGAAATCGGCCCAGCTGGAGATTCCGGACGAGATTTCCATAGCGGAGGACAAGGTGTGCCTGCTTCGGTATCTGTTGGATTGTTCATCCGTCTATGTGTTGAAGGAGCCCTTATATCATTGGGTAATACGTCAGTCTTCCATGTCCCGTGAATCAAAGAAGCCGCAGAATGCGTATTTGGTAAAGGTTCATTATGTGTATCAATATCTGAGGTCATTGTATGTCCACGCCAACTTTACGGAGGAAATGCGCTTTCAGGCGGAAGTATATATAACGGAGCTTATTTTTCTGGGAATCAATAAGCGGATGGGTTTTCAGCATAAAAACATGTTGTGGATTGATCCGTACTGGATGGACAAAATTCCACAGAATGCAGGAATTGTTTTATATGGCGCAGGTGAATTGGCGGAGAAATATAAGGCGCAGCTTTGCAGCAGACCGGATATCAGACTGCTTGCTGTAATAGGCGGAACGGAGAAAAAGAAAATATGCATGGATGCGGAAATCAACAGCTTGGGCTTCGTGAAATACGATTATATTATAATCACCATAAAAAACAGAGAAAAGGCGGAAGATATCAGAAAAAAGCTTACAGAGAGGGGAATTCCGGAAAACAAAATCATATGGTGTGAACAGCCGGAGGCGTATTGGCGGTATATAGAGGCCGAGAGGGGAACGGGCAATGGAGTTGATCAAGCTGGAGGACCAGGAAGCATATAAGGGAAAAAGAATCATATGCATCGGTGGAACGGAAGCGTATTTGTACGAGCTGTGTGAACGGTATGATGACATAGCGGGGCATATTGCGGCAGTACTGGAGGATCATCCCCGGAGTCATGGAACGGTGCGGGCGGCTGACAGAGAAATTCCGGTGCATAGACTGAAAGATTTACGACAGTGTGAATTGCGGAACGCAATCATATTGATAACCGATGATTATTATAACGAGTATTTTCAAAAGCTCTGCTGCCTGCTGGAAAAGGATGAAGCAGTAGAAAGGGTTTATTTTTTTGCCAACAGAGAGACGGAATATGAGCTGGCATACAGAGCAAGATATGGGATGTGGCCTCTGGAGGATATTATTGTGTTCCGGAGCGGTCCCCATGCCGGCGGCTATGTAAAAGGGATGGATTTCTCGGATAATGCAAGGGCGTTGTTTGAATATATGCTGTCTGCGGGGCTGAACGGAAAGTATAAGCTGGTGTGGGTGGTGAGAAATCCGGAGGAATTCCAAAGCTATGAAAAATATCAGAATGTTTTTTTCCTGCCGTTTACAGCATCCGACAGCGGAGATATTTCAGTGAGGGAGCTCTATTATAAGACATTGTGCCTGGCAAAATATTTCTTTTTTACAGATGCTTATGGTTTTGTGAGGAACTGCAGACCGGATCAGGTAAGAGTGCAGCTATGGCACGGGTGCGGATACAAAAAGAGACTGAATACTGTCTCCTGCGAAAAAAGGTATGATTTTATGACGGTTACCAGTCCGCTGTATGCCCGGCTTCATGCGGAGGAATTCGGGTTGAAGGAGCATCAAATGCTGGTGACAGGCTGTGCCAAGACGGACTGGCTGTTTGAGGCGGAACCTGTGACGCCGGAGGTTCTTGGAATTCCGTGGGCGCACAAATATATTTTCTGGCTTCCCACATATCGATTCAGTGAAAAGAAGATGAATAAGCCTGTGGACGGGGCATTAAAGGCTGACACGGGTCTGCCATTGATCTCTGACAGAGCGGAGCTGGATGAAGTAAACAGGAAGCTTGAGGAGAATGATATGGTCCTTGTGATAAAGCCGCATCCATTTCAAGATGTTACGGCAATCCACGTAAAGGGCTTTTCCAAAATTAAGTTGCTGGAACAGGAAATTTTGTTGGAAAAAGATATCCAGATGAATCAGATACTGGGTATGGCAGATGCGCTCATCAGCGATTATTCTTCTGCGGCAGTGGATTATCTGATCCTGAACAGACCCATGGCCTTCTGTGTGGAGGACGCAGGGAGCTATGCCGATTCCAGAGGGTTTATATTTGATGATATTCTGGAGTGGCTGCCGGGAAAACTGATTTTTGGAGCGGCGGACCTGATGGAATTTATTGATGCGACGGGAAACGGTCTGGATGAAGAAAGAGAAAAGCGCTCTGCACTGCGGGATAAAATGCACAGGTATCAGGATGGCAATAGCTGCAGGAGAATATTGGAAGCCGTGGGGATTATTGAAGAAACAAAATAAGAGGGTATGGAAGGAACGACGAAATGGCGGTTTATTTTATTACAGGTGCATCGGGGTATATCGGTTCCATGCTGGCGGCTCATTTATGGGGTCAGGATAAAAATAATAGAATTATTGCAGCGGCGCGCAACAGAAAAAAGGCTGAGAGCATTCTGCCGAAGGGGACAGATATTCTGCAGGCAGACTTGTCCGATAGAACAGAAACAGAAAGGCTTGAAATAGAATGTGATTATGTGATCCACTGTGCCTCTGTCACACAGTCCGCCCAAATGCTTTCGCATCCGGTAGAGGTGGTGGAGAGCATTGTCAATACCACACAGAATGTACTGGAGCTGGCAAAAAGATGCAGAATAAAAAGCATGGTGAATCTTTCCAGCATGGAGGTATATGGGGACATTGACTGTTCTGACGGGCACAGAGTGTCAGAGGAGGAATTGGGTGAAATTGATCTTTACAAAGTACGCAGCTGTTATCCGCTGGGGAAGCGTATGGCTGAAAATATCTGTTGCTCCTATTTCAGGGAATATGGCGTGCCGGTGAAGACCGCCAGGCTTGCACAGACCTTCGGGGAGGGAGTCCTGCCCTCGGACAACCGTGTTTTTGTCCAATTTGCAAAAGCAATCAGGCAGGGAACAGATATCGTGCTTCATACTGCCGGCAATTCTATGGGGAATTACTGCAGTATTCATGACGCTGTGAGGGGAATCCTGACCATTTTACGGAAGGGAAGCAGCGGACAGGCATATAATGTGGTAAATGAAGAAAATACAATGACAATCCTCCAGATGGCGGAACTGGTAGCAAGAGATGTAGCCGGAGGAAGGATTGGCATAAGCTTTGACATTCCGGAGGAGGATATTTACGGCTATGCGGCGTCCACGGGACTGCGGCTGTCCGGAAGGAAATTAAGGGCTCTGGGCTGGGAGCCCAAGGAGGGCCTGGTTCAAATGTATCAGGATCTGCTTCGGGGGATGTAAGAGCCCTTCTGCGGGGCAAAAAAATCCGTGACCTTTTCCTGCTCCCGGTACTGTCTGGGCGACATGCCGGTGTATTCCTTGAAGATAGAGCCGAAGTAGCTCTGGGAGTGAAAGCAGAGATATTGGGCAATAGCGCTGATGCTCAGGTCGGAGTATTTGAGCATGTTCCTGGCGGCCTGGATCCGCTTCCTGCGGGTGTATTCCACAATGCCGATATTTTCATATTCTTTAAATTTGCGGGAGAGATAGGAAGCGTTGATTCCTATCTCTTTTGCCATTGAAGCAAGCGAGAAGTCCTTGTTCAGATGAGCCATAATGTATGTTTTCGCCTGCTCCAGAAAGGAGATTCTGGAGCGTTCCCGGTGCAGGTCATGAACGGCCTTGGCAAAACCGAATTTTGCTTCCTCCAACAGCAGAAGAATCTGGTTGCCGGAAGAGCATTTTGCCAGGCGCTGAAGGTAGAGATCCGACATGGAGTAGGCAGTGTCTGCATCCAGACCACCCTCTACCGCAGCCCGGGTGGCCAGGGTCACAAAGGAGCAGCAGGCATATTCCAGCTGTTTCAGGGGGGAGTCGGACATTTTTCCCAGGCGATTCAGGTCGCCGGCACTGCCCAGGGAATGGGCAGCTTCCAGGGCCTCCAGATCACCGGAGCGGATTTGATTAAAAAGGGTCTGCTCCTCCTGATAGGAAATATGGATGGCGTCATTTTCGCTGCGTTCCAGCATATATTCCTGAATTTTGGAGTTTCCGGCCGGATTGTGTGCCGCCAGAGAATCCGCAGACTGCCGGGTCAGCTGTTGGACAAGCCGGTTCAGGTCATTTTCCGGAGTCATGTACACTCTCCCTTCATGTTATTCTTCTTGATACTTTAGCTGTACAGAAAATATAACATGAATGGTAATTGTCGGCAATAGTTACTGTTCTCAAACTTCCCATACCAGTTGGTGTGCTGAACCTTGAAAAATCAATACTTTAAT
>OFFL01000500.1_pt1 | contig 42922 bp, 34 predicted proteins | sample 1521391 | NCBI WGS metagenome assembly OFFL01 (sample SAMEA3504082, study PRJEB24116) | mouse gut metagenome | biome: mouse gut; feature: mouse-associated habitat; material: faeces | place: Denmark | collected 2011
TTTTTGATAGGATTATTGCAGTGAACGGCACTTTTTGCCTACTTTAAACTTTACAAAAAAAGTAACACCCCAAAACTAATCGTTTCAGGGTGTATTTTTTATTTAAGTCAATTTTAAATTTGTCAAAAATTAAGACAAAAAATGGCTTGTTTATAAGTTGTTGATAGCTTGCATAACTGCAGAACGTTAGATTTATTGTTTAGCGACAAAATTTTTAACTATTTCAAATATATCATCCGTAATTACATGCTCAATACGGCAAGCATTTTCTTCCGCGCTTTCCTCCTCTGCACCTAGTTTTATCAAAGCTTGCATAAGCACCCTGTGTCTTTCAAAAATATTTTCCGCCTTTTGTCGTCCCACATCGGTAAGCACGAGTTCGCCTGTATTTTTAATTTCTACAAACCCTTTTTTTGCAAGCAGATTGACAGCTTTGGATACACTTGATTTAGCATATCCCAACTCCTCCACAATATCTACCGAGCGGACTAAACTTTTTTTATTTTTTAAATTTAGTATTGTTTCCAAATACATTTCTTCAGACTCATAAACTCTCATACCAATTCCCAAACCTTTACTATTGTAACATTACATATATTTTAACATAATTTTGTTTAAAATGCAATAACAAATTTAATTACCGCATATCTGCAAATTTATACATTATTTTTGTCTGTAATAAAATATCAAAAGATGTTAATATCACAGCTAATTGTTCGCATACAAAAAGCAAGCCTAAAATAAGCCTGCTTAATTGTTATTTTAAAATAATCCCCTACCTTAAACTAATTAAGGGATAATGCTATTTAAGCTCAACCAAAGAAAGTTCCTTTTGCTTGCTCTTTAATTTCTCTAGATGCAATAAACGGAATTTTAGTTGTATAACCTTGTTTTGCTGCAACGATTTGGTTTGTAGGCCATTTAAAGATAGCCATATTCCAACTGTTGATTAAATCGTTATAAGTATCCCTTGCAGCAGTAACTTCCCTTTGCAAGTAGTTGTTTTGTTGCATAGCACTTTGAATACTTTCGTGTGCTTGCAATTCAGGATAATTTTCCATTGCAAAACGTAAGTTTGCAGCAAATCCGTCTACTTTTTGAGAAATCTCGTTTCTCTGCTCGCCTGTCTCTGGGTGAACGCCCGAACGCAAAGCAGCGATTTGAGTAAATGTATCTTTATCCAAATCGATAGATTTGTTTACAAGTTGCGCACAGTTTTGAAGAACGATAACCCTTTGCTCCAAATAGTTGTCGATGGTAGAAGCCTGCTTGTTGATTTGTTGTTCAATACGCTTTAATTTGTTATCGGCATTCTTTTTCATAATCATAAAAACAACACCCGGAATAATAGCCAAAACCCAAAGCATAATTTCAAATATCTTTGAGCCTATACCTACTTTCGGCGAAATTTGTTTTGCGATTACATTAACTTCACGTCCTTCTTCCATTGGGACATAGTTCATTTCATCCAATTCATTTGCCATAAAATTTTACCTCCTAAGCATTAACGCCTTTTGTTTTTATTTTAATTGCATAGAACTCTATACAATATTAACCTATGATTAATTATTATTTTGTTTTGTCAAAATATTTTGCACTGCGTTCATAAATTTTTCTCTGCTACTTTTTACAAAATCTTTGTCCCTCTTTTTCAAAATTTCGTTGATTTTTTGGATAAGTTCGTCTTTTGTAGCCTTTTTAGGGATAACCACAACCACACCCGAGCAATCTGCTATTGCGGAAAATTCTTCCCCTACAATATTATCATACCTCTTTAACATATCAACTAATTGAGCGTAAGTTTCATTACTTAAACCGTTAGCATCAAAAATCAAAGCCTCGGTAGTTTTCATAAGTGGGTTATATTCATCCCAATTAACAGGCACGCTGTACATTCTTCCGTTACCTGCAACACGGGGCACAAAATCCGTCCTTGTGGTAATGCTGTAAGAATATGCGTAAATCATAATGCAATCTACTTCGCCTATACTCGATATAAACTTTACTTTAGAGATAACCCTTGTAGCACTTCCTTTTGCACCGATATAATTGTCAGGCAAAATGTTTACTAGCATTTCCGCCTCTCTTGCCGCGATATTAGTCTCTGAGCTCAAGTCAATATCCATATCATTTGGTTTGAACTGTTGGTAAAGTGGTATGCTAAGCAACGGAGCAAGCATAAAATACAAGTTTTTAAAGAAATTGCAGTTGTAATTGGTAAACATTTGTTTTGCCAAATCCACACTATAAGACGAAATATTCCTGCCTGCAAGCATATCCCATGTATCCCCGTGATGGGAATATATAGTATTTAGTTTGCCTTGCTTTGCAAAATAAAAATCGTCGCCATAAGGGCTATCTTTAACCAAATCGATGGTATTCCTTTGTGCAAGCGGAGTAAATAACAATCTAAATTGATTTTCGTTATCTCTGTCAAAAGCCCCAAATAACACATCGAACTCAGTATCCGACATTGCAACAAACGAGCCATCTCCGTGTTTCATATCATCTTCGGCAATCTTGGCAAGTTTTTTCTCGCCGCGTTTTACCATTCGTTCAATCTGTTTGTCGTCTTTACCATGAGCTTGCGGTTTTCTTGAAAAATTTAAGTCAGGTGCAGACTCATTGCAATATACCAAAAATGTTTCGGTGTCATAAAAAGGACATGGCTTGGTAACTGTGGCAATCAATGTTTGACTGTGCGTTACGGTATAAGTTTTTCCTTGTGAGTCACGTCTGGTTTCCGTCCAAGTGACAACCAAACTACCCTCGTATGTCTTCATACCCATTTCCACTTCAAGCTCCCTTGAAATCACAAAAGGGTTACCCGTGATAGTTCCTACTACCATATTAATTGTGGAACTGTTGTCATTTGAAAAATACGGGAATTTATAGTACTTGTGTAAATATACTTCATGCAAAACGCTGTAATATCTATCAATCTGAATTACGGTATCCAAATCATTTACCATATTATTTGTTATATCGCTATTAAATAATTTGTTAAGCGGCGCCATTTGTTTCCACGCCTCTTCCAATATCAAATCCGCATTTTGTTTTAGAACTTTTACCACCTCTTTAAGTGCCTTAATCTTTTTATTAAGCACTAAAGTTATAGTCAAAATTGAAACAATCATAACAACCGGTCCAATAACAGCGGTCAAAACCCCTGCAAGAATTGAAGAATCAGTGGTAATAGCGCCGTATATCATGAGTCCACCGATAACTGCAGCAACCCCACCGACAATGCTCAAAAAGATAAGAAAACTTCTCCATCCTCTTAAAGTATGTAGTTTCTTCTTTTCCTTTTTATATTCAACATCTGCCTCATCATACATTTTGACAGTATTTCTGTTTTTTTCTACATCGATATTACTCTTTTTTACTAAGTCTTCAAAAGTCTTATCCACAGAATCGTCAAACTGTTTTTGATACCTTGAATATTCTTTTAATGGCTCTAATATCTCTTTCATTTTCGCCTCGCAAATATAAATAAAGCCTTTATATAGTATATTTTTATTTTAACAAATTTATTTGCTTTTGTCAAGAATTGCAATATATTGTAACATTTAAGTGATTTTTCGTCTGCAAAACAACCACTTTTTTACACACAAATAAAGTTTACCCACGATTTTCAAGTGTTTTTTTGCAATTTTTCTTTTTGCATTAACTTTGTTAATAAAAAATAAAAAAAGCCCTAATTTAATAGGGCTTTTTATCATAAATTAAAATCCAAAACTAAAGCTTGAAGTCACTGTAGAAGTTACAACTGAACAGCTTGTTACATTTTCAACATCGCTCTTGCTTACAGATAAAAGAGTTTGACGAACTTCATAAAACTCAGCCAAATCTTCATCTTTACGATTTCTCGAAAGTTGAATAGTAAGTTTATCTCCGTCAACAGCAACTTTCTTAATTTCGTAAGTTTCATAATCAATTACACTATGGCTTAAAACAAGCACGGCTCTTTCCTCAAAAAATTCTTCTGTAAATTTTTCTATCTCTTGAATTTCATAGTCCGTTTCTTCTCCGGCCAAAAAAGTTATCAACTCGTCTCTGCTTCTAACAAGTGTTGCTGCTGTATAATCTTCTGCTCTTCCATGGTCTGCTGTAGAGAAAATAGCAACTTCTTCATCAGTAAATTCGATAGGGGTACCTTTTACACAACCAACTAAGCAAGTCGCTAATATTACTACCAAAATTACTATTGTAAACAAACTAAATTTTTTCATAAAATTAAACTCCTTAAAAAATTGAATTATATTAGATGCTTATCATTATACATAATTTATCGAAATTTGTCAAATATTTTGTCTTAATTATTATACATATAACCATTGGTTTGTTAAATTTTGACAATTACATTTACACAAACTACACATAATTGTTTATTCTAGCCATATATATACTAATATTCAGCATTCAATGTAGTATTATTTATTCAGTATTTCTATAGCTTTTTGTACATGTTCCTCTTCTAGTCCAAACCTAAAATGAGGCTCGGTTTTTACGTAATTTGCTTGCAAATCTCCCCAACCGTATTGGTAATCATCTATTATCACAAAGCTTTCTACTCCGTCCGCATACTCAAGCCAATCTTTTATTTCGTTATATCGCTCTGCCATAATCCCCAAATATGGTGTTTTATCATAAATAGTAAGCCCGTATTTAGCAAAAGTATCAACCATGTATTTCCCAAAGTTGTCGCACAGAATTTCGTTTTTGTCCCAATGAACACGCCATGTAGTGCTTAAAACAATAACGGCATCTGTGCTATCTACAATTTGCTTGAGCAAAGGCAATCTGCTCTCGTCAATAAAGTCGCTCCTGCCATCCCGCATACGCAATCTATCAAACTTTATACTATTTAAAACCCCGTCAATATCCAAAAATATAACTTTCATACCCCACCTTTGTTGTATAATAACATTATATAACAAAATCAACTTTTTGTTACAATAATTTTCACAATTTTAAAATTACCCCCGATTTTCGCAAGAAAAATTATTTATTATCTTCCTATTATTATAATAAAATTTTAAAGCTAAAGAACTATCTTTAAATAGCCCTTTAGCCTTTTGAAATTTAAAATATATTTTATTCCCTAATCAAATAAGGATAATTGTATAGCGGTAGTTTTGTTTTTGGACGACAAAATTATATCTGCTATATATTCATACGCTTTAACAAATGAATTAGGTATAAAAATCAACTTAATTCCGTTGCGTTGGCATATATCCATTTTCTTTTTATCCGACATTTCTCTAGCTATAACACCAAAATGTTCTCCACCGTTAACTTCAAAAGCAATAACAGGTTTTTTGCCAAAAAAAGTTTTTTCATAAAGTACCAAATCAAACTCCATATTATCAAAATTTGCGGCATATTCCTTTTTTATAATTTTACTGATTTTTATATTTCTTTCAGCATCAAAGTTCTTATTGCAAGAACAAAAGTGTGAAATCGTCTTAAAAAATTCATCTTCAGCAATACTTCCATTAGATTTGCCTATTTCAATTTTTATTGACTCATTTTGTGCAACTACTATATTCCCATTATTTTTAGCATACTCAATTAGATTATATAAATCGTCCTTTTTATCCGATAAATTATTTATAACTTCTGTATCAGCTGCAATAACCAACTTTCTTTTAGCTCTTGTTATTGCGACATTAATAAGTTCATAGTTGTCTTTAATCCAAGCAAAAGTATTTTTACTAGTCTTCGGAGATATAGCAGGCGAAAAAATAATTGTATCTTTCTCAGCGCCCTGTAATGAATGTATTGTTCCACATTCAACTCCATTAATGACTTTTGCTTTTAATAGAGACAAAATCAATTCTTTTTGATTCACAAATGGTGTAATAATATAAGCATCATTTATATTATTTCTTTCAATATAATTTACTATTTCATTTGCTTCTTCAAAAGCTTCATTTTTTTGTTTAATATTTTGATTTTTTACATCTAGAATTTCCAAACGCCCATTGTCTTCTATATAGGATAAATTTAAAGAATTATTATAATATCTTTGATTTGAAAAGCCTATTATTTTCTTACCGCATCTATAGTGATATTTTAACAAAATATACTTTGATATATTATCATTTTCTATCATAACATCAAGTATTGATTGTGTTTTATAATTATATTTTTCCGATATATTATATTTTTCCATTAATTCTTGATTAACTTGCTCTTCAAGAATTACTACAGGTTTCAACTGATTTGGGTCTCCTACTAATAATAAGGATTCTGCCTTTGTAATTGGCAACAAAGCTGTCGCCACATTACATTGACCAGCCTCGTCCATAACAACCAAATTGAACACAAAATCAGATGTACCTAATCTTCTGGACGATATATTAGTAGAAAAAATCACAGGGAAAACTTCTGTTAACTTTTTCATATTACTATCATCTTGTGTCCATTTGTTAAATTCACTTGCTCGTGTATTTTCATCTTCAATTTTGCATATTGCTATTAAATCAGCAAATTTCGGTTTTTTTAGCTTTTCTATATACTGTAATGATTTAAAAAACAAATACTGTGATAATTGATGATTCTCATTTAATGGAATGAATAATGATGTAATTTCCTCATTTGTAACTTCAGGCAAGGTTTTTAAATCAATTTTTAACTGTTCTATTTTTTCTTTTACAATATCAATTATATTGCTACTATTATGCTTAAAAGAATCTATTAGTTTTTCTGAACTTTCTAAGCAATTTTTTATATTCTCTCTTTTCTCTTGGATGTTTAATAATTCTATTAATTTTGTATTATGATCATCATTGGAAAACTTAATTTTATCCAACAGTTCCTCTTTTGGTCTTTTTTTTGTATGATAATTGTAAAGTTCAAGTATTCTTACTGTTGCTTTTTTAACATCGTCATAATTTCCCAATCTCAAATAGGGGAAATTAACAGTTTGACCATTATATACAAATTTTAATTTTTCTATAATTCCATCAACCGGTTTATTATTAGAAGAACAAATAAGCATTGTTTTATCGTTATAAAAAGCGCTTAAGGTTACATTTATAATTGTCTGAGTTTTACCGGTACCCGGAGGGCCTTGCACATAGGTAACGGGATATTTTATTGCATTATAAAGAACTCTCATTTGATTAATATTAATTTTTTTATCATAAATAATTAGCGACGGTTCTTTTCTTCTTATGTTATTCCTTTTTGTTATATTTCCAAAAAAAGATTTTAATGGTATTGATAACTGATTAGTGTTATACTTTAATTCTATTGAATTATACGTATTTTCCAAATCAACAGGAATCTCTCTTTGTATTAACATAATATCTGGTCTTGTGTTTATGTATTCTCCTGCGCGCAAATTATTGTGAATTATATTTTGATACTCATCAAATTTATCAATAAATGTATCGGCAAATTCATCCAAATTCATATTTATATAATTAAACAGAGAATGCCTTCTACCTTCAATCATAAAAGACTGATTAAAACGCACCCTTCTATCAAGTACTAAAGATTTTTTTATAGGATCAAAAGTTAATGGATAATAGCATATAACAAATTTATTCCTACCCTCGTCAATAGAAAAACAATTAACTGCGAGTGTATAATAAGTATTACTTGTATTTTTAATATCATAATGATATATATCCGATATTATTTTTGCCGCTTGCTCATCAGTCAAAAATAATTGTTTGTTACTCTTTAATTTGCCTAAATCTATACCAGATATCGCAGCATATTCTTTCTGACTAGGGTCACAATCTAAAATATTACATTCAATATAATAATTTAGAATATTATAATTAAAGTGGTCATAATTCAACCATGAACACTTTTCTAGGTTTTTTTCAATTTTATTTATTAAGTCTTCTGAAACGTCATACGAGGAAAAATCTATCACATCAGCATTTTGAATATTATCAAAAGAAATCCATGTTTCAAAAGTTTTCATAGATTTTTTGTCATTAAAAATAGATACAAAAAGTTTTTTTGTATCAAAATTAATATCTTTAATAGCTATCCAATAAAAAGTATTTTCATTATCTTTATTAATATAAGATATATTTAACCATTTACCTTCTTTTATAGCTTTTGAAACTTTATCCCCAATACTCATATTTTTGTCCATGTACTTTAATTAAAATGTTAAAATTGTTTAACTTTCCTTTATTATTTTTAATCACATGATGAATTTATACAAATTGCTCATATTATTAATTTATCTATAAAAAATAACCTTGCTACATTCATACAAACATTTACTTAATATTACTAAAAACTTAATAGTAATAATAAAATACGTGTTTTTATTGTAAACATTTCACTTAAAAACGCATCCCTATAGATGCGTTTTAATTGTATTGGTGGAACTGACGGGAGTTGAACCCGTGTCCAAACGGGGATTGACTATGCTTTCTTCGTGCGCAGTGCAAATTTTGAATTTTTCGCGATGTCGCCTTTTGCACAGGCTACATTTTGATGAGGTGTTAATTTATCTACCTATCTCACACCAAAAACAGGCAGACCTTCCTATCTAAATGATGCCACTTACCTATCCGATAGGACTACAGGGGTGACAAGCTCGCTAATTAAGCAGCGAAAGCTAATTGATTATTATTTTTTGCGTTTATATTTAACGTTCGTTTTTACGTAGTCGAACCTACGGCACGCTTACACAACCTCACACCCACTTGTCGAATCCGTAACAGCCCCAAGAAAGTTTGATTGCAAAAAATATTTGTAGCAATGACAAATTAACAATAGATTAATATATTAAAAATTTAAAGTTGTTTTTTTATTATTACCACTATATATCATATTCATAATAACAAAATAAATTTAAAAAATCAAGTGTTTTTTTAATTTGACCTAAAAATCAAAAATTAAATAACAAAAAATGGACTAAACTAAGTTAGTCCATTTTTTTGTTTAATATCTAATTTTAAAGTTTAATTACTCAAATGATAATCTTAGAAGAATTTAGCGAAGTGCTTAATTGTTCTAACCATTTGGCTTGTATAAGAGTTTTCGTTATCATACCAAGATACAACTTGTACTTGAGAGTAACCATTACCCATATCCATAACCATAGTTTGAGTAGCATCGAACAAGCTACCGAATCTCATACCGATAACGTCGCTAGAAACGATTTCATCCTCAGTATAACCAAAAGACTCGTTAGATTGAGCTTTCATAGCAGCATTGATTTCGTCCTTAGTAGGAGTACCTTTAACAACTGCAACCAAAATAGTTGTAGAACCTGTTGGAGTTGGAACTCTTTGAGCAGAACCGATAAGTTTGCCGTTTAACTCTGGGATAACCAAACCGATAGCTTTAGCAGCACCTGTAGAGTTAGGAACGATGTTAACAGCAGCAGCTCTTGAACGACGAAGGTCACCCTTTCTTTGAGGTCCGTCCAAAGTCATTTGGTCGCCTGTGTAAGCGTGAATAGTGCTCATGATACCAGATTGAACAGCCCAATTATCATTTAGAGCTTTAGCCATTGGAGCCAAGCAGTTAGTTGTGCAAGATGCAGCAGAGATAATGTGGTCATCAGCAGTAATCTTGTCATGGTTAACATTGTAAACGATAGTTGGAAGGTCATTACCTGCAGGAGCAGAAATAACAACTTTCTTAGCACCAGCATCAATATGAGCTTGAGCTTTTGCTTTAGAAGTATAGAAACCTGTGCACTCTAAAACAACGTCAACACCGATTTGTCCCCAAGGAAGCTCAGCAGCGTTTGCTTTAGCGTAAATTTTAATCTCTTTTCCATCAACAATGATAGAATCCTCAGTAGCAGAAACAGTATCAGCCAAAGCATATTTACCTTGAGATGAATCATACTTCAAAAGGTGAGCAAGCATTTTAGGGCTTGTCAAATCGTTGATTGCTACTACTTCAAAACCCTCAGCACCAAACATTTGTCTGAATGCAAGACGACCGATACGGCCAAAGCCGTTAATAGCTACTTTTACAGTTTTTTTAGCCATTTATTTATCCTCCAAAATTGCCTATTATAGGCATAATTATTATTGTTTGTATTTATTTTACCAAAAATTAGTCGGTTTGTCTAGTCTTTTTTACATTTTAAGTTATCTTTTTTTATAAACCCTACCGTAATTTTTTACATTATTAGTTTTTATTGTAATTACTTGTCATTTGTTATAAATTTAAAATAATTTGCGACATAAAATTTACTTTAAGTTTTCGGGATTTAGACACTTTAATTCGTCTAGCACAAACAAACCGTCCTTACGTACCAAAACATCATCAAAATAAATTTCGCCACCGCCATACTCTGGTGTTTGAACTTGTACCAAATCCCAATGAATAGCGGATTTGTTACCGTTTGGTGCATCTTCATAGCTTTGTCCCGGAGTAAAGTGAATAGAGCCGCTAATCTTCTCGTCAAACAAAATATCTCCCATAGCTTTTGTAATATAAGGATTTACCCCCAAAGCAAACTCGCCGACATATCTTGCACCATCATCGGTATTGAAAATTTTGTTTATTGCCTCCGTATTATTTGCGGTAGCATTTACAATCTTGCCGTCCTTAAACTCCAAGCGAACATTTTCAAACTTTATCCCCTCTTCAACCGACGGAACATTGTAAGTAATGTAACCGTTTACGCTATCTTTCACAGGTGCGGTATAAACTTCGCCGTCCGGAATATTTCTAAGTCCGCTGCATTTGATAGCAGGTATGCCTTTTATAGAAAAAGTTAAATCGGTATCTTTAGCAACAATTCTTACCTTGTCCGTTCTGTTCATAAGCTCTACAAGCGGGGTCATAGCTTTATCCATTTTGCTGTAATCTAAAGTACACACATCGAAATAAAAATCTTCGAAAGCCTCTGTACTCATACCCGCTTGCTGACTCATTGCCTCAGTAGGATACCTTAAAACCACCCATTTTGTATGGTCCACTCTTTGATTAAGCACAGGTCGCATAATGCGGTTATATTCTGCCAAATCCACATCCGAAAGTTCTTGATTGTTGCCGCCGCCACGGATTGCTATATAAGCTTGCATATCTTTCATACGGTACATTTCCATATCCGCATACTTTTTGGCAAGCTCCGCACTCATTCCTTTCATCCATTCACGCTTGATACGCAAATCGGTAAGATTAACAAACGGATAAGCTCCCTTTGCATAAACTTCCTTAACAAGGCTGGCTACTAGTTGATAATCCACGCCCGTTGCTTCGATAAGCACATTTTCCCCTTTTTGAACATCACAGCTAAAATCTACCAATCCGTGAGCTAATTTTTCTATTCTTTTATCTATCAACATAACTTACTCCTCTATTTATAAAGATTATAATTGAATTATAACCTATTATACTACAATTTTTACAAAATTACAATACTAAAATTATGCAATTTCTTCGGCTTTTTTACCATTGTAAAGTTCATAATATCTACCGCGCTTTGCAATTAATTGGTCGTGGTTGCCACGCTCGATAATTTCTCCGTGTTCCAAAACCATAATACAGTCGGAGTTTTGAATAGTCGAAAGCCTGTGTGCAATTACAAAACATGTTCTGCCTTGCATTAAGCTATCCATACCTTTTTGTACTAAAATTTCCGTTCTTGTATCTATACTGCTTGTAGCCTCATCCAAAATCATAAGCGGAGTATCCGCAAGTATCGCACGGCTTATAGAAAGTAACTGTCTTTGACCTTGGGATAACGACGAGCCGTCGCCATCGATAACCGTATCGTATTTGTCAGGCAACATCTCTATAAATTCATGAGCTCCGCCACGCTTGCAAGCGCTTACCACTTCCTCGTCGGTAGCGTTTGGTCTGCCGTATCGTATGTTTTCAGCAATAGTTCCGCTGAACAAATTAACGTCCTGCAAAACTATGCCTAAAGATTTTCTTAAATCTTCCTTTTTTATCTTGTTTATATTGATGCCGTCATATCTGATTTTTCCGTCATCAATATCGTAAAACCTGTTAATCAAATTTGTAATTGTAGTTTTACCCGCACCCGTAGAGCCGACTAACGCAATTTTTTCGCCCGGTTGTGCGTTTATTGTTATATCCTTAAGCACTAACTTATCTTCCACGTAACCGAAGTCAACATGGTCTAGTTCAACCCTGCCTTCAAGTTTTGCATAAGTCAAAGTACCATCGCCATGAGGGTGTTTCCAAGCCCAATCGCCTTCTTCACACTCTATAAATTCGCCATTTTCTTCCTTACCTTTTACAAGAGTAACATAACCGTTATCTACTTCCTCCTCTTCCGAAAGCAGTTGGAAAATACGTTTAGAGCCCGCAGTTGCCATAGCAAAGTTGTTGATTTGCTCTGCAAATTGGTTGATTGGCATTGTGAAAGACTTGGATAATGGCAAGAATGTTACAACCGCAGCAAGTGATGTGCCGCCTACACCCGTGATTACCAAAGCACCGCCAATCAAAGCTATCAAAACATAAAGTAAATGTCCCATACCCATCATAATAGGCATTATAGTACAAGCAAGTTTAACTGCCCTAAAGCTAGCATCACGCCAATTATCGTTGATTTGGGCAAATTCTTTTTTACAAACTTCTTCGTGGTTAAATACTTTAACTACTCTTTGACCTCCAATCATTTCCTCTACATAGCTGTTTACTTCGCTTATTGCTTTTTGTTGTCCGGCAAAGTATTTTACCGAACGTTTGCCGATAAACTGAGCCACAAACAACATTATACCGCCGTAAACAAGTGTACAAGCTGCCAAAATAGGACTTAATATGAACATGGAAACCACAACCGCGATTAAAGTTGTAATCAAATTTATAAGTTGCGGTATACCTTGCGACAATAACTGCATCATAGTATCCGTATCGTTGGAAAAATAGCTCATTATATCGCCGTTATTTTTCCTATCGAAATACTTGACAGGCAATTTTTGCATTTTGATAAACATATCGTTTCTTATGGAACGCATTGTGTTTTGTGAAATGATAATCATTAATTGATTGTATACCAAAGCGCTTAGCATACCGGCAGCGTAAATGCCTGCCATATAGCAAATTGCCGTTATAACATTGCTAAAGTCAGGGTTTTCAGTCCCGATTAGCGGATTGACATAATCGGTAAGCAAGGTTTTGATAAACATCGTTCCCGCAACGGATGCAAGTGCCGAAATCAAAATACCTCCCACCACAAATATAAACAAAGTTCTATACTTTTTGAAGATTGTTTTGAATATCAGCGCAATGGTATTAGGTTGTTTTTGAGATGATTTTTTGTTTGTTACTCCCGATTTTCGAAGGGTTTTAGTTGTTGTCATTGTCATCCCCTCCTTTTACTTGAGATTGATAAACCTCTTGATAAATAGTATTTGTCGCCATCAATTCGTCATGAGTGCCTATACCGTTTATCTTGCCGTTATCTATAACTATAATTTTATCCGCATCTTGTACGGAAGATATCCTTTGTGCGATTATAAGTTTTGTAGTATTTGCTTTTGTTACCCTCAAACCTTGTTTTATCTTTCTGTCAGTTGCAGTGTCTACCGCACTTGTAGAGTCGTCCAAAATCAAAATTTTAGGGTCTTTGATTAGTGCCCTTGCGATACATAACCTTTGTCTTTGTCCGCCTGACAAGTTTGCACCGCCTTGCTCTATATGATAATCGTATCCGTTAGGGAAACCGCTTACAAAATCCGTTGCCGATGCAATTTCCAATGCCTCTGCAATCTGCTCATCTGTAACGTCGGGATTACCCCATCTCATATTATCGCGTAACGTTCCGCTAAACAAAACATTCTTTTGAAGCACTACGCTTACGCTGTCTCTCAAAGCTTTTATGTCATATTCTTTTACATTATGTCCGCCTACAATTACCTCGCCGCTTGTAGCATCGTAAAGCCTTGGAAGCAAGCTTACCAAAGTGGTTTTACCGCTACCCGTACCGCCTAAAATACCAATCATTTCGCCACTTTTAATTGAAAGATTGATATTTTTCATACATTCCTTATTGCTGTCACCAACATAACTGAAACCCACATTTTTAAATTCGATATCTCCGTTTTCCACATTATAAATAGGATTTTCGGGATTTACTATACTAGGCTCTTCCTTTAAAACCTCTACAATACGCTCGGCACTTGCTCTTGAAATTGTTATCAAAACAAATACCATCGAAAACATCATCAAACTCATAAGTATTGACATTGTGTAAGACATTAAGGAAGTAAGTGCACCTACGCCCAAAGTTCCGTTAACGATTGATTTTGAACATAGCCAACTGATAAGCAACATGCAAGTGTAAATGCAAAACTGCATAAGCGGAGTGTTTAGTGCAAGCAATCTTTCCGCCCTGCTGTAGTTTTTGTAAATTTCGCCTGAGGCGTCTTCAAATTTATCAATCTCCTTACCTTGAGAGTTAAAAGACTTTACCACTCTTACGCCTTTTACATTTTCACGCACAACTTTGTTCATCTTATCGTAGCTTTTAAACACTTTTTCGAAAAGCGGGAATGCAAATCTTATAATAAGTATTAAACCTATTGCAAGTACAGGTGCAACGCCCAAATAAATAAGTGCAATTTTAGGACTTACGGTAAATGCCATTATAATAGATGCGATAAGCATAATAGGGCACCTTGTAGCAAGTCTTGAAACCATTTGATAAGATTGTCTTACATTCATAATATCTGTTGTAAGTCTTGTTATTAAGCTGGAAGTAGAAAACTTATCTATATTAGCAAAAGAAAAATTTTGTATATTAGCATACATATCATCCATTAAATTTTTTGCAAAGCCCGTACTGCCCTTAGTCGCCGACCAACCTGATAGTACACCTAGTATCATTGCCATAGCTGCAAAAGCCAACAAAATAACACTTGCGATGCCGACATAACGCATATTGCCTTGACTTATTCCATTATCTATCAAGGCCTGCGTAATATATGGTATCATAACATCGATAATAACTTCCAATGCCACAAGGCACGGCGTTATCAAAGTATATTTTAAAGAGCCTTTTGCATGTTTTAAAAGTTCTTTTATCATTTAAGCCTCCTTTATTCTGTCAGATTTTCCTTTATTCTTTCCAAGTAATTTCTGAATTGTTTTTTTTCGTCTTCGCTAAAACCGCGAATAATAGTTTCCTGTATCATCGTAAATTCTTCCCTTATCAACATTGCAAACCTCATTGACTTTTCGGTAAGCAAAAGTTGTTTTAAACGCATATCTCCACCGACAGGCACCCTTTTGATAAGGTCTTCCCTTTCCATATCTTGTAACATGCTTGTTGCGGTCGAACGCCTGATTTTTAAAATCCTGCTTATATCCTTTTGAAATACAGGTTTGCCTTGATACTCATCTATGATGCCGATTACCGCAGCTTGCCTTCTGGAAATTTCCTTTTGCACAACACTCAATTTTTCCGAGCCGTTGATTTTATGCCTAATCAAATTTACAATTACCAAAATATCGTCTTGAAAATACTTTACCATTATTCCGTTTCCTGTTCAAAATTTTGTTAGTATGCTAACTGTTAGTATTCTAACATTTTTTGATTTTTATGTCAATCATATTTTGAGATAAAATTAAATTAATTTAAAGTATTTGTCAAATTCAAGTATGATTATTTTACAATAAAATCTTTATTTATTGTGGCTTAAAACAACCTAATAGCTATTATATGTCATTAAAAATTTAATGTCAACGGTTTTTTGAAATTTAAAAATTCTGCAAACAAAAAAACAACAACCGTAAAAGTCGCTGTTTTCTAATATGTATTTTTTTACTTTTTTGCTAAAATATCCTGCATATCTTTTGGCAGCGGCGCACAAAATTCCAACTGCTCATTTGTTATAGGATGACGAAATTTGATTTTACTGCTATGAAGTGCAGGTCTTTCTATCATACTTTTGCTACCACCATACAAATCATCGCCTAGCAATGGGTGCCCGATATAGGATAAATGTACCCTTATTTGGTGCGTTCTGCCTGTTGCCAATACAAGTTGTACCAAGCTGTAATCGGGACAAGAGGACAATACTTTATAATGTGTTTTTGCGTATTTACCTCCCGATTGTACAACCCCGCGTACCAAACTATTACCCGTAGGAATACCTATATCCGCTATTATATCCCCCTCGCCTGTCAAAATATTATCTTTATCATTATGCACTATTGCAAGATATTCCCTTTGCACATTTTTGACTGCTGTTTGTTTATCCTGTGCAATTTGTTCAGACAGTATACTGTGAGCAAGACTATTTTTTGCAACTATCATAAGCCCGCTTGTCCCCTTATCAAGCCTGTTTACAGGATGATAAACAAAATCTCCCCAAACAGCTGCAAGTGCATTCATAAGACTTTTGCCGTAATGTGCATTAGTTGCAAGCACTGCAATATCCGCACTTTTATTTATTACCGCAATATCATAATCTTGATAAACAAAATCTATAGGATAGGCAAATGGGGCGATTTTCGGAGGGTTTTCTTTTAAAATCACTTTTATTTTATCCCCTGCATTAACTTTTGCAACTACAAAAACAGGCTCGCCGTTTACGCAAACCAAGCCTAATTCTTTTTTTAGTAAGTTGCAAATCCGCTCGGAAAAGCCTTTACTTTTTAAAAGGTTTTGAACTGTACCATCTTCCGTTGCGGTATACTCTAAAATTCTTTCCATACCAAAACAATAACATATTTTATTTTTTATTGCAAGCCTTGGCAATTAAATTGTTTATATTTTGGCAGTTTGCCGAACGATTAAGTCTGCCGAGTAAATATAAAGACTCCCTGCCTTTTACATAGTTCAAATGCTCATTACAAGTCATAGTCATTTGATACTTCAAATTTTTAAGCACGCTTTCGCTTTCTTTACAGTATTCGCCATAAGGGTAACAATAAGTTTTTGTTTTTACCCCTATGCTTTTTAATTTATCCGTCAACTTTTGAGTATCCGATTTAAAGGTTTGTATATATTTATCGGACGTTTCTCCGTTTTTTATTTTAACGCCTTTTCTACCGTTTTTAATGTGGTGGTAATCGTAAGAATGTTGAGCAATTTCCACTCGTGGATTTTTTGCAAGCTCTTTTACTTCGTTAGTGTTCATATAACTGCAACGGGTTTTATATTCTATTTTATCCTGCTTATCCATAAACTCGCCTACCACTGAGACAATACAGCTCATATCATATTTTTCAAGTAGTTTAGGCACATATTTATATACGCCGTAAAACCCGTCGTCAAAAGTAATCATGGCATATTTACCATACTTTTTATTGTCAACAACCTCTAAAAGCTTTTTTCTGTTTACACAGGTATAGCCTAATTTTTTTATTTCCGCAAAATCCTGTTCCAACATATTTACTCTTACTTCGTAGTCCCCTTGTTTTTGATTATTCCCTACGATATTGTGATACATTAAGCACAAAAGTTCTATCTTTCCGCCGTTAACTTTGACACTTTTGCTTGTATTTTGCGCTCTGTCGCTTACTATTTGTCTAGCCGTACTCATATTATGCTTATCGGTAAAATTAACTTGTTTAGCGGCATACTCGCATTTATCCATACCGATAATAAAGCAAACTGCAAAAACCAGCATACATAACATTAAAAACAAAGTAAACTTTCCATTATTTTTTGCCATAATACTCTCCTTACTTTTAGTATTTATAATTTTAAGCAAATTATTTGTTTTTAACTAAAAATAAAGTTTATCAACGCCTTTAATGCCATTTGTATTGCATAAAATTCCAGCAATACTCCCGCCGATTGTTGCTTAATTCGACAATTTTCCACTATATAACAAAAAATATATCTTTTTATAAAATTAATATAAAATAGCTTGAAATAAAAAGTTTTTTATAGTATAATAATCGCTAGAGATTGTTTATACAAAACATTATTCAGTTATAGGAGTTCAAAATGGAATCTAATACTATCAGCACCCTTTACAAACAGGCTGATTTAATACGCAAAATGTGTATCGAATGTATAGCAACATTCGGTGTTGGTCATATCGGCGGCTCTTCAAGTATAATCGAGTTTTTAACTGCACTTTACTTTAAGATGGCTAACATTGACCCTAGTGACCCGAAAAATCCCGACCGTGACAGGATTGTACTTTCTAAAGGCCACGCTGCACCGGGACTTTACGCTACACTTGCCGCAAGGGGGTATTTTGACAAAAAATTATTGCTTACACTAAATCAAAACGGCACTCAACTTCCATCTCATGCGGATATGTTGAAAGTAAACGGTGTTGATTTTACTGCGGGCTCGTTGGGACAAGGTATTTCCGCTGCGGTTGGTATGGCAATTAACGCCATTATGGACAGAAGAAAATATCATACTTTTGCTATTGTCGGCGACGGAGAAAGTCAAGAAGGTCAAGTTTGGGAGGCATTAATGCTTGCCGGCTCAAGACATTTGCACAACTTTACAGTAGTTATCGATAACAACAAAATGCAAATCGACGGTATGACTGCGGATGTTTGTAAGGTAGAGCCTTTTGAGTCTAAATTGCGTGCTTTCCGTTTTAAAACATACACTATTGATGGTCACGATATGGAAGCTATTGTCGACACTATCGAAAAATGTAAACGCTCCCGCATGCCAACGGCAATTATTTTAAATACTATCAAAGGCAAAGGTTTAAAATGCTGTGAGGGGCACTACAAATCACACAGTGTCAGCTTCACTCCTGAAATGTTTGCTGCAGAATGCACGGGAGGAGTTTTAAAATGAGCGAATTACACAATAAAGAAATGCGTCAAGTTTACGTTGACAATTTGATTAAATACTCTAAACTCGACAGAAGAATTGTCGTGCTTGAGGCAGACCTTATGAACTGCATAGGTACAGGCAAGTTTAAGGAAGCTTTTCCAAGACGTTTTATTAACTGCGGAATTGCGGAAAGTAATATGATAGGTGTGGCAGCAGGTCTTGCAAGCTGCGGTAAATTGCCTTTCTGCTCTTCTTTTACTCCGTTTGCTACAAGAAGATGCTATGACCAAATCGCAGTTAGCGTTGGATATACAAAACAAAATGTAAAAATAGTAGGAACAGACCCCGGCATTATGGCTCAAATAAACGGCGGCACACACATGAGCTTTGAGGACGTTGCTCTTATGACTCAAGTACCCGATATGATTGTTGTTGAGCCTTGCGATTGTGTTTGTCTTGACAAACTATTCCCTCAAATTTTAAAATGCGATAAACCTATGTATATTAGATTGCAAAGGAAAAAGACCCCTCCAATCTATGACGAAAAAGCTAAAATCGACCTTTTTAAAGCTAATACTGTTGTGGACGGAGATAGCCTTACCATCATAGCTTGTGGCATTATGGTACACCGTGCTATAGCAGCATCCATGACTTTGAAAAACCAAGGTATTAATGCTAGGGTTATTGCACTTCACACTTACAAGCCTTTGGATAGTGAAACAATACTTAATGCTTGTCGCGAAACAGGTGCGGTAGTAGTTTGCGAAAACCATCACTTGATAGGCGGGTTAGGCTCGGAAGTTGCATCTCTACTTATGCAAAATGATGTGCTTATTCCAATGACAAGAGTTGGTATTGGCGATAGATACGGCGAAGTCGGCAAGGAAGTTTACCTTGCGGAAGTTATGCACCTAACCGAGCAAGACATTGTGGAAAAAGCGCAAGAAGCTTACAAAAGAAAGCTTGCAAATAACTAAATATATAAAAAACTACTGAATAAACTCAGTAGTTTTTGTTTTTACCCCCGATTTTCAATTAATTTTTGTCAAAAATTAAAAATAAAACTATAGATTACACTACTTATATTTAGATTATAAGTTTTACCAATTTATATAATAATGCCATCTTGTATTGAGACTATCTTATCCATCTTTTTTGCAACATTTATGTCATGTGTTACAACTACTATTGTCTTACCTTTTTTTTGCAAATCTTTTAATACATCTATTATTTCTTTTGCTGTTGTACTATCTAGTGCAGAGGTTGGCTCATCTGCCAAAATTATATCTGGGTCATTCACAATCGCCCTTGCTATTGCAACTCTTTGTTGCTGACCACCTGACATGTCCTTCACTTTTTTGTTTTCGCTCCCTTCCAACCCCACTTGTTTAATTACGTCTATAACTCTATTTTTGACTTCTTTACCTTTGTATTTTTCACTGAATAACAATGGTAGTTTCACATTTGAATATACCGTGTCGCTTTCAATCAAACCAAAAGACTGAAAAACAAAACCTATTGTTTGATTTCTAATCAATGCTAGTTCACTAGCATTTTTATGTGCCACATTATGGTCATTTAATTTATAACAACCTGAAGTTGGTTTATCAAGGCAACCTAAAATATTTAGCAAAGTAGACTTTCCCGAGCCAGAAACACCCATAATAGCCAAGCTATCCCCTTTTTCAATCAGCAAATCTATACCGCGTAATGCGTGCACTTCATTGTCTCTACCTTCGTTGTATTTTTTATCAATTTGAATAAGTTCAATTATGCTCATAATTTTATTTCCTTTTTCTTAAATTTAACTAAATCAAAGTCACTTTACTACTTTTTCTCAAGGCTAATTACTTTTAATGGCTTTGCCTTAACAAACTTGACAAATCCTATAGTAATCGCTACAATATATAGTCCAAACACTATTAAAGCTGACAGATAAAAATTTTCTCTTGTCATAACAATATTTTGTCTTTCCAATCCAATAAACATCGTGAGTTCTGCGATGCAAATGCTAACCACAAAAGCCATCAAAAATGCAAATAGCATTTTTACACCTTCAATTATTATGCCTGCAACATTTGTATTTCCACACGCATAAAGCAAAGCATTTCGCTTAGTCATATTGTCCACGCTCAATATATAGTTGCACAAAATCGTAACAAAAGTGAATAATATTACAATCATTGCAAAGTACAAATATACCTCATACGGCGAGCCGTCTCTTGAATACTCGTAATACTCTTTCACTGTCAAAGATTTGAACCCTAAATCCTTATAATGAGTCGGCTGCTTATCATTTATAAATATTCCACTTGACAGACTTACAAATGGAGGCAACTCGTCGCATACAACCATATCTACATTTGCGTAATAAATATCGCTACCTGAAAAACTATAATATTCTTTGTAATCAAAATATCCTATAACCTTGATTTTTGTATCGTAAACATTGTCATCACAATCAACAGATATGTCGTATATCCGATTTTGTTTATATATATCTTTAAATATAGCCGAAACGTATGTTTCTCTGTAATCGCTATCGCTATTGAATGAAAATTTCAAGCCTTTGCTATTAAAATTCGCACACAATGCAGGAGTTGTAATAGTAAGTCTAGGTACACTTTTTCCCCAATCATCATCGACCTGTACTTCACCAATATTAACAGTTGTAGCTAAACTTTTCAAATCGTCATTAAGCCATTTAGAAACATTTTCTGCCGTTGAGTACATTTCCGAACTAAAGTTTTTAAACATTACAAAGCTTTTGTTAGACACCTTTGCATTATAGTATGAAAACTTGTTGTTAACGCCTAAATAGTTAGTCAAAGCAACGGCAAGCAAACTCATACAAATTATCAATTCAACAAATATTACTGTCAAAAACATCCACGAGTTTTTGAGATTATATAAAAATAATTGTATTTTTTTCTTCATTTTCTCACCTTTTTAGCTGCTGGCTGTTCCATCGGCAAAGCTTTTGCAATCTTAACTATTTTGATACTTACCATTATCATCACAACAAATAATGTCGCAAAGAAAAGTATCAAATAATGCAACCACAACATTTTGGAAATTGACCCAATTTCTACAATCAAATTTAAGATAAAATCAAACAATAAACCAATAGCCACTGACAATGCTGAAATAACACCTGTCTCAAAAAACATTATTCCACCGACAACCTTTGGCGATGCCCCGATTGCTTTGTACAATTTATATTTTCGCATATTTACGCTCTGCCAATAGTTAGTAACTGTTATAACCGCTATTCCTGATGCTAAAAGAAAAGCTAATAACATGAATGCAGACTGAAATATAACACTGTTTAAATATTTCTTACCTTTTATTACACCGATTTTTTCTAGGTCATCATATACTTTTTTGTTAAAATTTTTCTTCAAACCATAAAAATTTAAATTTTCTATTTGTATGTTGCTTGAATCTGCAAGTTGTACAGAATATGGAATAGTTACTTTGCTTTCCCAACCATCGTTACCACTACTATCTATACCGACAATCACAAAGTCCGTACCGCAAAATGTAATTGTATTACCTTTATGCAACCCTGTTTTGTCGCTGAACAATTTGTTTATATACATAACTTTTTTGCATTTTTTAATATCGTTTTCCGCCAATTTATTTGCAAAAACTTCAAAGTTTATTTCTACACGCCCCAATTCTTTTTTTTCACCATTTACTTCAAAATCTTCGACCATCTTAAATCCTTCAATATTACCCAAGTTATAATAATAATCAAAATATTCGTCTTTTATGTTTCTCATATAGTCGCCAACTTGCACATATTTTGATGTGTCTTTAAAAGTTATATTGGGTTTTTCCGGATAAAATTCCCTTTCAATCTCGCCGACCAAAGTGCGTGAAGAAAACCCACACGCTACCGTAGCCATAATAATCATTAAAATAAACATGGCTAAAGCCGCCGGCTTGTGTAAAGCCGACTGCTTTAGGCTATCCATAAAAACTTCAAATCGCTTTTTCAATGCCTTTTTGTCCTTTAGTTGGTAAATTTATATTAAAAGGTTTATTCTAGATTATTTGATAACGATTCAATAGGTTTTGTCTTTATCTTTTTGTTTTCTAAATTACTCTTTAGTTTTTTGAAATGCTTTGCGAAGATTTTTGTCGCTTATTCTACAAATGTTGAAAGTCAGTGCCAATACAGCAGTGGCTACAGCAATAAATATTGCAATAATTATAGATACTGGTATCAATGGCAATTTAACAATTAATGTCTGACCAATTATAGTAGTCATAAGAAAATCAAACAAGAATATTACTCCTATACCAACCCCAATACCTATAATTAGTTCAATTAAAAGTTGTATTATTGTGAATATTCCATAGATTTTGAAATAATCTAATTTTTTTGCACCAAGTGACTTAAGTATAAGCAAATCGTTTGCCTTTGATGTTATAATAATACCAATAGAATTATATATAACTACTCCTACAACCGCTGCAAGTATAATACTTGCCACAATAAAAACATAATTACCAATCATTCGCATTTCAGCATATTCACTTGTTATTAGTATGCCATCATCAATAATAAAATCTAACATTGATTGATAATAGTTATCATAACTTTTCCCACCATATAGTTTCTTTGCTTGTGCATTTAATTGTTTAAGTTCGCCTGCACTTAAACTATCCATATTGAAAATGATTTTATTTAATTGTGATTTTTCATATCCACCCATCATCATTTTATAATCTTCTTCATTATACAAAATTCCTAAATTATTTATATCATTTAATCGAGCATCAATTTTAACTTTAAACTTTATGTTCATTCGGATATTTCTGTCAATGGTATATTCTCCACCTAAATCTTGAACATCACCCCTCACTAGCATAGTTGAAAGCAGTATTGCATCACCATCGTTTAAATTTTTAAACATCGCATAATGATTGCTCATTAACACAGTACCTTTTTCCACACTATCAACACCCGTAATATGTGCAGTCAATGAATTAGCAGGTGCTACACCAATGTTATTGTATTTTGCATTCTCTGTTGTCATTAAGGTATGTACATATTGTCCTTGATTACTTTTAACTTTTCCAGGGCTTTCAATATACATTGTAGCATCCCACACATCACTCCAAGCAGTTGAAACAATTACTGATTGCGCCAAAATCTTATCTATAACATAAGAATATGCCTCTTGCTCATCCTCACTTTCAAACTCGCTTATTGGTTTTGCAAATTTTTCTGGAACAACAACGCCATCATCAAATACACCAACAATTTTAATGCCATAAAAGTTATGTTCAAAGATATTCTCTACTGCAACAAATTTATTAGTATCTTTGTCACGATAACCACCTACAGCATTAAAATATATTAATTTACTTTTAGGAATAGCTATTTCTCCTAATTTCTCCGGTTGTCTTCCTTTTATAAGAGAAATACCTAGGCTTTCTAAGTCATTTGTCACTATATATTTATCTATAAATGCATATCCGTATGCCACATCTTGCAAATTAAGCATTTTTTCATTTATATCATAAGTCAGAGTGCCAGTAAACTCAGTATCAATACCAAAAATATCTGTTACATTGGTATATACCTTTGCACTATTTATCCCCTTTTTATCTTTAAGATATTTACTTATTTCAGTCAAATCATTATGCGTTGTCGCAGTAAAAGTACCATTACCAATTACTCTAGATACTTTTTCATACTTTGAGTATTCAGATATAACCATATTACTTACATTTCTCTTGTCGTAAGTAGCACGAACCATAGTTTCGTAATCAATCGATGCCCAATTACAGCAGAACATAAGCATCATAAGTAGAATAGTTGTCATAACCATAAAAGCAATTCGTCTGCCTACCTTTGCTTTATTAAAAGCAATCGCTACTGACATAGATGTTTTAAAACTTAAACCAACTTTTTTAGCCTTTTGCACGCCGATATTCTGTGGTTTTTCTACATTTTTACAAACGGCTAACTCAGTAAGTTCTTTATCTTCTACAATTACGCCATCTTGCAATCTTAACATTCGATTAGCATAATTTTTTATAGTTTCAACATCATGTGTAACAACAATTATTAGAATATCTTTTGCTAATTCTTGAAGTAAACCAAAGATATTTTTGCTGTTTTTGCTGTCAAGATTGCCTGTAGGCTCATCTGCAAAAATAATTTTTGGCTTTTGTACTAATGCTCTTGCTATAGCAACTCTTTGTTTTTGTCCACCAGACAAACTAAGTACTTTTTCATTTTTACACTCAAAAATGCCAAGTTTCTCTAGCAAAGCGTCAATTTGCTCTATACTATAGTCACTAGCAACCAATTCCTTTGCAACCAAAATATTGTCAATAACACTAAGGTTTTCAATTAATTTATAATCTTGATATATTGTAGCAAAAGTTGACTTAATCTCTCTAGGATTGCACTTTTCTCCAAAAATAAAGATTTCGCCATCACTTTTTTCATCAATGCCCGACAAAACATTTAGCAAAGTAGACTTTCCACAACCACTACTTCCTACAACTGCTATCATACCATAATTAGGAGTGTCAAAAGACACTCCTCTTAAGGCTTCAACTCCATTTTCGTAAGTTTTTGTTAAATTTTCAACTTTTAACATAAAACCTCCTTAATTAATATAAATTTTAATTTGGAGTAAAACTATATAACTAGCAGTCTTCATCATAAGTATTTTAACATAGTTTTACTCGTTTTTCAATATGAAAAATCAAATTAATTTTTCAATGTTCGCATTTTTTGTTGCTACACTCTTTAAAAACTTTCTCTTATTACCTCCTTAAGATATTACATTTTTCCCCCTTCTACTTTATATACGAATAACTTGGCAATTTTTATTCAAAAAAAAGAAGAATTTTTGAAAATCTCAAAAATTCTTCTTTTTTCGTTATGCTTTAGCCATTTTTATGCTAACAACTTACTGATTTCTTCTTGCCAATCTGTTTCTCCTTCCAAATCAAAACAAATTCTGTACACATGACCTTGATAGATAAACTTAGTAAAAGTTTTATATAAATATAATTCTTCATCAAACTTTGTATCATAATTTATTTTAACACCATTAATTATAATTTCACTAGAAAGTGATTCATAGTTAGATAAGAATTTAAAAATGTAATTACCTTTTAATTCCACAAATAATTTAATTTGTTCATAAGTATCAAGTAAAATCACATCTTGACTCAATAAAACATCTTTTTCTCCATCCTTATAAATTTTAACCCTTTCTTCGATATTTTTATAATTTTTAAAATACAACAAATCCAAATTTCTATCTTCATTATATTTTTCAACTGAACCATATTTATAAATATTATTTTCGGAATATGAATAATGAATTGGTGGCTCTAATGGATTGTTTGGTTTTGATAAAGTTATTCCAAGAAAAATACCAAAACTAATTATAATAAGCAAACAACAAATTGTTGCAGTAATGATTAATTGCTGTTTTCTAGTATCAACTACTTTTACTTCGCAGGCAGCATTCCAATGAGTTTCTTCCTTTGCTTTGTGCAAAATTTCATAGTTTATCTCTTGTTTATTGTCATCTTGCTTTTCCATAAGTTTTGCTAACTTTCTTTTTGTAAACATTTTAATATATCTCCACTCCAACAATATCATTAACTGCAGTTGTTCCCTCTAACCATATATAGCCGGTAGGAAAATGTTCTAGTCCACTACTGACACTTAAATATGTATCCGTCCTAATTACGTTATTACCATTATAGTACCTAACTTTTTTTATGCCATTTGCAATAAGTATATGATTAGCATTATACTCAGTGGTTGTCATAGTTAGGTTTGTATCCCCTATTTCCAAATTTGTTACTAAATTTGACATTGTAATAAACAATGCAACAGGTTTGCCATTTTTAAAACTATTAGCTATTGCATCATAATCAATCTTGCTACCTTGCCCAAAGCCCCTATACGTTATATTATATCCTTTATCAACCACATATTCATTCAAACCATTTTTAAATTGCTCTTCTGTTGCACCTGCTCCCGTTGTGTTAACTTTCATACGAAAATACAAGTCATTCATAAGGTTTTGTATGTTTGAATCGATTGGCTTATAAACAATATTTCCACCTCTTTTTAAAAAAGAACTAAAATTCGGTATTATATTTTCCAATGTAATATCATAATAACCAACAATAATTCCGCCTGCAACTGCTGCACAACCATTTTTCAATACAGAATCAGCATCATAATAATTTGGTGTCTTTGGCGACATTGTTGTATCTATAAGCACTTCTTTTCGTGTATAATTCAAAGTCTCATTTCTAGCAGAAAATAAAGATGGTCTAATCTCTGAGTTATAATATATTTCTCCTGCTTCTTCTGCAAAAACTTCTAATGGCATAAATGTAAAACCCATTACAAAAGCAATCATAATTACTACAATACTTAGTGTTACTACATATAATTTTTTTGTGTTCATATCCTAGCCTCCACTATATATACGAACAACTTTGCAATTTTTATTCAATTTTGATAAAAATTTTTCATTTTTTTATAAATTCGTGTTCTTTGCGTATATATTGTAGCTATAGGGACATTATCCATTTCTGCTATTTCTTTAATTGTATATCCTTCCCAAAACATACGATATAACAATTCTTTTTCTTTATCATTTAGTATTGACATTAATTCTTCAACAATTAGTGTTTTCAACGGCTGAAAACTTTTGTCTTCAATTTCATAATAACTATTACTTATATATTCTACTTTTATATCCTTTTTGTTTTCATCTATTGCTAAATTTTTTATGATTGTATACATCCAATTATATCCATTCTTTTTTATATCGAATCTACTTGCTTTCAACAAAATTTTTTTATATAGTTCAAGCAAAACATCTTCAACACTATTCTTATTCTTCAAATAGTATTTTGCAATGCTTGCCATATTTTTATATGTATATTCAAACAATTTATCAAAGGCATGCTCATTTCCATTTGCAACCTGCTTGATATAATGATTTATTTTTTTATAATCTAATTGTTTCAAAAAATCTTATCCTTTGCCAAAGGCTATTAAATATAAAAATATTATATCTTACTTGCCACAGTATGTCAAGATTTTGTTAAAAAAGCGTAATAAGCATATAAAAGGAAACTTGAAAATATATAATTATAAAAAATAAAAACTACTGATTTAAACTCAGTAGTTTTTGTTTTTACCCCCGATTTTCAATTAATTTTTTTAAAACGCCTTTTAAATTTAAAATCATTTAAATAACTTCTTTCATAGGTGTTGTTTTATTTTAGAGCATTGTAACTTTTAAGTTGCATTTAAAAACTAATCAATGTCTAATGTTTCAATATCAAAAAGTGGGCTATCAAAAAACTCGCTAACAGACATTTCTAAAGCTGTAAAAATTGTAATTAAAGTTGTTAAATTTACACTTTTATATCTATTATAAATTAATGATGTAAAAGTACCTTTTATAAGCCTGAAGATAATTGTAATTTATACAAAGAAATCCCCTTTTCTGCGACAATTTCTATAATTCTTTCACTTACTGCTTTTGCTATTGTCATATCTGCTCCTATGTTTTGTGGTTATGTTTAACATAGTCATTTATAAATATAATGAATATTGATATTTTAAACCCTACACTTATTTGTTAAGCATTGTATCAATAGTTAAATATTTTAGTAGCAATTTTGCCATAAACTCATTGCTCTCGTTCATTCCACTTTCAACCCATCTATAAATTACTGCTAATATACCATTATTTATAAATGTTGTATCATATTCATCTACTTCAAAATTTGTGTACAAATATTGGTGGCTTAAACGCAATAATTCTTCATCTAAATTCATTTTATGCATAAGCACAAATGCTTCGCTATTTACCCTAAAATATTCAAACAACTTTACAAAATTTTCAAACTCGTAACCAAGCTCCAAATTTAAACTACTGTGCCAATTTATAATCAAATTATTTACTTTTTGTATTACAATATCTTCCTTAGATGAAAAATGTCTATAAAAAGTACTACGGTTATAGCCGGCTTTTTTGCATATTTGTTTGATATTTATCTCATTAATGTCACAGGAATTGCTTAAAGAAATCAAAGCATCGTAAAAACACTCCTGAGAAAAATTTTTTGTTGACATTAGCAACACACTCCCTTTATTTGTCGCAAAATATAACCGGCAAATGTATTTTTATAAATTGTACTATTGACTAAAAAAGTAATTTTATGATATTATTTACTCATAGGCATTTAGTTTTATTATAATTATTATATCATTTTTATAGCTAAATGTCAAAAATAACAAGTAAAATTTTTGCAAAGGAGAAATCATGAAAATTGCCATGACAGGTGTTAGTGGTAATATGGGCAGTGAGGCGCTTAAACAAACGTTTGAACTGCCTAATGTGGAATTTATTCGCATTATATTACGAAACACGAACAAAAACCAAAAACTAGCAAAAAGATTAAAAAAACTTTATAAAAATAAAATAGATATAATTTTCAGCTCAATCGACAATCAAGAGGCTTGCGAGCAGTTGGTCACTAATGTAGATTATGTTTTGCACATGGCGGCAGTTATTCCGCCACTATCCGACAACTCCCCTCAACGCAGTTATGACTGCAACAGGTGTGGTACAGTCGCTTTGGTTAACGCTATCAAAAAGCAAAACCCTATGGTAAAATACATACATATTTCTACCATTGCAGTATATGGTAACCGAAACGAAAAACACCCCTTTGGGCGTGTGGGAGACCCGTTACTTATCAGTCCGTTCGATGCGTATGCAAAAGACAAGTTGTACGCAGAGAGATATGTGTTGGAAGCACAACTTGAAAATTGGGTAGTACTTCGTCAAACGGCAATGCTACATCCTAACTTGTTTAAGGACAATATTGCCGATGGTTTAATGTTTCATACGGCATTAAATTCTCCGCTTGAATGGGTTACTGCACGAGACAGCGGTTATCTTATCAAAAACATTTTTTTAAGAGACAGTGCCAACGAAATATCCGACTTTTGGCATAAAATTTACAATATCGGCGGCGGATATAACGGCCGTTGTACCGGTTACGATACAATGAATGACGGATTTGGAATAATAGGCGGCAATATTGAAAAGTTTTTTAAGCCTTACCATTTTTCCGCACGCAACTTTCATGGCATTTGGATGTCAGACGGAGACAAATTGAACGAATTGTTCGGCTATCAACGTGACGGCGGACACAAACAATTTTGGCTTGATGTGGCAAAAGACCACCCTATATTTGTTTTAGGTAAGATTGTTCCTAAATTTTTATTAAATTTATTTTTATTCAATCGCTTGATAAATGACGAAAACTCTCCTACTACTTGGGTTAAAAATAAAGATTTACCTAAAGTCAAAGCATATTTTAACGGCATGGATGCAGCAAAGAGCATTTCCGGTAATTGGAAAGACATAAAGCTGCTTTGCAAAAACGATTTTGGCGATTTTGACAAATTGCGTGCTGCGACTTCCGAAAATCTTTTGTCGCACGGATATGACGAAAGCAAAAAACTTTGCGAACTTACTCTTGAAGATTTACAAAAGGCAGCTGAGTTCCGCGGTGGCAAGTGCTTAGCGGATAAAAAGCCTGAAAATGAGTATATTAAAATAAAGTGGCAATGCTCGGAGGGGCATGTATTTGAAAGTTCGATTTACACTGTACTAGGTGGTGGACATTGGTGCCCTGCTTGCACTATGCCGGAAAATCCAATTTGTTGGAGATTTGATATATTAGCTAAAAAAAGTCCGTTTATTGCACAACTATGGTACGATTCACACGATAAAGACGAAGATTGTTTATACTTTATCGACGAGCAAGGCAATCAACAGATTAAAAAGGATACAATATGAAAATAGGTTTTTTTGCCTTTACGGGGACAGGCAATACTTTAAGAGTATGCAAAATACTTGCAAAGGAACTTGAACAAAATGAAATAGTTTGCGATATCAAGCTTATTAAACAAGTTGCCGACTTGCAAGTGATAAATGACTACGATAAAATTATTATCGCCTATCCTGTACACGGCTTTAATACACCAATGCCTATGCTCGACTTTATAAAAAGCTTGCCAAACAGCACTAATAAAAAATGTGTATATATTGTAAGAGTTTCAGGCGAGCCGTTGAGCATAAATCACGCTGCAAGCATTGTGCCAAAACGAATACTAAAATCTAAAGGCTACAAAGTAATGGGCGAATTTGCCTATGTTATGCCTTACAATATTATTTTTCGTCATACGGATAATATGGCTGCCCGTATGGAAAATGCAGCTAGGCTAAGAGCCAAAAAGGATACTCAAACAATTATTAATAACGACGTGAAATTGTTTAAAAACAACATGTTTAACAGGCTTGTTTCCTTTATATGCAAGATTGAACACCCTGCAATGCCAATGTTCGGTAAACACTATAAAGTAACAGACTTGTGCTCATCCTGTGGTGTGTGCGAAAAGGTTTGTCCCGTAGGCAATATAACACTAAAGGACGGGAAACCTGTTTTTGGCAAACATTGCGTAGGTTGTATGGGGTGCTCATTCCATTGCCCTCACGATGCAATTCGCATTGCAATGCTTGACGGCTGGAGGGTAAATGGTGCTTACAACTTTAACACAATCCCTGCTACTGATGACGAGATATGTAACTATTGCAAAAAATCTTATTTAAAATATTTCCATGACTCCGAGGACACAGCTTGCGATAAAAAGTAAAGCTACAAATATTAAAGCCATTTTAAAGATACAAAAATATACATTATTAATTGCTCAAATGTTTGAGTCATATTTTCGCAAATACTATCTATTAATGACAATATGTAATAAATATGTTATAAAATATTATTTACTTTATTAATAACTCATAATAACAAAAAACACCCTAAAGGGTGTTTTTTTAGTGTCTGTAAAAGTTATTTTACTTGTTTGGAGTAAAGCCCTTACCATCTGTGGCGTCTTTAATTCTGCCGACTTCGGTATTATCGCACTTTCTGCATTGCAATTCCGACAATGGATTTTTTGCAGTTTCAAAACGATAATCTTCCCCAAACTTTTTGATATACTCGTCAATCACTATATGTGACGGAGTATTGTCAACCGTTGGATTGATAATCGCTTGATATTTAAAGAAGTCGCTGTCTTTTGCAAGACCATTTATATTTTCATACTCCTCCAATACAGAAGTAAATTGAGCGGTATTTTTGATTATATTTCTTACATAATCGATATTCTCGTGTAAAGAAAGCGGTGCCGGGAACTCTGCATTCGGTATAACTTGCTGCCAAGTTTTGTTTTCATGCTTTTGCAATAGTTTTGCAGCCTCGTGTAAATGTGCGATTTCGATTGCAAGGTTTTCCTCCCATAACGCTTTAATACGTTTATCCGTTTCCGTCATCATACAAGACCAATACAAATAACACTCTACATACTCATGCCACAAATTCATTTCAAACCAACTGCCGTTGGCATCCATCAAATCTTCGTATTGAGTTACGTGCTCCTCTTCCACAAGTGCGATTTCCTCGTACAACTTACGGGTCAAATCATCCGTTGCCAAAGTAGCGATATTCATATAGTAGTTCATTGTTTGTTGTTCTGCTGCTGTAATTATCATTGTCCCCAATATAGTTTGTAAATCAGCAGTTTTGGAATTAATGCCACGTCTTACATTATCTTTAGGGAATCTGTGATGCGAGATTGTAGGTCTTGCAGGCATAATCTCCGTATACTTGCCTACCAATCTTTCAGCAATCACACCTTGATTCATATAAAGTAAATCAGAATATCTATACAAATGGTCAAAGTCCTCAAGCAATGCAAAATCCAAAGCTTTTTTTACGTAAAAGTCTTTTTCTCTTTTTGCAAGCTCCGCAGTAAGGTCGACTGCAAGTTGCTCGTAGCCGATAGTTTGCTCAAGTTGAGTTTCGTCGGCAGGCTTTAGCAACGAAATTTTTAATTGTTGTTGTTTTTCTTGTGCTCTTACTACGGCTAAATCTCTGCGGATATCCGTACAAGCAACATGTCTTGAAAATTGGTGTGAAAACCAATTTGCTTCAAATTCGGTACCGTTCATCAAAATAATGCGTGTTTTTGTATAAGGGTCAACATCATTTTTATTGTATGACTTTGGATATAACCCTTTCCAATTTTCAAACGCATTGATTAACGAAATCGGTTTTTCATTAAATGGATTCATATTTTTCTCCTTTCAAATATTTTTTTAATATACTTATATTTTTCCCAAAATACTTTAATAAATACGATAAACACTCTAATTAATTAAATTTAATCACATTTATATTTCCCAAAAATACCAAAATACCCACGAAAATCGGAGGTATTAGATAAAATTGATTGATTATTTTTAATTTTTATATTAATTTTTTTAATAATTAGTGATTTGTTACATAATTAATGCTACAATTATAAAAAAGGAGATAATATAATAGATAGCACGCGAATACAAAAAAAACATTTCCACGGAAATTAAGTTAAGCGGAATGTCGCAAATAAAATTGGCAATTTCTTTAATTGTTTCCAAAACAACTATATCAAGATATAAAACGGTGATTGTTTTTCGTCATTAAATGTTTTTGCTTATTTATGTTACGTTTTGGATTTAGATGCAAACTAAATACTTTGTATCAACAAAAAATAATGCACCTAAAAAGTGCATTATTTTTTGTTTTATTACTAAATTTTATTAGAATATCTTATTTAAATTTATCTAGGCTTTATTGCAAATTAAAGCTTTTTGATAAGTTTTAAATCAATCCTACCCTTGTCGTCTATTTTGATAACTTTTACCAAAACTTTATCGTCGATATTTACAACGTCGGTAACTTTTTCCACTCTTTCTTTAGCAAGTTTGCTGATATGAATCATACCATCTTTGCCGGGAGCTATTTCAACAAAAGCACCAAAGTCCATAATTCTTACAACAGCACCCTCGATTTCGTCGCCTACTTCAGGGTCTTTTGCAATAGCCAAAACGATTTTCTTAGCTTTTTCTGCCATTTGCTCGTCATTGCTTGCTATAAATACAGTACCATTATCGCTAATATCAATTTTAACGCCTGTATCCTCGATAATCTTGTTGATTACTTTACCGCCACTGCCGATAACTTCACGAATCTTGTCAGGGTCGATATCAAAAGATATAATCTTTGGAGCATATTTGGATAGTTTTTCGTTTGCTTTTGGAAGAACTGCAAGCATTTTACCCAAAATTTCAAGTCTTCCCTCTCTAGCTTGAGCCAAAGCAGTACGCAAAATTTGCTCGTTGATACCTTTTATCTTAATATCCATTTGGATTGCTGTAATACCGGCCTCGGTACCTGCAACCTTAAAGTCCATATCTCCAAGGAAATCTTCCAAACCTTGAATATCTGTTAAAATTTTAACATTGCTTTTGTCAGGAGTACTGATTAAACCCATTGCTACACCTGCTACAGGAGCTTTGATAGGTACACCTGCATCCATCAATGCCAATGTGCTACCACAAACGCTTGCTTGAGATGTTGAGCCGTTAGAACTTAAAACCTCACTTACTGTACGGATAGCGTATGGGAATACCTCTTCACTTGGAAGTACAGGCTCCAAAGCTCTTTCTGCCAATGCCCCGTGACCGATTTCACGACGACCAGGGCTCTTTGCAGGTTTTGCCTCGCCAACGCTATAGCCAGGGAAATTATAATGATGGATATATCTCTTAAATACTTCGTCATCCAACCCTTCCAATTTTTGCACTTCACTTATAGTACCTAAAGTTGCTGTAGTCAAAACTTGAGTTTGTCCACGAGTGAACACACCGCTGCCATGTACTCTTGGCAAAATGCCGTGCTCACACCAAATTGGTCTGATTTCCTTTAATGTTCTGCCGTCAGGACGAATACCTTTGTCCAAAATTTTAGCACGAACTTTTTCCTTTTTCATATTATAAAGCACTTCTGCAATATCTTTTTTACCATCAGGGAAAATCTCCGCAAAGTGAGCAAATACATCTTGCTCCAAAGCCTCTTCCAATTTTTCACGTGCTTGTCTGTTAAACTCTTCCAAAGCCTTGTCCATCATATCGTTTGCGTAAGCTCTTACTTGCTCTTCGATAGCGGAGTCTGCATGGTAAATGTTAGGAACTATTTTTTCTTTACCGATTTCTGCTTGAATACCCTCGATAAATGCAACGATTTTCTTAATCTCTTCGTGCCCGAACAAGATTGCACCAATCATTTCCTCTTCAGTAAGCTCGTTAGCGCCTGCCTCAACCATCAAAATAGCGTCCTTTGTACCGCTCAAGCTCAAGTGAAGTCTGCTCTTTTCTCTTTGTTCTGCACTTGGATTGATAATGTACTCGCCATCGATATATCCCACAACAACAGAGCCTGTAGGTCCTGCAAAAGGAATATCCGAAATAGAAAGTGCAACTGAGCTACCAATCATAGCATAAATTTCAGGTGGAACGTCAGGATTTACCGATAGGCAAGTTGCAACAACGGATACATCATTATAAAAGCCCTTAGGGAACAACGGTCTTAAAGGTCTGTCAATCAAACGGCAAACAAGAATACCTTTATCGCTTGGGCGGCCCTCTCTCTTTTTAAAGCCACCGGGTATTTTGCCGACAGAATACATTTTCTCTTCGTAATCAACGTTCAAAGGGAAAAAGTCAACGCCGTCTCTTGGCTCTTTTGACATGGTAGCGTTAACCATTACCACAGTTTCCTCGCACTTTACAAAGCAAGTACCATTTGTCATACCGCAATATGCACCTGTTTCTACCTCAACTTCTCTTCCGCCTATTGTAGTTTTGTAAATTTTTCTATCTATCATTTTCTCCTCCTATATCTTTGGTCATCCAAAGATTTTCAACCAACCGGTTGATGATATATATAAAATGTTTTTGTTATCGTATTTGTTTATATAATAAAAAATTACCCGAACACTTACTATTCGGGTTATTTTTATTACTTTCTTAGGTTTAATTTAGCGATAACTGCTCTGTATCTTTCGATATCCTTATTTTTTAGATAAGTAAGCAAGTTTCTTCTTTTACCTACCATTTGCAACAAACCGCGACGGCTGTGGTGGTCCTTTTTGTGCACTGCAAAGTGTGCTTTTAAAGTTTCGATTCTTGCAGTTAGCAAAGCAATTTGAACCTCAGGAGAACCTGTGTCGCCTTCCGATTGAGCAAATTTCTCAATAATCTCTTGTTTAGTAAGTTTTGTTAAATCTTCCATTTTTAATCTCCTAATAAATATTTATTCCTAAAACCAAGTAAATCATCGGAGTGTTGATAAACATAGTCAAAGGTACTATCTAATCATAACATAATTTTTTTTGAGTGTAAACTGATTTTTGGTATTTTTATCTAATTTATTTTATATTTTTTAATTTTTGTATAAAAGCTCACCTATTAAGACATTATTTGACTAAAAATTAGGTCGCTCAATCTTATTTGAAAAAGTTTTCCTTATCTGCCAATATTTTTTCTTCCCTTTCCAAATATACATCTATGCCTTTAGGGTTTGCTAGCCTTTCCAATCTGTTTTGCTCGCTCCAAACTCTTTTGGATATCGCCCCTGCACCGCAAGCAATTATGCTATGTGTTTCCTCCATAATGTCAATATTATATATACAAGCTTTATTTTGTTTTGCGTAACCTGTATTGTCCAAATTACCGCTCATATATTTTTGTCTGTACATATAGTATGGCTCAAAACCATTTGAAATAATTGCATTTCTTGAGTACTCAATCATTTTTTCGGGCAACAATTCGATTTTGTTGTCATACTCTTGGAGTTTCAAATTGCTACCTTTTTTAATTGCAAGTGTATGTATAGTAATATTTTCGGGATTGAGTGCGATTGCTTGGTCGACGGAATATTTAAAATCCTCAAAACTCTCGTTTGGCAACATTGCAATCAAATCCATATTTATATCAAAATCGAACTCTCTTGCCATATCATAAACTTTAAAAATATCTTGTTTAGTATGATTCCGTCCTATCAAAGCTAAGGTTTTATCGTTAAAAGTCTGCGGGTTAATACTTATTCTTGTAACTCCATTGTCAGACATAATCTTTAGTTTTTCTTTACTTATCGTGTCAGGTCTGCCTGCCTCCACGGTAAACTCTTTGCATTTGATTTTGCCAAGTTCCGCGATTATTTGTTCAAAATCTTTCTCGCACAAACTTGTAGGTGTACCTCCTCCCACATAAATCGAACGCACTTGTACCCCTAAAATTTCAACCAAAGCTACACTGTGCTTTATCTCCCTTACAACTTGTCCGACATAAGGGGCAAGCCATTTTTTTATTTTTCCGAGTTCCGCGGAAATAAACGAACAATAGCTACACCTTGATACACAAATAGGGATATTTACAAAAAAATCAACTTGTTTGTCATTGTGTGAGTATATACCTTTTTGATTATCGCAAATCCTTTCTATCCAATCCGCACCTTGTTGCGGCACACGCAAATACTCCTTAAAATAATTTTTTGCATCCTTGCCACTCTCCGTAAGTTCGTGATAAAGTTTGGTCGGTCTTATACCTGTAAGCGAGCCGTAAGGCAACCTTTTGCCCGTGCACTCTGCAAGCAAGTCGTAAAGCATTATTTTTGCAAGCCTTTTTAACTCGCTTTTTTGCTTTATCGGAGGCAGATTTTGTATTTCGCACCGATTTTTGATGGTTTTTTGATTAAATTTTAAAGCTACAGTATCATTATCTATCTCAATATAAACAATATTTTTCTGCTCATTTTCGTCTATTGCGACCAATGGGGAAAACGCCCTCACAACATCCATCAAATCGGGTAAAAACTCGCTGTTTGTAACTACTTTCAGCTCCATAAAATCATATTTCCTTCTCTTTCGTAATCCATAGTAGTACTATCGCCGTGTCCCGGATAAACAACATAATCGCCGTTTAGTCCAAACAATTTTACGATTATGGAATTTTTTAAATCGTTAAAAGAACTATCCTCAAAATCATATCTGCCGTAGCTACTCAAAAACAATGTGTCGCCTGAAAACACCACATTTTTTATAACATAACAAACTCCGCCTGAAGAATGTCCCGGAGTATGAATGACTTTAAATTGCAAATCATCAAAATTCAAAACATCCCCGTCATCTACAAAATTACTGCAAGAGAAAGGCTCTATTCTAAACCTTTTTAACCAATCAAGCATAACCTCGCCCGTGCATTTAGGGTTGTCCAACTTGTGGATATAAACAGGCACATGCTCATCCATAAATAGACTTACTCCTTTTATGTGGTCAAAGTGTCCGTGAGTCAACAAAACCGCCAAAACTTGTAAACCATCCTTTTCAACCTCTGCCTTAACTATTTTCGAGGCAGGGTCGATAACTATACATTTACTACCATTTTTTACAATATAGCTGTTGTTTTGCAACCCACCGTTTACTATTTTTTTTACGCTAAAACCGTCAAATTCTGTGTACATTAAGCACTCCTTCGATACCCTTTAATTTACTTATCATTTCGTCAAGCTCGTTTATATTGGTTATTTGCACCCCAATGGTTATTATCGCTTGTAATTTGTCGTCCACTTTTGCATTTACTTGGGTTAAAAGTTTTTTCCTGTTTGCAAAAAAGGTGGTTATATCCACAAGTAAATTGGAACGGTTAATACAAAGTATCTCAAGCGTAGCGGTAAAGTTGCAGGTCATATTTTGTGACCAATCTGCTTCGATAATCCTTTCCGCCTCAATATTTTTCATATTAGGACAATCCGCCCTGTGTATGGAAACACCCCTACCACGACTGACATAACCTACAATTTTATCCCCCGGTACAGGGTTGCAACAGTGTGATAACCTTATCAAAAAATCGTCATATCCACGAATCAAAACTCCGTTGCCTTTTTTATTGGACATTCTGCTTGCTTTTGTGCTACTGATTATCGGTGTAAGATTATCCGCAGACTTTTTAAAGCAGTCAATCAATTTGAATATTATTTTGTTAGTAGTTATATTACCGTAACCTAACTCGGCATAAATATCTTCCATATTACTTGAATTGCCGTAGTGGTTTTTAAAATATTTTATCCACTCCTCGTTATTTAAAAGCTCAGACAGGTTATATCCCCTGTGTTTTGCTTCCCTCTCAAGCATTTCTCTGCCCCGCTTGATATTTTCCTCTCGCATTTCCTTTTTAAAGTATGCACGAATTTTATTGCGGGCACCTGCAGTCGCAACAAATTTCAACCAATCTCTGCTTGGTCCTTTGGATGCGTTGGAAGTTATAACTTCTACAATAGAATTGTTGGAAAGACGTGTGTTTATAGGAACTATTTTGCCGTCTACTTTTATACCTACGCATTTATTTCCTACTTCCGTATGTACGGCATACGCAAAGTCAATGCCCGTAGCACCTTTAGGCAAACTTACTACTTTGCCTTTTGGCGTTATTACAAACACCTCGTCGGGATACAAATCGACTTTTAGCGACTGCAAAAATTCTGCATTGTCCCTCAAGTCCTTTTGAACTTCCATTATGCTTCTTATCCATTGCATACGGTCATCCATAATGCTTTGGTCGGAAGTCAATCTACCCTCTTTATACTTCCAATGGGCGGCGATACCGAACTCTGCTATATCATGCATTTCGTGTGTTCTTATTTGAATTTCAAAAGGAGAGCCGTATTGTGATATAACGGTTGTATGCAACGATTGATAGTTATTTGCCTTTGGCATAGCGATATAATCTTTAAATCTGCCCGGCAAAGGTTTCCACATAGTATGAATAGCACCTAATACGGCGTAGCAGTCTTTTATCGTATTCACGATAATTCTTACTGCTATCAAGTCGTAAATTTGTTCAAACTCTTTACCGCTCTGCATTTTTTTGTAGATACTGTAAAAATGTTTAGGTCTGCCGTTTACTTCCCCTTCCACTTTCATTTCGGCAAGTTTAGCTTGAATATCTTTTACTACATTTTGCACAAACTCTTGTCTTTCCACCTTTTTAGCGGATATTTTTTGTACCAACGCATAGTAATCGTCTGGATTTAAATAGCGCATTGCCAAGTCTTCAAGCTCGCCTTTGATAGTACCCATACCAAGTCTTTCGGCTATAGGAGCGTATATTTCAAGCGTCTCGCGGGAAATTTCTTTTTGCCTGTCGCTAGACTTGAAAAGCAATGTCCTCATATTATGCAATCTGTCCGCAAGTTTTATGATAATTACCCTTATATCATCGCTCATTGCAAACAGCATTTTTCTTAAATTTTCGGCTTGCTCGTCTACACTAGACTTAAATTGCAATTTGTTAAGTTTGGTAACGCCGTTAACAAGCATAACCACCGTTTTGCCAAAAAGATTTTCAAGTTCTTCCCCCGTATGCGGAGTGTCCTCGATAACATCATGCAAAAAGGCTGCCATAACTGTCTCGTAGTCAAGCCCCATATCAATCAAAATCTCGCTTACTGCTACGGGATGTACAAAATAATCCTCACCCGATTGACGTTTTTGCCCTGCGTGTGCCTCTTTTGCAAAATCATAAGCCTTTTTGATTATCTCATATTGCTCTTGTGGATATTGGTTTTTTAACTTATCTAGTATTGCGTCCTGCATAAATTAACTCCTTAATCCTTTGATAAATTACACTGTTATCCAAGCTTGTTTTTACTATGCTGTCCACATAAAAACCGCCTTTGGATTTGATTATTTTAAGTTCGTAAAAAACAAACATTGCCATATAAAAAGCTATTGTGTTATTTCCGCCTTGTTTTTCATACTCGCCTAAAAGCTCGGCAAAACTTGTGATTTTTGTTTTTACCGCAAGCAATTTTTTGATTTGAGCAAATATCTCCCTCATCCCGTCAATATCAGGAAACTCGCTTTTTACCATTTGCAAATATTCTTGTGCAATTTTATTTTGCACCATAACTACTTGGGCGTTCATATTAAGCTTATAATAGTCTATTACTCCAAGGCTTGGCAAAGTATCAAGTATAACTATTTTTTTATAGTAAGCCAAATTTTGACTTATATCCAAATCCAATACCAACCTGTTTAAAGGGTTAATACTTGAGGTAACATTGCAATCAATAACTTTTACCTTATCTTTTAGTATTTCTGAATATTTGTCAAATGTGTTTTTAGAGTAAGCAATAAAACAAGTCCCGTACAAATCGTTTTCGACCTCGGACAACATTCCCTCTTCTTCAATATATTTTACATTAAAAACGCTGCTGTCTTCATACTTCGCATAGTAGGCATATTTTATTGCAAGATATTTTTCGTTTATACTGAAATCCGTCCAATCGAAATCGGTATCCTGCACAATGCCTTGAGCGTAAAGCCTATTTGCAAATGTCCTTACACCAAAATCACAAATCATATTTATATGCTTGCTGCTATTGATATTTTTTAAATTGCCAAACCCGTCAAAATACACCATCTCAACTTGATTGTTCTTTGCAAATTTAATGTGTTTTGAGGTAGAAATCCTTGTGAAATTCGGGGTGTTTATACTAATATTGTATTTTACCTTAGGGTTTTCCATGCCATACGGTTCAAGCCTTGAAAGCTCGGAAATACACTCAAAATCTATTTCCTCAATATCACGGCAAAGGTCATATTCTACCTTTGGCACAAACAAGTTTTCGTCCAAATTTCTTGCATATTCATTTATTGCAAAACAAAAGCTTTCCAAACTTTCTTTTTTACAAGTAACACCGCAAGCCATTGCATGTCCACCAAAAGCCTCCAAAAAACTTTTACAAGCATTTACACATTCGTAAATATTTATCCCGCTTACGCTCCTTGCGGAGCCCTTGTAAAACTCCCCGTCCCCTGTCATTAAAATAGTAGGTCTGTTAAACAAATTTGTAATTTTGGCAGCCGCAATGCCTAGCACGCCTGCCTCCCACTTGTCACTTGCAAGCACAATAATGCGGTTATTTACCAAATCGTAACTCTCAAGCATTTGCAAGCAGTTTTCCACCAAATCATCAGTAAACTGCTGCCTTTCGATATTATAACTGTTTGCCTGTTCTGCCAAGCTTTTTACGTAAAAATAGTCGCTGTCCACAAGCATACTTACCGCTTTTTTACTATCGGACAATCTGCCGATAGCATTTATACGCGGAACAATTTTAAAAGCTACATCCGTGGCTGTAAATTTCTCCTCAGGCTTAACACCTGCAACTTCTAGCAAAAGTTTGACAGCAAGTCTTGCACGGGAATTTAATATTTCCATACCATAGCTTACTATAATTCGATTATCCCCTTGTAACGGCACAATATCCCCGATAGTAGCAATAGCACATAAATCCATATAGTACATAAGTGCCTTTTTCCCGCCTACGGCTTCGCAAAGCCTTAAAGCAATGCCTGCACCGCACAACTCGTTGAATGTTTCAGTTTTTCGGTCTACTTTAGGGTTAACCACTATACAATCTGGCAAATCTTGAGGTGGCTCGTGATGGTCGGTTACCACAAAGTCTATGCCCAACTCGTTTATCGCATACTCTATATCTTCCTTTGCGGTTATACCACAATCCACAGTTATGATAAGGTCTGGATAAAATGTATCGGCAATTTCCTCTAACGCTTCTCGATTAATGCCGTAGCCTTCTTTTTTTCTGTTTGGGATATAGTAATTTACCTCCACACCAAGCGAAGACAAAAACATATACAAAATTGCTGTACTGCAAACTCCGTCACAGTCATAATCTCCGTAAATCACAATACTTTCGCCATAGTCTATAGCTTGCTTGATTCTTGAACAAGCTTCACTCATACCGCTATATAAAAAAACAGGAGTCAAATTTTTAATATCCGCTTGTAAAAAGGACTGAATACTTGGCAAATCTTCATATCCGCGTATTGCCAAAACCTCAGCTAAATCTCTACCGCAATTTAATAATTCAGCCAATTTATCTATTAAATTTTTATCCACCTTTTTCTTTTGGACAAAATTGCTCATTAAATATACTCCCATACGTTATAAATTTGTAAACTATATATTAAATAATACACCAATTTTCACAATTTTTCAATATATATTGCACAAATATTTTTATATTAGTAAATTTTTTTATAAACTTATTACCAAAAGTTGACTTTAAACATATAATAACAAATGTTGAAATTTATTAAAACCTTGCAAAAGCGCCATTTAACCTCGATTTTCGCAAGGGTTTTTGTTGCAAAATAACAAAACAAGGTCAAATATTTGA
>OFFL01000511.1_pt1 | contig 41823 bp, 42 predicted proteins | sample 1521391 | NCBI WGS metagenome assembly OFFL01 (sample SAMEA3504082, study PRJEB24116) | mouse gut metagenome | biome: mouse gut; feature: mouse-associated habitat; material: faeces | place: Denmark | collected 2011
TTTTGTTGATGAACCACACAAAAGAGAGGCTGCCTAAACTTGTTAGACAGCCTCTTTATGACATATTCGACCTCTCCCCTCGCAAGGATCAGCCTAAGGTCTGCGACGAGCTTTATAATGTAGCGGATCGCGCCGGCGATGTGCTCGCACAGCTTGATATATGCCGTCAGGCCACGGCATCAGTCCGCGACGACAAGGACCTGGCTAAAATCGAGGATGCGGTGCGTAAACTACCCGTTTCGGATGAACAGAAGGAGACAGAGCTGTTTCTGAAAATGAAGCGTATCACGCTCAAGGCACGAAATCTGCCGGAAGCGGAACGCCAGAAGGAAATCACGGCAATCATCGCAAAGTATGATGATGGCCGCAAGAAAACCGACAAGTATCAGCGGGCCTTGAACCTCTTCACTCTCGTGGAGTATCTGCGAAACGATGCCACTGGCGACATGCTCAAGGAGTATCTGCAACGGCTCGTGGAGATGACCACCTCGACCGAATTCTCGCTCTATGCCATTCCCAACATAGTATATGCAGAGGCAGCCAACATCTATTCTGATGCAGGTGACCAGCAGAAGGCCGTGGCTGCCGACCGTAAGTTGCAACAGGTCATTGATGGTCTGGAGAAGAAGTATGACGCGCTGGGCCGTGAATACCGGAGCTACGACATAAGCCGTTACGTTTCCTACCGCCGTATGCTGCGTAATTTCGAGGCTCTCGCTCCGGGAGAGGCTGAAAGAATCTATGCCAAATGCGTCAAGCTATCTGAATCAAACCCTGATGTAAAGAAGGATTTTGACACCCATGCCCGGATTCATGCCCATTACTATATGGCCACTGAAGATTATACGGCGGCTATACCTTATCTGAAACAGCTGTTAGAGAGCGACCCGGCATTGGCTCTGAAGCGCCAGACGCTCGAAATGCTCGTCAAGGCAGCCGAGAATACCGGCGACGACGAGACAAAACTTTACGCTCTGACAGAATATAATGCCATTCTTGCGGAGCTGAACCAGCTCCAGGCATCGGAGAAGTATAAGGAACTCCAGATAAAGTATGACCTGATGGATCTCAAGGAGCGCAACTCCGCGCTTGAGATCGAAAACCGTGAGGATGAGATTGCATCGACACGACGCATCATGGTTTTCGTCATTGTAATGTTTATCATACTTGCCGCCGTCTTGGCAGTGTCGCTGTTCAACTGGACCAAGTATCAGAAAAATGCCCGCGACATGGGGCAGATTGTCGACAATCTTGCTTCGGAGAGAAACCGCATCCGCCGCAGCATATATTATGACTATGCCGATACTGATGACAATTCTATTGATCAGAGCTGGCTTGAGCGTTTCCGGAAGAGCCCCAAGAAGAAGTACGAGATCTCCACTTTCATGACGGAGAGCATCGTGAACGACCTTCTGTATATATCGATGGTCGGCCACAATGACCGCCTGAAACATATCCACGAGGTGTCGGTAGACCGGCTGCTTCGCGAATCGCTGTCGAAGGCAAACGAGAATCTCGGCGAGGATTCGGGAATAACCCTCAACTGCCCTGAGGATGATTTCAGGCTAAACACCGACAAGGAATGTCTGACCGACCTGTTGGCGCACGTGCTTGAGGAGGCGTCGAAGTGTACGCCGGCCGGCTCGAACCTTGACCTTGCCTGCGAGCGCATGAACGACGGGAAAACCTGCTTCACAATCTGCACGGAGGCTTATCTGCCGGAATTGCAGGATACTCCCCGCCTTTTCAATCCGCTGGTATCGATTTCTGACCTCGTAGATGACAAGAAGAATGGCCTTTACGTATGCCGTATGATCGCCATGCTGCTCACGTGCGATCTCCGCAAGGACTCGACCCATCCGGAGGGCACACGGTTCATTTTCACTGTACCCGACAATCTGGAGACCTGTTGACGTATGGCTGACTCCCCGCAGAAAGTTACTCTGAACGCGCGTCAGACCGAGGCCGTGGAGGCAACGGAGGGGCGTGTGCGCGTGGTGGCCGGTGCAGGCTCGGGCAAGACCCGAGTATTGGCCCACCGCTATGCCTTTCTTGTGAATGAGTTGGGAATATCTCCGGGCAACATTCTCTGTCTGACCTTCACCAACAAGGCGGCTCAGGAGATGAAGCACCGCATAGCCCGCATGGTTGACCGGGGCAGCGTGAACGACTTCATCTGCACTATCCACAGTTTCTGCGTGAAGTTCCTGCGACGGGAGATATACCGCATAGGCTACCCGAAAAACTTCACGGTGATTGACGAGGAGGATGCCAAGCAGCTTGCCAAACAGGCCATGGAGGAATTCGGAGTGGACCGCCGCAAGCTGACAGCCGAACGGTTCCTGACAAAAGTAGCCGCTCTGAAAGGCTACAATATCGACGCGTACATACAGCGGCACCTGCTCCCGGCGAGTTCGCCGGAATGTCCCGACGAGCTTGTGCGCTACATGCGGCTCCAGCTGAAGCATTACGCGCTCGATTACGATGACCTGATTTATTTCACGATATATATCCTGAATCATTTCGCCGACGCGCGTGAGTACTGGACCGACAAGCTCAACTACATCATGGTCGATGAGGTGCAAGACTGCTCGGCCGACGACTGGAAGCTGCTCAATCTGCTCGCCTCGCGCCACGGCAACCTGTTCGTGGTTGGCGACCCTGACCAGGCCATATACGAGTGGCGGGGCGGCAACCCGAAGATTTTCGTGGACTTCAAGGCGCATACCGATGTGATTCTTAACGAGAATTACCGCTCCACGCCCGATATTCTTGAGATTGCCAACTCGATAATAGCCAACAACCGCAACCGCGTACCAAAGGAACTTTACACCATGAAGCTCAACGAGCGTCGTGCGGTGTACCGCCACGCCCGTTCGGAGCGGGAGGAGGCCGAGTTCATAGCCGACACCATCGAGGAGGGCATGAAGCATGGCGAGCGTGCACGCGACTTCGCCATTCTGTACCGAAGTTCTTTCCTCTCTCGTAATCTTGAGCAGATATTGCTGCGGCGCAAGATTCCGTACAGCGTGTGGGGCGGCGTCCGCTTTTTCGAGCGCAAGGAGATTAAGGATGTCATCTCATACCTTCGTTTGGTGGCCTCGGATGCCGATGATATGGCCTTCACGCGTATCATAAATCTGCCGGCCCGCAAGTTCGGGCGCACGTCGCTCGCAAACCTCCGTGAAATGGCCGAGGCCCAGGGAGAACCTCTCATGGCAACTCTGCGCCACGCCATCGACACACCGAAGTTCAACAAACCGCAGCTCAGGGCCTTTATCGGCCTTATCGACACCCTGCGTACTCTGTCGGCGCAGATGCCTGTGTCGGAACTTACGGACAAGATGCTCGTTGACAGCCGTCTGGCTGACGTGTACCGCATGGATGAGCGCGAAGACCGATTGGAGAATATCGCCGAGCTTATCAACTCTATGAAGGAGTTCGAGCTGTCGCGTGACGAGGATGACGACCGCGCCCTCGACGCCTATCTTCAGGAAATATCGCTATATACCAATGTAGATGCAGCCACCGATACCGACAAGGTGCGCATGATGACAATCCACCAGTCGAAGGGTCTGGAGTTCCCGACAGTGTTCATCACCGGACTCACAGAGGGAGTTTTCCCGAACCACCGGAGCATCCGCGAGCGTCGCCGCGACGGCGAGGAGGAGGAACGGCGGCTGATGTATGTGGCTGTGACGCGTGCGTGCCGTATGCTCTATCTGACGGAGGCAGAGGGTTACATGAACGACAACGGTGCGTTGAAGTATCCGTCGCGGTTCATCGCGGAGATTCCGGAAGTGTTGCTCACGGTGGAAGGTAATCCCGACAAGTCATTGTTTGAGGGCACGCGCAACATGGTGAATCTGCTGAACAATGAACTTGGCGAGGGTGAGAACGCCACGATGGCACCCGGAACGACAGTCGAGCATCGCGTGTTCGGCCGAGGCACGGTGCTGAGCTATGACGCGGCGGCACGGTCATACCGCGTGCGCTTCGGCGACACGGAGCGCGATCTCATACCCCGCGTCCTGACCCGCATCTGACCCAGATTCGTGCCCCGCGTCTCGACACTGCATCCTGACCCAATTCCGCACCTCGCAGCCACCGCCAATTGGGAATTTTGTGAAAAACCGCCCCGAATCCACAGGAATTTTGTGAAAAATCAGCCCGAAATCAACGGAATTTTGTGATTTTTTAGCTAAAAATGTTTGGAATTTTGTGATTCAGACCCTATCTTTGCACTACTAAATACCGCATTTTCAGGACTTTTAATATAACCCTTAATATGTCTAAATCAAGAACTCTGAAATTTATGGCAGCCGCTATGCTCGCCTTCAGTCTCGCGCCCGCTGCCGTGGCGCAGACCAACAGCTCCTATGACGCCCAGTTCATAAGCTGGCCTACTTACAATGGCAATGACCTCGAACTTTCTGTTGACAATTCCGGAACGCATTTCCGCCTGTGGAGCCCTAAAGCCAAGGAAGCTCGTGTGAACCTCTATACCGACGGCCACACCGGCGAGGCTTACAAGATTCTCCCCATGACCTTCGATGCTGCCACTGGCACATGGACTGTCTCTGTTCCCGAAAAGCTCTACGGGCAGTTCTATACTTTCCAGATCAACAACGATGGGAAATGGCTCAAGGAGACTCCTGGCGTATGGGCCAAAGCCGTGGGAGTGAACGGCGACCGCGCGGCGATCATCGATTTCGCCTCGACCAATCCTGCCGGCTGGGCTACCGACAAGGGTCCGGAGGTGAAGAATTTCTCGGATGTGATGCTTTATGAGATGCACCATCGCGACATGTCGATGCACCCCTCGTCGGGCATAGCCAACAAGGGTAAGTTCCTCGCGCTCACCGAGACAGGAACCACCTCGCCCGAGGGAATGAAGACCGGCATCGACCATCTCAAGGAACTCGGCATAACCCATGTGCATATCCTGCCGTCGTATGACTACAACTCAGTCGACGAGATGAATCTCCAGAACAATACCTACAACTGGGGTTATGACCCGTTGAACTACAACACTCCCGAAGGCAGCTATTCGACCAACCCCTCTGACCCGGCCACACGTGTACGTGAGATGAAGGAGATGGTGAAGGCTCTGCATGATGCCGGAATCGGCGTTGTAATGGACGTTGTGTATAATCACACCGCCACCAACGACGACTCAAATTTCGAGCTGACCGCTCCCGGTTACTATCACCGCCACTGGGATGACGGACGTTATTCCGACGCTTCGGGTTGCGGCAACGAGACCGCCTCGGACCTTCAGCAGATGCGCGACTACATCATCAACTCTGTAAAATACTGGGTGAATGAGTATCATATAGATGGTTTCCGTTTCGACCTCATGGCTATCCATGACACGGAGACCATGAATCAGGTTGCAGCAGAGCTTAAGAAAATCAATCCTTCGGTCTTCGTATATGGCGAGGGCTGGACTGCCGGGGACTCCCCCTTGCAGACCGAACGCCGCGCGCTCAAAGAGAATGTCAGCAAGATGACCGACATAGCGGTCTTTTCCGATGATATCCGCGACGCCGTGAAGGGTCACTATACCAACGCCGCCGACCGTGGTTTCGCAACCGGAAAACCGGGACTGGAGGAGACTGTCAAGATTGGTATCGTAGCCGCTACAAATCATCCGCAGGTCAACTTCAAGAAGGGCAACAACTCGAAGTTCGCTTATGCTGACTCACCCGAGATGATTGTCAACTATGTGTCTTGCCATGATGACCTCTGTCTGACCGACAAGCTGCACAAGTCGATGGCGGGAGAGCCGGAGGAGAACATGCTCGCGGCCGCTAAATTGGCTCAGACTATCGTGTTCACTTCGCAGGGAACTCCCTTCATGTTTGCGGGCGAAGAGGTATTCCGCGACAAGCAGGGCGTTCACAACTCCTACAACAGCCCGGACTCGATCAACGCTATCGACTGGTCGAACAAGGCCAAGTATCGCGACCAGTTCGAATATTACAAGGGGCTGACGGCATTGCGCAAGGCACATCCGGCTTTCCGCATGACTTCGGCTGCCGACATCGCGAAGAATCTGAAGTTTGACAAGATTGATTCCGCCAAGACTCCGAACCTGATTTCTTATTCGCTGCTCAACAACGCCAACGGCGACGAGTGGAATGAGATAAAGGTTGTGTTCAACGGAGCATCCGAGGCTCAGACTGTCAACATCAAGAAAGGCAACTGGATGATTGTGGCCAAGGATGGCAAGATTTCCCCCGCCGGCGACCTCGGCGCTACCGAAGGTGGCAAGATGACTCTCGCCCCCTACTCCGCCCTGATTCTCGCCCGCAAATAACCCGACCCACCCACAAGTCAAAAGGTGTGCGGATCTTTCGATCCGCACACCTTTCGCTTTGTATTCCCACACAATGCCTTTATTTGTACCTAATCATCATCGGTTCTGAAACCTATACGTGGAATAGATTTGCTCACCGGTTTCTTTTGCAGCTCCGCCAATGTCACGTTAATGGCTTCCAGCTGTATTCTGGTATCCTCATTGATGTCGTTGTAATCCGCAAATATCTCTTCCAAATCCTGTTTGAGTTCTTCAAAATTCTTTTCAATTGTCGACAGTCTTAGTACGGTGTCATTCACTCCTACCATCTGGCGCACGGCTACAAAGGCTCTCATAATACCGATATTGACCTGAATTGCGATAGATGATTTGAGAACGCTTGAAAGCATAGCCACACCAAGCTCAGTAAAAGCATAGGGATTACGTCTCAATCCCATCTTCACCGAATTGGTCATCACAATTTGTGATTTCCAAATCTCGACCTCAATATCTGAAAGTTGAAACATGAAGTCTTCGGGAAATCTTTCTGAATTCCTCTTTACTGCTTGATTCAGCACTCTGGTTTCAACACCATATAACTCAGCGAGATCTCTGTCGAGCATAACTTTCTGACCTCTGAACTCATAAATTTTGCTTTGTATTATTTGCAATTCATTCATGGCATCGCATTAACTTTATATTGCTTGAAATATAATATAAAATAAAAAATTCTCAATTCATTATAAGCTAAAGAATTGAGAATTTGCGTTGGTATTCCCATGGGGAGTCGAACCCCAATCGTCGGAACCGGAATCCGATATTCTATCCATTGAACTATGGGAACTTGTTATGTCTGCACCCGCGTCATTCATGACCTTCAGGTGCATTTGATTGCAAAGTTAATGTTTTTTTCGAATTTTATCACTATCTTTGAAGAAAAATTTTATGAATGTTCGTATCGATCCCCAGTGGGGCGTGGCTCTCGCCGATGAATTCAACGCTCCTTATTTCAAGGACCTGACCGACCGCGTGCGCTCAGAGTATTCCAACCCGGGCGTGCGCGTATATCCACCCGCCGCGCAGATTTTCGCGGCTTTCGATGCCTCGCCTTTCAATGAGACAAAGGTTGTGATAATCGGTCAGGACCCTTATCATGGTCCCGGACAGGCCAACGGCCTCTGCTTCTCGGTCAATCCGGGTATCGATATGCCCCCATCCCTGCGCAACATCTTCAAGGAAGTCTGCGACGACACCGGCGCACCCTTTCCTGAGAACGGAGATCTGTCGCGATGGGCACGTCAGGGTGTGCTGCTGCTCAATTCGTCGCTCACCGTGCGTGAGCATACCCCTAAATCCCACTCCGGCATCGGCTGGGAACGGCTCACTGACGCTGCCGTGCGAAAACTTGCCACCGAGCGCGAGAATCTCGTCTTTATTCTCTGGGGTTCCGACGCTATCCGCAAAGGTGCGTTTATTGACCGCAACAGGCACCTTGTGCTCACTTCGGTCCACCCCTCCCCTCTATCGGCTCACCGTGGATTCTTCGGGAACCATCATTTCTCGCGTGCCAACGAATATCTCACAGCCCATGGCAAAACCCCGATTGTATGGTAAAGACTGCACTTACTTCACTGCTCATTATGATGTCGGTCATACCGGCTCTGCGCTGTGTGGCCGACACCGATACAGCTACAAAAATATTCTCCCGACAGTTCCGCACGCTCAAGACTGAGGTCGAAGACAACTTCATGTCGCCTCCGGTAATCCGTCTCGGCACCAACGACCGCATTCTCATCTCTTTCGACGAAATCGGCGAGGATAACAGCTATCTCGAATACCGTCTGATACACTGCAATGCCGACTGGCAGCCGTCGCGACTGGTGGAATCTGAATACATCTCCGGCTTCAACTCTGCCCGTATCGAGGATTTCGCCTTCTCATCTGCCACGTTCGTGCATTATGTGAATTATCTCATAGCATTGCCTAACGATGACATGCAGATTCTTCATTCCGGGAATTATCTGTTGCAGGTATATGACCCCGATGATCCGGACGTTACGCTGCTCCAGACCCGTTTTCAGGTCTCGGAGAATGTGCTCCGCATTGACGGCGGTGTGACCACGCGCACTGACCGTGGCGTAAACGGGGAATACCAGCAAGTAGAGTTTGCTGTGGAATCGCAGGGGCTGGGCAATGTCAATCCTTATCAGGACTTTCTTGTGGAGGTCTCGCAGAACATGCGCGACAACACCCGTAGATTCGTGCCCTCACCGTTGCGCGTGGATGGCAGCCGGATTGTCTACGAACATCTGAATGAGCTCATTTTCCCGGCCGGCAACGAATACCGCCGTTTTGAATCGGTGAGCAACAATTTCCCCGGCATGCATGTAGATTCGCTGCGGTACATGGGCAGCAATTACCATGTATGGCTCAAGCCGGACGCAAGCCGTGCGTCGGCCCAGTACAGCTTTGACCGCACGCAGCATGGCCGATTCATGGTCCACGAGTACAACGCCACCGATTCAAGCATCGGCGCGGACTACATCACGGTTCACTTCCTGCTCGATATGCCGGAGATAATGGACTCGGAAGTGTATGTTGACGGCGAGTTCACACACGGCCTTTACAACGACTACAACCGCATGACCTACGACCGTGCCAAGGGGGTATACACAGCGGAGATTCCCGTAAAGCAGGGCGCGTACAACTATCAATACGTGGTGAAGCGGCGCATGAGCACTGACACGCCTGTTCCGGCTCCGATCGAAGGCAACAAGTTCGAGACAGGCAATGAATATGGCGTGGCGATATATTTCCGTCCTCCGGGCGCGAGGGCTGACCGTCTTGTATCATTCACAACATTAACGAGCAATTGAAAACATGTTACAGATTCAGCATACATTGGTCTCGCTCGACCTTATTGAGCGTTATTTTGTCTGCGACCTCGACGCATGTCTCGGGGCCTGCTGCATAGAGGGTGACGCGGGCGCACCCCTGTCTCCCGGTGAGTCGGAACGGATAAGTGAGGTTCTTCCTGATGTCGAGGAAGACCTTCTGCCGCGTGCGCTGCAGGAAATTCGCGACTCCGGAGTATCCTACACCGACCCCGACGGCGACCTTGTGACTCAGATTGTCGATGGCCGCGACTGCGTTTTCACATGCTACGCACCGGGGGGCAAGTGCCTCTGTGCGCTTGAAAAGGCTTTCCGCGAAGGACGCATTGCCGATGTCAAGCCAATTTCGTGCCGTCTCTATCCGGTCCGTCTCAAGGAATATGACGGATTCACAGCCGTCAACATGCACAGATGGAAGATTTGCCGTCCTGCCGAGACGCTCGGGCGCAAACTCGGAGTGCGTGCGTATGAGTTCCTTAAGGGGCCGCTGACGGCAAAGTTCGGCGAGGAATGGTATGCCGAACTTGAACTGACGGCACGCGAATATCTCAAGCAAAATCCCGGTAAGTAACTAAAAGAAGGATTATGGGAACAGTCAACTGGTGGGTCAATCTCATCTTGTTCATAGTTTACGCGATAACGATTCTCAGCTGCGTCATCGTCATCTTAAAGGAGAACCGGAACCCTATCCGATCGTTGGCGTGGGTTCTCGCTCTGATTTTCCTCCCCGGCGTCGGACTGATTTTCTACATCTTCTTTGGCCGGAGCCTACGGGGGCAGCATATGATCTCGCGCATGAACAAGCGGAAGATCATGACTACCATGGCCCCCCGGCATGTCAACCTCGACTCGCAGAACCTCTCGCGTGCCGACCGCAACCTTGTGAAACTCGCACGCAACCTGTCATCGTCGTTCTATACGGTCAACAACCTGATGGAAATCTTCACCACAGGCGAGGACAAGTTCACGGCCCTGAAAAAAGACCTCCGCGAGGCCAGACGATCCATCTACTTGCAATATTACATCTTTCTTGATGATACACTGGGGCATGAGATAGCGGAGATACTTATGCGCAAGGCCCGCGAAGGAGTCGATGTCAAGGTAATCTATGACCATGTGGGCAGTTTCTCGGTGCGCAACAAGTTCTTCAAGATGATGAACCGAGCCGGTGTCGAGACTCACCCCTTCTTCAAGGTGACTTTCCCTCAGTTCGCCAACCGTGTGAACTGGCGCAACCACCGCAAGATTGTAATAATCGATGAGCGCATAGGGTACATCGGGGGCATGAACATCGCCGACCGTTACGTTAAGAGCGCATCGAAAGGCTGGGGATGGCGCGACACGCATTTCCGCGTCGAGGGTGACATTGTAGAGTCTCTGCTTTTCTCGTTTGTCGTCGACTGGAATTTCCGCAATCAGGAACATCCCATGCGCTACCCGAAGACTCCGGAGGTGGATTTTACAAACACCGTCGGCATGCAGCTTGTCACATCCGGCCCGCTGTCGCAGTGGGACAACCTCGCCCTGTGCTTTCTGAAGGCCATCTCGTCGGCTACAAGGAGCATTTATATACAAACCCCTTACTTCCTGCCCACAGACGCTCTGAGGCACGCTTTAGAGGCTGCTGCGCTGTCCAAGATTGATGTCCGCATCATGATTCCGCGCCGTAGCGATTCGCGGATGCTCCAGTTCGCTTCTTTCTCATATGTCACGCAGTGTCTGAAGGCCGGTATCAAGGTCTATCTTTATAACCCGGGAATGCTTCATGCCAAGGGTATGATTATCGACGACAACATTGTGACCGCCGGCTCAACCAACTTCGACTTCCGCAGTTTCGAGAACAATTTCGAGTGCAACCTTTTCATCTACGACAAGGAGATCAACAGCCGCATGCGCGAGATATTCTTCCGCGACATGGGCCAATGCACCAAGCTGACCTACGCCACATGGCACACGCGCCCCGTGCTTCAGCGCACCATGGAGTCGATAGTACGGCTCGTGTCTCCGATTCTGTAATAAAATAAAGGTTCTTCTGTAATAAAATAAAGGTTCCGCCTTTCGGCGGAACCTTTATTTTATCGGGTAATATACGTGTCTTATTACTCAGCTGCAGGAGCCTCAGCCTCAGCTGCGGGAGCCTCAGCCTTGGGAGCCTCGGCAGCGGGAGCAGCCTTCTTGGAACGTGAGCGGCGGGTGCGGCCGGCCTTCTTGGTCTCAGCCTCGGCAAGAGCGTTCTCGTTGAAGTCAACGAACTCGATCATGGCCATCTCAGCGTTGTCACCGAGACGGTGACCTGTCTTGAGGATGCGCAGGTAACCGCCGGGGCGGGTTGCGACTTTCTCAGAAATCACACCGAAGAGCTCCTTTACAGCCTCCTTGTTCTGGAGATAGCTGAAGACGAGACGACGGTTAGAGGTGTCGTCGCTCTTGGAACGTGTGATGAGCGGCTCGGCATAGACGCGCAATGCCTTGGCCTTCGCCACAGTGGTGAAGATTCTCTTATGCATGATAAGAGAAATCGCCAGGTTGGACAGAAGCGCCTCGCGGTGTCCCTTCTTGCGGCTCAGGTGATTGAATTTCTTATTATGTCTCATTGTGCGATTTAGTCTTTGTCTAATTTATATTTCGAAATATCCATTCCAAAGGAAAGATTGTATTTCTCAAGCAGCTCGTCGAGCTCCGAGAGAGACTTCTTTCCGAAGTTTTTGAACTTGAGCAGGTCGTTCTTGTTGAAGACAACCAGTTCGCCGAGAGTCTCGACCTCCGCGCTCTTCAGACAGTTGAGCGCGCGGACGGAGAGATCCAGGTCGACGAGCTTGCTCTTCAGGAGCTGGCGCATGTGGAGTACCTCCTCGTCGAACTCCTCGGGAGTGTCCTCCTGCGGAGTCTCGAGAGTGATCTTCTCATCGCTGAACATCATGAAATGCTGGATGAGGATCTTGGCAGCCTCCTTGAGCGCGTCCTTGGGCAGAATCGAGCCGTCGGTGGTGACCTCAATCAGAAGTTTCTCATAGTCGGTCTTCTGCTCCACACGATAGTTCTCGACAGCATACTTCACGTTCTTTACAGGAGTGTAGATGGAGTCGATTGCAATCGTGTTGGCGCTGGCGCCCGCGAGCATCTCGCGGTTCTCGTCAGCCGGCACCCAGCCGCGGCCCTTGTTGATGGAGTATTCCATCTCGAAGCCCTGGTCCGGGTCGAGGTGACAAATTACCAGTTCGGGATTGAGAACCTCGAATCCCGAGAGAACCTTGCCTAAGTCACCAGCCGTAAACACATCTGTTCCCTCCACTTTGACCGTAGCGGACTCGGCGTTGTGGTCCTCGGTCACCTGCTTGAACCGGATCTGCTTGAGGTTGAGGATGATGTTGGTTACATCTTCCTTAACACCGGGAATCGTGTCCAGCTCATGAGCCACACCGCTGATGCGGATGGAGTTGATGGCAAAACCTCCGAGCGACGAAAGAAGAATTCGTCTCAGAGCGTTGCCGATGGTCTGGCCGTAACCCGGCTCAAGGGGACGGAACTCGAACTTTCCGAACGAGTTGTCGGCCTCAAGCATGATGACCTTGTCGGGTTTCTGAAATGCTAAAATTGGCATGGGTATCTTAGTGTTTATTATTTAGAATAGAGCTCGACGATAAGCTGCTCCTTGATTGTCTCGGGGATGTCCTCACGCTGCGGCATGTGAAGGAACTTGCCGCCCATGATAGAGTTGTCCCACTCGATCCAGGGATATTTGCTGTGGTTGAAACCTGCCACGCAGTCGGCGATAACCTCAAGCGATTTCGATTTCTCACGGACAGTGACCACATCGCCGGGCATAACGCGATACGAAGGAATGTTCACGTTCTTGCCGTTGACATTGATGTGCTTGTGGAGCACGAGCTGGCGTGCGGCGGGGCGGCTGGGTGCGAGACCGAGACGGTATACAACGTTGTCCAGACGGCTCTCCAGAAGCTGGAGAAGAACCTCACCGGTAATGCCCTTGGTGCGCTCGGCCTTCTCGAAGAGATTGCGGAACTGACGCTCAAGCACGCCGTAGGTGTATTTTGCTTTCTGCTTCTCGCGCAGCTGAGTGCCATACTCAGAAGTTTTCTTGCGGCGGTTCTGGCCATGCTGTCCCGGGGGATAGTTTCTTTTTGCAAAAACCTTGTCCTCGCCGAAAATAGGCTCGCCGAACTTACGCGCGATTTTTGTTTTTGGTCCTGTGTATCTTGCCATTATTTTCTTTCTTTTTGCTTATCCGCTGAGAATGTCCCTTAGCGCAGCCGCGACCGTCGAGAGAAAGTGCAAGTGACGGTCTTTCGCATTCAGGACAACTCGTTCCGGACTATAATTTCAGAATAACTGTATCTTTGAAAAAATTCCGGTTAGACTCTTCTTCTCTTGGGAGGACGGCAACCGTTGTGCGGAAGCGGAGTCACGTCTACGATCTCCGTTACCTCGATGCCGCTCTGGTGAACGAAACGGATAGCGGCCTCACGACCGTTGCCCGGACCCTTCACGTAAGCCTTTACTTTGCGCAGGCCGAGGTCATATGCAACCTTGGCGCAATCCTGCGCTGCCATCTGGGCTGCGTAGGGAGTGTTCTTCTTGGAGCCTCTGAAGCCCATCTTGCCCGCAGACGACCAGGAGATGACCTGACCCTCCTCGTTGGCAAGACACACAATGATGTTGTTGAAAGAGCTATGCACATGCAGCTGGCCACTTGCACCAACCTTGACATTCCTCTTTTTTGCTGCGACTGTCTTTTTTGCCATACTTTATTTTGTTATTTAGTAGCTTTCTTCTTGTTAGCGACTGTTTTCTTGCGTCCCTTGCGTGTGCGGGCGTTGTTCTTGGTGCTCTGGCCACGCACGGGAAGTCCGAGACGGTGACGGATGCCACGGTAGCAGCCGATATCCATCAGTCGCTTGATGTTGAGCTGAATCTCGGTGCGAAGGTCACCCTCCACCTTGTAGTCACGCTGGATAACCTCACGAACGGCGGCTGCCTGATCGTCTGTCCAGTCCTTCACTTTGATGTCGCCATCCACGCCGGCCTTGTCCAGGACGGTTTTGGCTGCGCTGCGACCGATTCCGTAGATGTAGGTCAGCGCGATCTCTCCTCTTTTGTTCTGCGGCAAATCTACGCCGACAATTCTTACTGCCATATTGCTTGCTTAGAATTTTTTTGCAAAGGTAATAAAATTATCCTTGACGTGTTTTAAATTTTGGATTTTTCTTGTTGATTACGTATAATCTACCCTTCCGGCGTACGATTTTGCTGTCGGGAGTGCGCTTTTTTACGGATGCTCTAACTTTCATATCGAGTTTTGTTTTATTTGTATCTGAATGAAATCCTGCCCTTGCTCAGGTCGTAGGGAGACATCTCTACCTTTACCTTGTCGCCGGGAAGAATCTTGATGTAGTGCATTCTCATCTTGCCTGAGATGTGGGCTGTGATTTCATGCCCGTTCTCAAGCTCGACCTTGAACATTGCATTCGACAATGCTTCGAGAATCACACCGTCTTGTTCGATTGCTGCCTGTTTTGCCATTTTGACTCTGTAGGTTTTTCTGTTGTTTGTTTGATTGTCACCTGTTCTCCTGAAGCGCCGCCTCGATGTAGTCGAAGGTGGTCAGAATCTCGGGTACGTCATCGGTTATGAGTATCGTGTGCTCATAGTGGGCCGACGGCTTGCGGTCGCGTGTGCGGCACTCCCAGCCGTTCTGCGCTATGACGATATTCTTGCTTCCGAGGTTGATCATCGGTTCTATGCAGATGGTCATGCCGGGTTTGAGCACCGGACCGATTCCGCGGCGTCCGTAGTTGGGCACCTCGGGATCCTCGTGCATGCTCTTGCCGATTCCATGACCGCACATCTCGCGGACCACGCTGTAACCGCGTCGCTCCACGTATGTCTGCACGGCATTCGATATGTCACCGATACGCTTGCCGGCCTTGGCGGCCTCGATGCCCTTGTAGAGCGATTCGCGCGTGGTGGTGAGCAATGCCTTTGTCTTCTCATCAACCTCGCCGACAGCGAACGTGTAGCAGCTGTCGCCGTTGAAGCCGTTGAGTTCCGTCACACAGTCTGTTCCTACTATGTCACCCTCACGGAGGGTATAGTTCGAGGGGAAGCCATGCACCACGGTCTCGTTGACCTCGATGCAGAGTGTGCCGGGAAATCCATGATAACCGAGGCAAGCGGGTTTACCCCCGTTGTCGAGGATAAACTCCCTTGCGATCGTATCGAGTTTAAGAGTGGTGACGCCGGGCTTCACCCATTTCGCCACCTCGCCGAGCGTGCGGCTTACGAGGTCGCATGCCGCGCGTGTCAGCTCTATCTCTTCAGGTGTCTTGATAAAAATCATCTTACGACTGAAAAATCACTTCTGTTAAAAGGCACTGCTGCCGGATGAACGTCCCTTGATGCGTCCGTGCTTCATCAGACCGTCATACTTGTGCATGATCAGGTGACCTTCCACAATGCGGAGAGTGTCAAGGATCACACCCACGAGGATGAGCAGCGACGTACCGCCGAAGAACGAAGCGAAGCTGCGGTTGAGTCCAAATACATGAGCGATAGCGGGCAGGATAGCCACGATACCGAGGAAAATCGAGCCGGGCAGAGTGATGCGCGACATGATTGAATCCAGATAATCAACGGTGGGCTTGCCGGGCTTGATACCGGGGATGAAGCCGTTGTTGCGCTTCATGTCCTCGGCCATCTGGGCGGGGCGCACTGTGATTGCGGTGTAGAAGTATGTGAACGCAACGATCATCAGGAAGTAGATGAGGTTGTACCAGAAGCCGTACATGTCGGTGAGAGCGCCGAAGAAACCGGTCTGCTCAGTGCTGAATCCGACGAGTGTTACAGGGATGAACATGATGGCCTGCGCGAAGATGATAGGCATCACACCTGCAGCATTCACCTTGAGGGGAATGAACTGGCGCGCGCCACCATACTGCTTGTTGCCGACCACCTTCTTGGCATACTGCACCGGAACGTTGCGGGTACCCTGCACGAGCAAGACCGCACCGGCGATGACAGCGAGAAGAATCACGATCTCAACGAGGAAGAGCACGAGGCCACCACCCTGCGAGTTCATGAGACGACCGGTGAATTCCTGAACGAAAGCCTCGGGCAGACGGGCGATGATACCGATAAGGATGATGAACGAGATACCGTTGCCTACACCCTTCTGGTCGATACGCTCGCCGAGCCACATGATGAACATGGAGCCTGCTGCAAGGACAATCGTCATGAACGCTATGGTCCAGACACCTAATTCCACGTGGCCTCCGGCTGCCTGAACCTGATACTTGAGATTCATCAGATAAGCCGGACCCTGCAGCACGAGAATCAGCACTGTCAGATAACGGGTATACTGGTTGAGCTTCATTCGGCCGCTCTCGCCCTCACGCTGCATCTTCTGGAATGCAGGGAGCACCATGCCAAGAAGCTGTATCACGATCGATGCCGTGATATAGGGCATGATACCAAGCGCGAAGATCGATGCCTGTGAGAAGGCACCACCCGAGAACATGTCGAGGAGTTGCATCAACCCGTCGGCAGTGAAATTCTTCAATGCCAGCAGCTCGTCGGGATTGATACCCGGCAAGACCACGTAGCACCCGAAGCGGTAGATGATCACAAGCAGCAGCGTGATGCCGATTCGCTTGCGGAGATCCTCTACGCTCCAGATATTTTTAATCGTTTTTGTAAATCCCATTGTGTATCAGTTATTTTTTTACTACAGAACCACCGGCGGCCGTGATGGCAGCCTCGGCTGCTTTCGAGAAACCGTTTGCCTCGACCTCGAGAGCGTGGCTGATAGTGCCGTTCGCGAGAATCTTGACAAGGGCGTTCTTCGAAACGAGACCTGCGTTGCGGAGGTCCTCGACAGTCACCTTGGTGGCGCCTGCTGCAGCGAGAGCTTCGAGAGCGTCAAGGTTGATGGCCTTGTACTCCACGCGGTTGATGTTCTTGAAGCCGAATTTCGGCACGCGGCGCTGGAGCGGCATCTGACCACCCTCGAAACCTACTTTGTGCTTGTAGCCCGAGCGTGATTTCGCACCCTTGTGACCGCGGGTCGAAGTTCCGCCGTAGCCCGAACCGGTACCGCGGCCTATTCTCTTGCATTTCTTGTTGCTGCCGACGGCAGGCTGTAAATTATGTAATTCCATTGTTCTGAATCTGCTTTAGAGTTTAGTCACTTTAACTAAATGATGAACCCTCTTGACCATACCCATGATGTCGGGAGTATCCTCCTTGACCACGGTCTGGTTCATTTTGTGGATGCCGAGCGCGTCAAGGGTCAGCTTCTGAACCTTGGGCGCGTTGATACGGCTCTTGATCTGAGTGATTTGAATCTTAGCCATCTCTTTGATTATTTGCCGTTAAACACTTTTTCCACGCTCACGCCGCGGTTCTGCGCTACCTGCGCCGGGCTGCGGAGCTCGTCGAGAGCGGCGATAGTCGCCTTGACGAGGTTGTGGGGGTTGGACGAGCCTTTTGACTTGGCGAGCACGTCAGTGATACCGACGCTCTCCAGAACGGCACGCATTGCACCACCGGCCTTTACTCCGGTACCCTCCGAAGCGGGCTTGAGGAAGATGCGTGAGCCGCCGAACTTGGCTGCCACCTCGTGGGGAATTGTGCCCTTGTGTACCGGCACCTTGATAAGATTCTTCTTCGCAGTCTCAACGCCCTTGGCGATGGCTGCTGTCACCTCATTGGCTTTGCCGAGACCCCAGCCGATCACGCCGTCGCCGTTACCTACCACCACGATGGCGGCGAAGCTGAAAGCGCGACCACCCTTGGTGACCTTGGTCACACGGTTGATGGCTACAAGGCGGTCCTGCAATTCAAGATCATTTGTGGATTTTACCTTATTGTTCTTTGCCATGATTCCTTTTAAAATTTAAGACCGGCCTTGCGGGCTGCGTCAGCCAATGATTTAACACGACCGTGATAGAGGTAACCGTTACGGTCGAACACGACCTCGGTGATACCTTTCTCAACAGCTTTCTTTGCGATCTCCTCGCCTACCTTAGCGGCGATCTCGACCTTTGTTCCCTCCTGGATGCCCTTTGAAGAAGCTGCAGCGAGTGTGCTGCCGCTCAGGTCATCGATCACCTGCACGTAGATTGCCTTGTTCGAGCGGAAGACGCTCATGCGGGGACGTGCTGCGGTACCGGAGATTTTACCGCGGATGCGGGTTTTGATTTTATTTCTTCTTGCTATCTTGGATACCATAATTCCTTAGTTTTTATTTGGCGTTAGCCGACTTTCCTGACTTGCGGCGGATAATCTCGCCTACAAACTTGATACCTTTACCCTTGTAAGGCTCGGGCTTGCGGAGCGAACGGATCTTTGCGCACACCTGGCCGAGAAGCTGCTTGTCGCTGCTTTCGAGAAGGATGTGCGGGTTCTTGTTACGCTCGGTCTTGGCTTCAACCTTGATTTCCTTGGGAAGTTTGATGAAGATAGCGTGAGAGTAACCCAGTGCGAGTTCGAGCACCTGGCCGGTTGCAGTGGCACGGTAGCCGACTCCGACGAGTTCCATCTCTTTCTTGTAACCTTCAGAAACGCCGACAACCATGTTGTGGATGAGAGCGCGGTAGAGACCGTGCATTGCGCGGTGCTCACGCTCGTCGTCGGGACGTGTCACGAGCACGTGGCCATCCTCAACCTTTACCTCGATGTCGGGATTGATTTCCTGAGTGAGTTCTCCTTTGGGACCCTTCACAGTCACAGTGTGGTCCTTTACCTGTACGGTTACGCCGGCAGGTATTTCAATCGGTGCTTTACCTATTCTTGACATGATACCTCCTCCTATTAATAAACGTAACACAATACTTCGCCGCCGATCTTACGCTCTTTGGCTTCCTTGTTGGTCATCACGCCCTGCGAAGTCGAGAGGATCGCGATGCCGAGGCCGTTGAGCACACGGGGCATATCTTTGTAACCGGTGTACTGGCGAAGACCCGGACGCGAGATGCGGTGCAGGTTCTTGATGGCGCACACTTTGTCAACCGGATCATACTTCAAGGCAATCTTGATGGTGCCTTTGGGGGCGTTTGCATCCTCGAACTTGTAGTTCAGGATATAGCCCTGGTCGAAAAGGATCTTAGTGATCTCCCTTTTCATTTTAGACGTAGGAATCTCCACGACGCGGTGGCCTGCCATGATGGCGTTCCTAAGTCTGGTCAGATAATCTGCTATTGGATCAGTCATTTTTTTGTTGATTAAATTGATTCAGATATACTGAACAATATTTAAAACTCACTGTATGTTCGATGTTGGTGCCACTTGGTGGCGAGCGGTGCCGGGGCGGAGGCCGCCGGTGACCCTGTGGATCACCAGCTTGCCTTCTTTACTCCCGGAATCAGACCGGCCGAAGCCATCTCGCGGAACTGGATCCTTGAGATTCCGAACTGGCGCATGTAGCCTTTGGGACGGCCCGTGATCTCGCAACGGTTGTGGAGACGCACGCGTGAGGCGTTCTTCGGAAGCTTCTGGAGCTTCGTGAGAGCCTCATAATCGATGTTGCCGTCGGCGTCAGCGAGAGCGGCTTTCTTGAGAGCGGCTTTCTTGGCAGCATACTTTGCCACCATTCTCTGACGCTTTACCTCGCGGGCTTTCATTGATTCTTTTGCCATATCTCTTTCTCTTAATTTTCGTGTTTGAACGGTAATCCGAATTTCTTGAGCAGCGCGAAACCTTCCTCGTCAGTGTTGGCCGAAGTCACGAAGGTGATGTTCATACCCTGGAGCTTGGGCACGCTGTCGATATTGATCTCGGGGAAGATGATCTGCTCAGTGATGCCGAGCGTGTAGTTGCCACGGCCGTCGAGCTTGGAGTTGATACCCTTGAAGTCGCGGATACGGGGCAGAGCCACGCGCACGAGTCTCTCAAGGAACTCATACATTTTCTCACGACGGAGTGTCACCATCGCGCCGATAGGCATTTTCTTACGGAGCTTGAAGTTCGAGATGTCCTTGCGAGAGAGAGTCGGAACCGCTTTCTGACCTGTGATGGCAGTAAGCTCGTTGAGGGCTGTCTCGATGATTTTCTTGTCCTGCGTAGCAGCGCCAAGACCCTGGTTGATCACGATTTTCTCCAGGCGGGGGACCTGCATGGGAGTTGAGTACTTGAACTCTTCAGTGAGCTCGGGGACAATTCTCTCTTTGTAGTCCTTTGAAAGTGTCGTCTCTGCCATTATTTGATCTCCTCTCCTGATTTTTTAGCGTAACGCACCAGTTTGCCGGCCTCGTTGCGGCGGCGACCGATACGGGTGGGCTTGCCCGACTTGGGATCCACCACATTAAGATTAGAAATATGCACCGGTGCCTCGATCTTCACGATACCACCCTGGGGATACTTGGCAGTCGGCTTTGTGCTTTTGGAGACGATGTTCACGCCCTCCACGATGGCGCGGTTCTTCTTGACCTGCACCTCGAGCACGCGACCTGTCTTGCCCTTGTCGTCACCGGCATTGACATAGACAGTGTCTCCTTTCTTTATATGCAATTTTGCCATTTTCTTTGAATTTGTCTAAGACGTTTGAATTTGATTTAGAGCACCTCGGGTGCGAGCGAAACGATCTTCATGTTGGTCGCGCGGAGTTCGCGTGCCACGGGGCCGAAGATACGGGTTCCGCGGATTTCGCCTGAGTTGTTGAGCAGCACGCAAGCGTTGTCGTCGAAGCGGATGTAGCTTCCGTCGGGACGGCGGATCTCCTTCTTCGTACGGACTACGACTGCCTTTGATACTGTACCTTTCTTCACGTCGGAAGAGGGGATTGTGCTCTTGACGGTAACTACGATGATATCACCGACGCCGGCATAGCGGCGGCCTGTGCCACCGAGGACATGGATGCAGAGGACTTCCTTCGCTCCAGAGTTGTCGGCTACTGTTAAACGTGATTCTGTCTGTATCATGATTACTTAACTTTTTCGATGATTTCTACCAGTCTCCATCTCTTGGTCTTGCTCAAGGGACGGGTCTCCATCAGGCGTACAGTATCACCGATCGAGCACTCGTTGTTCTCGTCGTGTGCGTGATACTTCTTCGTCTTATTCACAAATTTACCGTAGATCGGGTGTTTCTCCTTCCATTTGATCTCAACCGTGATGGTCTTGTCGCACTTGTTGCTCGAAACAACCCCGATTCTCTCTTTTCTCAGATTTCTTTTGATTTCTTCCATTTTTCTGATGATTTCACCGGGTTAATTACTTGGAAGCTGCCTCCTTGGCGGCGGCGATTTCCTTCTGGCGCAACACTGTCTTCAGACGGGCGATATCACGGCGATCCTTGGTGATCTTGGCCGGATTGTCCGAGGGAGATATCGCGTGCGCTACTTTCAATTCACGATAAGCCTTCTCTGCAGCCTCTATGCGGGCCTGCAACTCCTGAATGCTTAATTCCTTGATTTCTTCCTTTTTCATTTTATTTTTGTTGGTTATGTGCGATCGGTTTCCCTATCGTACTTATACACATTTAGGGCCCATTCCGGCCCGGTCGGGAGGCATGCTTGCGCATACCTCCCGAATGTTGAACCGAAATATTCCCTAATTATTGTGCGTATCAATAGAAAAATCTATATCTCACTTAATTTTTTCGCAGAATTTATGGTTATACGTTCTGTGAGGGGTCGTAGTCGCGACGTACGATGAACTTGGTGAGCACCGGAAGTTTCTGGGCCGCGAGGCGGAGTGCTTCCTTAGCCACGTCGTAGGGTACGCCGTCAACCTCGATAAGGATACGTCCGGGAGTGACGGGTGCCACGAATCCCTCGGGATTACCCTTACCTTTACCCATTCGCACCTCAGCGGGCTTCTTGGTGATAGGCTTGTCGGGGAAGATGCGGATCCAGATCTGACCCTGACGCTGCATGTAGCGTGTCACGGCGATACGGGCTGCCTCTATCTGACGGCCGGTAATCCATTTCGAATCAAGAGTCTTGATGCCGAACGAACCGAAAGCCAGCTGATTGCCTCTCTGAGCCTCACCTTTCATGCGGCCCTTTTGCGAGCGGCGGTATCTTGTTTTCTTAGGCTGTAACATTATCTAAGATTCTTTACTTGTTAACGGTTGTTGTTATTCTTCTTGTTGCGGAAACCGCCCTTGCGGCCTTCGCCACGGGGACGACCGCCCGGCTCTTTCTGACCTGCCACGTAAGTGGGAGTCAGCTCCTTCTTGCCGTAAACCTCACCGCGGCAGATCCACACCTTCACGCCGACAACGCCGACCTTGGTGTGAGCCTCCACGAGTGCGTAGTCGATGTCAGCGCGGAGAGTGTGGAGAGGCGTACGGCCTTCCTTGAACATCTCCGAGCGTGCCATCTCGGCACCGTTCAGACGACCGCTCACCTGCACCTTGATACCCTCGGCACCCATGCGCATTGTGCTTGCGACAGCCATCTTGACAGCACGGCGGTAAGCCACCTTGTTCTCAATCTGGCGTGCGATGTTGGTCGCCACGATCTCAGCGTCGAGTTCCGGACGCTTGATCTCGTGGATATTGATCTGAACTTCCTTGTCGGTCACTTTCTTGAGTTCCTCCTTGAGCGCGTCAACATCCTTGCCGCCCTTGCCGATGATCATACCGGGGCGGGAAGTTGCGATGGTCACTGTGGCCATCTTGAGGGTGCGTTCGATGATGATTCTCGAGACACTTGCCTTAGCAAGACGAGTGTGGAGGTACTTACGGATCTTAGAGTCCTCAAGAAGAGTCTCGCCGTATTTCTTACCGCCATACCAGTTGGAGTCCCAGCCGCGGATCACGCCGAGGCGGTTGCTGATCGGATTTACTTTCTGTCCCATCTTGCTTAGTCGTTTGTTTTATTAATAGTGTCCACAAAGAGAGTGACGTGGTTTGAGCGCTTGCGGATTCTGTAGCCACGGCCCTGCGGAGCGGGGCGCATGCGCTTCAGCATCGGAGCGGCGTCAACAAACACCGTTTTAACATAGAGCTCGCCGGCTTCGGCTTTACGCTCGTTCTTCTGTTCCCAGTTTGCGATTGCGGAGCGGAGAAGCTTCTCAACCTTGCGGGATGCCTCCTTGTTGGAGAACTTGAGTATACCGAGGGCCTTGAACGCCTCGACGCCGCGGATCATGTCAACGACGAGACGCATCTTGCGGGGCGACGAGGGAACGTTGCGGAGACGTGCTCCGAACTCGTTCTTCTTCGCAGCCTTGATGGCGTCGGCTGATTGTCTTTTTCTTAAACCCATTGTATGTTATTCTGTTTTTTACGTGAATTGATGATTGGGGCCTTATTTCTTCTTGTTGCCGGCGTGGCCGCGGAATGTGCGGGTGGGGGCAAACTCACCGAGCTTGTGGCCGACCATGTTTTCGGTCACATAGACGGGGATGAACTTGTTGCCGTTGTGAACGGCGAAAGTGTGTCCCACGAAGTCGGGCGAGATCATGGAGGCGCGGCTCCAGGTCTTGATGACACTCTTCTTACCGCTCTCGTCCATGGCTGCGACCTTCTTCTCCAGCTTTACGGAAATAAAGGGTCCTTTTTTAAGCGAACGACTCATACTTGTCTTAGATTAATCAAATTATTTTTTCCTTCTTTCAATGATATACTTCGAAGAGTGCTTCTTGGGCGAGCGAGTCTTCAGACCCTTTGCGTAGAGACCCGTGCGCGAGCGGGGATGTCCACCCGACTGACGGCCCTCACCACCACCCATCGGGTGGTCTACAGGGTTCATTACGACACCTCGGTTGTGCGGACGACGGCCGAGCCAGCGGCTGCGTCCTGCCTTGCCTGAACGCTCAAGAGCGTGGTCGGAGTTGCCGACTACGCCGATTGTTGCGCGGCAAGTGAGAAGCACCTTGCGAGTTTCTCCAGAAGGTAATTTGATGATCGCGTAATCACCTTCACGCGAAGTGAGCTGTGCGAACGTACCGGCTGAGCGAGCCATGCTCGCGCCCTGACCGGGACGCAGCTCGATACAATGGATAAGAGTACCCACAGGAATCTTGGCGAGGGGGAGGCAGTTACCTACCTCGGGTGCCACGTCGGCACCGCTCATCACCACCTGACCTACCTCAAGGCCGTTGGGGGCGATGATATAAGCCTTCGATCCGTCTGTGTAGTACAACAGCGCGATGCGTGCCGAGCGGTTGGGATCGTACTCGATGCTCTTTACCGTTGCGGGCACGTTATCGTTGATTCTCTTGAAGTCGATGAGACGCAATTTTCTCTTATGGCCGCCGCCACGGTAGCGGGTCGAGAGGTGACCCGAAGAGTTACGGCCACCGGTCGAGCGTTTGCCGACTGTAAGAGACTTTTCTGGTGTGGTAGCAGTGATTTGTCCTTTGAACACACCAATAACCTTGTGTCTTTGCCCAGGCGTAGTGGGCTTGAATTTTCTTACTGCCATTTCTTTTTAGATGTTGCTGTAATAGTCAATCTTCTGTCCTTCTGCCACTGTGACATATGCTTTCTTGAAGGCATCGCGGCGACCGCGGATGAGACCACCCTTGGTGTAACGCTGTTTGCGCTTGCCGGCATAGTTGGCGATGTTGACTCTGACAACGCGCACGTTGTAGAGCTTCTCCACGATATCCTTGATCTGGAACTTGTTGGCGTCCGGAGATACTGCGAAGACGTAGCAATTCTGCTTCTCGCTGTAGGCCGTAGCCTTTTCAGTCACGATCGGTTTGATTTGAATATCCATCTGTTATATCTCCTTATTTGTAATCGTTAATGATGCCAACGCTGTCCTCGGTCATGAGAATCGCGTCGGTGTTGAGCACCGTGAATGCGTTGAGGTCCTTTGCCTGGGCCATGAGTGCGTTGGGCACGTTGCGTACCGAAAGAAGCACGTTCTGGTCCTGGCCTGCGAACACGAGGAGAACCTTCTTGTCGTCGAGCTTGAAGCTGCGTGCGATCTCGAGGTAGCTCTTTGTGCGCGGAGTCTCGAATGTGAAGTTCTCCACTACGAAGATTTTCTTGTCGTTCATGCGAGAAGTCAGAGCTATCTTGCGTGCCAGACCTTTCATCTTCTTGTTGAGCTTGGTGCGATAGTCACGGGGACGGGGACCGAACACGCGACCACCATGGTACAGGAGCGGAGAGTTGAGGTCACCGCGACGTGCGCCGCCGCCACCTTTCTGACGTCCGATCTTGCGTGTGGAGTATGAAACCTCGCTGCGTTCCTTGCTCTTGTGAGTTCCCTGACGCTGGTTGCCCAGATACTGTTTGATGTCGAGATAGAGAGTGTGCTCCGCATTGCCCTTTTCGAGGTCACGTGCGAAAACGTCGTCGTTCAGAGTGACCTTGCGGCCTGTATCCTCACCTTTGATGTTATAAACTGCTACTTCCATTTACTTCTCAACAATTACGATTGAACCTTTAGGTCCGGGAACGGAACCCTTAATCATTAACAGATTGTGCTCGGGAAGCACTTTGATCACCTGGAGATTCTGGACAGTGACACGCTCGTTGCCCATCTGGCCGGCCATGCGGAGACCCTTGAACACCTTTGCGGGATACGAGCAGGCACCGATTGAACCGGGTGCGCGGAGACGGTTGTGCTGACCATGGGTCTTCTGACCTACGCCACCGAAGCCATGACGTTTTACAACGCCCTGGAAACCTTTACCCTTGGATGTGCCGACAACGTCGACGAAACCACCCTCCTGGAAGAGGTCCACAGTCAGTGTCTCGCCCAAGGCAGGTACTGTCTCGAACGATTTGAACTCGGCCAAGTGTCTCTGGGGAGCTACACCAGCTTTCTTGAAGTGACCGGCCATAGGCTGGGTGGTGTGCTTCTCCTTTGCTTCCTGGAAGCCCACCTGAACGGCTGCGTAGCCGTCGGTCTCAACAGTCTTGATCTGGGTAACCACACAAGGACCTACTTCGATAACAGTGCACGGAATGTTCTTTCCGTCGGCACTGAAAACGGATGTCATTCCGATTTTCTTTCCTAATAATCCTGGCATTTCTTTTTGTTATTTGTGGTTGTTTGTCTGTTTTCTTTCTTTTGTCCGATTACACCTTGATGCTTACGTCAACACCTGAGGGAAGTTCGAGCTTCATGAGAGCGTCGACAGTCTTTGCAGTGCTGCTGTAGATGTCGATGAGACGCTGGTAAGAAGAGAGCTGGAACTGCTCGCGGCTTTTCTTGTTAACGAATGTCGAACGGTTGACGGTGAAGATACGCTTGTGGGTGGGCAGGGGAATCGGTCCGCTTACCACAGCGCCAGTCGACTTAACCGTCTTCACGATCTTCTCTGCCGACTTGTCGACAAGATTGTGATCGTAAGATTTCAATTTGATTCTGATTTTTTGGCTCATATTTTATGTTTGACTTAGAAGCGTTTTTAAACTCCGTCATCCGGAGTCACCCTGTGTGACCCCGGATCACGGAAAATGTATTTTACTTCAGAAGGTCAACACGGCCCTGAACTTCTGTGAGGACGTTCTTGGCGATCGAGTTGCTTACCTCTGCGTAGTGGCTGAACGTCATGGTCGAGGTCGCGCGGCCTGATGTGATCGTACGGAGTGCGGTCACATAACCGAACATCTCTGCCAGAGGAGCCTTGGCCTTCACGATGCGGGCACCTGAACGGCTGTTCTCCATTCCTTCCACCTGACCGCGACGCTTGTTAAGGTCGCCGATCACGTCACCCATCGACTCTTCGGGTGTAACCACCTCGATCTTCATGATAGGCTCCATGAGAACCGGACCTGCCTTTTCCGAACCATGCTTGAATGCCTGGATGGCGCAGAGCTCGAACGAGAGCTGGTCGGAGTCCACGGGGTGGAACGAACCGTCGAGAAGTGTAACCTTCATCTGCTCTACGGGGTAGCCTGCGAGCACACCGTTCTTCATTGCTGTCTGGAAGCCCTTCTGTACAGAGGGGATGTATTCCTTAGGCACGTTACCGCCCTTGACCTCGTCAACGAACTGGAGGTTGCCCTCGAAGCCCTCGTCAACCGGCTCGATGCGGACGATGATGTCGGCGTACTTACCGCGACCACCGGTCTGCTTCTTGAATGTCTCGCGGAGCTCGACGGGCTTGGTGATAGCCTCCTTGTATGTTACCTGAGGACGGCCCTGGTTACACTCTACCTTGAACTCACGACGCAGACGGTCGATGATGATGTCGAGGTGGAGCTCACCCATACCGCTGATGACGGTCTGGCCTGTCTCCTCGTTGGTCTCTACGCGGAATGTCGGGTCCTCTTCGGCGAGCTTCTGAAGACCGACGCCGAGCTTGTCAAGGTCTTTCTGAGTCTTGGGCTCTACGGCGATACCGATCACAGGATCGGGGAACTCCATAGCCTCAAGCACGATGGGGTGGTTCTCGTCGCAGAGTGTGTCACCTGTGCGTATATCCTTGAAACCTACACCGGCACCGATGTCACCGCAGCCGATTTTCTCCATCGGGTTCTGCTTGTTCGAGTGCATCTGGAACAGACGCGACACACGCTCCTTCTTGCCCGAACGGGTGTTGAGAACGTAGCTACCGGCGTCAATGTCGCCTGAATATACGCGGAAGAAGCAGAGACGGCCTACATAGGGGTCAGTTGCAATCTTGAACGCGAGAGCCGACATGGGAGCGTCGCTGCTGGGTTCGCGGGTCTCGATAGTGTCAGAATCACCTACCGCGTGGCCCTCTACAGCACCTGCATCCTCGGGAGAGGGCAGATATGCGCAGACAGCGTCGAGGAGAGTCTGTACACCCTTGTTCTTGAATGAAGAACCGCAGAGCATCGGGTTGATGTCCATCGAGAGGGTAGCCTTGCGGATAGCCGCGCGGACCTCATCCTCGGTGATGGTCGAAGGATCGTCGAAGTATTTCTCCATGAGAGCCTCGTCGAACTCGGCGAGAGTCTCAAGCATCTTGTCATGATACTCCTCAGCCTCGTCGCGGAGCGAGTCGGGAATTTCCTCTACGGTATATTCCGCACCCATTGTCTCGTCGTGCCAGAAGATAGCCTTCATGGTGATGAGGTCTACAACACCCTTGAAAGTCTCCTCCGCACCGATAGGAATCTGGATGGGAAGCGGGTTTGCACCAAGCACCTCGCGGAGCTGACGCACAACCTCGAAGAAGTTCGCGCCCGAACGGTCCATCTTGTTGACGTAACCGATACGGGGAACGTTATATTTGTCAGCCTGACGCCATACAGTCTCCGACTGGGGCTCAACACCACCCACAGCACAGAAAGTAGCCACCGCGCCGTCGAGCACACGGAGCGAACGCTCAACCTCGACAGTGAAGTCGACGTGTCCCGGGGTGTCAATCAGGTTGATTTTGTATTTGTTGCCATCGTAGTTCCAGAACGCTGTGGTAGCTGCGGAAGTAATTGTGATACCGCGCTCCTGCTCCTGCTCCATCCAGTCCATGGTGGCTGCACCGTCATGCACCTCGCCGATACGGTGGGTCTTGCCGGTATAGAACAGAATACGCTCGGAAGTTGTGGTTTTTCCGGCATCGATGTGGGCCATGATGCCGATATTGCGGGTAAGTCTGAGATCGTCTTGCTTTGCCATTTTGATCGTTCAATTTAAAATCTGAAATGTGCGAAAGCGCGGTTGGCCTCAGCCATGCGGTGCATATCCTCTTTTCTCTTGAATGCGCCACCCTGGTCGTTGAACGCGTCAACAATCTCGGCTGCGAGCTTGTCGGCCATAGTCTTGCCGCCGCGCTTACGTGCGTAGTTGATGAGATTTTTCATTGATATCGACTCCTTGCGGTCGCCGCGGATCTCTGTAGGAACCTGGAAAGTGGCGCCACCGACACGGCGGGACTTCACCTCCACCTGGGGAGTTACGTTCTCAAGAGCCTGCTTCCAGATCTCGAGTGCAGATTTCTCCTCGTTGGGCATCTTGGCCTTCACGGTCTCCAATGCGGTGTAGAAGATAGTGTACGACGTGTTCTTCTTGCCATCATACATTAGATGATTGACGAACTTTGTAACCTTCACGTCGTGGAAAACGGGATCCGGAAGGATCACCCTTTTCTTAGGCTTTGCTTTTCTCATTTTTGAGTAGTCTTGTTTAATGTTTTGATTTCGGCTGCTTTTGCAATCTTCAACTCGGCTCTCTTGCCGGGTTTACTCAACCATTAGCCATCCAATAAATCAAAAACGTTTGTTGTTTTGATTGATTTGTAAGAAGCTGCTTTTATTATTTCTTAGCTGCTTTAGGACGCTTTGCTCCGTACTTGGAACGACGCTGGGTACGACCCTGTACGCCGGCAGTATCAAGAGTACCGCGCACGATGTGATAACGCACACCGGGGAGGTCTTTCACACGGCCGCCGCGCACCATCACGATGGAGTGCTCCTGCAGATTGTGTCCTTCTCCGGGAATGTAGCTGTTGACCTCCTTACCGTTGGTGAGGCGCACACGAGCCACTTTTCTCATTGCCGAGTTAGGCTTCTTGGGGGTGGTGGTGTAGACACGCACACACACGCCGCGACGCTGAGGACACGAATCCAAGGCCGGCGATTTGCTCTTGTCTTTCAGAACGGTCCGCCCTTTTCTTACTAATTGCTGAATTGTAGGCATTCTTTGTCTGTTTTTATTTTATGTTTTTACAGTTGTTTTCAGTTTTGCGCAAGACATCCAAAGCCATACATATAACGCACGCCAAACAATTGAATCACAATTGTTTAGCCTGCGCCCGACGGCTTAAATGCCTCGAAAAGCGTTGCAAAGATACAAAAAATCAGCCGCTTACGCAAACTTTTCGCATTTTTTTTGATTCTTTTCTTCTTATTCGCTTTCATCTATGCTCAGGACCCGCACGCTCCTACCCTTTCCGGCCGGTTCACGTGACAGCAAAAAAAATCGGGGGATGCCTTGCGACATCCCCCGACGTTGGCTTATGTCCGGACAGGCCGGATTGGATTATTGCTTATCGGACCACGAGCTTGCGGACGGTGTTGCCGGCCTTGACCACGTAGACGCCGTTGCCGACGGTCACTGTGGTGCGGACCTCGCCGACTCCGTTGAAAAGAACAACTCCGTTTGCCGATGCAACGCTTACGGGCAGACCCTCGGCGTTGAGAACCACGATGTCGTTACCGTCAACGCTGACGCTTACCGCACCGTCGCCCAAGTTGTTGACACCTGTGCCGGTGTAAGTGATTACCACCTCGTTAGAAGCTGCGGTCTCACCCTTGTCGGTGTAGACAACAGTCACAACATAAGTGTACTGAGTGCCATCGGTCACATTACCGTCAACGAACGAAGTATCCTCTACGAGCTTGTCGTTGATCTTCACACCGTCGCGGTAAACATTGTAACCTGCAATCGAGAGGTCGGCCGTAGAGCTGGCGGGAGTGTAAGTCACATCGTCAACCATAAGCATAAATGAACCTGAAGCATGACTGCGGATTGCGAAATATTTCGCACCTGCGGGCAGCGTGTAGCTGTATTCAGTCCACTCGCCCGGAACTTTATCTACCGTCGAACCTGAAACCTCCACGAAGTCAGCCGTCTCAAGACTTCCGGTCGAATAGTAGACAGTTATTTTCTCCGGATAAGAAGTCGAATAGCTTCGGGCCCAGAAAGAAATTTCCTGCTCGTCACCTGTCAACTCAGGAGAGATAGCCCATTCATCTGACTGGCCGTCATCATAACGGAAGAGGGCGAAGAGATACTTCGAACCGCTGTGAGCCTCATATGTAGCGTTACCGGTAGCCCATGTGATCTCATCATTATCCCAGATCCAGAAAGAACCGGTAGTCTCTCCGACAGTAATACCCGGAATCTGAAGAGTAGTTCCACTGTTATCCTGGAATCCACCTACAGGCGCTCCATCAACATCGACAAATTTCCAGTTTCCATATTCAGCTGCGACACCGTCGGCATCCTCGAAGTCATCGGTTACGGGAACTGCCACACCACCCTCAAGGTTCGGTTCATTCCAAGTGAGTTTGATACCGTCAGGCTGGCTTGCACCCTTAAGGTCAGTTGCAACAGGCAGTGTCGATACAATCGGAGCTACTGTTACTGTTTGAGTCTGGTTGTTTGCCATATCCTCATCCTTGGCTGCTACAACCACTGCGTAATATTCAACCGGCTCTGTCGCGATTGCCGACATAGTGCGCTCGAATTTCACGTTGACTGACGCAGAGGCATCAAGAGCGTCACAGTCCTTGCTTGCAGCAAGTTCACCGTCTGCATAAAGGTCTACCTTGTAAGAATCAACAGGCTGAGCGCCATTGTTCATTACCGAAACCTCTACTGTGTAATCCTCGCCGGCCTTCACTTTCGCAGGTGCGGAGATACCATTGGCCTTGAGATCGTATGCAAAGATTGAACCGACCTTGATCTGGTCAAGCATAGTGTACACGTACTGTTTGGTAAGACCTGTAATCATGAACTGAATTGTCTTGTTCTCATATGCAGTCAGAGGTACGGTCACCTTGCCCCAGCCTTCTTCACTTACAAGGTCAGCGACAGCTGCCTTCAAGACCTCGGCATACTCACTCTCGCTTGCACCATCGACAGTTCTTACAGATACGGTTATTTCATTGGCATCATCGCCACCGATATTGTAAGTATAGAATGTCAGAGCGGCATTTTCCATCTGGTTGAGAGAAACCAGGCCTGAGAAGAATTCGGCACCCGTGTCAAGATACTGACCCTTGATACCGATGAATCCATTGTCGCCATCGCAAGAACCGACATTCTCGAAATCTTCATCAGAGAACAACGATACGGAACCGCCATCGATAGGACGAAGTCCCCAGATATAGCTCAGACTCTTATCTGCAAACGACTCTTCGATGCCGTTGTAAGGCGTGCCGACCGGAATCATGTCAGAGGCAACACCTTTACTTTGACCGGCCGCCGAAACCGCGAATACGCCGAGCTGTACAAAGTCTTGCTCTCCGGCCGGAATAGCCTGATAGCTGTAAGAGGTTGATGTAACACCTTCTGCCAATATATCCATGGAATCGGCATCAACAACCATATATGTCACCTCCCCTGCGGGATAAGCAAGACCGTTGATATCGACTGTAACAGGATCCCAGTTCAATACAACCTCACCAACTGTTGAAGTGCGAGCAATAACAACATTAGCAGGAGCAGCCGGAACATTGAAACCGACAAACGCTGTAGCAGTTGCCTTAAGACCGGCACCATGGTCGTTGTAACCTACAACTGAGTAAGTCACATCTCCACCGTCAGTCATGGTATCATCGAAAGATAGCGACTGACCCGGCTGCGGATTAGCGAACGTATTCACTACCTCCTCACCACGGAGCAACTCAACCTTTTCAAGCGATGACAGAGTCTCATTGTTCATTGTCACGGTGGGAGCCTTGAAAGATACATTTGCCTTCAGGGCTCCTGTTGCATCGGGAGTGACAACAAGGTCAGTAGCCAGACCGGGAGCAAGGGTTGACACACCGGCCTCGATTGTGATATTGCCAAGATAGAGGTAGAACATATCAGCCTCTGAAACTCCGTGGAAACCTATATAATAGACTCCGTCGGTCTCGGGCATAATCATTTTGTTGAATTCGACAGGTTCGGAAGATTCAAGGACAACTTTGTCCACAAGTGTCTCTGTCATACCTTCGACGGTTGCTGCCTTACCCATCTTAACCTCAAGCATCTCGGGGAAAGTAGCACCGTTTGAATGAGCACTGAATGTCAGGTTATAACCCTTGCCACCTTCAAGTTTAACCGGAGCTGTGATCAACCAGTCATCCATGTCCAAAGCGGAGTTGTAGGCCATTCTTGCCTCACCTTGATAAACTGTCCATACTTTGCCGTCGTCATTAGCGTCAATGACTGTCCAGCCTTCAAGACCGTCGGCTGCGAAGTCAGAGGTATAGGGAGGAACAATCGAACCAAGAACTACCGTATTCGTTCTTGCAGGCGCAGAAACCATGTCGCCACAAACAACCTCTACCGTGTAATAGTAAGATGTGAGTGAAGCCGGCTCTGCCACCGCCTCGGTAAATGTAGTTGTGGTAAGTCCCGAAGCTGCCACCGAACCGTCGGCACGCTTAACAGTATAAGTAAGGTTGTCGAGGTCGATATAACCGCCGTTAACAGATCCGGTAACAGCATTCCATGTCACCTCCATATTGCCGTTGACATATGCAAGCGAAGCCTTGGTTGCCTCAGGAGTATCGGCACCTACCCAAATATTCTTAACCTTGGTTTTCGGGCCATCACCTACTGAGTTTGTTGCATAGACCGTAAATGTGTACATACCCGCACCCTTAGAGGTAAGGTCAAGATTAAAGAGCACCTGCTCGCCGTAATCAACATTATTGATATTGGCCAGATTCTCACCATCGACATCAACATGCAGGTTAACCTTACCGGTACCGGCGGTTCCGTCAAACAGCGTTGCGGGAGCTGTGACATACATGAAGCCTTCGAGAGAAGCACCGTTGAAAATGGTATTTGTCACCTCACACTCACCCGGAGCCTTGTCTGCGGCGGCGGGAGCGGGAATCACGAGACCCATAACCTCATCGTTATACTGAAGCTGATAGAGAAGTGTCGCAGCACCAGTCGCAAGGTTCACCTCATACATATATCCGTTCTCATCGGCGGGACATACGTTCCAATACATCTTGCCGCTCTTATGGTCTATTGCAGAGCTTGACAAGTACTGGGGAGCTACTCCGGTCTCTCCGACTTTAGTCACGGCACCGGTGGTCTTGTCTATCTTGTTGAGTGCAGAAGCGAGCACCACAAAACTTTCATCCTGAGTCTCGCCCTCGTATGAAATGCCGTAGAGCTGCCCCGAAGCATCGAATGCAATAGAGTTCCAGTTGCCACCGAGCGGAGCGATAGCGGTTGCTGAGATACCGTCGAGACTCAGATCGATTTTCGTGAGCTGGCGCCCGTCACCGGCGGCATTATAGGTTATTCCGTAAACCTGCTGAGTGGTGGGATCGAGAGCGTAGGTGCCGATTACCTGAAGATCCGTGGAATCGAATGAACCCAGCTCATCACCCGACTCAAAATCATAAGCGGTTGTGGTTATGAACATCATGCCAAAGAAAGAAAAATAGTTGGTGGCATAATAGACATCGTCCACACATACGGCACCTCCATTGGCATTGGGACCTGCATATACCATAGTAGCCGCTCCGGCTGACTTAGGCATTTCGTATAGTCCTGCTACAGCTTCATCGCTGTTGAACTGGTCGTTGTAGATTACAGAACCATACATTTCGGGGAGGTTTGCAGCCTCATAACGAGGTGCATTCGCGTTCTGGCGTGGAGCCGCTGTCAAAGGACCACGCTTCGCACTTGTGAACGGACCTGACGCCTTGCGCGAGGTCTGGAAGTGCATCTTCGATCCGTTTTTGTTTACGGACCGCATCTGTTTTGACTCTGCCTTTGCGGCAACAGTGTTCTGAACTCTTGTTCCCGAAGCACCGGCCTTCTTAGCCATCTGTGCCATGACCGGGGTCGCTACCGTCGCTGCCATAAGCGCGGTCGAGACGATTCTGGATAGAACTTTTTTCATGTTGTTTAACTCTGTTCCTGTAGATTTAATCCTTGCCGCGGATGGAACCTTCTCCGCGACGGACCTTGGTAAAATTTGTGTGTGGACTTTCTATGGCGTCTCCTGTAATCGCCTTAAGCCAAGTTAATGATTATGTTTATTTGCTTGTGTATTTATATAGTTTATTTTTTGTGTATCTATGTATTTGTGTATTATCAGGATAGCGTCTTTCAAGACCCTTTGCTGCTTTTATTTTATAATCAACTTATCCACATGGCGTCGAGAGGGAACATTGACCAGATAGAAACCGGGCGAACTGAGCACGACCGTGCCTTCTCCACGCGCCACGATTATTCCCGTAATGTCGCTTACCACCATCTCCGCACCGTCGCTTACGCTGATGGTCAAGCCATCTACCGACAACACCGGCTCATCCGATACGGCATCACCAATTCCGGTAGCATCATTTGTCCGGACTTTTATTGCGTCTGATTCTTTAGAATACAGGTTGCCGTCGGAAGCACAGACTGTATATATATAGTCTGTGGTGGGCTTCAAGCCTTTGACTCCGTATGAGAGATCTGCTCCCGCACTGAGCCGGTCGTAACCGGCTACGGGCACCGGCACATATTCGAGACCATGGAAGACCGTCACATCATCGAGCGCGAGATACCCGCCATCTCCGTTACGGACGAACTTCAGAAGAACCTGCGACGTATTCTCGGGGAAACCATCGGCAACGGTGGTCACACCTCCTACCGATTTATCAACATCGACCGTAAGAACGGACTTCTGTCCCGCCGGAGTCATCGCAATCACCTCTATCTTGTCATTGCCTGTGTTATTTATGCCACGGTGCCAGAAGCTGCAGGAGCTTATGCCGTCGGGATATACTGGAGACATCAAGCTATTCCCGTTTGAGAGTCGCAACGACGGCACAGCCTCCCCGCAGTTCGAAGCCATCGAATATGTGAATGTCGATGTCGCCGACCAGCCACGGTCGTTCTTTCCGCTCTTGAAATCGGAGAAGTCGCATATGTCCTCATACGGGTCACCGGGCAACATTTCCGAAACTGTCAGGTAATACTCCACAGCATCCTCCATCGGGAGCCAGTTTGCAGTGAAGCCGTCGGCACTTATATCTGTGGCCTCGGTTGCCTCTGCACGGTAATAATCTATGCCGAGACGTTCGGTCGTGACAGGCATCTCATCAGATTCAGCGCTTTCGTGCCAGTCCGTACACGCGGTCAGTGTGTAGAAATAGAGTCTGCCGGGTTCGAGACCCTTCACCTCATATGAATCCACCTCGCCCACATTGCGACGCTTGAAGCCGGAAAGATAGCGGCGCGAATCCTTCTCGGCACTACCCTGCTCGCGTTCTTTATCATCGTAATAGAATACCGAGAGTCTGTATTGCAGACCTTCATCATTTATCCAGCGTGCAGTGAAGGAATCTGTTGTCACGTTCTCTGCCGGAAGCGTCTCAGCCATAGGGAGCAAGGGTATTTCAGCACCTCCGAGCACATCGAACGAGATGATGCCGCCGGCTTCCGTGATATTGGTTATGGGATAATCCACCGCCTGACCGCTCCATGTCTTCATGGCCGGGCGGGTTGTTGCAGTGAACTGCGTCTTTCCGGAAGTACCGGGGAATGAGTCGCCGGAGCGGGAGTAATCAGACTCGGTGCCGTCGGCTTCCTCTATATCCACATACTGGTGCGACGCGGTATTGTTGACTACATTGCGCTTCCAGATGTCGCCGTTATAGTCCACATGCCATACGAGCATGCCATGCCCCGGAATATACTTGTCCCAGCCTGTCTGCTGCCGGTTCTCGATCAGAAAAAACTCCGTGTCCTTACCGGTGCGGATAATCCCGGCCATATTCTCGTCTATGGGCTTCAGGTTTGCCGACAACGGTTCTGTAATCTCCGACGGCTTCATCCAGCCGAGGGCGTAGCGTTCGAAGGCTCCGTAATTGGGAGGCGTCATGCCGTCGTTGTTGTAAGGACCGTAGTCGAGCGCCGACCATGATCCGGGCGTGAACGCGGAGGTATAGCTCGTGGCATACAGGTCGGGAAGCCCCATGACGTGACTGAACTCATGCACGAATGTGCCCACTCCGTCGGGACGACCCTCCTCCCACTCGTTAGAGCAACCATAAGTGTAGACCTCCACACCGTCGTATGTCAGACCGGGATAACCGGCCGAAGCCATGTTCCACGAATGGGGCCAGACGGTATCGGCACCACCTCCGGAAGCCTCTCCTCGTCCGGCATAGAACAGGTATATATTGTCTACTATTCCGTCGTTGTTACGGTCATACTCGGAAAAATCTACCGTGGCATCGAGCGCGTCGCACGCCTCCTTGACCATTTCACCGGGATTCTGATCATCACCACCCCAATCGTTACCACCATAGTAGGAACGGTTGTTGGCCAGTGTGATCGGCCCGTACACGTCAAACACCGGACGGAAAGAGTCACCTGAATTCTCGCGGAAATACTCCGCAGCCCCACCCGTGCCACCATAATCTGAGAAACCATCCTCGTTGAGCATACGGCTGAAATAGTCATGCGCGTCGTAGGTCGAGGAGAACTTCACATCCTTATATTCCACAAGTATCACGATAGCCTTCTGGTCACCATATGCCGGGAACCGCTGTTCCGGGAAGAGTCCGTAGCCACGCTCGTAGGGAGGGCCGTCGTTTGTTTCCTGAGCTGCCCGAGGTGCGCGGATCGCCGATTGCGGCGGAATCTGCGCGTTCATGCGGCGGGAAGCCTTGGCGGCACGCATTCTGATGCGATCCTCAAGACCCGCTTTGTCAACTTTCGAGAGATATTCACTTACCGAAGCATCGCGCACACCGGCATTAGTCACCTTTAAATCCGAAACGACCGCATTTCCCGACGAATCATAGTCGCCGTAATAGAAATATCCGTCGCGCCCGAATATAGGATAACCATCCTCGGTAAAATACTGGTGGAAGAATTCGTCACCGGCCAGACGAACCCTAATTTCAGTGCCGTCGGCAACCGTCAAGGTGAAGACACCCTGTTTGGCAGGCTTTGCCGAGACCTGAAGAGCCATCGAGGCCGCAACTGCGAGAAGTCCTATTATGTTACGTGCTCTCATTGCGTGTTTTCATTAACTGTGAAAATATGATTACCTAATCTTAACTTCATCCAGGCGCATGTAAATGATATTGATTTTACATCCGGCTCTGAATTGGGAATTTCTATCTATGTTCAATTCAACATCGCAAATTTAAATTTTATTAAACAATATTCCAAATTATTTCCATAAAATTTTCCATTAAACATTAAAATTTTCTACATTTGGACACATTTTGAATACAACATGAATATTTATCTCATAAAATAAGCTAAATCAAAGATTATACTGCAATTTTTACAGGATACAAGACACAAAGCAGCATCAACAATTCATATTGCGACCCATATCTTTTCAAATTGCCATACAAAGCAAAATCTATCACCTGAATTCATGGCCCATGGATTTCAAAATACTCACCTCTATGCCAGATGCAAAAATAATACAACAGTTCCCCCGTTACGCCAAGCATAAGACTTAGCATACGGGGGAACTTAGAAAACGCAGTTCCGTATAGACTGCAGTTCTGTATAGACTAACGTGAACTTATAACGAGTTTGCTGACGCTGTTGCCGGCTTTGACCACGTAGATGCCTTCGCCGACCGTGACGGTCATACGGGCTTCGCCCGTGCCGTTGAAGAGCACTGCACCGTTGGCCGACGCCACACTTACCGGCATACCGGCAGCGTTGAGAATCACTATATCGCCACCCTCTACACTGACATTCACCTTGCCGTCTCCAAGATTGTTGACACCGGCGGAGTGGTAGGTTATCTCGACCTTCCCGGATGTTCCGGACTCACCCTTGTCAGCATAGACCACTGTCACGGCGTATGTGTAGCTCGTGCCGTCGGTGACATTGCTGTCGACAAATTCCGTATCGGCCAGCGGCTCATCGTTGAGCTTAACTCCGTCGCGATACAAGTTGTAACCCAGGATTTCCAGACCCGCGTCCGGGCTGACAGGTTCGTATGTCACATCATCAACCATGAGCATGAACGCGTCGTACGACTCACAGACTATCGCGAAATATTTCGCACCCTCCGGAAGTTCAGCCTCATAAAGAGTCCATTCACCCGGCACTTCTTCCGCACCGGCACCCTCGACCTTGATGAAGCTGTCGGGATCTGTGCTTCCTGTGGAGTAATACACGGCAATAGTCTCGGGATACCCGCCGTCGTAGCTGCGGGCATAGAATGATATGGTCTGCGCTCTACCTGAGAGTTCGGGCGAGATAGCCCAGTCGTCGCTCTGCGACATGGTTCCGAAGGCATCCGAGCAGTAGAGGGAGAAGAGATACTTCGTGCCGCTGTATGCCGCGAATGTACTGTTTCCAAGTTGGTTGTGATCCCAGACCCAGAATGAGCCGGTAGTACTGTAAGGCACGATTCCCGGAATCTGCGTTGTCTGGAATCCACCTACCGGCCATTCGTCAAGATCCACAAAACGCCAGTCACCATATTTGTCGGCAAACGCCTCTGCGTCCTCGAAATCTTCGGTGACGGGCTGTGCGGATGCTCCGAGGTCGGGCGCATTCCATTTAAGCTCCACACCGGCAGCACTGCTCACAGCCTCCAGATTTCGGGCCACCGGAAGCGCGTAGCCGACATAGGCCGAAGCCGAAACCTCCGCACCCTTGCCGAAAGAGTTGTAACCGACAACGGTATAGGTTACATCACCCGCCGATTCGAGTACGTCGTCGAACGACACGGCATCGCCCGGAGCTACCGGCGAGAATGTACGGATAATCTTACCGTCACGAAGCAGCTCCACACGGTCGAGCGACTCAAGGTCCGCGCCCGTGAAAGTCTTGTCGGGTGCCCGGAACGACACATTGGCTTTAAGCTGACCGGTAAGGTCAGGTGTTACCTGCAATTCTGTTGCACCTCCCGGGACAGCTACCGATGACCCTTCGCTCACTTTTAACGAACCGACATAAAGCTCATACATATTGGCATCGGAAATGCCATGGAACCCGATGTGGTAAACCCCGCTTTCGGTAGCCACCAACTCTGCCTCGAACTGAGCCGGAACACCGGAGTTGAGCACTATCGGTTCGAACAGAGTGCCTGTCATGCCGGCAACAGTTGCCGACGCGCCATATTTGACTTCAAGTCTTTCGGGGTATTGCGAACCGTTGGCATGGGCGGTGAAAGTGACATCATATACCTTGCCGCCCTCAAGTCTGAGCGGAGGACTGATCAGCCAGTCATTCATATCGCGGGTCTCGCTGTAGCTTGCACAAGCCTCTCCGGCAACGATTCCCCAGGTGATTCCGTCGCCGTTAGCGTCGATGACACTCCAGTCCTTAAGCCCTGAGTTGGCAAAGTCGGATTTATATGGGGGCACCAGCGCACCGAGCATCACCTCGTTTGTGAGCGCGGGCGTTGATGTCTTTCCGTCACATACGGCCTCGACTGCATAATAATATGAGGTCAGCGACGAAGGCTCGGCCACAGCCTCGCTGAACGACGTACCGGTCAGTCCGCTTTTCGCCACCGAACCATCTGCGCGTCTTACAGTATATGTGAGTTTGCTGAGGTCAATGTAGCCGCCATGAAGCGATTCTGTGACCGGAAGCCATGACACCGTCATGTTACCATCGGCATAAGCAAGGGTGGCCGTCGTGGCCGCAGGGTAATCCTTGCCGACCCAGACATTCTTGACTGTTGCACGCGGACCTTCTCCACCGGCACACGAGGCGTAGGCTGTGAATGTATAGCTGCCGTCGCCCTTTGCGGAAAGGTCTAAATTGAACGTCACGGCATCACCCCATCCCGCGCTCTTACTGCCGGCCGATTCTCCATTGACAAGAAGGTAGACCGTCATGTCGCCTGAGCCGGGGGTGCCGTCAAACAATGTCGAGGGGGCCGTAAGAGTGACCGACCCGTTAAATGAGCCGTCAGCGAAACTTACTTCAAGGTCTGTACATTTGGCCGGGGCCTTGTCGGCTGCCTCGGGAGCCGGCACATATATTCCCCCGACTTCCTCGCCATATTCAAAGACTCTGATTACGTCGGCCTCGCCGGTCTCCAGGTTCACTTCGGTCAGGAAACCGGACCCGTCCTGCGGAGCCACTGCCCAGAACATGCGGTTTGTCCTGACATCGATACATGCACCCGACTGCCAGTAGGGATATTGGCCGGTCGAACCTACTGGCGTTATCTCCGCAGTGGTACGGTCAATCTTGCAGAGCTCGCCCATTTTTGTAGTCGAGTTTGTACGGATTCCATAGAAAGTGCCATCTTTTGCAATTGCAAACGCATTCCACAAGCCGTACATGGGAGCGATGCTCGATTTCACAGGAACATCCCCGCCATAAGAGACCGATGCCAGCTCAACTCCGGTTGCCTCATCGTTATAGAAGATGCCGTATATCTCGTTGGTGACAGGATCGAGAGCCATGCCGCCGGTAGCCAAGAGCTGCTTGCCGATTGGAACCTTATAGACAAGGGCTCCGGTCTTGACATCATAGCCATATGCCTCCATCACTTCAAACGCTCCCTGATACGAATAGGAGTCATTCATGTAATACACTCCATCCTTGCAGGCTCCGCCATAGGTGGCCACACCCTCGGTCTCGAACATCCGGGTGAATGACTGGCTGTCTGACGCCGGGATGGTGTACAAGCCATTCTCCGGGAAACCTCCCCACTCGGCTGAATAGATGATACTGCCATAGATTTCAGGCAAATCGGCGGCCGCGCGTGAACTCTTTTCCTTGCCGGCATAGAGCGTGACTGCCGGAACAGCGACAGCCGATGCCATCAACGTTGCCGAAAGTAATCGCGATAGAAATTTACTCATAAATTGTGCTCCGGTTCCTGCGTGTTCAATCCTTGTCTCGGGCGGAACCCTTATCCTCGACAGATTTTGGAATCAATATCGCAAATTTAAATTCTTTTAACCTATTCTCCAAATTATTTCGCAACATAATTTCACATTTTAGCCCAACATTCCCGACATTATGCAATAACGACCGGCATATCACATCATGTAAAAAAGAGGCTGTCTAACAATCAAAGTTAGGCAGTCTCTTTTTTAGATTTAATATTG
>OFFL01000513.1_pt1 | contig 41737 bp, 31 predicted proteins | sample 1521391 | NCBI WGS metagenome assembly OFFL01 (sample SAMEA3504082, study PRJEB24116) | mouse gut metagenome | biome: mouse gut; feature: mouse-associated habitat; material: faeces | place: Denmark | collected 2011
CTGAGCTTTCCGAGAATATCTCTGAGGCACCAATGTTAAATGGCGAAATTGAAATAACGCTTGACATTGAGCAAGGCAATAAAAATCTCGTTCTTGTATTCGGTGATGAATCCGAAAACGCAGTTTCAGGCGGTGCACTGTCTGCCATCAAAAGCATTTACGGCAGCAAATAAAATAAAAAGTTAGTGACATAATATATATTTTGTGTTATTATATACTTTAGTTAATTTAAAGCATTATTTTGAGGTGTAAATATATGGCAAATAAATTTTTGACCGCCCTTTTCGGTGACTATTCAAAAAAAGAGGTCAAAAGGGTAAAAAAGACAGCCGATAAGGTTATCGCCCTTGAAAGCAAATATCAGGCAATGGACGATAAGGAACTGGCGAACCAGACCGTACTGTTCAAAGAAAGACTTGCAAACGGCGAAACTCTTGACGATATCCTTCCCGAAGCATTCGCAGTATGCCGTGAAGGTGCATGGAGAGTACTCGGAATGAAGCACTTCCCTGTTCAGATTATCGGCGGTATCGTTCTGCATCAGGGTCGTATTGCAGAAATGAAAACAGGTGAAGGCAAAACACTTGTGGCTACCCTCCCTGCATACTTAAATGCTCTTAACGGCGAAGGTGTTCATATCGTAACAGTCAATGACTATCTCGCAAAACGTGACAGTGAGTGGATGGGCAAGCTTTACCGTTTTCTCGGTCTCGAGGTTGGTCTTATTATCCACGAAAAAACAAATTCTCAGCGCCGTGAGGCTTATAATGCCGACATCACATACGGCACAAACAACGAAATGGGCTTTGACTACCTCCGTGACAATATGGTTCAGTATAAGGAGGAAAAGGTTCAAAGAGGTCATAAATTTGCAATTGTCGATGAGGTCGACTCAATTCTTATTGATGAGGCACGTACTCCGCTTATCATCAGCGGTAAGGGTGAGCAGTCAACCGATCTTTACAGACAGGCTAACAACTTTGCCAAGACTTTAAAAATGGTTAAGGTTGCCAAAATGGATGAAAAGCAGGACACCGAGTCTACTTATGACGGTGACTACATTGTTGACGAAAAGGCAAAAACCGCCACACTGACACAGGATGGTGTAAAAAAAGCTGAGCAATACTTCAATGTTGAAAATCTTATGGAGATTGATAATTCCACACTCCTTCACCATATTAATCAGGCCATCAAGGCTAATGGTGTAATGAGAAGAGATATTGACTACGTTGTAGCAGACGGACAGGTTAAAATCGTTGACGAGTTCACCGGCCGTATCATGGAAGGCAGACGCTATAACGAAGGTCTGCATCAGGCAATTGAGGCTAAAGAAAATGTTAAGGTAGAGCACGAAAGCAAAACCCTTGCCACCATTACCTTCCAAAACTATTTCCGTCTTTACGGCAAGCTTTCGGGTATGACCGGTACTGCATCAACCGAAGCCCCTGAATTCTCTGAAATCTATAAGCTTGATGTTGTTGAAATTCCAACAAACAAGCCGCTGGCAAGAATTGACAATCCCGATGTTATTTTCCAGACAGAACAGGGAAAATTCCATAATGCTATAGAGCAGATTAAAAAATGCCACGAAAAAGGACAGCCTGTTCTTGTGGGCACAATCAGCATTGAAAAGAGTGAACTGCTTTCAAAAATGCTAAAGAAAGCAAGAGTACCTCATAATGTGCTCAATGCTAAAAACCACGAGCGTGAAGCTGAAATCATTGCACAGGCAGGTAAGCTCGGTGCTGTAACAATTGCTACAAATATGGCAGGCCGTGGTACTGATATTATGCTTGGCGGTAATGCGGAATATTCTGCAAAAGAGCGTATGGAGAAAAACGGTTACAGCGAGGAGATTATTGCAGAGGCAACTTCGTATGCTACTATAACCGACCCCGAAATATTAAAAGCAAGGGAAGAGTATCAAAGATACTATGAGCAATTTAAACAAATAACCGACAAGGAAAAGGAAGAAGTAAAAGCTTTGGGCGGACTTAGAATCGTAGGTACTTGCCGTAATGACAGCAGACGTATTGATGACCAGCTACGTGGTAGAAGCGGTAGACAGGGCGACCCGGGCTCAAGCGTATTCTATTTGAGCATGGAAGACGATATGCTTAGAGTTTTCGGTGGGGAAACAATGCAAAATATCGCTAACAAATTCAGTTTTGAGGAAGACCAAGCGATAGAACTTAACTTGCTTACAAAGCAAATCGAACACGCTCAAGCAAGAATCGAAAGCAGAGACTTTAGCATTCGTAAAAGCGTGCTTGCTTACGACGATGTTATGAACGTTCAAAGAAATTTGATATACGAACAAAGAAACAAAGTGCTTGACGGTCTTGATATGTCAAATCAAATTGAAAAAATGATAATCGAACAAGTGGAATTGATTTGTAACAATTATATCGATATGACAGTAGGCTATATGTCATGGGATTATGAAGGCTTTAACAATGCACTAGAGCAAAGAGTGCTTGCAGACGGTACAAATATAATTACCGAAGAGTTGTGCTCGGTATACAATGCGGTAAAAATCAGAGACGCGATTTTGGACGAAGTGTTTAAACAATATGATAAAAAAGTTGCGGATGCACAAGAAAACGGCTTTGATTTCCAAGAGGTTGAAAGAGCGGTATTGCTTAGAAATGTCGATACAAAATGGATGGACCACATTGACAGCTTGCATAGGCTAAGAAAAGGTATCGGACTTATGGCATACGGTCAAAAAGACCCTGTTATCGCTTATAAAAATAATGCTATCGATATGTTTGACGAAATGATAGATGCAATCAACCGTGATACTGTTACTACACTTTGCAAAGGTGTACTAAGAGCAAACGTGGAAAGAAAACAGGTGGCAGAGGAGTCAGGCACTAACCAAAACAGTACTGTAGTAAACAAGGACAAAAAGATAGGAAGAAATGACATGTGTCCTTGTGGCTCGGGCAGAAAATATAAGAACTGCTGCGGAAAATAGTAAGTTTGTTAAATAAATAATTATTCGATTTTGTAAAAAAACTATCAAAAATCGTGGTTAATTAGGTACAACAAATAGAAATATGCTTTTTTAAAAGAAAAATAATCGGTATAAGGTAATAAATATGATTTTATTAGAAGAGACAAAACTAGAGGTTCAAAAAATTAAAGAATTGCTTGTGAGTGTGGGCGATGCGTTGGATTTGAATAAGCTTAATGCAAGAAAAGCCGAACTCGAAAAAATGCAAAACGAGCCGGACTTTTGGAATGATATGTCAAAAGCACAGGTGGTTAATAAAGAGTGTAAGAGTATTGAAAACAAGCTTAACAAGTATGCGGGTTTGATGTCGAGACTTGAAGATACCGATGTGCTTATTGATATGTGCATTGAAATGCAAGACGACAGTGAAGACGAAAATATTTTGAGTGAAATTAAAAAGCTTTCGCATGAAATAGAGCAGTTAAGGCTTGAAACATTATTAAAAGGTAAGTACGATGCAAACAATGCGATTTTGACTTTGCATGCAGGTGCAGGCGGTACTGAAGCTCAAGATTGGGCAAGTATGCTTTACAGGATGTATTTAAGATATGCAGAGCGTGAGGGATTTACCGTTAAAGAATTGGACAGGCTTGACGGCGACGAGGCAGGCATAAAGGCGGTTACTTTTATGGTGTCGGGCGATAACGCTTACGGCTATCTTAAGGCAGAAAAAGGCGTACATCGTTTGGTAAGAATAAGTCCGTTTGACTCGCAAAGTCGTAGGCATACAAGCTTTTCCTCTTTGGAAGTTATGCCGGAAATCGAAAACGACAATGCGATAGTAATTAATATGGATGAGGTACGTGTAGATACTTACCGAAGTGGCGGTGCAGGCGGACAACACGTTAACAAAACAGATTCCGCTGTGCGTATGACGCATATTCCTACGGGTATTGTTGTACAGTGCCAAAACGAGCGTAGCCAAATTCAAAACAGAGAGCAAGCTTTGAAAATGTTAAAGAGTAAGCTTATTGAAAGACAAGAGCAGGAAAGGTTAGAACAAGACCAAGAACTTAAAGGAGACTTGAAAAAAATTGAATGGGGCTCACAAATTCGTTCGTATGTATTTTGCCCTTACACAATGGTAAAAGACCATAGGACAAACTATGAAACGGGCAATATTTCCGCTGTAATGGACGGAGAAATAGAAGAGTTCATAGAGGAATATCTTAAGAAAATGTAAAAAATTAAAAGGGGAAAACTTATTCAAATGTTTTTCGCTATTAAAATTTAAGTGGGAAATTTAAGAGAACTTTAGTACCTGCGTGCTGCTATTTCAAGGTTGCTACAATTTGGAGTTCGAGACGGTAATCGCAGCGTGTAAACAAGATAATAAACTGATAACCTATTGAAAATCGGTATAAAATACTTTAAAAAAGGAAATTGAAATGTCATATTTGGATTCTTCAAATGAAAAATTAAATAGGTTAAAAAAACGCGGGGATATAGTTATCCTTGCGATAGAATCATCATGTGACGAAACTGCTTGTGCGATAATGCGTGGTAAGCAGTTGCTGTCAAATGTGGTGGCAACACAAATAGAAATCCATAGACGTTTTGGCGGTGTCGTGCCGGAGATAGCATCCCGTAACCATACTTTAGCTGTTGAGAATGTGGTAAAAGAAGCCCTAGCCAAAGCCAATATGACTTTAAAAGACATAGAAGTTATCGGAGTGACTTATGGTGCAGGTTTGTTAGGTGCATTGCTTGTAGGGGTAAGTTATGCAAAAAGCCTTGCTTACAGTTTGGATATTCCATTGATAGCGGTAAACCATATAAAAGGACATGTAGCGGCAAATTATATTGCTTGTCCCGAGCTTGTCCCTCCTTATATTTGTTTGATTGCAAGTGGTGGACACACTGCAATTTGCAAAGTGCAAGACTTAAATGAAATAGAAATAATAGGAAGTACTGTCGACGATGCTTGCGGAGAGGCTTTTGATAAAGTTGCAAGGTGTTTGGGATTGCCGTACCCGGGTGGTGTGGAAATTGAAAAGCTTGCATCAGAGGGTAATTGTAATATAGAAATGCCACTACCTTTTAAAGGAGAAGAACATTTTAATTTTAGTTACAGCGGACTTAAAACCGCAGTGATAAATTATATTCACAACAAAGAGCAAAAAGGGGAAGAGTACAGCAAAGCAGATGTTGCAGCAAGCTTTCAAAACCGTGCAATAGGCATGTTAGTGGATAACACAATAAGGGCTACTTTAAAATACGGCTACAAAACTATAGTGATTGCGGGTGGTGTAGGCGCAAATAAATTATTGCGTTCCAAAATGAGTGAAGAGGGCAAAAAACATAATATAAATGTTATTTATCCTCCGCTAAATTTGTGTACGGATAACGCTGCAATGATTGCAAGCGAAACAAGAATTTTGATTGAAAGCGGGGCTCAGTGCGCAAACATTGACCTTGACGGCTCGGCAAATGTAAGGATATTCGATTAATAAAAGAAATTGATATAAATATATAAAGTTTTATTATTTATTACTATATATGTATGAATTTTCGCAGTTATAGTTAACTGTATAATGGCGATTGAAAATTTGCTCGTTTATAAAACTAGTACATACTTGTTTTAATGTTATAACTATCGTTTATTTAGCTATTTTAATTTAAACTAATATAAAAGTAAAATTATTAGAGATAAACTTTCTAAAATTAAACCTGTGATTTAAAATTTTTGTTAATTATCTAAAATTGTTTAAAATGTTTGACATTCTATATTATATTTGTTAGAATATCAAATATATGGTCGGACCTAGGCAAATTATGCCAAAAATTAAGGACGATTTATATAAAAAATTACCAAAAACCGTACGAGTTTATTTAGGTTGAAATAAATTTGAACGGTATCAATAAATGGCATAGGTAGGTGTGCTTTATGCCTTATTGAAGCGAGATTTTTTTAGGATGGTTATCTTAGGAAAAACCGTCAATCGGGTAAAAGCTTTGCACATTTGTTTGCTTTTAGTATCAAATGCTATTAAGTTTTTATTTGTTGAAGTTTTTTGTAAGGTAACAGTAATTTTGAATATCGCACAGCAAGTTATGAGTGTCCTTCAAGGGTTGCGGGAATTACTCATCCGATTTTATATTTTTTAAGGAGGTAAAATAGAATGCCAACTATTAACCAATTAATTAGGCAAGGTAGAAAAGACAAAGTTTCAAAAAGCAATTCACCTATTATGGATGCAAATCCTCAAAAACGTGGTGTATGCCTTTCTGTTACAACAACTTCTCCTAAAAAGCCAAACTCCGCATTGCGTAAAATTGCAAGAGTTCGTCTTGTGAATGGTCAAGAAGGTACAATTTATATTCCAGGTATTGGACATAACCTACAAGAGCATAGCGTAGTTTTAATTCGTGGTGGTAGAGTTAGAGATTTACCGGGTGTCAGATATCACATTATCCGTGGTACATTGGATGCTTCAGGTGTAGCTAACCGTAGACAAGCAAGGTCTAAGTACGGTGCAAAACGCCCTAAATAAGCCTTGTAATCGGATGTTTAAAGCAACTATGACTGCTTTGCTTTTGTGATTTTCAAGCAGTCAAAATTCAAATGGAGGTAATAAATTATGCCAAGAAGAAGTGGTGTTATAAAAAGAGACGTTCTACCTGACCCAATGTACGGCAGCAAGGTAATCACTAAGTTGATTAACCAAGTTATGCTAGATGGTAAAAGAGGAACAGCTCAAAATATAGTTTATGGTGCTTTTGATATTATTAAAAACAAAATGAATCAAGACCCAATGGAGGTTTTTGAACAAGCACTAGAAAATGTTAAACCTGTTTTGGAAGTTAAGGCTCGCAGAGTGGGTGGTTCAACTTACCAAGTTCCAATGGAAATCAGGGCTGACAGAAGACAAACTCTTGCTATTCGTTGGATTGTTCTTTTCGCAAGAAAGAGAAACGAAAAAACAACAGTAGAAAGACTTGCCGGCGAACTAATGGATGCTTATAACAACTCAGGTAACTCTGTGAAGAAGAAAGACGATATGCACAGAATGGCCGAGGCTAACAAAGCATTTGCACATTACCGTTGGTAACCTTATATATAATCTCAAGTTATTGCAATCTATCTTTCGTGGATATTTTGTTGTAACGGAGATTATTTGAAATCGGAAGTAGTTGAATTATTAGTTTTTTGCATTAGCATATAAATTTTAAAATTAGTTAAAATTTACTTCCATAGTTTAATTTGATTTTTAGGAGGGCGTTATGCCAAGAGAATTTTCGTTGGAAAATACAAGAAATATAGGTATTATGGCGCACATCGATGCGGGTAAGACTACTACATCCGAGCGTATTTTGTATTATACAGGTCGTGTTCACAAAATTGGTGAAACACACGATGGTAGTGCTACAATGGACTGGATGGTACAAGAACAAGAGCGTGGTATTACTATCACATCTGCTGCTACTTCAACTCAATGGAGAGGCACTCGTATCAACCTTATCGACACTCCGGGACACGTTGACTTTACCGTTGAGGTAGAAAGAAGTTTGCGTGTACTTGACGGTGCGGTTGCTCTTTTCTGTGCAAAATCCGGTGTTGAGCCACAATCTGAAACAGTTTGGAGACAAGCTACAAAATACGGTGTTCCAAGAATTGCTTTCGTTAACAAAATGGACCGTCAAGGTGCAGATTTTGCAAACGTAGTTAAAATGATGAAAGACCGTTTGAAAGCTAATGCAGTTCCTGTACAACTACCTATCGGTAAAGAAGACTATTTTGTCGGTCAAGTTGACGTAATCGAAATGAAAGCAATTATTTACGATAAGGATGATAAAGACGGTACTAAATTTGAGATAACCGATATCCCAAGCGATATGTTAGACGAGGCAGCTGCTGCAAGAGAACTTCTTATCGAGTCGATTTCCGATTACGATGAAGAAATTATGATGAAGTTCCTTGAGGGCGAAGAAATTTCGGCTGACGAAATCAAAGCTGCTTTGCGTAAAGCTACTATCGATATGGCAATCACTCCTGTATTCTGCGGTAGTGCTTATCGTAACAAGGGTGTACAAGCTTTGATGGATGCAATCGTTGATTTCCTACCATCTCCGCTTGATGTTCCTCACATTAAAGGAACTAACCCTGACACAGGTGCAGAAGAAGAAAGAATTTCTTCCGATGACGAGCCAATGGCAGGTCTTGCATTTAAGATTGTTGCAGACCCTTATGGTAAACTTGCATTCTTCAGACTTTACAGTGGTAAATTGAGCAGTGGTTCTTATGTATACAACGCATCAAAAGGCAAAAAGGAGCGTATTGGACGTATCGTTCGTATGCACTCTAACTCAAGAACAGAAGTTGACGAAGTTTTTGCAGGCGATATCGTTGCTATCGTAGGTCTAAAAGATACTACAACAGGCGATACTTTGTGTGACCCAGACCATCCAATTCACTTGGAAAGTATGGATTTCCCAGAGCCGGTTATTAAAGTTGCTATCGAGCCAAAAACTAAAGCAGGACAAGAAAAAATGGGTATGGCATTGGTTAAACTTGCCGAAGAAGACCCAACTTTCAAAACTTATACCGACCAAGAGACAGGTCAAACTATCATTGCAGGTATGGGTGAGTTGCACCTAGAGATTATCGTTGACAGATTGTTGCGTGAGTTCAAGGTTGAGGCAAACGTAGGACAACCACAAGTTGCTTATCGTGAGACTATCCGTAATACTGTAGATGCAGAGGGTAAATTTATCCGTCAGTCAGGTGGTTCCGGTCAATATGGTCACTGCCGCGTTACACTTATGCCGGGCGAGCCTGGGTCAGGTGTTGTTATTGAGGATAAGACTGTCGGCGGCTCTATTCCTAAGGAATATATCCCTGCTGTTGACAAAGGTATCCGTGAGGCTGCTTTAAGCGGTATTCTTGCAGGATATGAGTTGGTTGACTTTAAAGTTACTATCAACGATGGTTCTTACCACGAAGTTGACTCTTCGGAAATGGCGTTCAAAATTGCAGGTAGTATGGCTTTGAAAGAGGGTGCTAAAAAGGCAAATCCTGTTTTGTTAGAGCCTATTATGGCTGTAGACGTTGTTACACCGGATGAGTATTTGGGCGATGTTATCGGTACTATCAACGGCCGTCGCGGTAGCATTAAGACAATGGAAATGAGAGGCGGAGACCAAGCTATTTCTGCAGAAGTTCCATTAAGCGAAATGTTCGGTTATGCAACTGTTCTTCGTTCGACATCTCAAGGTAGAGCAGGTTTCTCAATGCAATTCTCTCACTACGCTGAAGTTCCAAGAAGTGTATCCGAGAAAATTATCGGCGAGAGAAACAAAGATAAATAAAATTAGGTATTTACATTTTTAAAATAAAATGTTATACTTATTATATTGGAGAATATTTTTTAAATTTTTCGATATAAAATATCTTTCCCTAAACAAGTTATTAGTGATTAAAACTTAATAACTTTTACGGGTAAAATAAACAATAATCAATATTTATTATTGTACAAAAAAATATAAACATTATAAATTGAATTTTTTAGGAGGATTACAAATATGGCTAAAGCTAAATTTGAAAGAAACAAGACCCACGTAAACATTGGTACTATCGGTCACGTTGACCATGGTAAAACTACTCTTACTGCCGCTATCACTATGTATAGTGCTGCTAAGGGATTTGCTGATGCAATGAAATATGATGAAATTGATAAGGCACCAGAAGAGAGAGAGCGTGGTATTACAATTAATACAGCACACGTAGAGTATCAAACTGCTACTCGTCACTATGCACACGTTGACTGCCCAGGACACGCAGACTATGTTAAAAACATGATTACAGGTGCTGCTCAAATGGACGGTGCAATCCTAGTTGTTGCTTCAACTGATGGTCCAATGCCTCAAACTCGTGAGCACATCTTGCTTGCTCGTCAAGTAGGCGTTCCTTACATCGTTGTATTTATGAACAAAACTGACCTAGTTGACGACGAAGAGTTGTTAGAGCTAGTTGAAATGGAAATTCGTGACCTTCTTTCTGAGTATGGTTTCCCTGGCGATGATACTCCAATCGTTAAAGGCTCTGCATTCAAGGCTCTTGAAGCTGCTTCTAACGGCCATGCCGATGACCCTGCTTGTGATTGTATCGCTGAACTTCTTGATGCTGTTGATGCTTACATCCCAGCTCCAGAACGTGACACTGATAAGCCTTTCTTGATGCCTGTTGAGGACGTATTTACTATCACAGGTCGTGGTACTGTTGCTACAGGTAGAGTAGAGCGTGGTTGCATCAAAATGCAAGACCAAATCGAAATCGTTGGTATTAAAGATACTGTTAAGACAACTTGTACAGGTATTGAAATGTTCAGAAAGCTTCTTGACGAGGCATTTGCAGGAGATAACGTTGGTCTATTGCTACGTGGTATCCAAAGAACTGATATCGAGCGTGGTCAAGTACTTGCTAAACCAGGTTCAATCAACCCTCACACTTCTTTCTCATCTCAAGTTTACGTATTGACAAAGGAAGAGGGTGGTCGTCATACTCCATTCTTCAACGGTTACCGTCCACAATTCTACTTCAGAACAACTGACGTTACAGGTTCAATCAAATTGCCTGCAGGCGTAGAAATGGTAATGCCTGGCGATAACATCGATATGGATATCGAGCTTATCACTCCAATCGCTATCGAAGAAGGTCTACGTTTCGCTATCCGTGAAGGTGGTAGAACTGTAGGTTCAGGCGTAGTTGCTAAGATTATTAAGTAATCTTAATCAAACTCTAAGCGAATTTAACTAGTTATAATATGATATTAAGCAAAAAAATGCTCTGGTTATACCAGAGCATTTTTTGTTGTATAAATAATAATGATAAATATTTGAAATTAATTTTTAAGTTATTATATTCATAATTAAATATATTTATTTAGGTACAATCAATATAAAAAATAAATAATAATGCAAGTTTGTTATCTGTTCAATTTTCTATTAATTGCTTATGGTCTTTTAAAAGTTCAGTGTATTGCTCAAAAATATCGTCAAAACAAAAGATTTTCAATTTGTTATGCACTTTATCAAATTGCCATTGTTTTACATTATAAATATGAAAGAAAGGCAACCATTTTATACCCTTGTTAAAGTGTTTAACAACGGTGTTTTGTTTAGGCATTCTTTGTTCGTTAAAACGTCCGTCTAAAATTAACATAGAGGTTTTACTGCGATATAGGGCAGATTGGTCGGGCATTTTAAACCATTTTGTATTTACTAAGTATCTGCACTTTTCGAATAAATCGTTTTTGATAGCAAGTTTGCGGTTAAACAGCGTTACTCCTGCATTAAAATAATCTTTTGCTATCCAAAATTTGCCCATATAGTCAAGTGCAGAGGCAAACTCATATTCACTTATGTCAATATCGTACAAAAGAGATATGTCGTCGCATGCCATAATATCCGCGTCCAAATAAAGTATCTTGTCAGGCAAATCGATTTTGTCGATTAATAACCTTATAAGCGTATAAGGGGAGTAATCGTTATTGTGGTTTTTACCATAAAGTAATTGCTTAAACATTATTGTGGTATCTATCAATTTTACTTGGCTTTGAGCATTTGTTTGTTTAACTAAATTATCCAAAAAGTCTGCTTGTTCAGGGGTCATGCAACAAAAATTCGGTTTTATTTCAGTATAGTCCAAAGTTGTTAAATAAATAGTCAATGGGTTTTTATAGTGTTTTAAAATGGATAAAGTAGCAAGCACTATCCCTTTAAAAATACTTTTATTGCCCGAAAACATTATGTTTACCATACTCACTCCTTAATTAAATAATTGTTATTTTAATCTTCTGTTTTAGTGTTTGTGTACTCGTCTTGAGATGCTGTGTTGTTTTCATTAGTTACAGCTTCAATTACGCAGCTAGGTGACGTTTGTGTATTGTCACTATCTTGAGCGGTACTACCACAAATATTTGAGCTATCACCATTAAGCAAATCTTCATATACTGCAATCAATTTATGAGATTTTTCGTACTTTAATGTGCGTTTTTCTAAAATTAGATAATCTATAAAACTTATCAGCATTAATCCGTAATAGGTAAGTATACGCCATAATAGCATACCGCTTGCGCCTAAATCTTTAGTAATTCCGCTTGCAATAAATACGAATATCGATGTAAATGCAAATTCAATACCACCGCTACCACCAGGTGTAGGTATAAAAACGCAAGTTGTTATTGCAAATGAAGTACCGCAAATTACAAAAAACAAATCGGTATAACTGCAATTTATGTTAAACGAACGCAATATATAAAATGTGATGGCATAATATACAAACATTGTAATCGCTCTTATAATAAAGCAAAGCGAAGCTGCCCCTTTGTGTTTCCATAACTCCTTAAAAGCAGATTGAGTATCCTCACAGTATTTTTGAAAAGCGGGAACGGCAGGTTTTATAAACTTAGATAAAAACTTGATTTTACCTAGTAAATTTAAAAGGTAAACTAAAAAATTTGCTGTTTTTTTACTGCAAGCAAGCAAAATTATTATGCCAAAAGACAGAAAATTCATAGTAAAACCAATTATTATCATTGGTAGTAAACTGCCTACGGCTGTAATAAGCTTTGGGTAAATAGCAATGGATAAAAGAGCAAATAGGTTGGTTACTGCCATGTGAATTATAAAATTCATCATCAAGATTCCTGTAGAACTTGAGGCTTTTATCCCTAATCTCGAGTAGGAATACACTTGAAATGGCTGTCCGCCTGTAGCAAACGGAGTTATGCCGTTAAAAAAGTGCTCGGTATTTCCTATCAAAAAGGTATCTAACATACTGATATCGCATTTTTTTGCCTTTGTCAGTATGCACGTGGTAATAGGGGAGAGTAAAAAGTATAAAACTGTTAAGCCTATTGCCGCAAATAAATATCCTATATTAATATTGGCAAAAGCCGCTTTAATAGCATTTATATCTGTTGTTAAAAATATTATCAACAGCAAAATTAATATTGTGATTGCAAGTCCCAATATAATTTTGTTTAAAATACTTTTAAAGCTATACTTGTTTTTTTCTTTTTTACTCATAGGGAAATTATACCATAAATATATAATAGTGTCAACATTATGCCCTTTTTACGGAAAACTAAAAGCGGGCTTTAAAAACCCGCTTAAATAGTTGCTTTTTATTATTTATTTTCCCTTGTGCCGTAATGCTCAATAACATATTCCAAATCTTTATCGCCTCTGCCTGATAAGTTTACAAGTATGCTGCCTTTTTCCATTTGTTTTGCAAGTTTGATTGCATAAGCAACTGCATGACTTGATTCAATAGCAGGAATAATGCCTTCTAATCTTGATAGCTCAAAAAAGGCATCAATGGCTTCGTTATCGTCACAAGTACCATATTTAATTCTTCCAATATCTTTTAAAAATGCGTGCTCCGGACCACTAGAAGGATAGTCAAGTCCGCTTGCAACCGAATAAACAGGGGCAGGCTCTCCATTCTCGTCCTTTAACATAATGCTGTTAAATCCATGCATTATACCTTCTTCGCCGTAGGTCAAGCTTGCTGCATGGTCACCCAATTTAGCTCCGCGTCCCAATGGCTCAACACCATAAATGTCAACAGGGTCATTTAAAAATGCTGTAAACATACCTATTGAATTGCTTCCGCCGCCTACACATGCAACAACATTATCAGGCAATTCGCCTGTCATTTGCAAAAATTGCTCTCTTGCTTCAATGCCTACAACGCTTTGGAAATCGCGTACCATAGTAGGGAACGGATGAGGTCCCAAGGCAGAGCCTATGCAATATATGCAATCTTTATATTCCTTACTATATGCGGCAAATGCGGCATCAACAGCTTCCTTTAGTGTTTGCAAACCGTCTGTAACTTCAACAACTCTTGCACCTAAAATTTTCATCCTTGCAACGTTAGGGGCTTGTTTTTTAATATCCACTGCACCCATATAAATATCGCATTCCAAACCGAAATACGCTGCAGCTGTTGCAAGTGCCACACCATGTTGTCCTGCACCTGTCTCGGCGATAATCTTCTTTTTGCCCATATATTTTGCAAGAAGTGCTTCGCCCATACAATGATTAAGTTTATGTGCACCGCTGTGATTCAAATCCTCACGTTTAACATATATTTGGACGTTGCCATATTTGTTTGAAAGTCTTTCGCAGTGTGAGATAGGTGTTGGTCTGCCTTGAAATTCTCTGCGAATTCTTCTAAGTTCATTTATAAATTTGGATGATTTGCAAATTGTAAAATATGCATCCGTAATCTCTTGCATTGCTTGCTTTAGTTCCGGCGTCAAATAAGCACCGCCATATTTGCCAAAATATCCTGCTTCATTAGGGTACTCCCTGTGATATGTATCAAAATCTATTCCGTTAAATTTCATTTTTATTACCTCGTATTTTATATTTATTTTGGATAAAATATTATCCTTAAATTTGTACTAATTATTGTTTTATCATATATTTTGCTTTAAAACCAATCAAAAATCGGTATTATATATGTTTTGCAACAAAAAAACGCATAATACCATTTGCTAAGTATTTGCGTTAATACATACGATGTCGCCATCGTTTGGATAAAATTTCCATAAATATAAATCTCCTCTAATCTAAACTTTTCTAAACTATCCACAATATCTCTTGTATTGTGCGATTTTATGATTTTATTATAACTGCAATAAATTGATATGTCAATATATTTTATGCAATTTTTATAAAAAGTTGCTTTTATAGGCAAAAATCCTTTATAATAGTTTGTCCTCTGTGTAGGGCACTTGTTCCCGAGCGGGCAAGCTCTATTATTTCGTAAGGGCGAAGTACATCGATAAAAGCATCGATTTTGCGAGGGTTACCCGTAAGCTCCAAAACCATCGCATTTTGACTTAAATCGATAGTTTTTGCTTTAAATATAGATGATATTTCTATAATTTCCGAGCGTTTTTCCGCACTTACTTCCAATTTAATCAAAAGTAACTCTCGCAAAATGGAATCATTTTCCTCAAGTTCGGTAACTCCGTTTACTTCTATTTGCTTTAACAGTTGATGTTTTAGGGCAGTGATTTGCTTTTCGTCTCCAAACAATGATATTGTCATTCTGGATAAATTTTCGTCTTCCGTTTTGCAAACGGAAAGACTTTCGATATTGTAACCACGTCTGGAGATAAGCCCCGATATGCGTGTCAAAACACCCGCATTGTTCGAAACCAACATAGATATAAAATGTAATTTATTCATATAAACCTCGTATGCTATTGAATGTTATAATAATAATGTTGAATGTTGTTTTTTACTTTATAGTGTTAGCACTGATATTTTTATAAACTTATTAGTTTTTATTGATATGCCTTAAATCGTCGCCGTCCAAATACAAAACTTTAGTGTTTGTTTGATTTGTTAGTCTTGAAAAAATTCTATCCCCGTATTTGTCCTGTATTTCGTTAAAAGTCAAGTTTGTTGCGATTATATTGTGTTTATTCACTCGTTCGGATAAAAGTACAGTCAAATATTCGATTGTAACATTTTTTATAAGTGGCTCGATTCCCAAATCGTCGATTATAAGTACATCTGCATTAATTAAGTTGTTTAAAATGTGCTCACGTTCTTTTATATTGGTTGTGTGATATTTTAAAAATAACGAATTTAGATGAAATGCCGTAAGATAAATACAATCAATCCCTTTATCCAAAAGCTCATTTAAAGTAGCACTTAGCAAACAACTTTTACCAACACCCACTTTACCGCACAACATAATGTTCTTGTATTTATTTGCAGGAAAGTCATTGCAATAGCTTTGCATGGAATAGTATAGTTTGGATAAATTAGTAGATTGCAAACAATTAATATTTGTAATTTTATTGTCTTTAAAAGTGAAAGTCGGCAATGCGTTTACACCTGACTTGTTCCTTAAAACTTGCTTGTAAACTGTCATTAAACAGTCACAGTATTTGCCGTTTATTACTCCGCTGTCTTTGCATTTAGGGCAGTGGTAAAAATCGGTTGCGTTTAAATATTCCTTTTCCAATGCTTGCAATTTTTTGTTTAATTGGATGTCCTTTTTCTCTAACTCCGCACAGTCGCTATTAGTTGCAAAAGCTCTGCTTAATTGCAAAGTGTTCAATTTGATTTGTTTTACCAAATCGGAATATTGTTGATTTTGCATTAGCGTATGCTTTGCATTTTCTATTTTTTCAAGAGAGTGAGTTTTTCTTTCTTCGAGTATTTTTTTTGCTTCGTTTAATGCTTTTATATCCATAAATCAAAAGTCAAAGTTTGACTCGTCCTCCTTGTTAAACAGATTATCCAATTCCTCTTTAGAGTAAATGTGTTTATCGCTAATAATTTGCGAATTATTGTAATTAGTAACGATTTTCGACGGAATATTTGTGATTTTTTGGCAGTCTTCCACACTTTTTACATTGTTTTGTTTGTAATTTGCTAATAAACTGTTAATGTATGCAAAACTAAAAGATTTGCCAACTCCGCACTTAGCTGCGTAAAAAATAATTTCGTCGCTCATACCCCAAATATCCGACCAAGTATTGTAGTAGTCGCGGTCGGTATTTGTGACCATCCTTGAAGTACCCAAAGTATGTAATATATTTTTAATTTTATCGTCCGTTTGTTTTTGTGCCTCAAAATAGGTTTGCAAACTGCTTGAGGAAATTATGCCTTTGGAGTACAGCTCCGCGATTACACCGTTCATATATTCCAAACTTTTGAAATTCCTTTTTAAACAAAATGTTGCAATCATTTTAAGTCCGTTTGCATCATATCCTTTGTTAAGCCATTCGGTTATGTATTGCTCAACAACGGTATCTATATTTTCGTAGTATACACCCAATGCTTTGTTTATGTTGATTGCAAGATTACGCGTGTATTCGATATATTCGCTTTGTTTTTGAATATCTGCAAGAGTAAACAAGCCTAGTTTGTAAAAATTGTCAAGGATGGTGTCAAGTTTTTTTATGCCACCTCTTTTTTTGCAAAGTTTGGCAGCGTAAAGTATGCTTTCCAAATCATAACCCCAAGAGGTAGTCCACTTGATATAATATTGCTTATCTTCAAAATCAGGGGTGGTTTTAAGCCCCAATGCAAGAAATACTTGACGCATAACTTCTGTTTGAGCTTCCATTTCCTTAAGTTTTTCTTCCACTTGTTCCACGCTTTTAACGCCCTCGTTTGCCCAAGCTTTGGCAACTGTCAAAATGTAGTTGGTGTGTATATTTTGCCCTTTTGTATCCACGCAGTATTTTGCGATTAACAGCAAACCGTCGGTGGAAATTTTGTAGTCCTCCACAACCTCGATATATTTTAGCAGTTCGTTAGGGGTAAGAGCACGGGATAAAATCATATTTTCTATTTGACTTACAAAATCTTGATATTTATCCGCATTGTATTTACGTGGTTTTTGAGTGATAGTTTTAATAGGGAGATATTCAAATTCCAAAGGGTTTTCCTTTGTTATCCTAATTGCACCTACTTGTTCCCAATATTTCAAGCTGTCTACAATTTGCTTACGCTCAACCCCAAGTGCAAGGCAAGCAGAATCTAGTGAGTTGTTATTTGCTATTTTATCCGCACATTGAACAAGACCGTATAAGTAAACTTTTACGGCGATTTCGTCTGCACTAGGCATAAAATCGGTTATAAACATATTGTCTATAATTGTGCTGTTGTTTATCAAAGCATCTCTGCTAAGTGAAGAAAATGGCATATAATCACTCTCCGTATATCAAAGTCGGATTTTTCGTCAAAACAGTCGGTTTTTCAGTAAAAATCAGGCTATTAATCAAAATATTGTCTTGACAACTAAATTTTTATGTTGTATAATAATTTTGTTTAAATATTTATTTATATAGCGTTTAAAATCGTCGAAATCGCAAAAAGTAATATTAAGCGGTAAAGACAATTTGTAAAGACGAAATGTAAAGACAAATTGTAAATACATTGTAGCATAAAATATCGCATTTGAAAAGTGTTTTTTATTTATTTTGCTTATGGAGAGTGGTAATTATGAAAAAAATAGCAATTCCTATTACAATTTTAATGGTTGTTTTATTGTTTTGTTTGACAGGTTGTAATACAAATTTTAAATTTAAAGATTTGGCATTGTCCTCGGAAAATGTCACTGCAGTCACTATAAACTATGGTTTGGATAACAAGGAAACTTCTAAAACCGAAAAAATAGATAAAATTGTAGAAGAACTTAACAATTTGGATATTGAAAAATGCAGTGAGAAAATTGCGGACAATGTTTTTAATGATAGTGTAGTGGGTAAGGTTACTATGCAAGTAAAGGACAGTAAGGGGAAAATCGGCACATTTGAAATGATTTTTGTTGAAACTGCTGTTAACGGCGAAAGAGTAAGTTTGGTAAAGTGCGATACTTTGGACGGCTTTAAAATCAAAAAACTTACAAAAGGCATTTATAAAATGTCTAGTTTGACGGATACAAATGCGTTGCTTATAAAATTGTTTGCAAACTGTATTTAATAAGGTGTAAAAAAGCAAAGTTTAAATTTTGCTTTAAAAATAGGAGAAAATATGAAGAAATTTACAAAAGTATTTGTTGGTATATTCTTAATAATCTTGGTGGCTTTGAGTGCGACTGCTTGTTCGCTGAAAAAAGATGCCGAAGGTAGGTTTATGCTTAATGCGCCTAAAGTTACTATCGAAAATGATATTGTATCTTGGGTGGTAGTCGGCAACGGCAAAAAATACTATGACAAGTTTGATATAAAAATCGATGACAGGATAATTGAGGGTGTAAGCGGCAATCAATACAGCTTGGCAGAAGTTGACGGTGGGAAAACTGTCAGCGTACAAGTCCGTGCTGCAGGCGACAACGTAAAAACCGTAAGCAGCCCTTTTAGTGATGCGGTTAGTTATAAAGCACCTTTAAGATTGGCAGCTCCTAAAGCAATTAGTGTAGCGGAAGTTGACGGAGGTTTACAAATCACTTGGGATAAAGTTGAAAATGCGGAAACTTACGATATACAACAAATCGAATCTGTTAATGGCGGAACTCAATGGTACAGAAATGTTGCGGATACTTCTTTTGTGGTTGCATCGAGCAATATTTCAGCTACAGGTAAATATCACTATAAAGTGCAAGCAAAAAACAGCTCTAAAGATTTTATGGATTCAAGCTTATCCATTGTGCAGGCAATTTATACTAAATCCGAAAAATTGGCTGCACCAGCACCGGAACTAAACAGCAGTAGTATAACTTGGTCGGAAGTACCATCTGCCACAAATTATACAATTTCTTTTGCAAAAGTGACGGAAAGTTACGATGATAGCAATATGAACGAAATCGTACAGAAATATAAAGAACATGCAATAGATGTAATAACTGTTTCGCAAAGTTCGCGTTCTTACACCAATACACAGGTTACGGAAGCATTAAAAACTTATAAAACTAAGTGGGACGCGGCAAATTCCGGGGACTTGGATATCGCAGGTAAATATGTGATTTATATCAAAGCTATTCATTCAAAATATTCGGATGTTTATTTGGACTCGGATATGGCAGCAGTCACTAAAATTTATGATAAAGACTCGGAGAGTGAAAGTAAAAAACCTATTATATTTTCAAAACCAGGTCTTGCAAGCGACATTAAAATAACAGACGATAAAGTTGGCGAAGAGGGAAATCAAACGGATGCAAAAGTATTGCATTGGCAAAAAGTCGAGGAATTTAACAAATATACCTTAAGATTTTACAGTAATGGTGCAAGAGCATTTGAGACAAATGTGGATGAAAACTCTGACAATTTGACAAGTAGGTTTGAAAATAACGAAGTTCAACGCGGTAAGATTTTTGAAATTGCGATTGCAGTAAGGGGAGATTTTGAAAACGGTATTTTGTCGGGAGAGGAATCTTATTACGGCGAGGGAGATAATCATTCGACATATTCTTATATTCCTAACGAATTAAAGCTTGTTGGCGGAGATGGGGAGTATAAAGATTACTATAAGATTGACAACTTGGGCGATTTTCAATACATGTTGCAAAATGCAAGTGCAGGCAACAAATACTATTTGACAAAAGATATAGATGGTGGCTCATCTAGCGTAAACTGCAATTTCTTGGCAGGAACAGGCGAATTTATCGGTATTTTCGATGGCGGCAACAGAGTTATTTCCAATATCAATTTTGTTGTAAACGGAAATAGTCAGTCTATTAATTTGTTTAATACAATTTCTAATACTCCAGAGATTAATTCCGAATTTAAAAATGTTACATTCAGTAATATTAGCATTAAAACAGAAGATACTAATATTCAAAATGTAGCGCTTATAGCTAACGAAAATAATGGAATAATACAAAATGTATATCTTATCTCAAGCAGTTTTGAAACTATGTGCACAACAGCAGGGTTAGTTATAAGCAACTTTGGCGAAATAAACGGTTGCGGTTTTATGAACACAACCATTCAAGCGACAGGTTATGTGGAAGATAAAGAAGAGGAAAAAACTACAGTAACAGAAGGCAGAGCAATAAACAGTGCTGCTATTGCAATAAATAATAATGGAAGAATTTTCAATGCAAGTATTTTTAAGGCAAAAGTAAATGCTGTTTCTAGACTTGCAAATGTTAAAGCAGGTGGTGTAGCAGTATTTAATAACGGTACAAACAGCAAGATAACCAATTCATTTGTAAGAAATTCTTATATTAATTCGGACACTATAATTGGCTCAAATGCAGTATCTGCAATTTCAGGCGGTATAGTGGCACAAAATGAGGGTACAGTCAGCGAATGTTATGTGACTCACGAGTCAAGCGAAAGCACTGCAGTACAAGCTAATAGCGGTACTCTTTCTGGTAATACTGCTGTAAGAGTCTCGGTTGCAGGCGGTCTTGTAGGGGAAATGAGTAACGGAAACATTAATCATTGTTACGTTTCTTCCGCTCGTATTTATGCTAATACAAGAGCTGCGGGTATGGTTGGCAGAAAGACTAATTCCAACGCAATCACTATACAAAACAGCTATGTATTTAGAATAAAGTTCACTGCTAGTAGCGATAGAGCAATGGTTTTGACAGATACCGAGGGCGTAATATGCAATAATGTTTATGCCGTTAAAATGGATATTTCAAGTGAGGCAAATTTCAACAACATCGCAGCGGACAAGCAAATTGAGCGTGGCGATTTAATTGGTACCGAAATTGATGGATTTGCAGTGTTCAAAGAGGACTATGCAGAACAACCTATTTTGAAAAATATGCTTTATGTAAAGCCAAGTGGTTATGAAGTTGAGTACTCCAAAAACGCAAATCGTAATTTGGTAGTATATGCAATGCTTGGCAACGGAAAAGATAATCAAGTCGTTTGCAATATAGACGACGCTTGGAAGTCCGATTTAACAAAAACAGGTAAGAAAGTGGATATTTACACTGTAACATTGGGAGAAGGGGATAGTGCATTAAAATTGGTATTGCCTATTCACGTAACAGTAAAATAAGGAGCGCTTATGAGCGAATGTAATGGAAATTGTTCAAGTTGCGGGCAAAAAGGCGGTTGTGACAGCCCTTTAAAAAAGCTTGAGCAAAACAAAAACAGCAATATAAAAAAAGTTATAGGTATTGTAAGCGGTAAAGGCGGCGTAGGTAAATCTTTGACTACTGCTTGTCTTGCAACCGTATTTCAATCAAAAGGTTATAAAACAGGCATAATCGACGGAGATATTACGGGTGCTTCTATCCCTAACATTTTCGGGCTGGATAGTGGCATTGCAAGTGACGGGGAGTATATGATTCCCGCAGTTACAAAAACAGGTATCAAAGCGATAAGTATAAATTTATTGCTAGAAACTCCTGACAGCCCTGTAGTATGGCGTGGCTCTATGCTTTCCAATGTTTTAAAACAATTTTGGACAGATGTAAGGTGGGACGAAATAGACTATATGTTTATTGATATGCCTCCTGGAACAGGAGATATTCCGCTTACTGCATTTCAGTCATTGCCAATCGACGGAATTGTTATTGTAACATCTCCGCAAGATTTAGTATCTATGATAGTAAAAAAAGCATACAATATGGCAAAGCTAATGAACATACCAATCTTAGGTATTGTGGAAAATATGAGCTATATCGAGTGTAGCGATTGCGGAAAGAGGATATATCCGTTTGGAGAGGGCAAAGCAGACAGAGTTGCACAGGAACTTGGCGTAAAATTGCTTGCTAAAACTCCGATAAATCCAAGTATAGCAAAAGCGTGCGATGATGGTAATATTGAGGATATAAGCATACCGAGTTATGAAAAAGCGGCGGAAATGATTATTGAAATCTTAAAATAAAATCTTAGCCGAGACAAGTTACTTTTGTCACGGCTGATTTTATGTTGTTTGATAGATTAATGCTTAATGATTTAATTTTATACTAATAGGAAGATAAATTTTATAATAAATAAAAATATGTTTAAATAATATGTATTGTTATATTAAAATACAATTATAAAAAATGTAGTGGTGGTTTATGAAAAAACAAAAAGAAAGACAACCTTTATCGTCTGTCGACGTTGATATTGCCACAGGTTTGACAGATACTCAAATTGCGGAGAGAAAACAAAAGGGATACATAAACAGCGTTAAAATAGGCTCGTCAAAATCCTATTTTAGTATTTTTGTTGGAAATATTTTTACTTTTTTCAACTTGATTTGTTTTTTGGTTTTTATATGGCTTATTACGGTAATCAAAGATTTTAACGGGGTTAAAAATCTTGCCTTTATGGTAATAATCGTGGCAAATATCATAATCGGAATAGCACAGGAAATAAGGGCGAAATTTACCATGGATAAACTTTCTTTGTTGTCCTCGCCCGATGTTAAGGCTTTTAGGAACGGCAGCGAAGTTTCCATAAAGCTAAACGAAATATTGCTTGGCGAAATAATAAAACTAAAGGCAGGTGCTCAAGTTTGTTCAGACAGCGTGATTCGCGAGGGAGAGGTGGAAGTAAACGAAGCCTTGCTTACAGGCGAATCTCAAGCAATCAAAAAAGGTGTTGGAGATATTTTGCTTTCGGGTAGTTTTATAGTTAGCGGCAGTTGCGTTGCAGAAGTTGACCATATTGCGGAAGATAACTATATTCAAAAATTAGCTATGGATGCTAAGCAATTTAAAAAGGTCGATTCCGAATTATTACATTCATTAAAATTCATATTCAAAATTATTTCAATTATAATTTTCCCTATTGTTATTGGGGCGTTTTTTACAAATTGGAACGATGCACTTATGGAAATCGCTGTGGGAAAAGGCTTGGATTTCAAAGATACATTGTTTTATGCCATAGGCCATTTGGGTGAGTTCAGCGGTGCGGAGTTGTATTCTGCATACAGGCTTGCCGTAACACCTACAAGTACTGCAATCATAGGTATGATACCTGCGGGATTGTTTTTGTTGACGTCCGTTGCTTTGGCAGTTGGCGTAGTAAGGCTTGCAAAGCATAAAGCTTTGGTACAACAGTTGTATTCGATAGAAACACTTGCAAGGGTGGATATGTTGTGCCTTGACAAAACAGGTACAATCACGGATGGCACAATGAGCGTTCGTAAAATAGAATGTGCCAAAATTGCGGAAGAGGATATAAAAAAAATAATTTCGAGTATGCAGTTTGCTTTAGGCGAAAATAACCAAACGGCCGATGCTTTGATTAAATATTTCGGTAAGGAAGAATATTTACAAGCGACAGGCGTCATACATTTTTCATCTGAAAGGAAATGTACTGCCGTTAAATTTAAGGATGAGGCATTGTATGTATTAGGTGCACCGGAATATGCTACTGATATGTTAAATAAAAACTTGCAACAAGTGATTGAAGATAATTCTAAACTAGGATTTAGGTGCTTATTGCTTTGCAAAAACGGTGCAGTAACGGACGAAATAGATAGTATCCCTACACGTAACACCCCGATTGCTATAATAGTCATAGAGGATAATATCAAGGAAGATGCACCTGAGATAATCGACTATTTTAAACAAAACGGGGTTGACGTAAGGGTTATAAGCGGTGACAATCCTGTAACCGTAAGCGAGGTTGCAAGACGTGTTGGAATAAATAACGCCGATAAATACATTAATTTGCACAATATGTCGGATGAGGAAATCCGTGAGATAGCAATGGATTATACAGTTTTTGGCAGGGTCAATCCAGCACAAAAGAAGTTGCTTGTACAAATTTTTAAGGAAAACAACCATACAGTCGCAATGACGGGAGATGGTATCAACGATATACTTGCCCTTAAGGAAGCAAATTGTTCGATAGCTATGGCAAACGGCGCAGAAGCTACTAGAAATGTAGCACAAATAGTTTTGCTTGACAGCAACTTTGCAAGTATGCCTAAAGTAGTAGGCGAGGGCAGACGTGTTGTTAACAATATTGAAAGAGCGAGTGCATTATTTTTGACAAAAACTGTATTCTCAATGCTTTTCCAAATAATGCTTATTTTTATGGGAATAGAAATGCCGTTGGAACCAATTCATCTTTCGTTTATAAGCTTTTTCAGTATAGGCGTGCCGTCATTCTTCTTGGCACTTGAGCCTAACAACAGGAAGATTGAGGGACGATTTATCGTCAATGTCAGCAAACGGGTTATCCCTGCCGGTATAGGTGTCGCCGTCAATGTATTTTTGCTCATGATTTTGTCTCAAGTTACAGGCGTTGTACAAATACCTATCGAGCAATTAAACACAGCTGTTTTGATAAGTGTGTATTTGACATTCTCTATAATACTGTTTAATGTTTGCAAACCTTTCAATTATATGCGTGTTATTTTGTATGGCATTATGTTTGGACTTGCAATGATTTGCATAGTATTTATGCCTATGGTAAACGGATTTTGGAATGGCAATTTGAATTTGTTTAAGCTTGCTTCGATAACAGATATTACAACTATATTTATGATAATGTCATTATTATTGATAAGCATATATACGATAAAAGTTTGCAATTATATTGCAGACCAATTTAAATTAGATGAAAAAGGAAAAGTTTACTTTGATACCGAATTGATTCGCAAATTCAAAGAACTTTTTAAAAAGGAGAACAGATAAGTGAGTGGATTTATTGCCGATAGCTTGAAAGATGCAATAAGAGAGCCTAAGTATAAAAAATATCAACAAAAAATAACTTGCTCCAAATATCCCAAGCAAGGTATACGTATGGTGCATTTAAGGGCTTGTGCAAAACAACTTGCTCAGGAAATACAGCTTTCAGACCTTATAGGATATAAGCCTAGTTTTTTGGAAGAACTAACAACTCTTGGTTTGATTATAGCATATTATCCCGCCGATGATATAAGGGAAAAGTTTGAGGCAATAGACTATTTTATAAGCATAAACGATAATTGGTCGACGAGCGACACTATTATAAGCACAATAAAAGATAGGAGTGACTATTATTTCGAATATCTTATGGAAATGATGAAAGAAAGCGGTTGGCGTGGCAGATTTGCTATCACTTCACTTTTGTGGCTGTTTTTGGATAAAGAGCATATACATACGATTTTCGACGGGTTATACAGCGTTTCTTACGGCGATTATTATGTAGATATGGCAGTTTCGTGGTTGCTTTCAAAAGCTTATGAAGAATTTAAGGATGAGGTGGAGGAAGTATTTGAAAACGCACCGCTTAATAAATTTGTACTTAAAACCACATTTGTAAAAATAAGGGATATAGTTGGGATATCTCAACAGGAAAAAGACCGAATGGAAGAAATTTTAAAGGATGTACTATGCAAAAAGGGGATGTTTTAGAACTTACAATCGAAAGCGTCGGTATGGACGGCGAGGGTGTTGCAAAACAGGACGGAATGGTAATTTTCGTCCCTTTTACTCTTGTAGGCGAAGTTGTTAAATGCGAAGTGACTTTTGTTAAAAAATCTTTTGCAAAAGCAAAAGTAATCAAGCTTATCAAAGGAGCGGAAGATAGAGTTCAGCCGTTATGTCCTCATTTTAGGAAGTGTGGCGGCTGCGATATGCAGCATATTACATATTTAAAGCAACTTGATATAAAGCGAGAAAACGTGAAAAACTGCTTTAAAAAGTATGCTGGGGAGCAAGTGCAAGTAAATGAGGTTATTCCGTCCGATAATGTTTTTTATTATAGGAACAAAGCGCAGTTCCCGTTGTTTGAAAAAGACGGCAAAGTTTGCTTGGGCTTTTATAAGGAGAAAACTCACGAATTTGTTAAAATTGATAAATGCTATTTATTATCCGATTGGTGTGATAATTTTACCCAAGCTTTTTTAAAAGTTGCAAACGAATTAAAGCTTAGCTGTTATAACGAAAAAACGCATAGCGGTTTGCTAAGGCATTTGGTTTTAAGAAAGTTAAATGACGTTGTAAGTGTGACAGTCGTTGTCAATAGCAAAAAGTTTAATTATACGGATAAATTTGTAAAAGAACTATCAAAAATCGGTATTAAATTTTCATTTTATGTGTCACACAATACCGATAAAACTAATTTGATTATGTCTAATGCCTATAATTTGTATGGAGATAAAGATATAAAAACGGATATTCTAGGTATTACTACTTTTGTAAATCCAATGTCTTTTATGCAAATTAACGATTATATAAGGGATAAAATATATACTAAAGTTAGCGAATTGGTGGGGGACAGTAATAGTAAAATTGTCATAGATGCGTATTCAGGTGTAGGCGTGCTAACAAATATACTAGCCCAATGTGCGGATAAAGTTTACGGCATAGAAATTGTTCCGCAAGCGGTGCAAAATGCTGACCAGCTTGCCGAAATAAACGGAAATCAAAACACAATCGTTAACATTTGCGGCGACAGTGCAGTTGAACTTCCAAAGTTGGCAGATAAAATTCGCGGGGAATTGATGAATGTTCAAAATAATGGACAGACTACTTCATCCATAAATTCAATACAACCGAATGACGGTTTCACAGTAGTTCTTGACCCGCCTCGAAAAGGTTGCGATACGCAAGTATTAGAAAGTTTGCTAAAAGCAAAACCAAACAAAATAATATACATATCATGCAACCCCGCAACCCTTGCCCGCGATGTCGCAATACTAAAACACAATTATCAACTATCCCTAATCCAACCATACGACATGTTCCCCCAAACCTCCCATATCGAAACTCTAGTTTGTCTCGAGAGGAGATAGCATTTTTATTGTAAAGTGATAAAGAATTTATAAGGGTGGTAGAAATATACTGTCCTCGTAATTGTTAGAACAAATTCAAAGAAATTTCTGCCAAAAATCGATACTATTTACAATAGTCAAAGCATCAGTAACATAAATTTATTACTTGATGCTTAATTTTTTACCCAAAATACATAAACCTTTTGAAGTCTTGAACCTAGCAGATGACTAAACATAACCTAAGACTGTGGGAACATATTGACATTTTTACAACTAAATAAAGTAAAAATATTGAATTAATTTAATGAAAATGATATAATTAAAAAGTAATTTGAATTTATGGAGTAGATAAACGCTAAACGGGGAAAAACTTGTTTGCAAATTTTATGTAAGCATTAAAGTTTTCTATTAGTACTTTAATGTTTAATGATTAATGAATCATTTTTGGATTATCCGTTGTTGTTTAAGATAATTCATAAAATAAAGATGATATTACTATTATTTTTTATCACTTAGTCTCACATCTGTAGTGAATCAGTGCTAAGTTTATCTTTAAATTTATCTTTCACTTTACAAATGACAGACAACATGTTATAATATTTTATAAACTTGAGCTTAAAATAATGCTTTTAGGATTTTGTTAAAAATTTGACGCAATCAATAATAAGGAAATATATGAGAATAATACAAAATTTTACAGAAATAGAATTAAATGAATTGTTAAAAGATTTTTATCAATACTTTGAATCCGGATTTGAATTTGAAAATTTTTTAAAACCCTTTCTTGAATCCATAGGATTAACAGAAGTTGTTGTTACTCAAAAAGCAAAAGATGGCGGTGTTGATTTAACGGCAGTTAAAGAAGGATTATCAGAAATTAATAATGCAGATAGTGTTAATTATCGTATACAAGCGAAACGTTATACTCCTGCCAAACTTATTTCACCAGAAAAAATTGATGCTTTAAGGGGTAATTTAGCTTTTAATGAAAAAGGTTTATTTATAACTACAGCAAGAGTATCAGAAAAAGCAAAAGAAAACGCAATTAATAAGGATCCATATAAACCTGTGTTTGTTGTTGACGGCTTAGATTTGGTAAGAATTTGCATTGAAAAGCAAATCGGATTTGCTTATAAACCAGTTTTCAGCAAAGAGTCATTAGATGAATTTACAAAAAAAGTATTGGAAACAGATACCGAAGTTTTTAACACTAATTACACACTTACAGACAAAGAAAGATCAGTAAACAAGATTATAACAAGCAATGATGTGAGTTGTAATTTAATTTCTGTACCAAGTTTTATTGTAAATCATATAAAAAACAACGATACTAAACAAAAGTTGCAAGTAATTATTAATAATGACAAATATGAGTTAACATATTCACCAGCTAGAAAATATTTATATGTGCCAAATAGCAAAGACACATTTCAAAAGTATGGAATTATTCAATCTGATGGCTCTGTGTTGCCTAAGGAGGCTGTTTGGACGATTGACGAAAATCAAGTTATAGTAATAAAAATAAAATAACTATTAGTTGGAGTTACTAGAATGAATTATATAGGGTCAAAGTATTCTTTAATTGAATTTATAAAAGATACGATAGAAAAAATTTTAAAAGTGAACAACGAAACTAGATTGCCTAGCGAGATGATATTTGCAGACTTATTTGCGGGAACTGGGATTGTTAGTGGTTCATTCAAAGAGAAAGGCTACTCAATTATAGCAAATGATATACAATATTATAGTTATATTATAAGTAAACACATGATAGAAAATAATGGCAATTTGGACAGAAAAAGATGTGAAATACTTTTTGACGAATTAAATAATTTAAAAGGTAAAGAAGGTTTTATATATAAAAATTATTCGTATGGTGGCACAGAAGGTCAGGAGCATCGAAGAATGTACTTCTCAGATTATAATGCGAAAAAATGTGATGCTATAAGGGAAATTCTTGATAAATGGTTAAAAGAAAACAAAATTTCACAAGAAGAATTTTATTTTCTTTTAGGTTCGCTTATCGATAGCATTGATAAATGTGCAAATACTGCGTTAGTTTATGGTGCTTATTTAAAAACGCTAAAACAAAAAGCGCAAAAAGAAATGATTTTAACACCATTGCCAATCATGCCAGGTAAAGTTAAATGTAGTGTATATAACGAAGATGCTAGTAACCTAATAAAAAGTATAAGAGGCGATGTGTTATATTTAGATCCTCCATATAACGACAGACAGTATTGCTCGAATTATCATATTTTGGAAACTATTTCTAGAAATGATAACCCTCAAATTCATGGTAAAACTGGTTTAAGAAATTATGAAAGCCAGAAAAGTTCGTTTTGTAGCAAATCTAAGGTGTACAATGTATTTGAAAATCTAATAAAAGACGCAAAATTTCAATATATTTTCTTAAGTTATAATAATGAAGGCATAATGAAGGATCAAGAGATAAAGACTATAATGTCGAAATATGGTAGGTATTTTGTGTTTACAAAAGATTATCAACGATTTAAGTCGGATAGAGATGAAAATAGACAACATAAAGCCAAAAGAACGACAGAATATATACATTGTCTAATAAAAGAAACAAAGGGGTAAATAAAGTGGAAGTAAACAATAGATTAATTTGTGGTGATGACATAATTGAAGAAAAGAAAATTAGATCTGAAGAATATGACTATATAAAAGTAGAACTAAATCAAATTACAAGTATGGAATCAGTTGGCTGGGAATTAGTAAAAAAAAGTAAAGCATCAGCAAGATTGAAAAAAAAGAGAATAATTTTGCAAGACGAAAAATTTGAAAATGATGTCTGGCTATTGTTTTATAAACTTGGATTTACAACTTTAAATAAAGGACGATATTTCAAGTTATCTTATTCGTCTAATGGAGATGAGTTAACACAACAAATCGATGTTTTTGCAGCTGATGAAGAGTCTATTTTAATTGTTGAGTGCAAGTCATCTTCTAAATTAGATAAAAAAACTAGCTTCAAAACAGAGATAGAAGCAATCGGTGGAAAAAGGGGGGGATTAATACAGGCTGTAAAAAAATTATTCCCTGAGAAGAATTTAAAAGTAGGGTTTATTTTTGCTACCAATAATTATGCTATATCTCAACAAGACAAAGAAAGAATGAAGGAATTGAAAATAATTCATTTTGACGAAGATACGATAAAATATTATAAAGAATTAATAAGTCATATAGGGTTAGCTGCCAGATATCAACTATTAGGCAATATTTTTGCTGGACAAAAAATTCCAGAGATGAATAATATTGTTCCTGCTATTGAAGGAGAGATGGGGAAGCACACTTATTATTCTTTTTCTATAGAACCTGAAAAACTATTAAAAATTGGTTTTGTTTTACATCATGACAATGCAAATAAAGATGAAATGCCTGCATATCAAAGGATTATAAAGAAAGGAAGATTGAAAGCGATTCAAGAATTTATAAATAATGGAGGATTTTTTCCTAATTCAGTAATTGTAAACATAGTAACGAAAAAACAATTACGGTTTGATAAATCTGAATTACAAGAAGATCATTCTATTTCGAAATTAGGATTATTACATTTGCCTCAAGAATATAAATCTGCATATATAATTGATGGACAGCATCGGTTATACGGCTATTCCAATTCAGAGTGGAAAAGCAAAAACTCAATTCCTGTTGTAGCATTTGTTAATTTAAAACTCACAGAACAAATACAATTATTTATGGATATAAATGAAAATCAGAAAGCCGTTCCGAAAAATTTGAGAACGACATTGGAAGCAAATTTATTATGGGATGCTAAAGATTTTAATGAACAAAGGAAGGCTTTGAGTTCTAGAATTGCACAAAGATTGGGAGATGATAAAAATTCAGCTTTATTTAGCAGAATAGTTACTGGTGAAAATTCATCTACATCCTATTGTGCAATAACCTTGGATTATATATCAAAATCTTTAAAAGCAACTAATTTCTATAATACTTATAAAAATAACGCTGTTATCAAGGACGGCACTATTGATAAGTCGAATAATGATATTACATTTGAATATCTATATAATTTTTTACTTAAAATGTTCAATATGCTGTCTGAATTACTTGAAAATGATTGGGAAATTGGTACTAATGATGATAGTTGTATTGTTTCTAATGCATTTATATATGGATATATTAGGATATTCTCTGACATTGTAGATTATCTTATTAAGTTTAAGGGAGTTAATCCTAAAATGGAAAAAGTTGATTTTTTAGTTGAAAAATGTACACCTTACCTTGATGCAGTGGCTTATAGAATTGAAGAATTAGTGCCTTCTGAAAGAGTTGCACTGCGTAAACAATATGGAAGAGTTGGCGATAATAAATTTTGGAGGATTCTACAGCAAGCATTACATGAAAAATTTAAGGACTTTAATCCTGAAGGCCTAGAAGAATATTGGCGTGACAATTCTATGAAATTTAATGAAGATGCTTATAAATTAATTAGAGACATAGAGTTGTATATTAAAGATAATATTATTAAAAAATTAAATGAGTATTATGGTGAAAATTGGTTTAGATTAGGTTGCCCTAAAGCGGTATACGATAGTGCTCAAAAACTCGCATCTGATAAAAATTATAACAAGCAAGCAGGTGAACCTGATGAGTTGCCACAAGATCAACTTCATCTTATCGAATACCGAGATATAATGTTATATCGCTCAAACTGGTCTGAACTTTTTGAAAAAGATTTTGCTGATCCCAATATCAAAGGTGGTAGGGAAAAGAAAACTGAATGGCTATGTAAACTTAATCAAATTAGAAATCAAAATTTTCACACTTATAGCGTAAAAGAAGAGGAATATCTATTATTAAAAAATATTGCAGAATGGTTATTACACAAATAATTTTGTTATAGTTTACGCTAGATAATTCGTTAAGAAGTTTAAATATATACTTATTTTATGATTGAATATGAATTTTTGTTGATGTCAAATTTTGTTGTGTAAAAACAAATATTAACTTTAGACATAATGTTTTTTATAAATATTTTTAGTAAGTAATATTAAAAAGAGTTTTAATGATGTATTCGAATCAAGTTTTAATTGAATTGAATAATATTCCTGTTGATAGCAGTGTAAACTGAGTGGTTAGCGATAAAGTCAAATCATTTTTTAATAAATTATTTGAGATTTGTGGTGAAACTTCAATATATAATTTGCTTAGGTGATCTGAATGCAAAAATAAAGCATACAAAAAGATTTTTTATTGTTACATACTTTGATTTTGTGCGTTTTCTATACCTTGAACAGGGGCTGCCATATCGAAACTCTGGTTTGTCTCGGCCGAAAAGATAGTTGATACAAAACATAGAATATAGATTATTAGGGATATCTAAATTCTAACTTGTCTGAGAGTAATGATAACGTTTTTTTTGCTAAAACAAGTAAATATCGTGTTAAAAATCGATACTATTTACAAAAATAAAAGCATCAATAACGAAAAGTTATAGATGCTTATTTTTATCTTGTATTATAAATAAAGACTTTAATTTATATATATGAAAAAGGCTATGTATAAACATTCGTTTATGTGGAAGATAATTTGTTACAACGACGAGTTGCATTGATAAATAAAAAAATTGCTTTAAACTGCACTTATACTTAAAAGAGTATAAGTGCTGTTTTGTATCGTAAGTCATTATAAAAATGACTATAACAATTTTCTCCGGGACTATTAATTGAAAATAATCAATCTATCGTTACTTGAAAGCTTGTTGTTGCACTGACGTTAGGTGGCAAATTTGCTACGCTGTATCCGATGTCCGGACGGTAGGCAGGGATATTTTGTCCGTTAATCAATACGGATTTTTCTACGAAAGTGTGCCTTGAGGGATATTATCTGTAAAATAAATATCGTTTATATTGATATTACCTTTATTCGTAAATGTGATGGTATAGGTCAATGTTTCGCCTTTAACAGCAAACGCTTTGTCGACGGTTTTCACAACTTCAAGATTTGCTGAAATAACATTTATTGTAACCTCGTTTGTAGATTCGGAGAAGGTTACATTACCTCTTTTAGGGTCGTTCACACTAAATTGGAAATCAGCCGAGTTTGTAATTGTGTTTACCGTCGAAGGGTTGTTTACTTGCATATCGTACTCGATTGTAACCGATTCGCCAGGGTTTAGGTTAGGAATAAGGACTCCTGTAATAGGGTTAGAGTTTGGCTCTGTTACTCCATTTATCTTAACGCTTCCATCATATAACTTGCACCATTGGGTGCATTGTTTACGATATGGGTCGGACCTAAAACTGCCGATGAGTTGTTTGTTATTGTAATGGTATTATGAAAGATTTCGCCGGCATTAACAAAAGTTTTATCGGTTTTAATTACTTATGTTATTGCATCGGATAAAACTTCTGTGTTAACTGTGTTGCTTGAAAGACTTCCGCGTTTTCCGGCTTCGTTTGGCGGTACGGCATTATAAATGACTGCCGATGTGTTTGGTATAATCATAATTATACGCTCCTAATTAAAAAGTACTACAATACCGCTCCTGTTTGGGACCTAGTATGTAGTAATTAATAATTATCATATATAACAAGTTTATGCCATTAAATATTAAGTTGTTTATTTGATATTTCTACTATATAATATGATAAATTTAAAGTATGTGTGCAATATCCTACATTGTTAAAAAATTATTTTTTGTTGTAAAATGTTAATGATAGTGCGTCATCATATACCAAATTTTATTAATACATAATAGAATGTATAAACTCGCCGATTTCTTGCCATGATTTTTTGCTTTCTTTCAAAAAAGGAGTAAGATACTGAAAGTCGTGCCACATTCCATAATATTTTGTAAGTTTGGCTTTTACTCCGCATTTCAATGCTTTTTCGTAGAGCATATCATTGTCACTTTCGGAAGTTTCGGCTTCTCCACATTGAATTAGAATTGGAGGAAACCCATCAAATTCTGCATAGGCAGGAGATAAATATTTATCATAGGGGGAAGTGTTGCCTATGTATTTTATAATTCGTCGAATATCTTTTTCGTGTTCCTTAAAGCTTTGATTTTTAGGTAAAGAATATAAAGGGTCTCTATGGCAATTTTTTTCGTAGGAACTACCTGTTGCTGTAAGGTCGATGCAGCAAGATACGGAAACTATGGCCTTTGGCATAGGAAGATTTTTATCACGGAGTCTAAGGCAAGTTGATAATATAATATTAGCACCAAAACTATCGCCTACCATAATAATTTTTTTGTCTTTGAGAATTGTTGAAATGAGGTCCACATAAGCTGTGTAACATTCATTATGCACAGAAGGATATACAAGGTTTTCTCCTGTTTTATAGTCGATAGAATAGACTTTTGCATTTGAAAGTTTACATAATTTCTCGGTGGCTTTTCTATACATACTATTCATTTTTTGAGTGCTGCCGCCACCATGAAAATGTACTATAGCATAATCCTCATTAGGCTTATTTGGAGATAAAATTTCAAATTTTGAATTTACGATTTCTTTTATTTCAAAACTATAACCTTTAGGTGCATTGTATTTTTTATTCTTAAATTTCACCGAACGAGAAAGTGATAAATGATTTTTTCGATATTTATAAGTGTATAATCTTATAATCCAGCTTGTGATTTTTGCACCAAAAGACATCATAATTGTGCTAACCTCTTTTTCATATTTTTTACAAGTGGATTCATAATGAATTTTACAAGCATTCCTGATTTTATATAACAATATACTTCATTAAAAAGCCCATAAAAAGCGCACTTAGCATCGCAGTAATTGCTTGCACCATATTTTTCAATGTATGTTTTACGAAGATAAAACCATTTGCCGGTTAGATTATCAAACTGAAACAGGTCATATTCAAGGTCTGCATACATTGAGTTTAGCGGGTCGATAAATCCACTTAATTTGAGATTTTTGTCAATCATCATATTTGCAATGTTAAAATCTCCATGAATTAAAGAGGCTTGTGGTACTTCTTCAGAAAATATTATGTCAAACTTTTCCCACGCAGCACGCATTGTTTCAATGACTTTTTTGGGTAGTTCGCCGCTAGCGAACATTTCTTCCGCTATAACCAAAATTTGCTTTGCATAAGGTTTATAAAAATCTATCCAGCAGCTATATGTAGGGGACAGGGTATCTCCGAATTTTTCGTTTTTGCAACAATGGATGTCGTGAATTGCAGTCACAACCTCATCTGCAAATTTCTTGCGATTTTTCTTAGATTTTAAAAGCAATTTAATTGAAAATATGGCATTACTACCTTCAATCAAATCCATACCATAACAATCGACAGGGATTTCATCATTTGCTTTTTGAGAAAATAGGACTTTTGGAAATTTAACGGAGCAATTTGAGGCAAGCAAATCAAGGTCATAAACTTCTTTTTCTAACATATTCTTAGCTCTTAAAAATTTGATGACTATTTTTTTGCCATCCATAAAAACTATCTTGTACGCACTGCCGAATGAGCCGCCTCCTAGATATTTAACATTTTTAACCATTTGTCCCATTTGCTCATAAGCAACTTTTTTTGCATATTGCTCAGCAGTTTTTTTGTCAAGAGCGATAGCTTCAATTCTTTCTACTTTCATATTTTTCCTCCTTATTAAAAAAGCTTGTTTCTGTTGAGAAATACGCCAAAAACGCCTCTCTCAATGTTGCTACACATTCATCCAATCAAAGGAGAAAATATGCTTTTAACTATAACACTCTCTTTGAAAGGATATTCAAATGTGTAGCATAATAAGTATAACATACTTTTTGAACAAAATCTAGATGTATATGTAAATTTGCTTTTACAATACAAAGTGCTTTTATCGATAACTTTAAAAATGTGCGATACTAAATTAATGGTGTAGATATTAGTATGTCATAATTTTGCCATTTAAGAGGTGCGATAAGTCAACTTTTTTGTTGCTTATATAAGCATTAAAGACTTGAAAAATGGATATGGAAATGTTATAATAATTATATTGAAATACAGTTTTATAATATAAGTATTGTAATATTTTACAATTAATTTTTTTTTGGTTAATTGTTTAGTTATAGGAGAATAAATGAAAAACAGTAAATTGTTAAAGCGGTTTGTACCGTATTATCGCAATTATTGGTGGATAATGCTTATTGATTTGCTCTGTGCGACATTGACCATTGTATGTGAAGTTATATTCCCATTGCTCGTTAAGGACATTACCGACAGGGCGATAGCAAACATTGCAAATTTGACTGTGCAGTATATACTTATTATCGGTGCAATATATCTTGGACTAAGGATTGTGGATACCGCATCAAATTATTATATGCAGTATATAGGGCATTATATGGGCAGTAAGATTGAAGCGGATATGCGCCGTGAAATGTTTGCTCATTTGCAACAAATGTCGCATAAGTACTATAACGAAACAAAAATCGGACAGCTTATGTCAAGGATAACTACCGATTTGTTTGATGTGACGGAGTTTGCACACCATTGCCCCGAAGAGTTTTATATCGCAGGGCTAAAAATCATTGTTTCTTTTGCAATTTTATGTACATTTAATGTTTACATGACATTGATAATTTTTGCAATGATACCAATCATGTTAATTTTTTCCACTTATTTCAGCAAAAAAATGCATGCTGCATTTAGAGCACAAAGGAAATCTTTGGGAGAAATAAATTTTCAAGTGGAAGATAGTTTGCTTGGCATACGCGTTGTAAAGTCTTTTGCAAATGAAAGTGTAGAGCAAGAAAAATTCGAGCGTGGAAACAAAGCTTTTTTAAAAGTCCGCAAAACAATGTATAAGGCAATGTCGGGATTTCACAGCGTTACAAGGTTTTTTGATGGTCTAATGTATATCGTTGTTGTTATTGCAGGAGGATTGTTTCTCGCTTATGGCATGTTGGGAATAGGAGAATTTAGTGCATCACTGCTTTTTGTAAGTACACTTTTGCAGTCTGTTCGCAGATTAGTTGAATTTACCGAGCAATTCGGCAGAGGAATGACGGGCGTTGAAAGGTTTTTTGAAATTATAGATACTCCTCCTGAAATAGTAGATAATGATGGCGCGATAGAGCTATCTAACGTAAACGGGGATATTACTATCCGTGATTTGACATTCGGATACGGCGATGACGATACCAAAGTTTTTCATAATTTAAATTTGGAAATACCTGCTGGAAAAAATATTGCCCTTATTGGTGCAAGCGGAAGTGGAAAAACTACTTTAAGCAATTTGATACCTAGATTTTTTGAAGTCGAGAGCGGCGAGATTTTAATTGACGGTGTGGATATAAGAAACATAAAACTAAAGTCTTTGCGTGAGCATATTGGTATTGTGCAGCAGGATGTATATATGTTTTCGGGTACTATCCGTGAAAATATAGCTTACGGTAAGCCAAATGCAACTGACGAGGAAATAAAACAAGCCGCAAAAGCAAGTGGTGCAGACGAGTTTATAGAAAGCTTGCCAAAGGGTTACGATACTTTTGTTGGAGAGCGTGGAGTAAAATTATCGGGTGGTCAAAAGCAAAGAATAAGCATTGCAAGAGTGTTTCTAAAAAATCCGCCTATTTTGATTTTGGATGAGGCAACAAGTGCGCTTGATAATGAGTCGGAAAGATTAGTGCAAAAATCGCTTGAAAAACTAAGTCTAGGAAGAACTAGCATTATTATTGCGCATAGATTATCTACAATAAGAAATGCAGATGAAATAATCGTTTTGGACTCCGACGGTATTGTTGAGCGTGGTACTCACGATGAACTTATTACAAAAGGTGGGATATATTATAAAATGCTTAACGTTTGATAATGACTTATTGATGGTACATGGCTTAGCATTTTTGACAATATCTCGCTGAAAATCGATATTAAATTGCTATAAAACATAATTTAATTTAGCATAAAGGGGGAAGTATGTATTATTCTTATGCAATGGGAATTGGTAAAAATATATATACTTTAAAGAGACAAGGCTTTAAAATAAAAAAATATAAAAGTGACTACAAAGTAGTTTTTCAGGAAACAAAAGAAAAAATTTGGGAAGATTTTATTGCTGATAATTTGCAACTTGGATATTGGAATGAATATATAACCAAAGACAAAGTAATATTTTTGTTTCATATGCAAGATGGGATTCATCGCTATGAAGTAACCGATTTTGAAAATGAAGAAGTACTTTTGCAATGTGAAGCATTGTGTAATCGTAAATTTGGTTCAATAAAAAATATGTTGCTTAGTAATAAGTTTTACAAAAAAATATTAAATAAAAGCTAGGTAACAAGATATAGGGGAAAGTATGGAAATTAAATTGTTAGATAAAGATAAATACAAAGGACATAAACTAGATTTTTCTTATGTATCAGAGTTTTATTATGATTTAAAGGTTGATAGTGTTATAGGCGAATACAAGGCATATTTGCAAAAGAAAAAATTTGATATACCTTTTGTTAATCCTGACAGGGGGGTGGATTGGTTGTATGCAGATTATTGGCAAGGTGCAGAGGCTTATGGCATAGAGTTAAATGGTAATTTAATAGCTGTAATAGAATTGTTTTACGAAGATTGGTCAAACAGGTGCAGAGTAACCGAACTTTGGATAAAAAAAGATTACAGACGACAAGGCATTGGTACTAAACTAATGAACTTAGCAAAAGATAAAGCTAAGCAAAAGAATGCCAGACTTTTAATGTTAGAGACTCAAACAAGTAATGCGGACGGAATTTCTTTTTATTTGGCACAAGGCTTTAATGTGATAGGTTATGATATAACCTGTTACGGCGATAAAGATGTCGAGCGCGGAGAAGTACGTTTGGAATTAGGCTATTGCTTTATAGCTAATGACTAAGTATAATTAATCGAAAATCAAAAACATAAATTAATAAATAGTATTAATTTAAACTAAAAGACAACTTAATATAATTACTAAAGTCTACTTGTAAAATTATTTTATAAATGTAATAATAATTATAAATAAAATATTGCTATATTAATATTTAAACGAATAGTTATAAAATATAATCTTTTTTAAACAAAAAATCTACTAGGATAACCTAGTAGATTTTTGCTTTTATATTAAATTTGATTAGTCGATTACTCTTACTTTCAAAACGCCGTTTAGTTTTTGGATAGCGTCAAGCTTAGTGCTGTCAATAGATTTTTTCAAATCAATAATGATATAGCCGACATTTCCGCGTGTAGCAGTAGCAATGTTTGCCATATTGTCAGCCACAATGCTTGTTACTTCGCTAGTCATATTTTCGTTGTTTTTATAAGCAACAGTCAATCTGTCATTATTTGTCTTTGGAACAGACAATCTTGGGAAGTTTACGCTGTTTACAATGTTACCATTTTCCAAGTAATCTTTAAGTTCATTTGCAGCCATAATTGCACAATTATCTTCTGCTTCAGGAGTTGATGCGCCAAGATGAGGGATAGCAATAATATTCTTTTTGCAAAGCAATTCGCCGCAAGGGAAGTCAGTAACATATTTTGCAACTTTACCGCTCTCGCAAGCCTTGATAATATCTGCATTGTTAACAAGTTCTCCACGAGCACAGTTGATAATACGTACATTGTCTTTCATAATGGCAATGCTGTTTTTGTTTATCATGTATTTTGTAGTGTCTGTCAAAGGCACGTGAACTGTAATATAATCGCTGTTTTTGAAAATTTCGTTCAAATCGGTAGTAACTTTAACATTTGCATTTAAAGCTTTTGCAGCCTCTTCGGATAAGTAAGGGTCATAGCCGATAACGTTCATGCCCAAATCGATACAAGAGTTTGCAACCATTCTTCCAATAGCACCCAAACCGATTACGCCAAGTGTTTTGCCCAAAATTTCAGGGCCGATAAAGGCTTTTTTGCCTTTTTCAACAAGTGCAGCAACATCGCTTTCTGAGTCAAGTTTTGCAGTCCAATCAATAGCATCATAAATTTTACGGTTGCTTATTAGCATATCTGTAAGCACCAATTCCTTAACGGCATTTGCATTTGCGCCAGGAGTGTTAAAAACCACTACGCCGTTATCCGTCATTTTGTCAAGAGGAATATTGTTTACGCCCGCGCCTGCTCTTGCAACGGCAAGCAATGACTCTGCGATAGGGTAGTCGTGCATTTTAAAACTTCTAAGGATAATACCATCTGGAGTTTCGCACTCGTTTGTTAAATTATAATCATTAGTCAAAATGTTGTTTACAAGCGGACTAATTTCGTTTAGTTTTAAAATATTATACATATAATCTCCTTATTTATTCTCTTGTTCGAATTTTTTCATAAACTCGATTAGTGCGACAATACCCTCTCTTGGCATTGCGTTGTAAATAGATGCTCTCATACCGCCAACCAATTTGTGTCCTTTGATAGAAACAAAGCCTGCTTTTGCTGCCTCTTGTACAAATTTTTTGTCTAGGTCAGCATTTGGTGTAACAAACGGAACGTTCATCAAAGAACGGTCTTCTTTTACAACCGAGTTAGTATAAAAATCGGAACTGTCAATATAGTCATACAAAAGAGCTGCTTTTTCTTGATTGATTTTTTGCATTGCAGTAAGTCCGCCAAGCTTTTTAAGGTGACGAAGAACAAGCATAGCCATATAAATTGCAAAAGCAGGAGGAGTATTGTAAAGGCTGTCGTTTTCGGCTTGAGTTTTCCATTTTAACATTGTAGGGCAAAACTCCATACCATCGGAAATCAAATCTTTCCTTACAATAACAAGTGTAACGCCTGCAGGAGCGATATTTTTTTGTGCACCCGCATAAATAACACCATATTTAGATACGTCTACAGGCTCAGACAAAATGCTACTGCTCATATCTGCAACAACAGGGCAGTTGCACTCTGGTACATAGTTGAACTTTGTACCAAAAATAGTGTTGTTGTGACAAATATGAACATAGTCGATATCGTCACGGAACTCAACATTTTTTGGGATATAAGTAAAAGTTTTATCCTTAGAAGATGCCGCCAAACGAATATCACCATAGCGGCAAGCCTCCTGATATGCTTTGTTGGAGAAATTTCCCGATACGATATAGTCAGCTTTGCCTTTTTTTAACAAGTTAAGTGGAACAGCTGCAAACTGTGTAGATGCACCGCCTTGCACCAAAAGAATGTCATAGTTGTCAGGTACATTCAACAATTCACGGAAAAGTGCAAGACACTCTTTGTGTATTTCGTCATAAAATGATGACCTATGAGACATTTCGGTAACTGACATACCGCTGCCGTTGTAGTCAAGGAAGTCTTTTTGCGCTTGCTCTAAAACTTCAAGTGGTAACATTGATGGACCAGCAGAAAAATTGTAAACTCTCATTGGAATCTCCTTTTAGCATAATGCTTTTTTAAAATTATTTTATACTCACAATTATACAACAATTTTATTGAAATTACAAGTTTATTTACATAATTATATTAATATTTTTACTTTAGTGTGATATAAGCCAAAGTAATGGAAAGCAGGTGTATTGATTAAGTATAAAAATTATTAAGCCATTTTATGTCTATGCTTTTTTAAGTATCAAGATTACATTTTCAAAAAATGACTAAACATAAACAAAATCTTAGCGTTTAGTTTTGTGTAAAGTTTCAAATTACTAAATTTTGTATTTCTATGCAATAATTGTGTCAAAAATCGGGGGT
>OFFL01000517.1_pt1 | contig 41514 bp, 44 predicted proteins | sample 1521391 | NCBI WGS metagenome assembly OFFL01 (sample SAMEA3504082, study PRJEB24116) | mouse gut metagenome | biome: mouse gut; feature: mouse-associated habitat; material: faeces | place: Denmark | collected 2011
AAAATCAAGGCTGCTTTTTCGTTTGCCCCATCAGCGATTCTAACCTAAAGAATTTATCGGACAGTGAGCCATCTCATCTCACTCAAAAAACCCTTGCAAGTGGCATATTCATACCACTTGCAAGGGTTCACATTCTTAAAAGTTCGCCGCAAAATTCACTTATGCATTCATCTGCGCGGCAACCTCAGCAGCAAAATCCTCCTGCTTCTTTTCCAGGCCTTCACCGGTCTCGAAACGGACGAATCTTGCTACAGACAGCTCTGCGGAATTCTCCTTTGCCACCTGCGCCAGGTACTGAGAAACCGTCTGCTTTCCGTCCTCTGCCTTCACATATACCTGCTCCAGCAGGCAGACCTCCTTCAGCTCCTTATTCAAGCGGCCTGTCACAGCGCCCTCAATTACCTTTTCAGGCTTGCCGGCCATCTTGGGATCCTGCGCAATCTGAGCGGAAATGATCTCACGCTCATGAGCCTTATACTCCTCAGATACATCAGACGTAGCCACATACTTGGGGCTGAGCGCTGCAACCTGCATGGCAATGTTTGTCAGAGCTTCCTTCACTCCGTCATTTACCACATTGGTCTTCGCCTCAACGATTACGCCGATCCTGCCGCCGCCGTGGAGATAGTTCACAACACAGCCCTGGGCAGCTTCCACTCTCTCAAATCTTCTGATGCTCAGCTTCTCGCCGATCACGGCAATCTTGTCGATCAGGGCTTCCTTCACGGTCTTGCTGCCGTCCTCCACCCATTTCTCCTCCAGAAACGCATCCAGGTTGGCTGCTTCGGAATCCACTGCCTGTTTAGCCACCGCTTCCACAAACTGCTGGAAGGTCTCGTTCTTTGCCACAAAATCTGTCTCGGAATTTACCTCCACAACAGCCGCCACGGTGTCACCCTTTGAAGCGATCCGACAGATACCCTCCGCCGCGATTCTTCCTTCCTTCTTGACAGCTTTGGCCTGTCCGTTTTTCCTCAGAACCTCCACTGCCTCATCCATATTTCCATTGGTCTCATTCAGAGCCTTTTTACAATCCATCATGCCGGCGCCGGTCTGCTCACGCAGCTCCTTTACCATAGCCGCAGTTACTTCTGCCATTTTCTATTCCTCCATCTTTATCACTCAAATTATTCCGCCGCTGCAACTTCCTCAATATCGGAAGCCTCTTCCGCAACAACATCAGCCTCTGTATATACGGCCTCACCCTGATTAGCCTCAACTACTGCATCCGCCATCTTTGCGACAATCAGCTTAACGGCTCTGATCGCATCGTCGTTTCCGGGAATAATGTAGTCCAGCTCCTCCGGATCGCAGTTGGTATCGCCGATGCCGATCAATGTGATTCCCAAAGAATGAGCCTCCTGCACGCAGATCCTTTCCTTCTTGGGATCTACAACAAATATGGCATCAGGAACTCTGGGCATATTTTTGATGCCGCCCAGATTCTTCTCCAGCTTCTCCCACTCTTTCTTAAGCTTGATAACTTCCTTCTTGGGAAGAACGTCAAAGGTTCCGTCTTCAGACATTTTCTCAATCGCATGGAGTCTTCCCACACGGGACTGAATTGTCTTGAAGTTGGTGAGCATTCCGCCCAGCCATCTCTCATTTACATAATACATTCCGCAACGCTCTGCTTCGGTCTTCACAGCGTCCTGCGCCTGCTTTTTGGTTCCCACAAAAAGAATGATGCCGCCCTGGGCAGCGATCTCGGATACGGCCCTGTAAGCCTCGTCCACCTTGCCTACAGACTTCTGCAGGTCGATGATGTGGATACCGTTTCTCTCGGTAAAGATGTAAGGAGCCATCTTAGGGTTCCATCTTCTGGTCTGATGTCCAAAATGGACACCTGCTTCAAGCAGCTGCTTCATTGAAATAACGCTCATTTTTATCCCTCCGTTTGGTTAATTCTTCCGCTCTTTCCTGTGGCAGGTCTGCGTCGAACCCGCTGCTCCGGCGGCTATCCTTGCATGGGACACCACCGCCGAATGGAAAGGCGTGTTTTTTCACAACGTTCAAATTATAACACAAAAAATACGCCATTGCAAGTGTTTTACCGATCTCTGGTAATAATTCTGGCGATTTCTTCCGGGTCTGTGCCGGGAATAATCACATAAGTTCCCATTCTGATCCGCTTGGAATATCCATTGTCAATCAAGTACCGGTCAAAGCTGTCTGCATCCTCTATCAAACCGGCCTCCTCCAACATTCTGCAGATCGCTCTGGATCCTGCTCCTGGTTCGATCTCCACCGTAATTCCTTCATCCGGCTGCCCCTCATCTCCGGAAGGCTCCTCAGGCTCCTCAGGCTCCTCACCGTCTTCTCCTTCTCCCGGCCCCTCATCTCCCGAAGGCTCCCCGGGCTCCGGTGTTCCGGAAAACGAGTCCGGCTCTCCGGAAGCCTGCGTGTCTGTCAGCTTCAGAGAATTACTGTCCACCATACCGATCTCCAGCGCCATGGCTCTGATTTCTGCTTCCGTGAGCGGTTCCTTCCTGTCTTTTGTGATCCCCATCACCAGGGCTGTCACAATGATCCCTATACCCAGCCCCCTCAAATAGTATTGTATTTTCACAGGATCCCTCCATTCAGCGCGCCGGCGTGCCGGTAAACAGGTCGATCACAAGCTTCACCTCGCCTACCCCCAGTCCCAGAGTCTTCGCAATATCCACAGAAGATTTTCCCTGTCTGTAAAGAGCCAGAATTCTGTCATTGGAATTGAGCTTTTCCATTTCCTCTTCATCCTCTGCCGTCTCCGGTTCTCTCACAGGAAGCATCTCTTCCTGCCATGCCGGAGCTTCCTCCTGCGCTTCGGGCTGTGTCAGCTCCCGCTGAAGATTTGAAGCAGCTTCCTCCGCCGATTTTACCGCGCGGTTGACCTCTGACAGAGCCTGATTGATCTCCGACAGAGTCCTTTTCATACTGTCGTGTTTATTGTTCAGCATATCATATAAGAACATAGCCTCTTCATGATCTTTGTGAATCTGGGCCAGCACTGTGTCGGAATACTCATTTACCGCCATGATTTTTTCATTGGAAAGCCTCTCCAGCGATCTTTCCGTTTTATCTGCAGCATGTGCCGCTGCGTCGTCCACCGCAATATCTATCCGGCCTCTGACCTGATCCAATTCCTGATTTACCATGTCCCGGACTTGCTCCCGAACCAGCTTTTCCGAAGCGGCTGACGCAATCCCCTTTTTCCCGGGGATCAAAAAGCTCAGAATAAAAATGATCCCTCCTGTGGCCAGCAGCACGATTTCTACTATATCCATACCTTTTTCCGCCCTACGTTTTATTTCCGCAGACAATAAGCCAAGCGGACACTCCAATGTCCACTTGGCAATTGCCGCAGGGATAGAATGCCCCGCAGTTTACTGTAAGTATCTCTCATAAATTTGACATTCAGCCACACCGGCTTCCGGAAAAGGCGTTCACACCTTCATGTCAAAACCGCCCTGTCCCTTTACTACCACACGTTCCTGAGAAGCTTTTTTCTGTCTTCTCCTTCCGCCGTCTCCAAAGTAGGTTCCGTTCCCTTTTTCCTTTGCATCCGGCTTCTTCTCCTGCCACTGAGTGTCGTCACTGCTGTGAACCTCACGGGTTTTTTGCTCTGTGGTTTTCTGAACCTGTGCACTGAAATTGGACTGGTCTACCATTCCTTTGTTGTCTTCATTCTGTTTAATGGACGAATAATCCTGTGCTCTGGAAATTGTTGTCAGCTCTATGGAACCAAACGCCATAACGATACCTCCCTGTCCGCCTCAGCGGACATTACCTCAATATCCTGAAATCCGCACGCTGCTTTTTCCTACAGGGGCAGCATCCGCACTTCGCCCTGTTCCCTCTTAAATTTACAATATTGATAGCTGGTCTGTAAAATTTTGGTTGCATCCCCGATCACAATGGTGGTACCGGGAAATATCTCATCATACACCAGTATTTCGGATAATTTCTGTATTTCCAGCATTGCCTGAAGCTTCTCCAGCTGCCGCCCCATCTCTTCCAGCTCGGCCGCCTTATCCTTTACCGTTTTTGCGAGATCTTTGATATAATTGATCTGGGCCTTATTGTACTTGACCCCTTTCTCCACCTTGTCCTTAAAATTAGACAGGATAACGCCTGCATTACTGATGCTTTCATTATGGTCGGACATAGCCTTCCGTATACGGCTGTACTGGGTTTTCACCATAGGGTTGACCCCAACCTCCAGGCTCGTGGTCGTACCCATATCGGAGCCTATGGTTTTGGCAATTATTCTGCTTCGTGCCTGGACATAACCGCCCATGATCGTTCCCTTTTTGCTTTCCACGCGCACCTCCGTGCCCGCAGACACACGGCTGTTGATAATCGATTCTGTCTCTATATAGCCCCCGGACACTGCTTTGGTATTCTCCAGAAACTTCACCACAATATCGCCGCCCGCCTTCAGGGATCCCTTTCCCATTCCATTCATGCCCTTGGCAATAATAATGTTGCCTCCTGCAACGATTTTCGCGCCCTCCACCAGGCCATTTACAATGACATTGCCTCCTGCCTTCACTTCATAGTTGGCTGACACATCGCCTCTGATCTCAACGCTTCCCTCAAAATCTATGTTTCCCGTGGACACTCCCACACAGTCCAGTTCATAAATGGCCGATACAAACACCTTGTCGTCCACCAGAATCACATGACCGTCCACCGCCGAGGAAATGCTTCGCTTATCCTCGGACAGATCGATATTTCTGCCGAATTTCAGCGATTTTCTCTTGACTCCCTTGGGCCGGAGAGGCTTCCCATAAATGTCAAATCCGTTTTCTCCCTGTACCTCGGGAATGATTCTGGCCAGCTCCTCGCCCTTATGGCAATGATTGATTGTGGTCATATGGAAATAATCCACACTGCCGTCCTCCCGCTGAGCCGGACGTCTGTGCAGATCAGTGTTAAAATGATATATGATTCTGGCGTCCTCCCCCTGAACCGGCAGCTTGCCTCTGGCAATCACAAGATCAGTGCAATAAACGCCTGTAGTCTGAAAGTGATCCTGAAGCACTTCCATATCGATACCATGGGTGATATTTCGGGCTCTCAGCTCCCGCATAAATGCGTCAAAGCTCACACGGCCTCCGCACTCCGAGGGGGCAATAAACCGCACCGTTGCAGACATTCCGTCCTCGCTCACTGTCAACCGGTACTGTTCGGCGCATGCAGGACAGGTTCCCGATCCAAGCCGGCATACTGTGTCTTCTCCCCGCATAATTGCCAGTTCAAATTTCTTTCTCTCATAACCGATCTCCAGACTGTCCAGATAATCCAGAATCTCGCCGATCTGAACCTCTTCCCCGTCCTCATGGGGCCGGTATATGGCCACACCATATCCGTCGGGCATACCCACCAGTCGAAAATAACCATTCCGCATAAAAAACGCCCCCTTGTATCGCCTGCAATTCCGCAGATTTTAGGTCAATTTCCTGTCAAAAATCCCATGTAAATCCCCATTTTTGTCTTCATTTTCTGCAATGCCCTGGTATGAAGCTGGGAAATCCGAGATTCCGATACTTCCAGGATATTGCTGATTTCTTTCAGGGTTAAATCCTCATAATAATACAGTGTTATAACCTTTTGCTCTTTTTCCGTCAGGAGCTGAAGCGCTTCCCCCAAAACCCTTGTCAGCTCTTCCCGCTCCACGCTTTCCTCCGGAGCCTCAAACCGGGAAGTGGTGGTTCTCCCATAATCCTGGGATACATCGCTTCCCTGCTCCATGTATTCGTTCAGAGACACAAGACCCGTAATGTTCATCTGGGTCTGCCAGTCCGTATATTCATCCTGGGATATTCCCAGTCTGAATGCTATTTCCTCGTCCGTTGCGCTGTGTCCGGTATTCTGTTCGATCTCCCGAACCACGGCTTCAATTTTTTTCTGTTTCTGCCTGACAGTCCTGGGAATCCAGTCCATCTTCCGGATCTGGTCCAATATGGCTCCCCGGATTCTGAGACTGGCGTATGTCTCAAATTTCACTTCCTTCAGACAGTCAAACTTATCAATGGCATCAATCAGTCCAAATATACCGTAGCTGACCAGATCCTCGTATTCCACATTATATCCCAGATACATGCTCAGCCTTCCGGCTACTACCTTCACAAGGGGAGCGTATTCAAGAATAATCTTCTCTCTCGCTTCCGATGATTTGGTCTTTCCGTATTCCTCCAGCAGTTTTTTTCTGCCCGCCTCATCCATGAAGCATCGCTCCTTTCTGTGTTTTTACTTCTTATTTCGAAGAAATCTCCTTCTCCGAAGGCTTTGGCCTCCTATTATTCTTCGCCGCTGCCTTCCTGCTTTCCGGGTTCCTTAGCATCCTGCTCTCCGGAATCCTCAGCCTCCTTTTCGATGACCTCTCCTTCTTCCTTCAGCCGCTCCTCATTCTGAAGATCAAAAATATCCAGCATCCATTTAAATATATATCCCAGCAGGCAAAATGCTGCCATGACTACAAACAGCGTGACCAATCTGGTAAGGACGGGAGCGCGCTGTACAAAAGTGACGATACATGTCACAACGCCGGCTGTCAACATCAGCAAAAGCGGCAAATTCTTCCTGTTCATATAATTTCCCCATCAAATGATCGATTCCGGCCTTCCCACTGCCCGGATATGAAAGTCACCCGTCTCCGGATAAAATATAACGGTTCTGCCGTAGTTTGCACCGGTATCCTGGGCCAGAATGGGAATCTTCAGTTCCCTCAGTTTTGTCTTGGTCGCCTCCACATTTCTGTCTCCCACCTGACCGATACTACTGTTGCCTCCCTGAAAAGCAAACATAGTAGCTCCGCCTGCTATCTTTGCCACCATACGGGCACGCTTCGCACCAAGCCTTTCCATCTGCTTTACAAGCTCTTCTATCCCCGTATCCGCAAACTTGGCAACGTTCATCTGACTGTTTCTGATGGCCTTACTGTCCGGCAGCATGATGTGTGCCAGACCACCTATCTTTGTTATGGGATCCCTTATAGCGATCCCCACACAGGACCCGAGTCCCAGCGTCGTGGCGCCGTTAGGGCTCACACAGGTTTTCAGATCCGCCATTCCAACTTTCACTATTTCACTCATCTGTCTCTTCCCACATCCTTCACAGCCACTCGTCTCCTAATTATCATTTCATCACACCACAGGCAGTCCCAGCGCGGTCAATATCTTCGCGTAGGACTCCAGATCGGGAATCATAATAAAATAACCGTCCAGTTGCACATCATCGTTAAACTGAGATTGGATCAGAAGAATCTTGTCTCCGTACACACCAAACTGGATCGCGGGAACACTTAAGATCGCTCCCGCCATGTCCACAGTCAGCGCCGGCGGAGTAGGCGAAATACTTAAATTCGTCATAGTTGACAGAGAATTCAGATAGGCTCCGGTAATGATATTTCCCAGCTCCTTCATGGCTGACAGCCCCATTTCTTCGAACTCGGAGCCGGGAGGCAGCATCCCCATAGTCATCTTGGCGATCAGATGCCTGGCGCTCTCCGCTTCCACCATGAACATCATGCTTCCGGTGATATCGCCCTTAACTCCCAGGAATACGCCCGCCATAATCTGTTCCTCGCCGCCGATCATCTCTCCCACCTCGGAAAATTCCAGAAGCCTGACCTGAGGAACCTGCATATCCACCTTGCACTGCAGCATCTGGGACAATGCCGTTATGGCATTGCCCGCGCCGATATTCCCCAGTTCCCTGAGAACATCATAATAATTTTCCGTAACCTGTTCCAAGCTCATGTTTCCCATGGGATCACTCTCCTTTACACCCTTTTAAGCTTTTCCCCAAACCGGGTCAATTTCCCTCAAGACTAATGGTATTCAGATCCAGCAGGGTTATCAGCTCACCATTGTGCTTGCCCACCGCGCTGATCAGGCTTGACTTTTCGTCATTTGCATTATATGCATTCTTCTCGATATCATTATCGGAAAGCGTCACAACCTCCTTGACCTCATCCACAATGAATCCTACATTACCTTCCTGCTCCAGCTTTAAGACAATAATCCGAGTAGCCTTGGTATACTCATCATCAGACAATCCCACTCTCAGACGCATACTCATAACGGGTACCACCTCGCCCCGAAGGTTGATAACGCCCTTCAGATAGCCGGGCATCTTCGGCACACGGGTAATATGCTGCATCCTGATAATATTATTTATATTGCGAATATCGATTCCATACTGCTCTTCGCCCAGCCGGATCACAATATACTGAACGGTCTCAACAGGCTTTCTGCCTTCTTCACCCAATACATTGGGTGCATTGTTTGCACTCAGTTCCATAGATATCTTCCCCTTTCTAAATCAAGGCATTGGCATCCAGGATCAGGGCCACCTCGCCGTCTCCCAGAATGGTTGCGCCGCTGATGAACTTGCACTGCTTAATATACTTGCCAAGAGACTTGATAACGATCTCCTGCTGACCGATCAGCTCATCAATCACAAGACCTGCAGTCTTATCGCCCTTCTTGACAATGACCACGATCAGATTCTCATCCTTGGATCTTTTGCTTTCACAGTCCAGTACCTCGTTCAGCCGGATCAACGGAGTCACAGTGCCGCGAAGGTTGATGACCTCCTTATTCTGCACAAGCTTGATATCACTGGTGGGAATATCCTCAAGGCCCTTGATGGATCCCAGGGAAATAGCATATTTCTCATCGCCCACTACCACCATCAGAGCCTGGATGATCGCCAGTGTCAGGGGCAGACGAATGGTCCAGGTACTGCCCTCTCCCAGCTTGGACTTTACCTCCACCTCACCGCTTAAGGATTCGATCTTGGATTTCACCACATCCAGCCCCACGCCCCGGCCCGATACGTCCGTGACCTGCTTTGCAGTGGAAAAACTGGGCAGAAACAGCAGATTGATAATTTCCTTATCTGCCATATTGGCCGCCTGCTCGGGAGTGACAGTGCCCCGCTCAACGGCTTTCGCTCTGACGGCCTCCACATCAATTCCGTTGCCGTCGTCCCTCACTTCGATAACTACATTGTTTCCATCCTGATACGCATCCAGGAATATGGAGCCCACATCCGGCTTGCCTCTCTGGGCGCGGACTTCTGCGGATTCCAGCCCGTGGTCGGCGGAATTACGCAGCAAGTGCATCAGCGGATCGCCGATCTCATCCACCACGGTACGATCCAGCTCTGTCTCTTCACCGGTCATATACAGTTCCATTTTCTTTCCCAGCTTTTTGGACAGATCCCGGATCATCCTGGGGAACTTATTGACCACGCTCTCGATAGGCACCATTCGCACCTTCATTACGGACTCGTGGAGATTGGTGGTAACGCTCTCCAAGTACTCCACCTGCTCGTTAAAGGCGCTGTTTGTCTTGGTCTGCTCCTTATCCGAGGCAGACACCAGGGAATTCTTTGCTATGATCAGCTCGCTCACCAGATTCATCAGGGAATCAAGCTTTTCAATATCCACGCGCACCGTGCGGTTTACCACCGGCTTCGCAGGCGCCTGCTTCTTACTATCCGTCCGAGCGGCAGGCGTCTTCTGACCCGCGGGCGCGGGAGCAGGGGCGGCGGGAACGGGAGCCGGCGCGGCAGTCTGTTCCTGCGGCTTTTGCTCCGCGGCTTCTGCCTTTTCCTCCGACGCCGCTTTCCCAAAATACTTATTATTTTCCAACACAATGGGAGCTCCGGTCACACCCTCAATCTCGGACACGGCGGCAGCGGCTTTAATGATTTCATCCAATTCTGTCTCGGTGAGAACAAACAGCGTAAAATCCCTGTCAAATTTTTCTTCTTCCACTTCCTGGGATCCGGGCTCGGAAAGAATAATCTCCCCCAGCTCCTCCACCGCCTTAAACACCAGAAATGCCCTTGCGGCCTTCAGCATACAGCCTTCCTGAACTACCACATTCAATCCGTATACCTTTTTCCCCTGGCTTTGCGCCTCCTGGATCACTGCGATCTGAGAATCGTTCAGGGCAATATTATCCCACTTGTCTCCCTCCGCGGCGCCGGCTGCCTCCTTCGGTGCGGCCTCCGTCTTCTGGGCCGGAGCGCCTCCTTCCGCATCCTTGCCGTCCAGGATATCATTCAGCTGCCGGATCAGATTCTCATTATCATTGGAGCCTTCGTCCGCAGAAAACTGAATGCTGTCCGTATATTCCTCCAAAGCGTCCAGACACTGAAACAGTACATCGATCATTTCCGGCATCACCTTAATGGTGCCGTTGCGCACCTCGGAAAATACGTTCTCCATGTCATGAGTCAGATTCTGCATTCTCTTAAAGCCCATGGTTCCCGCCATTCCCTTTAAGGAATGCGCCGCACGGAAAATTTCATTGATGGTATCCATGTTTTCCGGATCGGCTTCCAGCTCCAGAATCCGTGTGTTCAAATTTTGCAAATGTTCCTTGGTCTCGTCAAGGAAGATCTCGAGATATTGACTTACGTCCATACTTACCCCATCCCTTTCTCTACTATAGTTCGGCTGCGGTAACAGTTCAGGCTTCGTCCGAACCGTTACAGACTTAACGTCTGACGCCGACGTTTAAAATGATTTCCTGGGCAATCTGGTCCAGAGGCACCACCTGATCCGCCATTCCCGCATTGACAATACTTTTGGGCATCCCATACACCGTGCAGGTAGCCTGATCCTGGGCGATCACATGAACCTTCCTTTTGGCCTCCAGATTCTTGATTCCTTCCGTACCGTCAGCTCCCATGCCCGTCATAACCACACAGACAATTTTGTCAAAGCTGCTGTCAGAAAGAGATTCGTACATATAATTGGCACAGGGCTTTACACCCTCCCGGTTCGGCTCATCCGTATAATGGATGGTATACCTGCCTCCCGCATGCCTCACTACCATATGCAGACCGCCCATGGCAATATAAACCATGCCCTTCTGCAGCTCATCCCCCTCCTGGGCTTCCTTTACCCCGATGGGGCTTATATCATTCAGACGCTCCGCCAGCGATGCCGTAAAGCCCTTGGGCATATGCTGCACCAGAAGCACCGGTGCATCCAGCTCCGCCGGAAGGTTCGGTATCACATTGTGAAGCGCCTTGGGACCGCCCGTGGAGCTGGCAATGGCCACGATCTTTGTCCCTGGAGTATTTTCCGAAAACTTTTTGGCGAAATCCACCATTTTCGTGGCAGTCTTTTTGATCTCAAGCGTCTTTTCCGCGGCGTCAAAAACAGGAAGACTGCTGTTGGCCACCACATCAAGTGTACGCAGAAATGTCCGCTTGAAGCTATCCACCCGGCAGTCCACCGCACTGTCCGGCTTATGTACGAAATCGAGAGCTCCCAGCTCCAGGGCATCCAGAGTCGTCTTCGCCCCCTCACGGGTGTCTGTGCTGGCCATCAGTACCCTGGCGGGAATCTTGAATTTCTGCAGTCTCTCCAGAAGCTGCAGCCCGTTCATTTTGGGCATATTCACATCCAGCACCACTGCGTCATACTGATTCCTGCTGAGCAAATCGAAGGCTTCAATCCCGTTTGTCGCCCTTGCTGCAACCTGAAATCTCTCATCGCTCTCTATTATATCACAGAGAACCCTTCTCATAAGTGCAGAATCATCAACTACCAGAATTTTTTTTGCCATATCATTGACCTCTCTTCTTTCTGCTTTTTCTCTCTTCTTCAAATATATACCGGACAAGATCCTCTTTGGTTTCCGTATCTGCATCAAAAAAAACAATCCGATGCCGGTACTCTCCCTTTGAATCTCCCACGGCCGGCGCTTCAGCCCCCCTGCCGATCATTTCGTACTTCCTTATCCCCTGTTCTCCCGGCAGATCATAGCAAAGGTACAAAAGACTCTCCGGTTCATAATATTGTGAAGAGCTGAAGCACAGCTCATCCGAACTGACATCCACCACCATGCACCGCTCCATGGGACGCCCTCTGGTCAGCGCAAAAGGCAGCTTATCCTCCACGGCCTGCACTTCCTCCTGATCCAGACTGCGCACCAGGGTTTCCAGTGCGCAGTCAAACCGATAATACTCCCGGCGCTGGTATCTCCTCAGATTGCTGGTAAGCTCCATGGTCATCATATACTCATTGTCTCTCCTGTAGCGGTCCGTGATCCTGGCAAAGCACTGATAAGAGACCTCTTTCCCGCAAAATACAAGGTCATATTCCCTGTCCACGGAAAGCAGGACCGGCTGCCCGTTTTCCACGGGCATGGCCGCCTCAAAGGTATCCTCCGTCAAAACGGCATACACCCTGCTGATATAAATCCTTCCCCTGTCTCCGGAAGCCTCCTCCGGCTCCGGTTCCGCCGGCCTCAGTTCTACCTTTGTGCCGGCAATGATCAATTTCGAAAGCACTTCCTCCACCCCAAATCTGTCTTTGACTCCAGGCTCCCCTGTAAAATTACTATTTTCTCCCGGAAAGAATATGGGAGAAAAATGCCGCCATACCTCTTTTTGGCTGCCGCTCCTCCTCCTCTTTATCCATAAGTCGGTCCGCTATCTTTTTATATGCCGCCGTGGACCGGGCACCGGGATTCTGGATGGAAACCGGCATCTGCTGCATAACGGCCCTGGAAAGCTGGGTATCCTCCGGAATGCTTCCCAGATATGTCATGGGAATCTTCAGGTAACGCTCCACCACGGCATTCAGCTTGCCAAACAGGATCTCCCCCTCTTCCTCTTTGGCTACCCGGTTTGCTATCATCTTCACCTTGGACGCTTCCTCGTCAAACCTGGGATGCCGGTACAGCGCCTTTAACAGGGAATAGGAATCCGTTATGGATGTGGGCTCCGGCGTGGTCACCAGCAGAATTTCACCGCTGGCCACCAGAAACTCCAGCACCGCATCCGAGATTCCCGCTCCCGTATCCACAATAATGATGTCTGCCATGGTATCCAAAAGCGCCAGATTCTGGATAATATAGCTTAAATAATCTCTGCTTAAGTTGGACATTCCCGCGATACCGCTGCCGCCCGATATGAATCCCACCTCCATGGGACCCCATGTGATAATTTCCGTAATCTGCTTCCCCTGATAGATCAGATCGCAAAGATTATGCTTCGGAACGGCTCCGAACATAATCTCAATATTTGCAAGACCGAAATCGGCATCCAGAATGATGACCTTTTTCCCCATTTTTCGAAACTGTATTGCAAGATTGATGGAGGTATTTGATTTTCCCACACCGCCTTTACCGCTTGTGACCGTAATCACACGCGCCAGCGGACGGGACTGTCTGTTCGCTTTTATAATTCGTAACTGTTCTGCCTGATCCACCTTGTCCCTCCTCCCTTAGTGCCTCATACTCAATAATTGCTTCACCGTCTTCTGGGGATTAAATTGTTCAATATCCTCGGGCACATTCTGTCCGCAGGTTACATAGGCAATCTCCGCATCCGTATAAAGCTTCAGGTTGAGCAGATTCCCCAGCGTAGATGTCTCATCCAGCTTGGTAAATATCATTTGGTAATCCGAAACCTCCTCATAATTGGAAGCGATCTTCAACAGATCCCTGTACTTGGTTGTGGCCGAAAGTACCAGAAATGTCTGATATTCTCCCGCCCGCTTCAAGGTATCCATCAGCTCCCTCATATTGTTCAGCTGCTCTTCATTCTGATGAGAATGTCCTGCTGTGTCTACAAAAATATAGTCATAGTCATTAAAATCCGCCACTGCCGCTGCGGCTTCCTCTTTTGTATACACCACCCGGAAGGGCACTTCCAAAATATTGGCATAGGTTCTCAGCTGCTCCGCCGCAGCGATACGGTAGGTATCCGCTGTCAGAAGCGCCAGACGTTTTTTTTCATCCATAACAAAATGGCTGGCAATCTTGGCAATGGTTGTGGTTTTTCCCACTCCGGTAGGCCCCATAAAAAGAACCAGCCTGGGACCGCTTTCGGCCTCTTTGATCCCCTCTGCCTTACCGAATTTAAGAATCAGCTTCTGATATACATTGGACAATATATAGTCAAACGGAATATTGCCGTTCTTCCCCTTTTCCAGCTCATCAATGATCTGGTTGGCGTACTTTTCGTCCACCTCGTTTTCCAACATAGTGTTGTACAGGAGCTTTACAAATCTTTCCTGTTCGGATATTTCCTGCTTTTCCTCATCCGCGTCCTCCTGAGGTTCGGCGGCCGGCTGGGTATTTCTCGCCGCTTCCTCCTGCTGAAACCGGCTGAGTAAAAGAGTCTGAAGGCTGTCCAGTTTTTTTTCGATGCTTTGAGAATTCTCCTGCTGAGTCCCCCAGGCGCCTCCCGATGTCGGGACGGCGGCTCTGTCTCCCCTGGCACGGCTGTCTTTTTCCCCGGAGTCCGCAGCTCCTCCCCGGGTCTGCTCCCGGCGGATGGGCCTGGGCTCCTCATGCTCCTCCAGTGCGGCCGTTATCTCCACCTGCTTGGGAAGAAACAGCGCTGCGATCCCCTTCCGTTTTACATCCTTAACGTTCATGACCACAACGCCGCTGCCCATATCCTTTCTGGCAGCCTCTACCGCTTCCTCCTTGGTCTTCCCGGTAAACTTTTTGATTATCATTACGCTGTCACCATCCCAACTGACTGTAATTCAACATTTGGCTCCACTTCATTGTATGACACTACCACAAGCTCCCTGTAATAGTCCTCAGTCAGCCGCCTGAAATACATGCGCACGATAGGAGATGTGATGATAATAGGACTCTTTCCCAGATTTTCCAGCTTCTGTATTTCCTTCCCCACGGCGTCGATAATAGCTCTGGACCGGTTGGGATCCAGATTCAGGAAGGCGCCGCTCTCCGTCTGTTTCACGCTGCCCATGATCTCCTGCTCCACCTTGGGATCCAGCGTCACCACATTTGTGGTCTCATGGGAAGGAAAATATTTCGTGGATATAGCCCGTTTCAGGCTTTGGCGGACATACTCCGTGAGAATGTCTGTGTCCCTGGTGGTAGGCGAATAATCTGCCAGAGTCTCCATAATGGTCAGCAGATCCCGGATGGATATACCCTCCTGAAGAAGATTCTGCAAAACCTTCTGAAGCTCTCCCAGTCCCAAAAGCTTCGGAACCAGCTCCTCCACCAGAGAAGGATTTGTCTCCTTCATATTGTTCACCAGATTCTGCACATCCTGACGGGTCAGAAGCTCCGCAATATGCTGCCTGATAATCTCCGTCAGGTGAGTGGCAATGATAGACGGGGGATCCACCACCGTATATCCCATGCTCTCCGCCCTCTCACGCTGGCTCTCCGTAATCCAGATGGCCGGCAGATGGAAGGAGGGCTCAAAGGTAGGAATTCCGGTGATCTCCTCCTCCACATACCCGGGATTCATAGCCATATAATGATCGAAAAGGATCTCTCCCTCGCTGACCTGTATTCCTTTGATCTTTATAATATATTGATTGGGATTCAGCTGAATGTTGTCCCGCAGACGGATGATAGGCACCACTGTTCCCAACTCCAGCGCAATCTGTCTTCGGATCATTACCACCCGGTCCAGCAGGTCGCCGCCCTGATTCATATCCGCCAGAGGGATAATACCATAGCCGAACTCCAACTCTATAGGATCCACCTGCAACAGACTGTTTACATTTTCAGGCTGTCGGATCTCCTCGGCCGCCGCTTCGTCCGCATCTATTTCACTTTCAATCTGGGCTGTTTCCAGATTGCCGGCGATCAGTCTTCCCCCGATGACAAACAGCATTCCCATTCCCACGAAAAGAATGGTATTCAGATCTGTAACCACACCCAGAAAAGCAAGTGTCCCTCCTACCAGATACATAACCTTCGGCACGCCAAAGAGCTGTTTCATGATAGCAGGGCCGAACTCCGCTTCCTTGCTTCCCTTTGTCACCAGAATACCGGTGGAAAGAGAAATCAGAAGGGAAGGAACCTGGCTCACCAGTCCGTCACCGATGGTGAGAATTCCATAATTATCCACGGCGGATGCCAGATCCATACCGTCTCGCAGCATGCCCATGGCCATACCGCCCACCACGTTCAGCACCGTCAGAAGCAGACCTGCCACCGCATCTCCCTTTACATACTTCACGGCACCGTCCATGGATCCGAAAAAGCTGGATTCCTGCTGGATCTTATCACGCCGCAGCTTTGCTTCCTTGTCATCGATGGCGCCGGTATTCAGATCCGCATCGATAGCCATCTGCTTACCGGGCATAGCGTCCAGGGTAAACCTTGCAGTCACCTCGGCCACACGCTCCGAACCTTTGTTGATTACCAGAAACTGAACCATGATCAGGATGATAAAAATAATACCACCTATAATCAGATCGCCGCCGCCCACGAACTGTCCGAAGGTCTTAACCACATTACCGGAGGTACCGGTACTCAGAATGCATCTGGTGGAGGAAACGTTCATGGCGATTCGGAAAATCGTGGTGAACAGCAAAATGGTCGGGAAGTAGGAAACATCCAGCACTTCCTTGGAAAACATGCAGACAAACAATATGGTAAAAGCAATGGCGATGTTAAATGCCATAAACACATCCAGCACTGCCGCCGGAAGAGGAACAATGAACATGATAAACGCCACAAGCATATAGATTGCTACAATAATATCTGTTCTGGCCAATTTCGCACTCACTTGCCCTGCTCCCCCTTTTCTATCTTATACATTAAAACTCCTGTTCTCCCCTTCAAAAAAATCACACTTTTCCCTGCAGATGGTACACAAACGCCAGCACCTCCGCAACCGCCTGATACAGCTCCGGCGGAATGGCCTGCCCCACATCCACATTGGCATACAACATTCGGGCCAGGGGTTTATTTTCCACAATCTCTATCTTATTTTCCTTTGCGATCTCCTTGATACGCCGGGCCAGATGGTCCTCTCCCTTGGCCAGCACAATGGGCGCATCCGCCACGTCCGGGTCGTACTTGACGGCCACGGCATAATGGGTAGGATTGGTGATAACCACATCCGCCTTGGGCAGATCCTGCATCATGCGGCGCATGGACGCCTCGCGCATTTTTTGTCTGATCTTACCCTTGACCTGAGGGTCTCCTTCCTGCTGCTTATACTCTTCCTTGATCTCCTGCTTACTCATCTTCATGTCATTTTTGAATTTCACCTTCTGATAGATGAAATCCGCCGCGGCAATAAGCATATAAATAATGGAGATCCTGATTCCCAGATCCGTCACCACAGTGGCTGCCAGCTCCAGTGCCTGCATCAGAGTCAAATCATATAGATTCAGCAACAGTATCCACTTATCCTTCAGGTAACCATAGCAGATATACAAAATCAATCCGATTTTTGCAATTGACTTGATCAGCTCTACCAGGGAATTCACCGAAAAAAGTTTTTTAACTCCCTTCAGAGGATTCAGCTTACTGAACTTGGGATGCAGAGGCTTGAAAGTTGGATGCCACTTCACCTGGGCGATATCACAGATAAATGCCACCGCAACCCCCACCAGCAGAATGGGCGCTATGATAATCATCACATCCTGCAGCATGGTCTGAAAAACAATTTTAATATCCTTCTCGGGCATATAGCCCTGCCAGAAGGTAGTGGTATCGGGAATCCGATTGTAAATTCCGGGAAAAACCTCCATCAGCTGAATGCCCATGCGGCCTACCCAGAACTTCAGTACCAGAAACAGGGACAACAGCCCCATACAGTTTGCGATCTCACGGCTTTTCGCCACCTGCCCTTCCTTGCGGGCATCCGTCAGCTTTTTCTGAGTGGCCGGCTCCGTTCTCTCGCCGCCCATACCCTCCTTGGCAAAAAACTGCAGATTATATCTTAAGATCATATCATATCACCCACAAAGGAAACGATCATTCTCTTCATCTCCTGAAAGATAAAATCCGCCGCTCCCGGCAGCATTCCCGCCGTAAAGAACAACACGGAAAGTCCTACCAATATCTTCATTTGAATACCCACCGCAAACATGTTCATCTGAGGGGAAACCTTTGCCAGCACACCCAGAACCGCATTCAGCAGCAGAATCGTACAAAACACCGGCAGAACAATGCGGAAACCGATCACCACATAATCCCCCAGGAATTCAAGCATAGAGCTCAGAAGCGCATCCGAACGGAACACAGCCCTGTTCACCGGTATCAGCGAAAAGGTATCTGCCAGCGCCCCGAACAGGTATCGATACATCCCTGTAACGATCATCATCAGCATCAGACTGTACTGATACATTACCCCGGTAATACTTGTGTTCTCCCGGGAGGTGGGATCCATCAGCGTCACCATGGACAAGCCTACTTCCATATCTGCGATGGAGCCTGCAAAATTCACGATGGAAGTACATATGGATGCTGCAAGTCCTATCAGCAGCCCCACAACAGCCTCCTTCATGACAATAATAACATATTCAAGAACCGAAGAATAGACCACCGCTTCCGCCGGCGTCAAAACCTGATACAAAAGCACAGAAGTAAAAAAACTGATGCCGATCCGGACATTTGCCGGCGTATTTTTCATACTGAAGAATGGCGCTGTAAACACAAAGCATGACACCCGGGTAAATATTAAAAGGAAAAATTCCAGGTCATACATGGAAAATGAATAATTAATCATAAACGTCCCCGGCTATCCGCGCGTATACAGGCTGAAGGTAGACCATAACTGAGTCACAAATTCCACCATGCCGGTGATCATCCACTGTCCAAACAGGATCAGCGACAAAAAAATAGCAATAATTTTGGGCACAAATGTCAGCGTCTGCTCCTGTATGGAGGTTACCGTCTGAAAAATGCTGACAGACAAACCCACAATCAAAGACACCAGCAAAAGCGGCATAGCAGTTTTGATAATCAGGAAAAGAGCATCCCGCATAATATCCGCCACAGCATCGACTGTCATTTCAAGCTTCCTTTCTTTCTGCTATCTTCCCATTGTTACCAAAAAAGTATCCATCAGATTTCCGATCACCAGCGTCCAGCCGTCAGCAAGCACGAACAGCAAGATCTTAAAGGGCATGGAAATCGTCGTGGGCGGCAGCATCATCATACCCATGCTCATCAGCGTGGATGCCACTACCATATCAATTACAATAAAGGGAATGTAGATCATAAAGCCAATCCAAAATGCCAGACGCATTTCACTCAGCATAAAGCTTGGAAGCAGAACGGATAAAGGAATGGCATCCAGGTCGCTTCCGTCCCAGGTCTGCCCTGCTATATCCATAAACAGCTCCACATCCTTTACCTGCGTCTGGTCATACATAAAGTTGCGAAGGGGAGCCACTCCGGCTTCAAAGGCCTCCTCCTGGGTCAATTCTCCCGCCTCAAAGGGCTGAATCGCCTCCTCGTTGATCCTGGTTATGGTAGGCTCCATTATAAAAAAAGTCAGAATCAGTGCCATTCCAATCAAAACCTGATTGGGCGGGGCCGTCTGTGTATTCAGGGCCGCCCTGGTAAAATGAAGCACAATGATGATCCTGGTAAAGGATGTCATCATAATCAGAATGGTGGGAGCAAGGGAAAGCAGTGTCAGCGTGATAAAAATGCGAAGAGCCCCGTTCAGCTGTCCGTTTCCTCCGTCATCCAGAGTCAGAGTCAGGGAATTTCCCCCGCTGTCTTCTCCGGTCTGAGACTCCGCCGCAGACGGCCTCCCTGACTCCGCGGCTGAAACTCTTATGGAGCTTTGCATACACAATATGCCTACCGTAATCAGCAGGCATATCATCATTATTATTTGCTTTAGTCCTGACCTAAAATTACTCATCTACCCGACTTCCTTTTGGTCCGCTCCGATCCTCGGCCTGTTTTTTTACAGTCTTGTCAAACAGCTCCCGGAAACGGAATCCCTGAGGCGGATCCCCTGTCTTCAATTGTTCCCCCGGAATTTCTCCCAGCATGGTAACCGTATCCTTACAGACAGCCACCACGAAATACTTTTCCCCTGTCCGGATAATCTGGACAAACTTATTATTCGCAATGCGGGCCGTCTCAATCACCTGAATATTTTCATTTGTTCCTGCCTGTTTCTGGTAATTGGCGATCCACCTGGTAGTCAGCGCCGTAATACCCAGCACCAGCACAAACAGCAACAGCACCGTAATAAACTGTGCGTAGCTGTCCGTGCTTCCCGTCAAAAGAACACACATTAACCCACAACCTTCTTCACAGCCTCAAGCACGCGTTCCGGCGCAAAGGGTTTGACGATAAAATCCTTTGCGCCGGCCTGGATGGACTCGATCACCATCGCCTGCTGTCCCATGGCGGAACACATGATAACCTTTGCGCTTCCGTCAATCTTCCGGATCTCCTTCAGCGCCTGAATTCCATCCATCTCGGGCATGGTAATATCCATCAGCACAAGGTCGGGCTTAAGCTCTGTGTACTTTTCAACGGCCTTATGTCCATTTTCCGCTTCCCCGGCGACGGTATAGCCATTCTTGCCCAGAATGTCCTTGATCATCATCCTCATGAAAGCCGCATCATCACAAACCAAAATACCTGCCATTATCTCTTCCTCCTATTTGACAATCTCTGTTACTCTAACTGCAAAACTTTCCTCAATGACTACAACTTCACCCCTTGCAACAAACTTCCCGTTCACCAGAACATCTATGGGTTCTCCGGCAATCCTGTCCAGTTCGATAACCGTCCCGGGTGCAAAGTTCAGAATTTCTGAAATAGACTTTGACGTCCGTCCAAGCTCCACCGTAACCTCCAGAGGCACATCCATGATCAGGCCGATATTTTCCTGTCCCATGATTCCTCTTCCGTCCCCGGCAAAACTCTGAAACTGTGCCGGATGAATATTGATGTTCTGCATGGGCATCTGCTGATTCATCCCCATCATCTGAGGATTCATTCCCATCATCTGAGGGTTCATCCCCATCATCTGAGGGTTCATCCCCATCATCTGAGAATTCATTCCCATCATCTGAGGATTCATTCCCATCATTTGAGGGTTCACTCCCATTTGTTGATTCATCCCCATCCCATTCATATTCATCTGCCCTGCTGCCTGACCAGAATCCGCTGCCGAAGCATCCTGGGCATCCCCTGCCTTCTTTGCTGCTTTTTTTGCATCGTCCTCCTGTGTATGGAGGAAGGTTCTCACCAGCATGCGCGACAATTCCATAGGATACAGCTGCATAATGGAGCTGTCCACCAGATTGTCGATCTGCATCCGGAAAGATATCTTGACAAATTCCCCTCCCAGAAAAGGAGAGATATCCTCTCCGTTCTGTATTTTTGTCAAATCCAGCAGCGACGCGTTCGGCGGGCTGATATCAATGGTTCTTTTCAGCATAGTGGAGAGAGATGTGGAAGCGGAACCCATCATCTGATTCATGGCCTCGGAAATGGCGCTCAGATGAAGTTCTCCAAGTTCTCCCTCCGTGTTTGTGCCATCCCCTCCCATCATCAGATCGGTGATGACCTTCGCATCGTTCTCCTTCAGCACCAAAATATTGGTGCCGTCCAATCCCATGGTATACTTAATCTGTATAAAAACGCAGGGCCTCTCATATTCGGACAGCAGATTTTTCCACCGTACCACCTCCACATGAGGAGTTGTGATGCTTACTTTTCTGTTGACAAGCGAATACAGTGCCGTGGCCGAGGAGCCCATGCTGATATTGGCCACCTCGCCGATCGCGTCTCTTTCTTCCTCTGTCAATACTGTTTTAATCTCTTCCCGGGAATCCTGGGCCGGCTCACTGCTGGGTACCTCAGTGACCTCTTCCGTACTTCCGATCCCTCCCGGCTCTCCATCATCAGACAGATTCATGCCGCTGAGCAAAGCATTAATCTCGTCTTGCGACAGCATTCCATCCATTAATTACTCCTCCTCTCTGATTACCGATGTAATCCGGACAGCATAAGAGTCTTTTTCGGCGCCGGGCAATGCGGTAAATTTTTTAATATTTCCCACAAATATATTCATATCATCATCCACCTTGGAATTAAGGCGAATGCAGTCCCCTATCTGCAGGTTCATAAAATCATTAACTGATATGGTGCTCTTTCCAAGTACGGCCCTGACCGGGATATCCACTTTACGAATCAGCGACTCAATATACCCCTCATAATTTTCATCGTGATTGTCCTGCATAGTGGAAAACCAATACTTTGTATTCAATTTATCCATAACGTCCTCCAATGTAAAAAATGGAAGACAGACATTCATAAAGCCTTCTACGTCCCCTACTTTTACATTCAGAGTGACAATCGCTATCATTTCATTGGGACCAATCACCTGCGCAAACTGTGGATTCGTCTCCAAACGGTTCAGCACAGGACTGATATCTATCACATTTTTCCAGGGTTCTCTCAAGAGCTGAGCAAACATGACCAATACCTTCTGAATGATCATCAGCTCGATCTCCGAAAACTCACGAATCTTCTCCAATGGAAGCCCGCTTCCTCCCAGCATGCGGTCCAGCATGGCGTAAGCAAGATTTGTAGCCATCTCAATAATAATATTTCCGTTCAGCGGTGCAAAATTGATAATGCCCAAAATTACGGGATTGGACATGGAATTTGTAAACTCACTGAAAGAAACCGTCTCCGAACTGGCTACCGTAACCTGCACATTCTTTCTGAGATATACAGGAAGATTCGTGGAAATCAAACGGCTGTAATGCTCAAATATGATCTCCAGGGTCCTTAAATGTTCCTTGGAAAATTTTGTAGGGTGATTAAAGTCATAACCCTTGACTTGTTTCTCTTCGCTTTCCCGCATCCGGTCCGCATCAAGTTCTCCCGATGCCAGATCCGTCAACAGCTTATCTATGTCTCTTTGAGATAAAGCCTCACCCACACAAACTCACCTCCTCATGTTGGTTCTTGAACACTTATCCAAGCCGCCCATCAACCGTACTGAACCCCGCTGATTGCAATATCATAGATACAGCCGGTCTGGTATCTTTGCTGCAAAGCTTTCAGGATCTCATCCCTGACGCTTCCGAAATCATTACGGCACTCCTCTTCTGTGTGGGCGCTTACCACCTCATTGACAATATCCATGATTAGACTGTCTCTTACCACACCGGTATCTGTACCGATATCCTTGCTTATCTTTTTATAATCTTCATGCTTTGTGTTCAAAAGCAGGGATATCTTGAAGGTAATATATCCGTTTGACCCGTTTAAAGGAATCAGCAGCGCATCCTGTACATCATAAGTATACGTATCGGCCAGGGGAACCTCCACATTGGCGATCCCGCTGGGGCCGATCAGCTCCAGGTTCATCACCGCAGCAATGCTGGTAACCAGCTCCGCGTTCTTTTTGTTTGTGCCAATGACGCTGATCATCATTACGGAAGTCAACGCTATGTTCACCAGCAGCAGTACCAGAATCAATATGCTAAGCAAATTCTTTTTCATCGTATCCAAACCCCTTTTATCTATAATCTGATTTTCCGGCCTCCAGGCCGCTTTGCCCGTTGCAGAGCTACTGTCCCTGAGATGGATTAAATATCCTGATCTCCACGCGCCTGTTCCGGCTTCTGCCTTCTTCTGTGGTATTGTCCGCTATAGGAGCCCGCTCGCCCATACCGGAGTGCTTCAGGTTCACCGGATCCAGGAAAGTCGTATCCCTGAGGTAGTAAAACACGGACAAGGCTCTGGCGCTGCTCAGCTCTTCGTTGCTGGCATACCGTGAACTGCTCATGGGCACATTGTCGGTATGCCCTTCAATCTCGATAATTCCGGTACCATAGCGCTCCAGGATCACTCCGATCTTATCCAGCATCTGTTCAGCCTTCTCTTTCAGCTCTGCCCTTCCCGAATCAAAGAGAAGCGCGCCGTTCATGGTCAGCTGAACAAATTGAGACGTAAAACTGAGCTCCACCTCATCTCCAATATTGTTCTCATTGAGAGCTTCCTCTATCCGCTCCGCCAGCTCCTCGTTCTCCTTCAGCTTTTCCTCCTGAAGATACTGCTCCATAGCCTCTGAAGACTGATCATATTCCTCCATATTGTCTCCGTCGGTCTTACTGTCAGCAGTCTTTCCGGTACTATTGATAAACTGATCAAGCTCATTCAGCTGACTGACACCGTTGCTGATCAGAATGCCCTCTCCAATAGCCGTTGCACCTTTTTCAAAAATGCTGATGGAATTGTTCATGGCCGCCACCATTTCCTGGAGCTTGCTTTCCTCCAGAGTAGACATGGCAAACAGCATAACAAAGAAACAAAGCAGCAGATTCATCAGATCACTGAAGGTTGCCATCCAGGCCGGTGCCCCCGGCGGCGGCGTATCTTCCTTGCGCTTTGCCATTACTCGTCACCTCCCGCGCCTTCCTCGGAAATGGTCCTGTCCTTGGGAGCCAGGAATGATTTCAGCTTTTCCTCAATTACTCTGGGGTTTTCTCCCGCCTGAATGGACAAAAGCCCCTCGATCATAACTTCCTTCAGCACAACCTCCTCGCCGTTGTCAGCCTTCAGCTTATTTGACACCGGTGTACAGATCCAGTTGGCAAGCAGGGAACCGTACAGCGTAGTGATCAGGGCCACAGCCATTGCAGGACCCAGATTCGCCACGTCATCCATATTGTACAACATATTTACCAGACCTACCAGAGTACCGATCATACCCCAGGCAGGGCCCATGGCACCCAGTGTATCCCAGAATCCGCTGCACTTCTTATGCCGCTCTTCCAGACTGTTCATCTCTGTCTCCATGATGGCTCTGACCAGATCCGGATCCGTGCCGTCCACGATCAGCAAAATGCCCTTCTTCAGGAAGGGCTCATCCATATCTGCCGCCGCTTCCTCCAGAGACAACAGACCATCCTTACGAGCCACATTGGACAACTCTATAATCTTTCGTATCATCTCTGCCGTGTCCAGAGCCGGCGACTTGAAGATCAGCGTAAAGCTCTTGAGCCCGGCCACAAAATCCGGCATGCTGACGGAAGCCAGTGTGGCAGAAAACGCACCGCCAAAGGTGATGAGCGCCGAAGGCGGGTCTATGTACCGGCCGATGTTCTGCAGCCCGGCATTAAAATGAATTCCGAGCACAAGCATGACCAGACAAATAACGATACCTGCTAATGATGCTATATCCACAAAAACCACCTACCATTTTGCTCTTATTGACTATTCCGCAAAAATATCCTTTCTGTACAATTTTACAAGATTTTTTATCTCTTGTCTACTTTCTTTTACAATTATTTTCTTGCCTGTAGTAAGAGTGATCACCGTATCCGGCGTCTCCTCCACGATTTCAAACAGATGAGGGTTTACAAGGATCTTTACTCCGTTGATTTTGGTCACCTCTACCATAATCTTACCCTGCCTTTCTTCAAATCGACAAACCTTCGTCTGCCCCTGCAGACATTGTTTCCTGTCACCAACGCTTTCGTCTCACGACCCCTTCCTTTCTATCATTACATACTCCCCTGCGCGCCGCATACAGCACCCCTCGCCTTTGTTCTTCTGAAGCGTTCCTGTCTGCCGGAGTATCTTTACCTCCAAACAAAGCTGTCCCCACGATACAAGAATAAGGGGCGGAAAACTTCCGTCCCTTATTGTATCACATTTTACGAAGTATTGTGAGGGAAAAATGTACCATCTTTCACACCTGTTATCTCTTCAAATTAGTCAACTCTTCCAAAAGAGTGTCAGACACAGTTATAATACGACTATTCGCCTGAAATCCACGCTGGGTGGTGATCATTTCTGTGAACTCTGCGGACAGATCCACGTTGCTCATCTCCAGCTGTCCGGTGGACATATATCCGCCGTTGGCAGTGACGTTTACACCGATACCGTCAAACTCACCGGAATTCAGCGTGGCAGAATAAAGGTTATCGCCGGATTTCTGCAGACCGGATGCGTTGGCAAAGGCCGCAGTGGCAATCTGTCCCAGCAGTCTGGTCATGCCATTGTCATAGCTGGCATAAATTCTGCCGTCCTGCTGAATGGACACGCCAATCATATCTCCCAGACGACGTCCCATTCCCAGGCCTTCCTCGTCACCGCTGGTGGCGGCCGCCGTAGAGGTTCCCTTGTTGTCGTACATGCCAAGTCCGGAAAGGTCCACCGTAATATTGGAGAAATTTCCTCCCAGAGCGGACAGGTTCATAACGGCGGTAGTCACCGTCTCCTGTCCCTGAATCCCTGCAAATTTACCGGTCTTGCCGTCAAAGGCAACGATAGTGCCGTCAAATCTGCGTCCGGAAGTCTCGAAACTGGTCACATCCGTAGGGAAATGGGCCTGATCCGGATTGGTGGTGGTGTTTGTTCCGTTGGCCAGATTCAAAAGCATCTGCTCCACCGTGATCTGAGGATGAACCACATCAGCGCCGGCAGCATCCTGGCTGACAGGTGTATAGAGCAGATTCAGGAAATCATCCGTGGAGCCTTCATAACCGTAAGCCTTTGCGATGGCATCCAGCTGATTCTGAACAGTTAAGGGTTCGGGAGGCGTTCCAGTAGTAAGCGTCGTCTCCGCATCTCTGTCCAGCATATTGCCGCTTCCATCCACTATGGTAGCCAAATCTGCTATAATATTGCCGTCTTTATCCTTCAGCTGCTTTGTGTTGGTAGTATCCCAGCTGTAATTCTTTGTATCAATGGTCAGCTTGCCGGCGATATTCTGAGAGTTGCCTGCAGTTCCGAAAATGTTAGCGGCGCCTTCCTCAGAAGCCGAATATACCACCTTTCCTGTGGAATCCAGGATTCTGTCCAGCTCCAGGCTGTAATTGTTGACCCCGCCGGAATCCTCCGGTGAATCAGATTTCCGGAACACAAATTTAGCCGTATAGGCATAGCCCAGAGCATCAAAGAAGTTCAGGTTCACCACCTTACCGTTCTTGCTGGTCACATCCTTATCGTTTTTGTCAATGATGCCGTCCATAACGGCCTGTGTGGTAGCCTCGGGAGGATAGGTCATATTGACGGCGCTCATGATCCGCAGTGCGGCCACGGTATCCTGCTTGATGTCTCCGGTCTCGTCGTCAACCTGCCAGCCCATTACGTTGTAGCCCGTACTGGTCATGGCCAGGTTTCCCGCACCGTCCACATAGAAAGAACCATCTCTGGTAAAGAAATTCTCTGTGCCGTTGTTTACTACAAAGAAATTGTCCCCGGTTATCATAATGTCAAAGGGATTGCCGGTGGACTGGCTGGAGCCCTGGCCGGTGATATTGACGTTGATGGCTCCGGATTTTACGCCCAATCCGATCTGTCTGGCGTTGGTACCGCCGGTGCCCGTAGTGGCATTGGCGCCGCTGGCCCTCTGGGTGGTCTGGCTCATCAGTTCGCTGAAAACGATGGAACTGGATTTGAAAGCCGTAGTGTTGACGTTGGCAATATTATTACCGATAACGTCCATTTTGGTCTGGTGGGTCTTCAATCCGGCCACACCAGAAAAAAGTGATCTCATCATAGTGCTTGTTCCTCCTGAAATCGGAGCGTGCCCCTCTCGGTCAGTCGAGGGGCATAAGCCTCCGCAAAGGTCCGGCTATATAATTACCGCTCCGTTGATATTAGTGAATATGTTTTCGTTTGTTTCCGTGCTGTCCATTGCAGTGACTACCGTCTGATTCGGTACGTTGACGATAAACGCCAGCTGATCCACGATCACCAGAGAATCTCTGATTCCCTTCCGCTCCGCTTTCTTCGCCCCGTCCTCCAGCCGCTCCAGCTGCCCGGCACTCAGTTCGATGTTTCGGTCATTCAACCTTCCCAGCGCATGTCTGGAAAATTTCAGGGTTCCATCCCCGCCCTGCAGGCTTCTGCTCTCCAGAATTTCCTGAAAGGAAAGACCGTCCCTGGTCTCGTGCGTGTCTGCCTTCTGGGGACTGCTTAAGTATTTTTCTGTCAACTGCTCAATGGAAAGATATCCGTTATTCTGTATCTGCATCTTCCTTAAGCCCCCGTTCTGATCTGTCGGCCTGCGCTTTTACGCACCACCGTTCTCTGTGCCGCCTGATTCGTCCGGTTTTTCCGTTCCGCCCGGTTCCTCCGGCTTCTCAGTTCCGTCCGTATTTTCCCCGTCTCCCGGTTTCTCTGTTCCGTCCGGTTCTTCTGGCTTTTCCGCTCCGTCGGCTTCTCCTGCCGCCAGGCGCACTTCCTTCAGCTTCTCAATGTACTTGGCAAGCTTATCCTTGTTCTCCTTGGTGATAAAGGTCTTCTCATAGTCGCTCATCTCGTTGAAGGTCTTCTCCAGCTTGTCGATGGCATCTGCATCCGTCAGATCCACAGCTGCCAGAATCGGAAGCTTATTCATACCGATGGTAAATTCCTCCGCCTTCTTGTAAGCGTCGAAGTAAGTCTCGTCGAGCACAGTGTCCAGATCTTCCAGCGCATAAAGCTTCTCCTCGATGGAAAGCTTTGCCTTGCCGTTCTCGAATACCACATAGTCCACCCGGCCCTGCTTATACCCGGTATCTCCCGCCGCGTTGGTAGTCCTGATATAGACCTCCTTACCTACCAGAGAGCTTGCTCTCGCCAGATCGCTGCTGGCCGCCATATTCTGCATCTGCTCCACCTGGGAAAATTGTGCATACTGGGAAATATATTCCGTATTTGAAGTAGGCTCCAGCGGATCCTGATATTGCATCTGTGCCACCAAAAGCTGCAGAAATGCATCCTTATCCATACCGCTCTGCATCCCTGTGGCATTATTCTTTTTCAGGGAATTCTGAGATTCTGTAGTGACGATTTTTCCGTCTTCTACCGGTGCCATTAAAGCCATTACGCATTCTCCTTTCCTGTCCTTTTATTGAACGTTGGCCTATCATGCCGTATAGTCCACCGTACTTCCGTTGGCAGTCATAATTTCCGCTGCCAGTACATCCTCCTGTTCCATTTCCTCGACGGAAAAAGGATCATTCAGATCAATTCTTCTGGTCCGGGCTTTTCTTTCCGGTTCCCGGCCCTGGTTTCCGCGGCCCCTTCCCTGCTCCAGATTTCTCTCAAAGGCATGGGACTGAACCGTTACCTCGATAGCCTCCACCTTTACGCCCTGCTCCTCAAAGCTTTCCTTCAGCTGGATCATCTGGCTTTCCAGCGCAGATTTCACCGCCTCGTTCTGGGTGATAAAGTTCGCCGTAATCACGCCGCCCTTTGACGCCACCTGTACCTGCAGAGTGCCGAGACTGGCAGGATGCAGCTGCATTTCCAGATTTGTGAGCTCCGGTTTCAGGTTAATCCGCATATAGTCCATAACCTGGCGCATGATGTCCTGGGTGGATGTATCCCATTGACTGGCGGACAGCGCCTCGCTCCTTTGAAGCTGTGGCTGAAATTGTTCCGCGCGCAGATTTTGAGCAAACAGATTCAGATTCTGATTTTCTCCGCTTTCCCGGTGGCGGCTTCCCTTTTCTTCTCCGGCGCCGGTCTGTTCACCGGCATTTTCCCTGTTCCAGACCTGCTGTGTTGGAGTCTCCTCCTGCACCATGGTCTGCTCCGGCTCCCGGACTGCCTTCTGGCCCTGATCCACAGGCTCTTCAACCGAAGTTTTCTCCGGTATAATCCGGATATCCTCTGTAAGCTCTTCCGGAATCTCGGGGAGAGTCAAAGTCTCCTCCTGCGGCTGAGCTTCCTGCACTTCTCCATTCTGCACCGAGATTTCCTTCAGCTGCTGTGCCAGCTCGTTTAACTGCTCTGGATTCAGCTGAAGCTCTCTGCCGCATTCCTGAAGTACGGTGCTCAGCTCTCCCATCAGCTCCCGATAGCTTCCGTACAGCTCCTCATTGGTCACAAGAGCACTGGAATCCTGCGCTCCTCCCACCTTCAGAATCAGTTCACCCAAAGCCCGGGGATCCAAAACATCCAGCTGCTCCATTCCCAGCTCTTCCATGGCGGCGCTCAGTTCCTCCACCGTCACCCCAAAGGTATCCGCGATCTGTTCCATCAGCTCTGCAGCCGCCGGCCCCAGCACCTCCATGGCCGCTCTCAGCTCATCCTCCGAAAGCTCCCATGCCTCACCGTTTTCCTCCGCAGGCTCCTGCTTTTCGGTGCGTACCCGATGTGCGTCTCTGGCCTTCAGAGAATCACCCGGCACCTTTTTTACCGCCGCCCTGGACTCGGTTTCCTGGCTGCCCGAAGGCTCCTTCCCCGACTGGTTGTTCCAGACCGCCTGGAAACTGCCCCCTGTCACGTTTTTGGCTCCCGAGCCAGCCGCCGGCGCCAGATTGGTCAGGATGGAACTGACATCCTTTACCGATGTGTTTGTCATTTGTGGCCTCCTTTCCGCAATCTCCTGACTGCTTTTTTCGGGAAAAAAATCTCCCATATTTTTATCGGCCCCAAAGACAAAAACCTTAAGAGCTGGGATCCATCATTTTTGTCAAACGTGCGGCGACCTCTGCATCCATAGACTCCAGGATTTTACTCCTCTGCTCTGCCGTCATAGCCTCCAGAATCCGAGCCACCTGAGCCAAATCACTGGTCATTCCCTCAAAAATCTTAGCCGCCTTCTTTGCATTCATCTCTGTATAAGTTTTTACAAACTGTTTGATCTCTTCATCTTCCTCCTGCTGAAGCACCACCTGTTTATAGAGGAATTCTGCTGTGGCGGGATCCATGGCCTCATAATACTTCTTAAACTCCTCGATCCCGGGCCCCTTGTCGGAATAAACGACTTCTTCGTAAAACTCATTCATGATCCGCTGGAACTCCACCTGCTTTGCCTCAAACTCCTTCAGCCTTGCGACCTCCGCCTTCAGCTGCTCCAGGTCGCTGTCCTTAGAATTGGAGGCTGTCTGCACTCGATCCAGCTCCAGCTCCAGCTCCCGGATCCGGTCCACCGCCTCCTTCAGATCATTGTAGCCGCCATAGCTCTCCTGGGTAGTGGAATTCCCGCCAAGGGCAGAGCCCGGCAAAATCAGATTCAGTACAGGAACATCCTTCAGAATCGGTGTGAGCACTCTGCTTCCGAATCCACCCACATCCAGCTTTACTATGACGCAGATCACAGCGATCCACAGCACCACAATCACTACTGTCGCCCCAAAGGTCACCAGGCCGTTTCCCTCGTCCATCCCCAAGGCTTCCTCCTGCTTGGCAATTTCCCTGGCCCGGCGCTTTGCCTCCTTTTTCTGCTCCTTCTGTTCCTTTTTCAGCTGCTTTTTATCATCCAGGACCTTCTGCTTTTCATCTTCTGTCCCGACTGCCTCCGGCACTGCTTCCTTTGCTTTTGCTTTTGCCATAACTCTCCTCATTTCCCGGCGCTTCTCCGCTGTCCGTAAGTATAACTGGTAAGCTCGTCGATCTCCTTCCCCTCCTGCCTCTTCTCTTCCATTAGGAATGCGTCAAAGGCCTTTTCCTTCAGAGTCTCATGAGTTTTCCGCTCCATCATCACTTCCGTCAAGCGAATCCTTGCCTGCTCCAGATTTTTTTCTGCCGCCGCCACACGAAGGCGCTGCTCCGCAATATAATCCTCCATCCGCTGAATCGCGGTTCTGTTCTCTTCGATTTTACCCACATCCAGTGCTCCCGCTAAAAGCTCCTGGGCCCTCCGCTCGTATCCGTCCTTCCTCTGGAAAAGCTGCTTAAGCCGCTCCTCCTCCCGGTCCAGCGCCGCCCGTGCCGCGGAAAACTCCTGCTTTGCCTGGGTCTCCATCTTCATTTTTATATTCAGGATACTCTGCATGGAGTATCGAAATCGCGCCATACCGCCTGTTCTCCGCCTTTTTTACACTTTCATGCATCACGGCGCCACAGATTGTCTACTCGTCAAACAATCCGTGAAGCATTGACACACTTGTCTCAAATTCAAATTTCTCATCCACATCCTGACACAAAAATTGATTTACTGCATCAATCTTGGATATGGCATAATCGATGGAAGGATTACTGCCGGACTTATAGGCGCCGATATTGATCAGATCCTCCGCCTCATTATAGGTGGCAAGCACATTTTTCAGCCTGCCCGCCACCTGCTTGTGATCCTTTTCGGCAATCTGACTCATACACCGGGAAATACTCTGCAAAATGTCGATTGCCGGATAATGATTCTTATGCCCCAGCTTTCTGTCCAACATGATATGACCGTCAAGAATACTTCTGGCCGTATCCGTGATGGGCTCATTGAAATCGTCTCCGTCTACCAAAACCGTGTACAATCCGGTGATAGAGCCCCTGGAGGCCCTTCCCGCCCGCTCTAAAAGCTTGGGCATTTCCGAATATACGCTGGGAGGATAGCCTCTGCTCACCGGCGGTTCGCCGCTGGCCAGGCCGATCTCTCTCTGTGCCATGGAAAAACGGGTCAGGGAATCCATCATAAGCAATACATCCTTCCCCTGGTCTCTGAAATATTCCGCTATGGCCGTAGCCGTCTTGGCCGCCTTATTTCTCTCCAGGGCAGGTCTGTCCGAAGTGGAAACCACTACCACGGACCTTCTCATGCCTTCTTCTCCCAGATCCCGTTCAATAAACTCTCTTACTTCCCTGCCTCGTTCGCCGATCAGCGCGATCACATTAATGTCCGCCCTGGTATTTCTGGCAAACATTCCCATCAAGGTGGATTTTCCCACTCCGGAGCCGGCAAAAATACCGATACGCTGCCCCTTTCCCACAGTGATCAATCCGTCTACGGCTTTTACCCCCAGGGGAAGAACCTCGTCAATAATCTCCCTGCTCATGGGAGCGGGAGGCGCCGCCTCCACCAGATAGGGAATCCCGTCGGGAACCGTCCCGTCCAGAAAGCGCCCCAGTCCGTCCAGCGTCTTTCCCAGCAGCTCGTCACTCACCGACACCTGCAGAGGATTTCCTGTATTTTCCACAATACATCCCAGCCCGATCCCGTCCACGGAATCATAGGGCATCAGCAGTGTCTTTCTGTCTCGAAAGCCCACCACCTCCGCCATAATAGGCTGCCGCTCTCCCCGGCTTTCGGGAACGATCCTGCAGATATCCCCCAGCCTGGCGTCAGGCCCCGAAGACTCTATGGTCAGCCCTACCACATTCACGACCTTTCCCAATCTGCGGAAACAGGTGCTTTCCATTAATTTATAATACTTTTCCAAATTTACAGAAACAGCTTCCAAAAGATCCCTCCTGCCGCTTTATTCCCTGGACCAGGACAATAAAGCCAGCTTCTGCTTCAATTCAGCCAGCTGCGTGCCCAAACCACAGTCAAATATACCGCCGTCCGTCTCAATCAGGCATTCATTTTTTTCCAGCGACATATCCTCTGTCACTTCCACTGCACAACTGCCCGCTCCCCCCTCTGTGATGATCTGCTTCTTCTGCATACTCACATAAGGGTAATCCTCTCTGGACACCCGGATGGTAAAGCTGCGGCTTCCGTCCGCCTTGCGCATGGCAGCAGTAATCAGATATGTCAAAATATCACGATAGGAGGAAAGCTCCACATGGAAAAAATGCTGATAGATCTCCGTGATGGCATCCACCAGCCTGGGTTCCAGCTCCTGAAGCTGCTGCTGGTAAAAGGCTTCCAGCTGCTTTTCTTTTACCTGATATTCTTTTTTAACAGCTTCAACCTGGGCTTCAGCCTGAGCCTTCGCCTGGGTCAAGCCCTCGTTATGTCCCTGCTTTCTGGCTGTTTCCCGGATCTGCTCCTTCTCGGCTTCTGCCGCTGCCACGGCTTCCCTGCGAATATTCTCCGCCTCCTCCCGCGCCTGGGCCAGCAGGCTCTCCGCCTGCTCCCGGGCCTGGGACTCGATCCTTTTGGCCTCCTCATTGGCCTTAATCACGTTGCCGCTTTCCGATTCTCCGGCGGAGGACACTTCTATGGTCTCCGCCGCCAGCCCCGAAACAAAGCCTTCTTTCATCGGCTGCTTCTCCTGGAGCTCAGCCATTTCTCTTCTCTGCCGAAGTACTCCGTTAGTGTCAATAACTCTTTTTTCATCCGACACTGTCACGGTAAATACCTGTTTTACCAGATTCCTAGACAACAATTTCGTCACCTCCGCCTCTGGAAATCACGATCTCCCCTGAATCCTCCAGCTTCCTGATAATATTTACAATCTTCTGCTGGGCTTCCTCTACATCCTTCATGCGGACAGGGCCCATAAATTCCATATCTTCCTTGATCATAACAGCCAGACGCTTGGACAGGTTGTCGAAGATAGCGTTCTGAACCTGCTCATTGGCATTCTTCATGGCGATTGCCAGATCATTGTTATCCACATCACGCAGCACACGCTGAATGGCTCTGTTGTCCAGCAGCAACACATCCTCGAACACAAACATTTTCTTTCTGATCTCGTCGGCCAGCTCCGGCTCCTCGATCTCCAGAGTTTCCATAATATGGCGCTCTGTGCTCCTGTCTACGGTATTCAGGACCTCCACTACTGCGTCTACGCCGCCGATAATAGTGTAATCCTGATTTACCAGGCTGGCCATCTTGGATTCCAGCACCTTCTCCACTTCCTTGATCACATCCGGACTGGTACGATCCATAACCGCAATACGCTTGGCCACATCCGCCTGTCTCTCGGCAGGCAGGCCTGAAAGGATCATTGCGGCCTGAGATGCCGACAGATAAGACAAAATCAGCGCAATCGTCTGGGGATGTTCGTCCTGAATAAAGTTGATCAGCTGTGAAGGGTCTGTCTTGCGTATAAACTCGAAAGGCTTCACCTGCAGGGAGGCCGTCAGCTTGCCGATAACATCCATTGCCTTTTCGGCTCCCAGCGCCTTTTCCAGCAGATCCCTGGCATAATTAATGCCGCCCTCTGCAATGTATTGCTGAGCCAGACACACCTCGTAAAACTCATCGATGATCTGTTCCTTTATCTGAGGCGTCACACTCCGCGTATTGGCAATCTCCAGCGTCAGCTCTTCTATCTCGTCCTCCTTCAGATGCTTGAAAATTCCTGCCGATCTCTCCGGCCCTAAAGCTATCAGAAGGATCGCGGCTTTTTGAAGTCCCTTCAGGCTCTGCTCCATCTCCGTATTAGCAGCATTAGCAGCCATATTCTTTACCCCCAATCGTCACTCAGCCAGTTCCGCAGCAGACTTGCGGCGGCATCCGGATTTTCGTCCACAAATTTCTCTACCATCAAGCGTTTCTCAGACTTCGCCTCCAGATCAATATCCTCCAGCTCGCTTTCCGGCATAGATTGCAGCATCTCTTCCACGGACAACTCCTCTTCTACAGGCTCTTCCGCAGCTTCCTTCTTCACACGCATACTGCGCAGAACCACAAATCCCAGAAGCCCCAGTATCAACACGATCATCACGATACTGAGAATATCTGTACCGCTGACCGGCAGTCCTTCTTTATCATAGAAAACAGGTGATTCATATGCCAGAATTGTAATTCGATCCTGGCTGATGCCGGTGGCATTGGCCACCATGCTATAATATTCCTCATCCACCTCCAGCTTCACGTCCCGGCTGTTGGCGGCCTTGAATTCCTCCCAGGTCATGCCATCCAGAAGCCCCTGGGCTTTTACAGTTTCCTCATAATAATCCCTGCGGCTGAACATGGATACCGCTATGGATGAGCTGTCATATTTTATACTGCCGGGAGACGTAACCCACTCCTCATAAGAGTGGTTAGGCTGAAAATGCTCCTTCCGCTCCGACTGGGACGATTCTCCGCTGCTGGCATCAGGATTCAGATATCCTGTCTGTTCGTTTCCGTCATTGGTATCCGTTCCGGGAATGCCCACCAGTCCGTTGCTGCTGCTGGATTCAAAGGTTTCCCGGTCAATCACCATCCCGTTCTCCTGTCCCGAGTTGGCATAATACTCATCCACATTCTTCCGGTACTCGGAAAAATCCATATCCAGATGGCTGGAAACCTCGATCATGCTGTATTGCCCCGTGCCCAAAAGCACCTTTTTCACACGGTTGGCCAAAAGAGTATGTGCCTGTTCCTGCAGCTCCTGCATGGATGTGGCAAAGCTTCCATAATCGTAATCGTCTCCGCCGGCAAAAAGCATATTGCCGGTCCGGTCCATAATGGTGATATTAGCCGTACTTGCATTTCCCATGCTGCAGGCCGCCATCTGTGCCAGTGCCGCCGCGGTGGCCGAAGAAATGCTTTCCCGAAGTCCCAGGGTAACAGTTACCGAAACCTCTGCCTGCTGATCAGTGAGGCGGCCCGTGTCCCGAGGTCTGTTCATCATCACCTGAGCGCTTTCTACCTGCGCCTGCAGAAGAAACATATTTTCCAGTTCTTTCTGCAGAAACATCGTATATTGATTTTCCCGGTCCGCGGAGGTAGTGGACATACTGCTTTGCACCCAGTCTCCATACTTTAAGTCATCCGGCGTAAAACCGGCTGTAGCCAAAGCATAATGAGCCTGCGTCAACTGGCTGTTCTCCACCTCTATAACCAGTCCATCCGTGGATTCCTTGTGAGTGATTCCCGCATCATTCAGGATCTCAACAACCTTTGCCGCATCCGATGTATTGCTATATGTACCGATCTTTGTATATTCAGGTCTGGTGAAGGTATATGTAACGATCACAACCGTAAAGACCGCCACCGCTATGGTAGCTATTAGAATTGTCTTTTGTTTTGAGGTAAATTTATTCCACCATTCCAGAATTTTACCCGGAATCTCTTTCAGCTTGTCAGCCATGGTATTTCTCCCCTAGTCATTTTGTCTTGTCATAACTGCCCTGCGCTCCATACCGGGCACAGCCCTGCAGAAGCTCCCCTGCAGGCAGTTACGAACTCATTAGATCTGAATCTGCATGATCTCCCTGTATGCCTCCAGAAGCTTATCCCGGACGGCAACGGTATATTGCAACGCGGAAGAAGCCTTCTGCATGGCGATGGTCAAATCATGAGCATTCTCCGTTTCTCCCAGGGCAAAGCTGATATACTCATTTTCCATATCGGAAAGATAATTGTTTGTGGTTTTAATATTATCTATGGCAGAATTCAACACACTGTCAAACAAAGTTCCGTCGGTTTTTTCTTTTTTTTCAGCCAGAGTTCCGGTCAATGAAGTCACTCTGGCAGACGACACCCGGTCTGCACTGTTTATGCTTCCCAGCTCTGAAATTGTCAGATCCATTCTATGTACTCCTCCATCCTGCTGCTCATACTTCGTTACAAAAACAATTGGCAGCAATTCAACGATCCACCTGCACCATTACATTTATTGAGCCAGCTCCAAAGCCTTGAGCACCATGGCCTTGCTGGCGTTAAAAGCCGTGGAATTTGCCTCATAGGCACGGCTTGCATCAATCATATTTGTCATCTCTGTGATAATATTTACATTAGGATATTCCACATACCCATTCTCGTCCGCATCGGGATGAGAAGGATCATACACCAGATTCATTTCCGTCACATGGTCCTCATAGACTCCATGCACCTTGACACCTGCTCCTGTATAATCCTGGCCGCGGGTCGCCTGTCCAAGAACCCGCTGAAAGGTATCTCTTCCGCCCTTTTCTTCAAAGGCCACTACCTTTCTACGGTACGGCGTACCGTCTGCCGTCCTCGTGGTGCTGGCATTGGCAACATTCTCCGAAATCACGTCCATGCGGTATCTCTGTGCTGTCAGACCTGATGCGTTTATGTTAAATGCCGAAAACATACTCATACTTTTACCTCCTTGCCCGCCTGCGGCGGGTGCCACTTCTTTTCTATGCTGCTTTCATGCTTTTATATGCCGCTTCCATGCTTTTATATGCATTTTATGCGTCATACCCGTGCACATACTCTCCGGATCCCAATGCTCCGTTTGCGGACAGGCTTTCCTTCAGAGCGGCAGAATACTCCGCCTCCTCACGGCATTACAGCCCTACTTCATCACCATCTGCAAATTAGTAAATTCCTGCCGAATGGCAGCGATCAGCCCCTGATATTTCAACTGGTTTTCAGCAAACATCACGTTCTCATTGTCCACATCCACATTGTTTTTATCCAGGCGATAGGAAAAAGCCGCCTGATCTGTGAACACCTTGGCCGAGAGATTCTCTTTTCCCGCATCGGCAACTCTGGCATCCATGGATTTGGAGAACCCGCTGCCCAGGGCGCTTTTAAGCGTCTCCTCAAAAGACACGTCCTGTCTCTTATAGCCCGGAGTGTCCACATTGGACAGATTGTTGGAGATAACCTCATGCCGAAGCCAGCTGGCATCGGCAGCTTTATCTAATACATTTACATAATCAAAAACATTTGACTGAAACATTTTACTCTCCCTTCTTACATGCAAAAACAAGGCAGATACTACAGCCCACCTTATTACATTATAAATGTTTTCGCCAAAAACACAATAGATTATATGTTTTTTTCTAAAAACTACCTGTTTGCCTGCGCAGTCAGGCAGGCAAAAAATATCTTCAAACGCATAAAAAGGGACTTATCCTTGCCCGACAAATCCCTTTACCTCTGCATTCCCCCGCAAATTCCTTTTTGCGTTTCCCGGTATTCTGACCGGGCCGTATCTACCTATGCTGACCGTGCTGGCTGTTCTGCCGCTTCAGTTCCTCTATTTCGTCAAACACCACATCGTTGAGTACCTTAATGTAAGTTCCCTTCATCCCTGAAGATCTGGATTCAATGACGCCGGCGCTTTCGAATTTTCTCAGAGCATTGACAATCACCGAACGCGTAATACCGACTCTGTCCGCAATCTTACTGGCCACAAGAATCCCTTCCATACCGTTCAATTCATCAAAAATGTGGGTAATCGCCTCCATCTCCGAGAAAGACAATGTGCTGATCGCCGATTTGACCACAGCAACCTTGCGGCTCTCCTCTGCACTTTCCTCATTCACGGCACGCAGCATTTCCAATCCCACTACTGTAGTGCCATATTCGCAAAGAATGATGTCATCAATATCATACTGCGTGTTGCACTTGTAAATAAACAGCGTTCCCAGTCTCTCGCCGGCTATCTCGATGGGTGTTATGATAGCCTGAAATTTTGTGACATCCGTGCTCTCAAAGCCAAGTGTTTCCAGATTCACATTTTCCTTGGTGGACAAAACCCCCAACAGCCTTTCATTCAGCAAACTATCGATGAATCCGCCCACATTTTCATCGATCAGCTCCGTGATCGATTCAACTCCATCGGCTTTTCCAACTCCCAGGACCTTTCCTTTGCGGCTGATGACCAGCACATTGGAATTCAGGATCTCGCGCATTACCTTGCAGATGTCGTTAAATACCACCTTGCTGGAATTATTGTTGTGCAAAAGCTTGCCAATTTTTCTGGTCTTATCCAGAAGCTGTACACTACTCATACACTTTCCTCCGTTTCGCCGCACCACAACATTCTATGAATATATAAATTTCTTGTGATATTTATTCAAACATATCATAGCACAAACAAAATCAGATTACAATGCGCAAAACGGCAATTTATTAGTATTTTCTAAGATTTATCTGGCAATTCCGGTATGACGTAATATCCGCAACGTTCCTCCGAGCACACCAGCTTATTTCCCTTCACCAACAGCATGGATCCGCATTTGGGGCATTTCTCATTGGATGGCTTCTGCCAAACCATGAAATCACAGTCCGGATTATCAATGCAGCCATAATACCTGCGTCCTTTTTTTGTTTTCTTTGCCACCACATCCTTTCCGCATTTCGGACAGGCTACGCCGATCTTTTCAAAATAGGGACTGGTGTTGCGGCACTCCGGAAACCCGGGACATGCCAGAAACCGTCCATGAGGCCCATACTTTATCACCATCTGCCTTCCACACAGCTCGCACACCTCGTCGCTGACCTCGTCAGCAATAGTGACCTCAGCCAAATCCTCCTCCGCCTGCTTTACCGCTTCGTCCAGATCGGGGTAAAAATTGGAAATAACCGTTTTCCATTTAACGCTTCCTTCCTCCACTCCGTCCAGCAGCGCTTCCATATTAGCGGTAAAATTCACATCCACGATAGACGGGAACGCTTTCTTCATCATATTGTTTACTACCTCGCCCAGCTCGGTCACGTAAATATTCTTATTCTCCTTGGTCACATACCTCCTGGCCAGAATCGTGGTGATCGTAGGTGCGTAGGTACTCGGTCTCCCGATCCCCAACTCCTCCAGGGCCCTGACCAAGGATGCCTCCGTATAGTGGGCCGGCGGCTGAGTAAAGTGCTGGACGGGATCAAACGCCCCAAAGGACAGGCTGCTGTCCTGGTCAAGTCTTCCCGTAAGCGTGTTTTCCTCCTCTTTATCCTCCTCCGAAATATATACGCTCATATATCCCTCAAACTTCAATTTTGAAGCCGACAGAGTAAACACCTGCTCCTTATTCTGAAGATCCCCGGCCTGTATTTTCACAGAGGTGGTCTCATATTTCGCGGCGCTCATGCGGCTTGCCAAAAAGCGCTTCCAGATCAGCTGGTACAGCCGGAACAGATCCCTGGGAAGCTCATCCTTCAAAGCTGCCGGAATCCTGTCCAGCCCCGTAGGCCTGATCGCTTCATGGGCATCCTGGATCTTTTGACCGTTCTTTTTTTCAGCCCCCTTCTCCGCCACATATTCCTCTCCATAATGTGCCTGGATATAGTCCTCCGCCATGCGCTGAGCCTCCTCGGAGACCCGGGTGGAGTCCGTACGCAGATAGGTAATCAAGCCTACTGTTCCTTCACCCTTAATATCAACTCCCTCATAGAGCTGCTGGGCAAGGCGCATGGTCTTTTGGGTGGAAAAATTCAGCGCCTTGCTGGCCTCCTGCTGCAAAGTCGAGGTGGTAAACGGAAGCGGCGGCTTTTTCAGGCGTTCTCCCCGCTTTACCTCAGCCACCCTGTACTGTGCCCCCTCCAGCGACTGCATAATATCTTCCACCTGTTCTTTACTTTGGATGGATACTTTTTCCTCTGTAGTGCCGTAATATTTGGCTTTGATAGGCTTTTTCTCCCCCTCAATGTTCAGGGACACCTCCAGGGACCAATATTCCTCCGGAATAAAGGCATTAATTTCGTCCTCCCGATCGCAGATTATACGCAGTGCCACCGATTGAACACGTCCCGCGCTGAGTCCCCTCTTGATTTTGGCCCAAAGCAGGGGAGAAATCCGGTAGCCTACCACCCGGTCCAGAGCCCTGCGGGCCTGCTGGGCATCCACCAGATTCATATTAATCTCACGGGCATTCTTCAAAGACTCCTTCACCGCATTCTTGGTAATCTCATTGAAAGTGATCCGATAAACCTTTTTGTCCTCCAGCTTCAGCGCGGCAAAAAGATGCCAGGAAATTGCCTCTCCTTCCCGGTCAGGGTCGGTAGCCAGATAAACCTTCTCCGCCTTCCTGACCTCCCGGCGAAGATTTGCGAGAATATCCCCTTTCCCGCGGATCGTGATATATTTCGGCTCATAGTCATGCTCCACGTCGATCCCCAGAGAGCTTTTAGGCAGATCCCGCACATGCCCGTTGCTGGCAGCCACTTCATAATTCGACCCCAAAAACTTCTTAATGGTCTTCACCTTTGCAGGTGACTCCACAATCACCAGATACTTGGCCATATTACATTCCCCTTTTCCATTTCTTCTATATATAATATACCCTTCCCTATGATATACCATCCTTCCCCCACCACGCCGGTCATACCGTGAACCACTATACACCAAAAAATCAGAAGGCGCAAGTTTTTTATAAATTTTAAAAAAAACACTTGCTTTTTTCTCTGAAATGTATTATTATAAACAAGTGCCGCGGATATAGCGGTAATAAAGAAAATGTGGACAACATTTAATCTATGGCTGATTGGTCAAGCGGTCAAGACGCCGCCCTCTCACGGCGGAAACAGGGG
>OFFL01000522.1_pt1 | contig 41056 bp, 34 predicted proteins | sample 1521391 | NCBI WGS metagenome assembly OFFL01 (sample SAMEA3504082, study PRJEB24116) | mouse gut metagenome | biome: mouse gut; feature: mouse-associated habitat; material: faeces | place: Denmark | collected 2011
TGAATATCTGTACAAAGTCTTTAAGGATAGTTAAATCTCATGCGTCAGCCCTGCTAATTTATTTGCCGCGCTGCGAATTTTGAGCTGATGAAAACAGGTCATTGCCTGATTGAAATCGGAACTGAGATTTAGTATTCCTCTGGCAATTTCCTTTTCAATCCCGCTCAGGCGGCTGACGATAGTGAGCCGGAACGCACCGTGTCTGACATACTCTGCCATCTTTACTCCGGCGGTTTTTGACCGCTCCAGAAGGTCGGAGTACTCGGCATCGTTAAGTTTGATTGTCACCACATGGGTGCGCTTCTCATCGGTCGGTTTAGAGGGACGACCGCCCTTCCTGACAGTTGATTTACTCATAGTAGACATTGTTGTGGTTTATGTGGATTGGGGAGGCAAAGAGCGGCTTAGGCTGCGCAGTTTTGGAAGTCGTTTTCGGAGAAAAAGAAATCCCGAAACATATCCTTGCCTTCCCAATTCACTACGTTCATCGGGAAGCTGCCCCACGGTGTACCGGGTGCAGTGGTATCCCGACATTATCATCTCATAGTTTACGCCAGACTTCGATGTCGTCGGCATAGAGGTCGAGGAGCTCCGAAAGAATGGCATTGATGTAGCTGCCGACGGTGGTGTCACGGTCGCCGAGGATACGGGCGATGCGTTCCAGCTTCGCCCATACGTTGTCCTCGATGTTGACCGGATGACGCTTCTCCAGCTTTGACGGAGCGAGATAGGCAGCCTTGAACTCGGCGTAATCTGACTTGCGCTGCTGCTTGCCCACGCGCTGTTGCTTGGGTTGAACTGTTGATGCCGATTCCTCTGCGAACAGAGTGGTGGCAGTTGTGTTGTTATCAGCGTTATCGTTGTTGACAGCAAGGGTAGAGTTGTTGGAATTATCGCTAATCATAGTTTTATCGTTTTTAGGTGTCGTTGATACTTGGGTTGCAGTCGCATCGGTCAACTTGGATGCAGGGATTGAGATATTTTTCTTTGATGTCATGATTTTTCAGTTTTTGAAGATTTGGGAAATGTATCAGTATCGGGATTGTACCGTTCAACTGATACGAGAGTGAGTTGCAGTTCATCAATGAGTGTCTGCAAATAAGGGTTACGGCGTATCATAGATTGCAGCACGGCTTGGTCAGACTCTATTTGCAGGAGATAGTCTGCCATGTCGTATCCTTCTGTCCGCTCATCATCACTCGCTGATTCTTCAAGAAAGTTGAAGATGTTTGCCTCAATGCCGAGTGATTTCAGTAGTGGTAGTTTCTCTCGCCATTGCTGTGTCGCTCCGAGGTCGGGAAACAGCGTCACTTGTCTGCCACGGAGAACACGCAGAGCATCGGTATTGAAACATCCGTGTTTGCCGCCTGTCGCCAGCCACACATATTCCGGCAGATAATAAGATGCCACGATTGCAGTTTTTTCGCTCTCGACAATGGCAACCGGCTTATCTCTGTTCATTGGTAAAAGGTGTTCACCGAAAAAGCATTGACGCAGATTGTAGTCGGGCAACTTCAACAATGAGTGAACCCATGTGACATGGTTGAACGGTTGCTTTACGCGCTTGCCTGTTTCCGCATCATATAGCATGACTTTCCCGGTGCGGACACTACCGTTAATATCGGTCTGCCAGAATACACATGAACCGGGCCAGTGCTTTGATGTGCCGACACGATATGCTCCTATCAGCCTCTCCGCTTCCTCGGCTCCGAATTTGGAGCCGAGGAAAAGGTAGAGGTTGTTCAGATGGTAGCCGTGCAAAGTCTGTGAAACAGTCTTTGACTCTATCAGTGATGGTTTGCGTCGCTCGGTTGGTTCGGCTCGCCGTGTCATCGGAGCGGCGGAATCGGAGTGCATTGGCTTCGACATTGGATTTCGCTCAAAATATTCCTTTGGCGTAAGGTGGTAGCCGCAACTCTGCTCATGGTCACATCTGCCGACATCATCTGGAAACGATATTTGTTTCTCGGTGTCGATATATCTGGAAAAACATCGCTTCTTGTGACAGGCAGGGCAACAGTGACGGCTTCCAACCCCTTTATAGGGCTGGAGAATGAATCTATGATTATTCATAGCATTAATTATGAGATTTGTGTGGTGCAGTTTTTGCAGTTTCCGCAGTTTGCTTGACAAAACTGCCGGAACTGCGGAAGCTGCATGGAGTTAGAGTTTAAGATATTTGCCATGCGAGGACTTTTGGAATAATTTGCCAAGATTGTTTTTTAGGAATTCCATAAAGGTGCGCTCTGCCATATCATTTGCCTTTGCTATGGCGATGCCTTCTCCGGTCTCAAATTCCAAAGGGAGTGCGCTGACTATTGCCAACTGTTGCGCGGTTAACGACAGTTCCTTGAGAATTGTCTGAACCTTAACAGCTGATTCCTTGAAATATTCGGCGAGAGAAATGGCCCGCTCAACAGATATGAGGTCAATCATATCCTTTCCGGCATCATTGCACGCCCAGCGCGCCATCTGAATTATCAGACAGAATCGTATGGCATAAATCTGGAGTTTGCAATAGATGCCGACGATAGTCTCATTCGGCTCACGGTCGCAGATGTCTGACAGCTCATGTTGCCACTTGAACAGACGCACCATAGCTTCCTCGGTAAACGGTATGCTTACCGGCACAATGTCGTTGTTTTCATCAACGGTACATTGCAATTCCATAAGCCTCGATAAAATGCACTGCCATTCAGCGGCCACATCGAATGTCGGTTGCTTCATCGACCACCGGGTAGAAGTTTCGTGGCGGAGCAGGACAAACAGGATGCGGTCAATAAAACCGTTGGCAGAGCGTTCACCTTTGGCGAGTTCGGAAAGAATACGTTTCTGCATCGTGCCGATTACGGACACAAACGGACGCTTGATGAAGATAGAGCTGCGCGAGCTTTTGCGGTCGGACATGGTAGGCTTGGCGCTGAACACCGACAGCCAGAATTGTTCCTCTGAGCCGTTATTGTAACGGTTGAAGTTTTTGACCCATGCCGACAGTTCGTCAGACAGCAGACACAGACCACGGCGATTCTGCGAATGAACAAGACTCAGCCCTTCTGGAGTAATATCAGACACAAGGAATCGATGGCGGACAGGTTCACGGGGGCAGACCTCAATACCTTTTTCTGCACGTTCCTTCCGGCTCATGTCAAGTTGATCCTGATATTCCAGATACTGTTTCTCGTAAATCCGGTTCTGCTCGTAGTCATGCTCCACAAACGGACGCATTGCAAAACTCAGCGGATGGCTCTTGTTGGCACCGGGTCTTCCGATGAGTGCCATATACAAGATAGCACTCTCGTCCCAGCCCTCTTTCATCCGCGCAAGATGCGTGTTGCCTATCGCTACCGACACTGCCACCAGCATTGCAGCCGCAACATAATCGACTGGAAATCCATAGCAGTCGTTCACCTCCCTGATGATACGTTGGATTTTGGAGGGATAGAGGCTAATGGGAAATCCGCCGCCAGTGATTGCGGTGCAGTGGTCGATAGCTTTGTCGAGCACGAGCTGAGGTGTAAACACATCGCTCATAGGCTAACGGCTTATGCGATTACGACCGCCGGGGCGCAGACCTTTGTTCATCTCGGCAACCATTTCATCATACTTCTCTTCCTGAGATTTCGGTTTGCCGGATGCCATATATTCCAAAAGCTCGCTCTTGATGAATCGCCATGCTTTGCCACCGGGATTCTTATATGCCGGGATGATTCCGGCGCGAGCCTTTTCATAGAGAGTGTTCTTGCACTCTCCGAGTAGTTTGCAAGCCTCCTTCGCAGTGATGAAAGGAGAACCGTCAGTTGATGGGGGAGCAAGTGCGTTGCGCAGCTCCCGCAGCTCATCTTGCAAGGCTGATACTCGCTCGATGAGATAGACTACCGCTTCGGGAAGTCTGTCGAAAGTCACGGGTGTTGTGAACATGAATGCAACCGAATCCTTAGGAAACCGCCGTGCCAACGTGGCACATCCGGGCTAAAGATTCGGTTGCAAATGTATAAGGAGATAAATAGGAGAACAATAAGCTTTAATGAGCCTCAAAAGCATCTCCCAACCCTCTCCAAAGCCTCTCCGATGGGGAAAAACGACTTCTCCAGCAGGAGATTTGTTGAGATCGGTGAATTTTAACCGGCGAGAAGTTCATTATCAAGGCATCTTGAATTTTTGCCTTTTTTCATCTGCCGGTCAATGAAATTATCAAATTCCTCTTCAGTCATGGGTTCATCGTCTTCATCTTCTTCCTCATCATCATTAGAGTAGTCGTAGTCCTCGTTGTCCCATTCATCGTCGTCATCGGGTCTTTCTTCGCCTTCAAACAGCGGAGGCATTCTCACTGGTCGATTTTCTGTTTGGATTGGAGTAATGGGCTCTGTTTCTTCATGAGGAGTCTCGATTGTTTTAGCTACGGTCGCCGGTTCAGCGTCTTCCGAGATATGACTTGCTTTTGTATCCTCGATTACTTCCGATTGTTGAACGTCGTTTGAAAGATGATACTCTTCAATCGAGAAATTATTATCAAAGCGTTCTTCGATTTTAATCACTCCCTGAAGTGGATTCTGCTTGAGTTTCTTTGGAAGCTGATTGTCTGAGAGACCATCAAGATGATAGTGGAAAGTGGTTTTCAGAAAGTGAGTGATGAAGTTGTTTTGTTTTCCGAAGAGTCTGCCCATATTCCAGCCATAGTGCAGCAATGCCCATTTCTCGACAGGGGCTGAAACCTCGATTCTTTGAATTTTGACCCCGGCTTCAATATCTTCTGAACTTCGAGGGTCCCAGTTGGGTGTGGAAGCTCTCTGAAATAATCCCAGACGGAAAAGAAGTATCGGAACGTCTCGCTGTTTGATATAACTGCCAAGAACTTTCATTGTGTACTCACAAGCGAATCTGTACTTGGCATCTTCCTGTGTTCTGACGAGTTCGCTTGCCGAATTTTTCATCTCGTTGATGTTTACGGATACAATGCCATCTTCGTCTTTTGTAATTGTTGCTCCGGTCGGAACGGCAACCTCACGTTTCAGGTCAGACATTACATTGCGCATTATCTGCTCTAAATCATCGCGCGATATAGTAGCCTGTTCAAGCGGAACTGTCGTTTGTTCTACGGATGTTTCTTCTGCGATTGGTCGGGACACTGGAACTTTTACCATTTCCTCTTTTCCCTTTTTCTCGCCGATTAACGGCATATCTTGACCTGATAGAAACTCAACGAGTATTGCATACAGGGCAAGTCCGCCGATTATAATAAGGCAAAAGAACACATTGGCATTGAATTCTGATTCTCCTTTGGATAGAATGGAATGACGAATGACCAAAGCCGAAAATATATCGACCGCAATCACCAGCACTAGCAGCCAGGGATGATGGCCTTTGAATAGGTCTTTCATACGGTGGTTGTTTAATCTTATAAGTCTTAAAATTTGATGAGCTTAACAAACAAAGTTAAAACGCAATGCTACATCCTATTGTTCAGCAGGAATATAATAAAGCCATCCCTCGGAATGCGAGATGGCTTTACTTGAAAACAATAGATTATTTCAGGGTGATGGCATTGGATGCCTCGCGCTTCTTCTCGCTGACCACATCGGCATAAATCTGCGTGGTTCTGACACTTCGGTGCGTAAGCATCTTTGAGACAACGTATACGTCGATGCCCAACGAGATAAGGATGGTTGCGAATGAGTGACGGAGACAGTGAAAGGAGAGTTTCTTCTCGATGCCAGCTGCCTTAACCCATTTCTTGAATGGTTGTTGTGCCATAGAGCGACGGAAACCTTTGAAGATAAGTCCTTCGCCTCGCTCGCCGCAGTATTTGAGTGCTTCGTCGCTGACGGGGAGTGTGGCTTCCGTATCAGTTTTCTCTGTGCAGAGTCGTATGCAATAGCCGCCATCAGGGCTACGCTCGATGTTTTCCCAGCGCAGTTGCAACAGGTCGCTGAAACGAAGCCCGGTAAACAGCCCGAACATTGATGCTCGTTTGAGAACAGGCACCTCACATTCGGTTGCATCGAGAATCTTCATCTCGTCGAGCGTCAGATATTCCTTCTTAACCTCCTGCCACTTGATGCCTTCAAGGAAGTCATTGACGTTCTCGGTGATATATTTCTCCTTGTATGCCATTTTCAGCAGGCAACGGAATGTTGACCAGTAGCCGGCTGCCGAGTTGTTGGAGAGAGGTATCTTCTTATCCGGGTGACGCAGGTTGTGTGCATAGAGCAGATACTCCCGGAAGTCCTCGCACAAGCTGGCGGTAACATCGCCGAATGTGCAGCTGCCACCGCAGAACTTCTTGAAGTGGAGATAGACGCATATCCATTTGTCATACTTGCTCTTCGCTTTCTTCTCGAAGTAGGAGAGGAAGTCCATCTTCTGTTTTGCCTTGTCAAGGAATCCGAACTGTTCGTTGATAAGGCTCTGGTAACGGATGCAGCGGATAGCCTCGGCTTTCTCTTCCATTTCCTGATTGAAACGACGTTGCATCTCGTTGGCAGGTTCAGCATAGATGACAATGCCGAGGGTTTCGCGGCGCGTCATCTTGTTGGTGTGGGGATTGCGTATCGCCGGATAATAATCGAGGTAGAGCGATACTTTTCCTCCGACATACGGACGACGACGGAGGAACACTTTGGTGCAGGTGTTTGTCATTGCATTTATGGGGTTTGAGAGTTTGAAAATCAGTTGCAAAGGTATGTGGAGATGCAAAGGGGAACAATGCCGTCTCCGGCGGTTCCAATGTTTCTCAAAACCGTCTCCACTGGCTAAATCTCCGGAGAACCAAGCAGAGAATCAAGCTCAGAGCGGAGAATCAGTGTGTATTTGCCTTTCTTCTCACGGGTGATGCTGTGGTACTTCAGATAATGGTGAAGCTGGTCGCGGGTCAGATTATATTTCGCCATCGCTTCGGGATAGGTGTAATACTCCGGCTCCTTTGGTGCCACCTGACCTTTCGCCAAATCGAAGTGATATTTGGAATACATCACATAGTTTCCCTGTTTCTTTTTAGGAATTCCTTCCTTCGACACGAGCGTATAGATGGCAGATAGTGTCATGCCGTACTTGGCTTGAATATCCGCCACGGTGTACCATTCGGATATTTCCTCCTTCGGTTGTTGATTGGCAAAATAGCGGTCGACATGGCTCCGACTCCAGAGCGTTTTACCCCGGCTTTGCGTCTTAGGCCAGCCCTCGCGCTCGGCAATCTTATACATTCCCGAATTGGACACACCGTATTTCTCCTGCACCTCCTTTGAAGTATAGAACTCAGTGATGGGTTCTCGTCCCGGCTTTTCGCGTTTGAGATACTTATGACCTTTCTCAAATAATAGGTCAATATCCTGCCGCCGTACCAGTGTCTTGCCTTTGAACTGCACGGTTGCGATAGCGTTGTCGGCAAAGTATCGGTAGATTGTGGCACGACTGACTCCGAGCAATCGGCATACCTGTGTCGGGGAAAGAAACTCCAGCTTTTCGATTTCGACCTTGCCTTCAAGCCGTGTTGAGTATTCCGCCTTGAACTCTTGGAGTTTCGCTTGCCGTTTCCTCTCTTTATAAGCGAGACCAGAACATCTGTGGCTACAATATTCCGTGGTAGTCTTGCGTGCGACAAATTCATTGCCGCACCACTTACATTTTTTGATGATTTCAATATTACTGCTCATATTCGCTTTATTGGTGGTTATTTCGCCAGTTATTTCGCCGAAAGTGTCTCATCGCGTCTCACTGCGTCTCATAGTGTCTCAAAAGTCCACGACCTTGCGGCACGCATTGACGGGATTGACCGATTTGCTACAAATCGGGTACAAAAACACAGGTAAAAAGGGATGAAAAGCGGTTATATTGCAGTATAGGTACGAAAAAAGCCGCCCGATAACGAGCGACTTTTCAATGTTTTACACCAGATGGCACCTGTTGTCACCAATAGGCTACTTGCCGATGCACACTGTATAATCAGCTAATGAACAGCGAGTTAACCTCTTGAAAGGTACAGATGATGGATGCGCTAAGTTGCTTACTTTCAATGATTTACTGTATAATTGAATTTTGAAAGTGCAAATTGCTTGCAATCAGCGTTTTCGGGCAATTTGTCTGTACCGCTATGTTCTTGTTTCCGAGAGCAAAGTTATACAAAATCACAGAAACTACAAAAATAATCACGGTAAAAATTCATGCTATTCTCCGTAAATTTACGGAGAATGTTTGGTGGTTTAGCTGCAAATGACTAACTTCGCGGTATGAGACGAACTGTAAGACATAGTGCCTATATATGGCAACGGGAGGATTGGCCGGAGTTCCGTTGGGACTCCGAGGCGTTGCTTGAACCGCTTAGTCGGCTCAGTCAGTTGCATGGACTTCTGAACGGCAGAATGTCAATGCTTGGATTCAACGAGAAGTGTCGGTCACTGTTGTCGGCCATGACCGAGGAATTGATAAGTTCATCGGAGATCGAGGGAGTGTTTCTCAACTCGAATTCGGTACGTAGCAGTATTGCCCGACGGCTCGGAATGGAGGATGGCGGATTATTGGTTGAAGATCATTATGTCGAGGGATTGGTCGATGTAATGCTCGATGCGGTGCGTAATTGCCGGGAACCATTGACCGATGAGCGGTTGTTCGATTGGCACGCCGCTTTGTTCCCGTTTGGGCGAAGCGGTATGCACAGAATCACCGTTGCCGATTGGAGGAAAGGAGAGGAACCGATGCAGGTTGTTTCCGGAGCTTTCGGACATGAGAAGGTGCATTATGAGGCTCCGCCATCGGATGCTGTTCCGGCTGAGATGGAGCGGTTGATTGAGTGGTGCAACACTGCCGATCAGTCACCGTTCATCATGGCAGCTGTGGCGCACTTGTGGTTTGTTACCGTCCATCCGTTTGATGACGGCAACGGTCGCATAAGCCGCACACTTGCCGATATGCTTCTCGCCCGGCTTGATGAGGATTCGGCGCGATACTACAGTATGTCGGCTGAAATCAACCGCAACAAAAAGGCATATTATGAGGTACTTGAACGGACACAGAAAGGAAATTTCGATATTACAGAATGGATGCTGTGGTTCTTCGGCTGTCTTGAAAATGCCATCGTTCGCGCATCCGGTATAATCGAGCGGACTTTGCAGAAAGCAGCATATTGGGATGAGTTCCGCGATGTTGACATAAATGAGCGTCAGCGTAAGGTCGTCAACCGCCTGTGGGATGGCTTTGAGGGAAAACTGACATCTTCAAAATGGGCGAAGATATGCAGTTGCTCGCAGGACACAGCATTGCGCGACATCAACGACCTTATAGCCAAAGGTATGCTCCGCAATAGCGGTGAGGGTGGACGCAGTGCCAACTATCTCCTGCCGGAATAATCATTTGCCTTTGAGTTTCTTCTGCTCGGCCTCGAATGCTTCGAGGAAATGAATCTCGATAGGTGAAAGTTGATATTGTGTGCGTTCGCGGAAACGGTCGTATTCTGTGTCTGCTTTGAGTTTCGCTACTTCTGCTGATATAGTTCCGGCATGAGTCAAGAGTTCTTTTCCTGAGAGCGTTAGGAAATCATCGAGTTTCTTGATCCAGTCATTCATATACATCGGCACATGGCTCTTTGCCTGTAGTTCGGCAAAGTCGAGGTATAGGTTTACGATACGATTGAGCATATCAACTTCATCTTCTGTCAGATAATTCTTGGCAATCTCCGCTTCATGCTTTGTAGGCATAGCACCGCGCCATGTTGTCAGTCCCATGAAATCTTTTTCGGCATCGGCACGTTGGAATATAACCTCAGCGGCGGTGTGTCCGTGAGCTGAGAAGTGCATCTTGTTCTGTACGGTCTTGAAGAACCGCTGTGTCGCCTCCGTTCGAGGATCATAGTCAATACTGAGGGCATAAATTTCCAATATCTTGCGGTAGAACACCTTTTCAGAACTGCGAATATCGCGGATTCTTGACAGCAGCTCATCGAAATAGTTGCCCTGTCCGGCATTTTTCAGCAGCTCGTCATTCAGCACAAATCCCTTAATCATATACTCCTTCAACACCTGCGTGGCCCACTGCCGGAACTGCACGCCACGGTGTGAATTTACCCTATACCCGACACTAATAATCATGTCAAGATTATATGTCGGAATTTTTCTTTCCACCTGACGTGTGCCTTCAGTTTGAACTTGTGCAAAAAATGCACAAGTTGAATCGGAAGTCAATTCCCCCTCCTCATAAATTTTCTTTATATGGCGTTGAATCGTACTTCTATCACGCTGGAAAAGCTCTCCCATTTGTTCGGCGGTTAGCCACACAGTCTCATTAGCGAGGCGAACCTCAATTTTGGTATCGCCTCCCTGTGTTTGGAATAATATGATTTGTCCGGTATCCATTATTGCTTCAATTAGAGGTTATCGCCACTTTAATAACGTTGTCGCGGCGGTTTTCGAATAGGTCGTAGGCTTCCTCAATCTGTGAGAAGGGGAAGGTATGGGTTATCAAGGGAGTCGTGTCAATCTTGCCTTCTGAGATAAGCCTCAGTATCTCATCGCAGTCGCAACCATCAACACCACCGGTCTTGAACGTCAGATTCTTGCCATACATTTCCGGCAACGGCAACACCTGCGGCTTATCATAAAGAGCCACAACCGCGACAATTGCATTCGGTCGCGCCGCTTGCCAAGCCAACTTGAATGTGTCATCAGCTCCGGCAACCTCAATTACGCGGTCCGCACCGCCATGTTCGCTTAATTCTGCAACTTTCGTCAAGCACTTATCAGGACTAACGACTGTAACATCTGGGAAATGTATTTTTACAAAATGACGGCGTGATTTTTCAAGTTCGCAGACAATAATCCGTTTGGGATTATAAAGCCGCACACATTGCAATGCGCAAAGTCCGGTCGGTCCGGCACCGATAATCAGCACCGTATCCTCTTCGCCAATCTCCGAAATCTTAGCCGCCCAATAACCGGTGGCAAGAATATCACCGACAAACAGAGCCTGTTCATCGCCCACATTATCCGGAATCTTCGTCAGCCCATTATCGGCAAACGGCACACGCACATACTCTGTTTGTCCGCCGTCAATCCGGCAACCAAGCGCCCAGCCGCCATTCGGGTCAGTGCAATTATTTACCCAACCATTCCGACAAAAGAAACACTCGCCGCAGAACGTCTCCACATTCACCGCCACACGGTCGCCCGGCCTAACCTTGGTGACAGCCTCGCCGACACTCTCCACCACGCCGACCATTTCATGCCCGACCGTAATTCCCGGCACAGCCCTCGGCACCGAGCCATACTTGATATGCAAATCTGAGGTGCAGATACTGCTAAGAGTCACCCTCACCGCAGCATCAGTCACTTCGATAACCTCGGGCTTCACCTTCTCCGTGACCTGAAACCGCCCATCACCTATGTACGTCAATGCTTTCATAATCGTTCAATATTTGAAATGTGCATCCAAGAGCGAACCGGTCAAAATCACGAGGTTGTCATACTCCTTGACCTTAACCTTCATCACCGACCATCCGTTCTCCGGATTCTGGTAAGTGATATGCTCCACAACGCACCGTAACTTAATCATACTATTTAGAAGGTGTAAATAAAATTCTCATTAATTCATCCAAGTCATGATTTTGAGGGGTCATTCCAGCAACATTTGATAATTCCATATAGGCATAACTATTTTGCCTATTTGGTTTTACAAACGATTGGCATAACCCCGCATATTCAGGAAAACTTTTCTTAAAAGAATCTGCCACATCTGATAAAGTCCGATATTGATCATTATATCCTGACAGAAATCCAAATCTGAGTGAGATTACTCCTCGAATGATTTTATATTTATCCCTCATCAATCTATGAGCAATATCTATGTTAAGAGTCTGAGAACCCTTAACTTTATCATTTAGAATGGTCATCCATGCATAAAAATGTTTGTATCTATCTTTCCCGACTTTGCCTTTTGCAGGTGATTCATGATATTCTCTAATCCAATTCTGAATCTTTTCCCTTTGGTCAGATGACAGTTTATGATTTGGAGAAAATATGAAATCAAAGTATTTGAAATTTAGATTAGAAAGTGAGGGTGAAAAGAGGGCTTCAACGGCATAATCTCTACCTCCAGGAAATTTTGCAATTAGAGCAAGATTTTCCCAGCAACGTTTTAGACACGTCATAACACTTGGCTTTCCATTAGATGCAAATTCTTGATATAATGCAGTAAGGAAGCATATAGGATTTTGATAATATTCCGAATGAAACGAATCATTATCTCTTCTACGCTCCATCGTGAATGAGTATATGAATTCCAAAGCTTGATGACGAAATTCGTAATCGGATTTTGCCATATCAATTAAATCATCCATCTCACTTTCGAATAACTGATCGGGTATGAATAATTGATTAATCATTCCGAATATTTCCCATCTTTTAATTTTACGCTCTTTCTTTTCTTTTTCTTGCCGTTCTATCTCTTTTTGACGGTTTTCTTCTTCTATTTCTTTCTCTCTTCTTTTTAATCTTTGTCTCTCTTGCTCGCGTTTGATTTCCTCTTGATACTCTTGTTCTTCTTGCCTTTTAAGATCCTCTGTACACTCTGACAATTTGTTTTCAGAATCAAAATAATAAATGAGTTTTCGATCCTCATCGAAGATTAAATCATCAAAAGCAACTAAAACTCTCCCTAATTCAGCTTTGGTCTGACCATCCTCATTGTAATAATTACGATAATATACGGTCAGATAAAGTTCTCCCATCAATAAGGTTTCTTTCTTGGCATTTTCGTCGAGGACAAAAGCATTGAAATTATTTGCCGCAAAAATATCAAGTTTACTCAATCTTTCAGAATCAAGAGTTTTACCTTCACCGTCACCAAAGTCCTTGAATACCCACATAACGAAGCGTCCATTGTCACGATGGACCATGTTACGCTCATTAATGACCGACAGGAAAATGTAAGTAAGTTGGACTTCAAAAACTAAATGTTTGTCAGGCAATTCTACATAAATATCCGGTCGACGCCATCCACCATCATTGCCGCGCAATGTAGGCTCAGCCAAAACATGTTCCTGTCCGACAATTGGTATAAAACAATCCTGAATAATTCTTTTTAATTCTTTATGTTGACGACTTTCTTGATGACCATTAAAAATCATCCGACGTACTTCTTCTTGTGTATAATGCTTACCCTCATAAAAAATGCAAATATTTTCTTCACTTGTTTTAAAATGCTGAAAATGAAGTTTCTTTTGTCCGGATTGAGGATTGAAACGTCCACTAATATAAATAGGCTGTTTGCAATGACCACACAAGAATGACTTTTCTTGATTGATCTCCCCCCGAATCTTCAAGAGTTGGTCTTTCCACACATCATATGATGCAGCCTGTTCCCCTTCAAAAAATTCTTTTGTATCACGAAGAATCATTTCCCCATTCCTATTGTCATAAAAAATGGGGATTCCGTAGTCGCTATATACTTCTCGTTTCTCTTGCATTAAATTTCTATATATAAATATCCACTATTAACGTATTTGTCAATTTTTGCTTTTGATATAGATTTGGGGATGGCCAAGGCCAACAGTTGCCTTGGTCTAGAACAAGCAACATACAACAATCTTTGTGTTTCCTTCAAATCGTCACATTGGGAAAACAATTCTAACGAGAGATTTGTAGATTGTTTCTTTTTGAGGAAAACAAGACAAGCGTCGTATGTCAATCCTTTAACTTTATGTACGGTGCTTATTAAAGATAAACTATTGCTGCCCCTAAAATTGAAAAAATCGCACACGCGTGTCAATTTTACCGCCTTCATGACGTAACCATCCATTTTTTTCTTTATTTGAAAATCTATCGCACCATTTTCAAAATTAAAATGTTGTTCAATCAATCGTTCAGTTTTATTTTGCCATTCTTCTATTGTTTGTGAAATTGTTGGAAGATTTCTTAGGAACTGGATAAGACATGAAACATCAAGAGGGTTCTGATCTATATATGAAAAAGATGAGGCAAAATCTTTCCTTTTAGATTCCTCGTTTATAAATGACAAAACGTGTTTTAATGTTTTAATTGAATCTGAAAATTCTCCATTTGAGAACTCATTAAAAGACTTCAGAATCAATAGTGGGATTTCAGATTTCCAACACGAAACGATATTACTATTCCCCGTCAATTCTTTCAATTGGTCATTCCCCCTACATATCACTTTTAGGTTATGTAACTTATACCCATTACACTGACATGAAAAATGCTGAATAACATCAAGACCTTTGTCATCATCGTAATGATATACATAAATTGGTAATCCCAAGGAATCAACATTGTGAGATTTTATATTTGGATCCTGTGGTTCTTTGATTTTGTTGTATTGGTCAATGATGATCTGAGTGCTTCTACGATTATCAACGAATCTCAATTGTTTCCACCGATTATCACTTAGCAGACTTTTAAACAATTCTGGGTGAGCATTTCTCCATGCATAGATACTTTGGCGTAAATCTCCTACTAATTCAACATTAGACAATCCTGCATTTATTAGAAGATTTATGATTTCAAATTGCATTTTTGACATATCTTGTGCTTCGTCCATAATCATATAATCAAAGCGCATCGATAGTGCTTTGCTGATATCCGTATGTTTCGACAGAATATCATAGGCAAAATATTCAACATCAGAAGATGTAAGGATACCTAACTGAAGCCGTCTTTTAATTATAAGTTGAGCTACTTCTCTGCCTTCTTCAGAATCTATGAGTTTGTTCCCACAACAATAAGTATTGGGTGCGATTATAGAAAACTCATTTTCCCGATGCTTATAATAATAATCTTTTTGTTGTTGCGAAAGCCGCATGTAGAAACACGTATACTCTTTGCCATTCTTTTCATAATGGCGATCGTAAATAGGCGTATTATGTGTATTGTCTAAGATTGAGGGACGAGCTTTTAATCCATTTATGAGATACCAAAACGGCAAAACTATAAACTGACTTAAAAAACTGTCTATCGTGGAAATTTTGTGGGGAAATGAAGGACGTAGACCATGTAATGCAGTAAAAGTATCAGACAACTCTGAGACGGCATTGTTTGTGAAGGAAAGACAAATTACTCTATTAGATTTAAGCTCTGCCAATTTTCCAAGTTTGTATGCAATACTCGTAGTTTTTCCACTCCCTGGACAGGCCGTAAGGACAGTAAGTCCTCTTGCCTCAATATATTTTTTACGCTCCGGAGTTATTTCGTAATCCATTCCTGTCTCAACCTAAATGATTAATAGCATCCATTAAATATTGTGGAATGACAAAATCTTCCATTCCTTCAAATTCAGAAGCCAATGCCTGTGCCAATTCTGATTTACCCGGACACGCTTTCCACATAAGAAGAGCTATATCCATTTTATTATCCTCAGAAAGATGTCCGGAGGGGAACGAAGATGTAAGGAAATCCAACACTTTCCTCATGTCATCTTCCGACCACTTAAGTAGAAATTTAAAAAATGAGCTCTTTACAGTATCTGCTATGCTATCATAGACATTTGCCCTACAAAGTTCATACTCGAATGTTTTACGACCAACAAAAATGCCGATTGACTCGTTGGTTTGAAGTGCACGCAGTTTTGGAATTCGTCCACATTCCGTACCAGATTTAATTCGTCCTCTTAATTCTTCAAGTTGACCATCGTCTATAAGTTTCTTTAAGGTGTATTTTTTTGAATCGGTGAATTGATCTCCATCCGTAACAACCGCTATCCTAAAAGGCAAACGGAGAGAGACATCTTCCGAATTGAACAGAAGCATAAATTGTATGAAAGCAGTTCCCCCCATGTTTACAATCTCAATTTGACGTTCAGTCAATGATTTGTTCAATCTCTTTGAAAAGCACTCCATCAGGAGTGCTTCAGATATTCCTTCCACGAGGACACAGCCATTTGAAAAGAATAATTGAGATTTTGTGACATCTAGGTACCGTTGGAGCATCAACTCAAAATTTAATATATCAGTTTTTTTGAGTGTGATTTCATTAGCATGCTCATTATGGTATTTGAAAATATTTGATATAGTGATAGCGCCTTCGTTTACAATTATTAGATTCTCAAACGGCACCTTTGAAGTAAGTGTCGGAGAATGGGAAGTAATAAAAATCTGACAATTGTTTTTTCCATCAGCATTTATCAAAAAATTGTATAAATTGACTTGGAGTTGGGGATGCAAATGTGCCTCGGGCTCTTCTATCAGAAGTATATAGTTATAGTCCTTTTCGTCTTTATGGCATTCCTCCAAATCGCTGAGGACCGTCGCTATATAGAGGACATTGTTAAATCCAAGACTATTCTGATAAAGAGGAAAACCTTCGGGTCCATCTGCATGAGGAAGGAACGGTTTTATTAAACTTACAATTCGTTCTACCTTTCTATCTTCTATTTGCAGTCCAAGATTGAAACCTTGATTAAGACGATTTAAGTTGGTGTTTACTAGTTCTTTTGTCGAGAATACCTCTTCCTGTTTAAGAAGCTTCATATTAGCTTCTCTCAAAATTTCAACATAAGTATTGTCAGAGTGAGCTTTTTTAATCCTACGTTTGATGACTGCTCCTAATTTATTGTCCCATGGTGAAAGAAGGTCTTTTGTTGAATCACGCAAGGCACCCATATAGTACGAGACAAAGAAATTGAAAGACTCCGGATCTGGTCTCTGACCTTCTTCTTTGCCACTAAAATATTCAGAATGGATTCTGTCTTTCGAATCTATGGTAAAGATTAGCGTCACACGTGCATGAAGCTTGTTGTCCTCCATCACTAAATATTGATAGAATAATCCTTCCTGTTCCAGAGTTAATCCATCAAAGTCGTAGACAATCTTTATTACTTTACTCTGATTGCCAACGTTGTCTCCCTTCTTTAAATCCACATGGAAATCATCCATTGTGACATACAGAGGCTGCTGAGTTCCACGGCTATAAAACAGTCTTATTGCATCAATAATTGCAGTTTTATTTTTACCATTGGGACCTATCAGAACGTTAAGTTTAGAATTAAACTGGAGAGTCAAATCCTTGATTCCTCTGAAATTCGTTATATGTAGTTTTGAAAGGAACATCTTTAGGATAAATATGATTTATACTGTTTTGTCAATCAACTCTTGAAGTGTTTTGTCATCCCAGATTTGATTCGCCATACGTGGAACAACCCCCTCCGAATATGGTCTGTCAAATGGGTGGAATGCACCCAGTTTGATGCGGAGTGTCGGGAAGCCGGGGATGGTTGAGCCGTCCTTGGCTACTTTTGTTCGTGTTCCGAATGATATGCGCTCTATGTTGTAGTAACCGTCAATAGCGTTGTCAACAATGGGGAGAAGATACTTTGCCTCGCTGATATCTCCGCTTGGCATATTGAGCATCACATAAGTTAAACCTTCTGCCGCATGGTTGCGGAATAGGTCGTATAATTTTATGGTCGAATCGTCATTGCCTTCACCAATTTCGCTTTTACGGACAAGGCAAGTAAGGTATTTGCCCTTGTCTGCCGCAGGACTATTGACATCGCCAACGATTTGCCGTTCTTCTGCAATACGGGCTGTTGGTTCAGTCCCTAAAGGACATGGAACAACATAGAAGTTCTCTTTGAGCGAGGCTATAAGCGCATCGTTCTCTGCCTTATATTTATCGTCTTTATCAAGTGCCAGAGAGAAAACATCTTTGTCAAGGAACGGGCTGTATGTCTTGCCAAGCACCTCCTGAAAGTTCTCTTTCAGCCATTTCTCACCATCAACATCGGGATGGGCGGTCATGGCATAGAATTCAAAGCGGTCTCTGAGCATTCCTTGAATCTCCTCGCGGAACTTTCGCCTAACATCAGCTTTCCACTGTGCCTTTGCTCCTGCATTATCACGCGCATATAACGATAGCACGAAGAGGAAGTTGACATCATAATGCGATACAATGAGCGTGTCGCGGTCATACAGGCGGTTCTCAAATTGGCGACATATATTTTCCTGCCCTTCACGCCTGACAGTACGGTCTTCGTATGAAAGCGTGACCGGATCGATGTTGGCGGAAATGAAGAAGTTGGGGATTATGTTATATCCCTCTGTCACGTCATCACGCAACTGTATCTTTCTATATCTGTCCTTCTCCTCCTCTTTTGCCGATGGATTGAGGAACAGATTGAGATTCCATTGGATTACATTGCGGGCATAGGTGTATTGTTTATATACCGACTCTTTACCAGGTTTGCTGCCAATCTTATAGTATTTGGAGTCGCCTATATAATATATATCGTTGTCCTTCTCGCGGTTGATAAGCAAACCATCGTAAGTGTAGAAATGGTCAACAAGTTTGCCATCTGCCTGCTCTTTCAAACCTTTCGGTGCATCATTGTCGCCGATAAGTTCCTCTATCATTGCTTCAAATACGATGTGGAAACTCTTGGCAAGCAGGTATTCGCGGTTGTCTGTTGCAGTTTTTATCTGGTATGCCTTGTCGAAGAATGCATAGCATAGGTCCCAAAGCCTCGTGGCTACATCAGAAAAGTATTTATACTTTATCTGACGGAGACGACGGCGACCAAAGCCATCAATATACCGCTCGAACTGCGCACCTTTGATCAGAGAGAAACCGAATGGTATTTCAGTCTTGAAACCAAAACGCTCTGCCACATAGTTTAGAATCGAAAAGAAAATCACGATGAGTTCTTCATCAAAATTGATTTGCCTTTTCTTGTTGACCGGATTAAGATATACAGGAGAGTCATTCTGAACTACGGCTGTGGTGCCGCTGATGGTGCGCGTCCAGTTTATCTTGTTGTAGCCGGAGTGGATGTTCTTCAGAACAAACGTAAAGAACGAACGGTTATCCTTGGCAAAGCGAATCAGTGATAATATGACATCAAGCCAGGTATTGGTTTTCTTCTTCGTACCATGACCTTCGCTCTCAATTTGCTCACGTAGAATTATGCCGTTATGTTCATGGGCGTTATTATAGACCACAATAGCACGGTGAATCCATACAGAGAATTCATATATGAATTTTGCTTCGTGAGGTTCCAGTTTCGCATCTTCAAGATTTACAAGATCGCGCGGCTCATATTTGCCGAATACTTTATCATGCTTCCCATCGTGACTTTCACTGACCAATACTTTCGGGAGAATGAAAACTACGTCCTTGATTTTGGGATTGTAGTAATACCCGACATAGCTCACAGAGATTTTGCCCTCGACATCCTGGAGGGTAAACAACCCGTCCAAAACATCGAAAACATCAGCTACATCATACTGGTATTCTTCAATCAGTAGTTTCATTCTACTTTCGCTAAAATAACACCGGTCCCGGAATTGTTGAGTCCTTGTATAAGTTCACCAATACGCTTTGGTGTTGATCCTTTATATATGTAAATAGGTTCTCCTGTCCCGGTCTCGATTCGTGCATAACGTTTGGTGAAACGAGGGTCGGAAGATTGTTCAAGATATTTATTGAAGTCTTCTTCGGAATAGGCTATGGTATTTGAAAGATTAAAACCGTCGATCTTTCTGAGTATCTCTGTCGCAGAAAGTTCCGGCAAAGCATTCACAAAGGCGGTCATTGCGGCTACCACGGCATCGGACTTAGACATCCGTCCTTGCCCATTGACACTATATTTTGAATAATCGCGTTGGCTGTTACCGTTATTATCGTTTAACTCTGAGTCATTTGGAGAGTCGAAATCGACATCATCATTATCTTTCTCGGCTGATTCCACCTCCGGCAATTCAAGTTTGCCGACAAATTCGGCAAGTTTGCCATTTGTTGTCGGGAAGAAATCGCTGAACTGATACATCTGTCCTTTTTCTTCGTCGCGGAAGATTTTGTCGCCTGCCTCAAAATCTTTAAGCACATCCGTCCAGAGATAGAACAGCACCTTGTTAAGGAATATCTTTTCTGATATGAGGTTGTTCTCTGGCTGTGCGTCATCAGTCTTCTTGTCTGCTTTTGCGAAGAAATATCCCATCTGCTTGTCCGACGACTGAGTCAGATTATAGATGAGCGGATTCATTTTCTTCAGGAAGTCAGACCATAGATAACGCTTGCCACCGGCTTCAAACTGCCAATCCATCGCATCATAGTCGATAGGCATGTATTCCCAGTTCCAACGACGCTTGAACGCCGAGTCAATCGGGAAGAGCGACTGATCAGAAGTATTCATCGTAGCCCAGATGTAGAGATTTGGCGGCAGGAGCAACTTCTTACCCGAAAGGATAGCATCGCCGATAGCTTCTGTTTTGCCTGAATCTTTTACGAGCACAAACGAGCGGATAGCATCCTTCTGTTCTTCAGATAGATTGGTAAATCCATTTTTATCTTCAGCGAGGAATTGAGTTATGTCTTCGTCAGCATGAATTGCGTAGGAGGAACTGCCCGTATTGTTGCGGTCAAGCAACTGGAAAAGGTCTCCGAATATCTGTGCGCAGTTACCTCGGTTTATTTCCTCAATAACAAGGAAATGCGGATTATCCAAGTCGCTCCACGCAGCAACGTATGCTTTCAGGAAAGCCTGAGGCACATACTTATATACAATTTTCTTCTCGTATGCTTTTTCGTTATCTGCGTTCTTAGCATGATGCACAGTCGTACCGACAAAGGCATTCACAGGCATAGGAGCCATAGTCGGTTTGTATGCACCCACAAATGTAGAATAGTCCGAGTCTGGATGGAAAGTAGTGCGGATGGAGTTTTTCCCATCAGTCATGTCATCAATCGTGTATGACTTACCTGTGCCAGGTGCACCATAGTATATCACTTGCAATGACGCGCTAGTGTAATTGGCTATTTTAGCTTTATTATGTTTAGGATTATATTTAGGCTTTGGTGCTGGGATTTCATAAATAGGAATTTCCTCTAATTCTAAATGATCTTTAGGCTTAGAGGGAATCCAAACAGTCTCGATTGCTCTGCCTTTTTTTACCGTATAAAATTCTCGAGTATGAGCAACAATAGTGTCGATGATTGGACGCATCGAACCGCTATTGTTCATCAAAGAATTAATGTTGTAAGGTACATTTTCTTCAATTCTTGAAGCCAGTGTTTCAAGAAAAGAGACTCCCCACATAAATTCTTTGTCCAAATCATTTGATTTGGCATAAACACGAGGTTCCGCTGGTTCAATACGTAGTAAAGTACAAGTGCTTTTCCCTTCTTCTACATCCTTTTCAGACCGACGAACATAGGGGAGTACGTTGCCTTGAGGTAGTTCAGAAATAAGATCGACGAGATGCTTGAGTTCCATTATGCCTTATTATAAGAGTTGAGATAATCTACTATATTTTTGGCGATGCCAAGTGCAGCCATAAAAGGCACTCCATTACCAATTGTCTTGAAGGCATCGGTCAATGTCATATCTTTTGGAAGTTCATAATCTTTCGGGAGCGATTGGAGTGCAAGAGCTTCTGCTACTGAAATACGGCGAGGTTTGTAGGGGTGAATATGTACCTCGTTATTTCCGTAAGCGACAGTTGGAGAATAACGCCAGCGATGAAGTCGCTTGTAGCATTTCTTTTCATCATCCCCCTCGTCTTTGGACTGGAAACGATAAAGTCCGGCTCTTGGTTGAAAGAACATATTTGCATTTGGATGGTGAAGAACATCATTCTTCTCCCACCAATACTCTACAGTTAGCTCTTTAATAATACCATCTGGCGCCTCGGTCGGAACATTCTCCTTATACGGAGATTTTTTTGGCCAAGGTAGAGAAAGGACTTCTCGGGTAAAAAGCTTATTCTTATCCCAATCAAATTCAAGAAGTTCACTATCTTTGAATGGAAGATGAAGTCTGCTGGCTACATCTTTCCTAAATCCAATTAGAATGATGCGGTCTCTGTCTTGTGGAGCTCCAAATTCTATCGAGTTGATAAGTTGCTCAGTCATTGCATATCCCGCATTAGATAATTTAGATTTAAGATGCTCAAAAAATTCACGGTGTTTTGCTGTTCTATAAAGACCTTTGACATTTTCGAAGAGGAAAAAGTCAGGTAATGTCTCACAAATTAGTGAAATGTAAGTACCAGACAACTTTCCGTTTTCGCCCTCTTTGCCTTTATTCTTCCCAGCCACTGAAAAATCTGGACAAGGTGGGCCTCCAATGATGCCCGTAAGATTCTTTTCCTTAGATTCTGAAACTTGCGACTTTAATTCATCAAGTTCTGGAGATCCGATAATCGCTGTGATATCTTCGACGTGATGCCCATATATGGGTTCGGCTATGCCCATTTTGCTCCGAGCGTATTTATATACATCATTGAACGCCTTATGAAATTCATTAACATATACTACATCAAACGCGCCGGATAACTCGAAGCCGAGGTCAAGAAATCCTGCACCAGAAAAGAATGAGAATATATTAATCTTGTCTTTCATTGGCTGTCTATATAAGCAAAGGAACTTCCGAGTAGGCAGACAGGCGACCAAGCCTTTTACACGACTACACGGAAGTCCTCTAATATGTTGAATATAAGTTGTTACTTACATTGATTGGTCTATTTGTCTGCGCAAGCGCGTATTAGAATACAAAGTTACAAAATTTCTTTGAGACTTTAGCTATCCTCGGCAAAGATAGTTACAGGCATGGGCAAGAATTAGGCTCTGCTGGCTTAATATTTCTTATCTCCGTATGGAGCTCTTGGTTCTGCTGCTATTTGGTCGGCATCGGGCGAGGATTCATAAGTATTTGACTTATGCTCAGTTCCGACTATCTCTTGATAGAGGCTTTCAAGAGTTGCCTCCCGTTTTGCTTTTGTCTTGATGTCGCACTCCCATACTCTTATCACTTTCCATCCGGCAAGCCGGAGGTCAACACCGTTGGCATAGTCGCGGGCTATGTTCATAGCTATCTTGTGACGCCAGAAGTCAACGTTGGTTTTAGGCAACCGATAATACTTGCAACCCTCATGACCATGCCAGAAGCAACCGTCGATAAAAACAACCGTCTTGTATTTCTTCAGCACAATGTCAGGCGATCCTGGCAGTTTACGGTTGTTGACACGGTAGCGCAAACCACGGGAGAAAAGATACTTCCGCACAATCATTTCCGGCTTGGTATCCTTTCCCTTGATAGCCGCCATGCAACGGCTGCGCTGCTCCGGTGTCATCACATCTGCCATAACTATATAACAAAATTAGCGATAATTTTCATGCGGACAAAAGGATATGTGTACGAATTCAGAATTCGAATGAGAGGAGGTTGGATTTGTCTATTTTGCAGTGCGTACCACGGAAATAAGTGTCACTATATTGCGAGTTGTGTGCCGGATTGTTGGTTGTCGATGTGATTGTAGTGGGATTGCTTGCCTACTTCCCATTCGCGGTTGACGGAGTGGGAGGATGAGATGTCGCGGGAGATGAGGCGAGCGAGGGCGGTGCATTGATGAGTAGTGAAGGCTTTGGCTTGTTCCGGTGTGTAGTCAGACTGACGGAGAGGGAGAGTGATGCTTCCGGTTGATTTGGCGGTCAGTTCCTTGATGCGGTTGGTCAGCTCGGTAGCGTCTTCATGAGTTATGCGCAGAATTGCGAGTTGACAAAGATAAACGTTTGCCGCGTTGTCTTGCAATCTCGCATGGAAGCGCAATTCATCGGCTGTCATCGGATATGTCGCCGAGAACCCATCGGCTGAGACTACTCGGATTGCTCTACCGCCATCGCGCATCTTGATAATGTTGACGCTTCCTATTCTTGAACTGATGTCGCTTACCGGATATTTCTGCAATACGGATTCAAATATTTCGGTTGAGAACATGGTGGCGGCTATCCGGATTGCTACATCTTCTCTTTCACTTTCGGGCGAGTTGAAGTACCATGCCGATTGTCGAGGTGACATCTTGCGAGTATGTTCTGAACCGTCGAACAACCGGATTGACATTATGCCGTCCATGCCGGATTTCCGTACCTCCATAGAGAACAGATCGCGGTATATATCCAGCGGGCATTCCTTGCGCTCCTGCTTCTTCGCGAAGTCTATCAGTTCTGACAGCTTCATCACCGTGTTGCCGTCAAGTGCCATCTTCCGGTTATGATCAACGATGCCGTAGCCACGGATCTCACCATTGCGGTCTTTCTGAAAATGAATGTCTATGCCGAATTTGGTTTTGAGAATGTCCATCAACTCCGACATATGCCGCTGTTGCTCCTGGGATAGTGTCTTGCCGTTCGAACCCTTGATTTTACGTATGTCGTGGTTGGCTTTCCGGCGCACATATTTTTTCTTCTGACCTTTGTGACCCTTGACATTTTCGACATTTTGAACTTTTCCCTCCGCAATTTCAGCCTTATATTTCCTGATAATCGCACGGAGTTGTTTAGCCCGTTCTTTCCGGGTGTCGTTTCCTTGCGAAATATGCCTCCCTATCTCAGACAACGAGATTGTCGTGGCCTTGACCCCTCCGCGAAACAGTACATAGCTGTCATCTACGCGCTCAAATTTATATCCATGTGAGCGGATTATATTGGCAAACTGTCCTTCGGTGAGATAGCCGTAAGAGAACATACGCTGAATGTCGCAGTTGATGTCCGATGAAAGAATACGATTTGCGGCGGCATTGAGTCGTGCATAGTCGTGATGATCGGGTATCGGAAAACCGTTTGGCTGTATGCGTGTGGAAAGTATATGCACATGGTTGTTGTCGGTGTCGTGGTGGTAGTACACGAAATACGGCTGTCTGCCATATCCTGCTTCCGCCATGAGTTGACGGGCAAAGTCGGTCATCTCGTCAGCGGACATCACCTGCCCCTTTACCGATGCGGCGATGTGGAACTGAAAGCGCGTGGTCTTGGTGTTGCCGTATGTCCTCGACCGCTCCTTGAGGTATCTCTCAATCTCTCCGGCGCAGTCGAACCCGGCTTCATGCAACAGCTCCACCTTATGGCGCATGGCAGCATCGACATTCTCCATCGCCATGAGCCGTGCCACACCCTCGGCAACCTTGCGTTCATTATATCCGGCGCCGGGGAAGCCCCCACCGGATACCATGCCAAGTTTCTTGACTATCATAGACGCTCTTTGATTTGGTTCAGATGCTCCCAGATGGCTGACAGGTCATTGCGGAAGAATACAAACGGTTGGATATCCGAGGCAGACAATCCGTAGGGCGACACCTTCATACGCTCGTTAATCTGACGGGCCGTCTGATTGACATTCGTCCCGATTTTCTTCAACTGACGCAGAATAGCTGTCAGCACTGCTGTTATCTCTGAATCGGCTGAAGATGTCGTAACCTTTCCGTCATATTGCAACGTGGCGCAACGGATACAGGCACTGATGTTGCCGTTGAAATGGCTGTCGGCTTTGGCGCGGATTGCATTGGCTGTCGCCTCATCCACGCGAAGCCGTAGTATGATGTTCTTATTATTTGATGACATGATGTTACTATGTTTTGATGCTCTGATACTTTGATGCTCTGATGCTTTGATGCTTTGATGTTCTGATGATATTATGTTTGGAAGTCATAATGCATAAAGACTATATGTCTTGATGATTGCATATCTTGATTTCATTGTCACATGACATTTTCATCCTTATAAAATACTGCGAGTTTCGAGCGGGATTGACCCAACTCTGCGAGGTGGCGGGATTGCCGTTGTGGGAACAATCGGCATATCTTGCACAGCAAGATTTATACACCAATGATGTCTGACAAACTTGCTCTCTTGCCTCATTCGATGGGTCTCATGTAAAATGTCAAAGTGTCGAAAATGTCAAGGGTCACATGACATTTTTGTATAGTGTCCGTGTTCTTCTTTTCTGAAAAGGGCAGAGTTTTTCAGGAAACGTTTTACCGTTGACTCCGACATCCCAAGTGACCGTCCGATGTCGATGGCATCCGAAGTCCGGAAGTCGTAGGGCAAAGCGTCGAGGAGTTCAGACTGCCGTTTATCGAGATTGCCGGATAAGGATACACGAATAACGCGGTTTTCCATCTCACGGAAATACTCAACCAACTTGATAGCAGCCTCCGCGCTCCCGGTATCTATCAGTGTTGCCGACTCTTCGGTGCAGATATTCTTCATTATCCGGATGATGAGGCAGAAGCGCATGAGATAGGTTTCAAGTTTACCGCACACGGCTTTCTCAGCGTCTGACTCGGTAGCTGAATATATCGCATTGTTAACGCTCTCCTTCCATTCGCACAGTTTCCTATGGGCTTCACGGGAGAAGGTCAATTCCATTGGCTGTTCTTTTCCCTTGAAGTCAAAAGTGGCAACCTTGCGGATTATCCGCTCCCATTGCTCTATTATACCATCGGGCATACGGTCAGTCCCCCATGTCGGCATATCGGTAATGTCGGGATAGACTTTCAAGAAGCGGGATGAAAAGCCGTTGGCAACACGCTCGCCACCGAATTGCTTTGCAAGGCGTCCCGGTTGGGTGCTACCGATGATGGAGCAATATGGATTCGGTAGGAAGATATGTTCATCGGCCGATTTCCGGATATATTTGAATGGGGTGCCGCTGAACGCGCTGAGAAAATAGCTTTCATCCGAGCTGTTGTAGCGATTGAAGTTGGCAAACAGGCTTTCAAGTTCATCACTGTAAAGAATCACGCCCTGCGGATTGTCGCGCATTGCCCCGATTAATGCCTCGATGGTCGCGTCAACCACCACATGACACCTGCGACTCGGTCGCACCATATCCTCCGGCAAAGAAAGTGCTACACGCTCTTTCGGCGATTTGGCTTCCCATTGCTTGTATGCTTTGAGTTGGACGGAATATTCCCGGTCGTATTCATGGTCAAGGTTAAGCAACGGCGACAGAGCGAGCCTGAGCGGAGGTGTCTTGCCGCAACTCGAATAACCGACAAGTGCCACATACATAATCGGTCGCTCAACCCATGTCGCCGAGAAGCGCACCGTCCAGCGGTTGCCCATTGCCGCCGCAAATGTCGTGAACATGGACGCGGCTATGAAATTGACATTGAAATGCTCATACTCAACCAACGTTTCCACAATATTGCGGATAGCCGGAGGAAATACACTTAAAGGGAAAGAAGGCACTTTCTTTTGCGACTTTCGTTGAGGTTCTATCGGTTCATCCTCAATCAATCCACAAGCCGGACGCGGTGGCATCCTGCGGTTTTGATAATACATTGCCATTACCATCCGGATTTAGGTTTGCGGCGCATGGCCGATTTCATCTCGGCAAGAATCTCGCCTGAGGATTTGGTGCCATCGCAGGCGTGTTGTTCCTGCCATGCGATAAGTTCCGAGGGGCGGAACTCCAGCATCTTACCTACTTTGTAGTGCGGCAGGATGCCATCACGCACCATGTGGTACACTGTCGATTTCTTACGGCGGAGGATTCTGCAAGCCTCGTCAATGCCTACAAGACGGTTGTCAGGCTCGGACGGTTTCATGCCGATAGCCTCTTTCACGAGAGATTTCAGCCCCTCGATTTCTTTGATCAGACTGCATACCAGATGTGGAAGCGAGTCAAATGACGGATTTGTCTTTTCCATATTTTGTGTTTTAGAATTTGTCGCAAAATTATGGGTATCGGCAATGGTGAGCCGGTGAAGTGAACGGTTATTTTGCTGATTGGTAGAGTTTCACCGATATTTAACAGATGCCGAGTTTCTTGGCAAGCGGATAAGGTGGCAGAGGCAGACGCGGCTCAACTTTAGGGAGAGTGAAAGCACCCTCATCCGAAGACAGTTTTTTGGCAATGGTGCTTATCTCGACATCCGCGAGTTGCCACGGAAATTGCGATTTCAGAAACTCGGCTATCATGGTATTGGATACTTTTAGCCGTTTGGCGATATTCCACCCGAAATGATACACGTCATGTGTGCGGAATTTTGAGATACGGCGATTTACTGCGGTTTGCGTTGTCGGCTCTCCAAGAATAAAGGCTTTCAGATTATTGTCAAGAGACATCAGTTCCTCGTTAGTCAATACTCCGGCAAAAGTCCCTAAGGTATATGCTATCACTTCCTGTGCTTTTGGAGTGTCGAGCGGTGATACTTCTTCGGCAAAAGTAATCGCCATTTCCTCTGATTGTTCTACAGCTTTGTCCTTTCTGCGCTTGAATGATATAACACCTAATGGCTCTCTAACAAGAGGAATAATGAAGAATCGTATGCCATATTCTACGGAAAGATAGCATAGCGTGAACATAAGAAAAGTGGTGAGCGAGGAACTGACCGATGCTGATAGAGTTGCATTGCCATAAGCGAAGCCAACGGAAATAGCCTTAGCAGCGATGCAGACAAGGGCTATTGTGCGGATTGAATTCAAATGTGTATTCATGCGGATAAAATCTATTGTTTTATCCTGCAAAAGTATAGTGTGCCGATTGCTAAATTCGAAATTTTAGACACAATTATTATCCTGTTATGTCCTTTTTTAACAACCGTTTTGCTAACATGAACTAAAATGGAATAATTTGGAAACCAATGGCTTATTATTGAACAACCGTGTCACCGGATAGAAGTCACAGGATGTGAAAATAGCAACCGTGGCCCGGACAGAACCACGGTTGATGTTGATGAATTTATGTCAGTTTTATGCGGCCAACCGTGTCGCGTTTGGTGGAGTCAACTAATCGGGCGTAAATTTGCGTCGTGGTCACGTTGGCATGATCGAGCATCTTGCTTACCGTGTATATGTCTGTTCCGGCGGCGAGCTGTAGGGTGGCGAATGTATCGCGGAAACGGTGGAATGTTATCCGTTTAGTGATGCCTGCGGCTTTCAGCCATTTCTTCAACGGCTCTTGCGTCATAGAGCGGTTGAATCCTTTGAATACAATTCCTTTGTCCCGCTCACCGCACAATGCCAGCATCTCCGGACTGAGAGGGTGGATAGATTCTTTCTGCGTCTTTTGAATACGGATGAACATAGCCATCTCGCCGTCGGCATCAGGGCGTATGTCCTCCCACCGCAATTTGATTATGTCGCTTATTCGCAGTCCCGTCAGGATAGAGAACAACGAGGCCGCTTTCAGTATCTGCTTCTCGCACGGTGTGGCGGCAAGCAATTTCACTTCATCAGCCGTAAGAAAATTTTTCTTGACCTCCTCACATTCAATATCTTCGATGAAGTCGTTGAGATTTTCTTTCAGCAACCGTTCCTTGTATGCCTCTTTCAGCAAGGCGCGGAAAGTTGACCAATATCCGGCGGCTGAATTGCGTGTGATTGTCAGCTTCGGGTGGCGGAGCTGTTTGGCAGTAAGCAGATACTCCCGGAATTTGCTGCACAACTCTATGGTGACATCGCCGAATGAGCATTTCCCATTGACGAATCTCTCGAAGTGGCGATATACAATAATCCACTTGTCATAATGTTTCTTCGCTTTTTCCTCAAAATACTGCAGGAAGTCGGCTTTTGGCTGTTCGCGGTCGAGGAATCCGAACTCATTGTTGATGACCGCCTCCTGACGGCGGCAACGTATTATCTCGGCACGCATCAGTATCGAGTCGTTGTATTCACGCTGATATTTATTGCGAGGATTAGCGAAGATGTAGAATCCCAGGTATTCACGGCGCGACATCTTCATGGTTCTCGGGTTGCGTATCGCTGGGTAGTAGTCGAGGTACAGCGACAGACGGTCATTCTTTATCGGACGCTGGCGCAGACTGACTTTTGAACAGGTTGAGGGTAACATGGTTGTATTTCTTATTTGTTGATTATTCGTGATGCAAAACTATATAAAAGGCTGATGGTGAAATGGTGATGATAAAAGCACCTGTACCGCTCACCGATTTTTAACCAATTTTCGGCGGTGCGAACAGAGCATCAAGAGCCTTGCGGTCGATTCTCACATATCTGCCCTCATAACTTCTTGGAATGTTGTGTGTCCGGACGTAATGAGAAATCTGGTCACGGGTCATGTTATACCGCGCCATAGCTTCTGGCATGGTGTAGTACTCCGGCGCCAGTCCAGACTCCACGCCCATAGCCTTATCAAACTGACGGCGCGAATAGAAAACCTTACATTTGTCCTTGCGCTTACCAATCTTCCGCTCCGACACGAAACGATAGACAGCCTCTTTCGACATATTGAACTTGGCACACACCTCCTCGACGGAATACCATTCTTCGGTTATCGTCTCAGTTGGCTGCTTCTCGGCAAGAGCATTGTCGATATGTTTCCGACTCCATAGAGTCTTTCCACGGACAACGGTTTTCGGTATGCTCCGTTCCTTTGCCATCTTGAAAAGCCATGAATTGCTTATGCCGAACTTTTCAAGAATCTCCTTAGTTGTATAAAATTCTTCGATGGGTTCAGCGGCTTTCTTCTCCTTCTTGATATATTCAGGTGGGTTTTCAAACATCTTATCAATGCTTGCCCGGCTGATGAGAGTCTTACCTTTCAAGCGTATGCACGGTATCAGACCTTCTGCAAGACAACGGTACACGGAAGACTTGCCAATCCCCAATAAAATGGCACATTGTCGGGGTGAAAAGTAGTTTCCGATTGGAATACATCTTTGTTTTTTGCTCTCTGAAGTCGCATGGTTCTCCTTCTCAACATGGGTTTGTCTGCGTAAAGCCTTGTAGGAATGTTCGCTACATCGCTTTGAACAGAAGCGTGTAGAGCATTTGTGAGCGATAAATTCCTTACCGCACCACTCGCAGATTTTGTTGATGTCGATTGTACTGCTCATCGGTTATTTCTGTTAAAATCCATTCAAAAGTGTCCCAGCGCGTCCCAATGTGTCCCAGAGTGTCCCAACACTCCACGACCTCGGAAGAGGCGCAACTGAAACCACGGAAACGGTACAATCGCGGTACAGGAAATCGCTAAAATCGACCAAAATGCGCAAAAATCGGCAGTTTTGACCAATAAAAAACGCCCCTAAAAAGAGGCGTTTCGTGTTATTTATTAGCTAATTATATGATTTACAGGTATTTGCCTACTTGCCGATGCAGAAATTTTTAAAGATAGAATGGAGGAGGTCGGTTGTGGTTATGGTTGTGGTTATGGTGCCGAGATGGTGGATTGTTTCGCGGAGGTCCTGGGCTATGAAATCACCGGAAATGCCTGCGGAGATTCCTTGGAGTACTCTTTGGAGTGAATCACCGGCATGGACGAGTGCTTCGTAGTGTCGGGCATTTGTCACCATGATGTCGGCTTCAGAGGCCTCATCTGCTCCAGAGTATTCATGGAGAGTGGATAATAGAGTATCCATCCCGGTGCCGTCGGAGGCTGATACATACAGCAGTGGGGTAGGGGCGGGGAATAGTGAAAGGACTGCTTCCGATAATTCTTCGCGTGAAAAATCCTCTCCGAAACGGTCGATTTTGTTGACGGCTATGATGAGTTGCGAGTCTGAGGGAATATGCTTGCTGATGTCGCCTGCTATCGTGCGGATGGCCGATATGGACGCATCGGGGGTGATCATCCATATTATGATGCGGGCCTTTGTTACGGCAGCCAGGGTGCGTTGGATACCCATATTTTCAACCGTGTCATCTGTCTCGCGTATGCCGGCTGTGTCAATAAATCGATAGAGTACATTATCTATTTCGATGGTATCCTCAATAGTGTCACGTGTGGTGCCTGGAATTTCACTTACGATAGCTCTGCTGTCGTTGAGAAGCTGGTTGAGAAGTGTAGACTTCCCTACATTCGGTTCCCCCACGATAGCCACCGGTACCCCATCCTTTAACGCATGGCCTGTCGAGAACGATTTGGTGAGTTTGCCGATCTTCTCCTGCAGAGTCATTGCGAGCTCGGTGAGTTCCTCGCGCGATGCAAATTCCACGTCCTCCTCTGAAAAATCAAGCTCGAGTTCAAGCAGTGACGCCATTTTTATAAGATGGTCGCGCAGAGCGGATATATGTTGCGAGAAGACGCCACGCATCTGTGATGATGCCAACCGATGGGCGCTCTTCGACGAGGATGCTATGACATCGGCCACCGCTTCGGCTTGAGCCAAATCAAGTTTGCCCGATGCGAAAGCTCTTCGTGTAAACTCTCCCGGCTCGGCAAGGCGGCATCCTGTGCGTATCAGAAGATTGATGAGTTCTCGCTGAATCCATTTTGAGCCATGTACGGATATCTCTATCACATCCTCGCCAGTGAATGAATTTGGCCCTTTGAACAGCGTGGCGACGCATTGATCAAGCGGCTCGTCATCAGGTTCCTGCGGATCGATTATATATCCCAGGTGTGCAGTATGGCTTTTGGCATTGGCCAGCGGGATACCTTGCCAGATCTTGTCGGTGATGCTTATTGCATCCTGTCCGCTGATTCGGATGACTGCGATTCCGCCTACCCCTCTTGGGGTTGAGATGGCGCAGATGGTGTCATTGTCAAGTGTCGGATACATAACTTTTGTGAGGAAGGCTTAATTCACTTCTTTTTGTTTTTCTTTTTCAATACACTCCATGCGTGGAAGTCACATTGTTTCTCCACGGAGTCTTCAATGTCGTCAGGCAACGATGAGAAAAAGTCATGGCCTGTAAGGGCTTCAATTGAGTCTATTGTCACCGCACAAGCCTGGATGCCGCCGGCCACCTTCCCATTTGGCATTATGAATCCAATGCCCATTGGCGTCGATGTGTATGGCGAGATTATGACTTTAAAAAACTTTTTCGGCACGTAGACCCTTGTGTCTCCTATATATTCTATAGGGGAGCCGTCGATGACGGGACCGCAGACGATGTAAATGCAGCTGTCGGCTTGTGCCCAGTCACGGCATTTCTCTTCCAGGTTTTTCCAGCTTCCGGCATTCAGCGTCTTGGCTTGGGGAACGATATTTGTGAGATAAAACGTTTCCACCATAGCCTCCTTGTCCCATTTCATGTCAGCGGCAGGAGCCATGTGCCCACGGTCATATCCGGTATATTTATAGTCCCATGTCTCGGCACAACCTTCTACTTCAGGGTCGGCTTGGAATTTATTGCTGCGGCTTTCATCTCCGGTGGTCTCTTCTGCTGTCAATTCCCACGACACCCAGTTGGGGATGTGGCACTGTGGATTGAACGATACGTCCATCCCTTTGTAGCTCTTGTTGATTTCAGGTGTGCCTGGCTTTGTCGTCACCTTCATCAGATTCCCATAGTCGAGGCGCGTGATGTTTCCGCTTTCAGCCGCGGCTTTCTCTTCGCTTCGGAGTTCAAGCCCCACTTTTACTATGAGGGCTATTGTTGCTAACAGCCAGATAATTCGGGTTGATTTGCTGCTTTTGTTATGCTTTTTTCTTGTTCTTGTGCTCATTTAAGCAGTTAAAATTCTATACTGTTTATTATTTCAGCTATTGTGGCTGCGTCTTTTACCGAAGTGCCGGTCCCTATCGGTAGGCTCACCACTTCATTGGCCAAAAGCTCGGTGACAGGCAGTGGACCATGTTTTAGATTTTGATAGCAGGGCTGCTTATGGGGTGGTACGGCATAGTGGACGTCAGTGGCTACACCATGCTTGAGCAACTTGTCACGGAATTCATCGCGTTTACCTCCTGTGACACGTATCACATATTGATGCCATACATTGTCTGTTACCGATTCGGACATCATGGGACATATTATAGCCTCATGGTTTATTGTGCGGTGGTATGCGAGAGCTCGGGCAAAACGGTCAGCATTCTCTTCGGCGGTATGGCCGAGTTTGATCCTGAGCATTGCGGCCTGCATGGGGTCAAGACGGCAATTTGCACCAACATAGATATTGTGATACCGTCTGTCTGATCCATAATTGGCGAGCGCCCTTACAGCCTTTGCGAGTTCATTGTCGCTTGTGGTCACAGCGCCGGCGTCACCGAGAGCCCCGACATTTTTTGTGGGATAAAAACTGAAAGCCGACGCATGACCCAAAGCTCCGGCCCGGCGCCCTTTTCCGTCCATTCCGAGCGCCACGCTGCATGCTCCGATTGCTTGGGCTGAATCCTCGATTATTTTCAGGCCATATTTTCGTGCTATCTCTGCCATGGTTTCGTCCCAAGCTGTGCGTCCATACAGGTGCACGGTCATTATGGCGCGGGTACGTGGAGTCACGGCTTTTTCTATCTTAGCCGTATCTATGTTGAACGTAGTGAGTGATGGGTCGACCAATACCGGAGTCAATCCGGCATCCGTAATGGCCAGCACGGATGCTATATAGGTGTTGCCCGGCACTATCACTTCATCTCCGTCGGTCATTATGCCAAGCTCCTTATATGCACGTAATATCAATCTCAGAGCATCCAGGCCGTTGCTGACGCCCACAGCGTAGGCTGCTCCGGTCATGTCACACAACTCTTGTTCGAATTTATCCACCTCTTCTCCGCCTATGTAGCGTCCGCTCTTTATCACCCTCGTTGCCGCTGCTATTAATTCCTCCTCATAACGTGCATTGACAGCCTTGAGGTCAAGAAATGGATAAGTGTTATTCATGTCGCTTTGTGGCTAAGCGTTTGAACTTTTCATAATCCCTCTCATAATCATCTTCGCTGTAGGGGGTGGATGTCATTACCAGACACACGCTTCCTGATGAGAAGTTGTCGAGTGTGCGCCAGTATCCGGGGGGGACATACAGGCCCTCGAAGGGGCGGTTCAGGGTATATGTTTCCCAGCTTTCCCCATCAAACAAGTTTACATTGAAGCTGCCCCCTGTGGCCACTATGAGCTCCTCCGACTTGTAATGTGAGTGGGCACCCCTGGTTTCACCCGCAGGCACGTCATAAGTCCAGTAGACGCGGGCGATATTGAATGGGATTTGGTCATTGTCCTGCACGAATGTGAGGTTGCCTCTGGGGTCATATATCTTGGGTAAACTTATTATTCGTGGTTGTTTACAGTCCATGGTGATGTGGGATTGAATGGGTTATTAGTCCTTGCAAAATTAATTATATATATATTAAGGTGCAACTCAAAGGTACGGATTTTAGGCTGAATTTCCCAAAAAACATGAATTATGTTGTATAACACATGCCGGAGGTGGTATAAATTGAAAATTAATTACTATTTTGCGGTCGATTTGAAAAACTTCTTACCTAAAACTAACCCCCCTTGATTAATATGAAAGTCTATCAAACCAACGAGATTAAAAACATAGCCCTGCTCGGAAGCAAAGGCTCGGGTAAAACCACACTCGCTGAGGCAATGCTCTTTGAGTGTGGAGTTATAAAACGTCGCGGTACTATCGAAGGCAAAAATACCGTGAGCGATTCATTCCCCGTCGAGAAAGAATATGGCTATAGTGTGTTCTCGACGGTTTTCTATGCCGAATTTCTTAATAAGAAACTGAATGTCATTGACTGTCCGGGAGCTGACGACTTCGTAGGAAATGCCATCACTGCGCTCAACGTGACGGACACCGGTGTCATTCTGATAAATTCACAGTATGGTGTCGAAGTAGGCACACAGAACATTTTCCGCACCACTCAGTCACTTAAGAAGCCGGTGATTTTCGCTCTCAATCAGCTTGATGGCGAAAAAGCCGACTATGAAAACGTGATGGAACAGATGCGTGAGCATTTCGGTAACAAGATTGTGGCCATCCAGTATCCCCTCCAGTGCGGGGCCGGTTTCAATGCCATGATTGACGTCCTCCTTATGAAGAAATACTCATGGGGACCTGACGGAGGCGCCCCCACCATCGAGGATATCCCGGCCGAGGAGATGGAGAAAGCTAAAGAGCTCCATCAGGCATTGGTGGAAGCCGCTGCAGAGAACGACGAGACTCTCATGGAGAAGTTCTTTGATCAGGGCCACTTGACAGAGGACGAGATGCGCGAAGGTATCCGCAAAGGTCTTGTTGACCGCTCGATTTATCCGGTGTTCTGCGTAAGCGCGGCTAAGGACATGGGCGTGCGACGCATGATGGAATTCCTCGGCAATGTGGTGCCTTTTGTTGAAGATATGCCGGCTCCTGAAACCACTGAAGGTGTTGAGGTTAAGCCCGATAGCAACGGCCCGCTTTCACTCTACTTCTTCAAGACGACTGTTGAACCACACATCGGTGAAGTCAGCTATTTCAAGGTGATGTCAGGCACATTGACGCCCGGTGTCGACCTCGAGAATGTGACCCGTGGTTCCCGCGAACGTATCGCTCAGCTCTACTGTGTGTGCGGCAGCATAAAGACCTCAGTCGATAAGCTTTGTGCCGGTGACATTGGTGCTACTGTTAAGCTCAAAGATGTTCGCACAGGCAATACGCTCGACGCCAAGGACTGCGACTATCGCTTTGATTTCATCCGTTACCCCGAACCCAAATATCGCCGTGCCATCCGACCGGTTACTGAGAGCGACGCTGAGAAACTCATGGGCATCCTCACCCGCATGCATGAGGAGGATCCGACCTGGGTTATCGAACAGTCCAAGGAACTCAAACAGACCATTCTTTCCGGTCAGGGCGAATTCCATCTACGCACTCTTAAATGGCGTGTTGAGAACAATGACAAACTCCCCATAGTTTTCGATGAGCCACGCATCCCATACCGCGAGACTATCACAAAGGCAGCTCGTGCCGACTATCGCCATAAGAAACAGTCCGGTGGCGCAGGCCAGTTCGGTGAAGTGCACATCATCATCGAACCCTATACTGAAGGTATGCCCGCTCCTGACACCTATAAGTTCGGCAACCAGGAATACAAGATGAGTGTCCGCGACACTCAGGAAATACCGTTGGCATGGGGTGGTAAACTCGTCGTTCACAACTGTATTGTAGGTGGCGCTATAGATGCCCGCTTCATCCCGGCAATCGTCAAGGGCCTGATGGACCGCATGGAACAAGGACCTCTCACCGGAAGCTATGCCCGCGATGTGCGTGTGTGCATCTATGATGGCAAAATGCACCCGGTTGATTCCAATGAAATCTCATTCCGTCTTGCCGGCCGCAACGCGTTCAGCGACGCTTTCCGCAACGCCAATCCGAAAGTGCTCGAACCGGTCTATGACGTTGAGGTGATGGTGCCCGGTGATGTGATGGGCGATGTGATGAGCGACCTTCAGGGTCGACGTGCCATCATCATGGGTATGTCAAGTGACAACGGATTTGAGAAAATCTCTGCCAAGGTGCCATTGAAGGAGATGTCATCTTATTCTACCGCTCTTTCATCCATCACAGGTGGCCGTTCTTCATTCACCATGAAATTTGCTTCCTATGAGCTTGTGCCTTCCGACGTGCAGGAGAAGCTGCTTAAGGAATACGCCGAAAAGGCTCAGGCTGAGGAATAATATTATTTCAACAGATAACCGACATTTGTCGGCGACGCCGGAGATCAACGTCTCCGGCGTCGTTTTTTGTGGAAACTGTTTGAAAACGTAATGTCGGTTTTTTGTGCAGATTCTGGTTTTATGACCTAAATTCATGCGTATTCCGTGTGTATCTCTCAGATTTTTCGTATCTTTGCACTCCATTTTATGGATACAATTGCAAATATTTGACTAAATCATAAAAAGTATGCTGACAGCAAAGGAAATCCGCGAATCATTCAAAGAGTTTTTCCGTTCAAAGGGCCATCATATAGTACCTTCGGCCCCTATGGTCATCAAAGACGACCCGACACTGATGTTCACAAATGCCGGGATGAATCAGTTTAAGGACATTATTCTTGGTAATAAAGCTGCTAAATATCAGCGTGTTGCCGACTCTCAGAAGTGCCTGCGTGTTTCCGGCAAGCACAATGACCTCGAAGAAGTGGGGATGGATACTTACCATCACACAATGTTCGAGATGCTTGGCAACTGGTCATTCGGCGATTATTTTAAGAAGGAAGCAATCGAATGGGCCTGGGAATATCTTGTGGATGTTCTGAAACTCGATCCCGACCGCTTATATGCCACTGTGTTTGAAGGCTCTCCTGAGGAAGGCCTTGCCCGCGACGACGAGGCGGCTTCATATTGGGAAAAACATCTCCCGCTGTCACACATCATCAATGGAAATAAGCATGACAATTTCTGGGAAATGGGTGATACAGGTCCCTGTGGTCCCTGCTCGGAAATCCATATCGACCTTCGCAGCGATGAAGAGCGTGCCAAGATAGACGGCGCATCGTTGGTTAACCATGACAATCCGTTAGTTATTGAGATTTGGAATCTTGTGTTCATGCAGTACAACCGTAAAGCCGACGGTTCACTTGAACCCCTGCCCGCTAAGGTGATTGATACAGGTATGGGTTTCGAGCGACTTTGCATGGCTCTCCAGGGCAAGAAGTCAAACTACGATACAGACGTTTTCACTCCGCTGATTGCCAAGATTTCTCAGCTTTCAGGCAAGGAATATGGCAAGGATCAGCGTGTCGACGTGGCCATGCGAGTGATTGCTGACCATGTGCGCACCATTGCCTTCTCCATCGCCGACAGCCAGCTCCCCGGCAATGCCAAGGCCGGGTATGTGATTCGCCGTATTCTTCGCCGTGCCGTGCGTTACGCCTACACCTTCCTTGATCAGAAACAGGCATTCATGTATAAGTTGGTCAACACTCTCATTGACTCGATGGGAGAGGCCTATCCGGAGATTGCTGCTCAGCGCGAATTGATAATGAAGGTCATCAAGGAGGAGGAGGACTCATTCCTCCGCACTCTTGACAAGGGTATCGCTATCCTTGACGACGCCATCAAGAATGCCAAGAAGGACGGCAAAACCGAGATATCAGGCAAGGAGGCGTTTGTGTTATATGACACTTATGGATTCCCGCTTGACCTCACCGAACTTATCCTCAAGGAGAATGGTATGACTCTTGACAAGAAGGGCTTTGACGTAGAGATGGAGGCTCAGAAGACTCGCGCTCGTAATGCTGCTGCGGTTGAAGCTACTGACTGGGTTGTGGTACGTGAAGGTGAGACCGAATTTGTGGGTTATGATGAGACATCTGCACCCACACAGATACTCCGTTACCGCAAGGTGTCGCAGAAGAACAAGGAATTCTATCAGATAGTCCTTTCCGTCACTCCGTTCTATGCTGAGATGGGTGGTCAGGTTGGTGACAGCGGTTGGCTCATAAACGGTGACGAGAAACTTGACATCTATGATACCAAGCGTGAAAATGGTCAGGCTGTGCATCTCGCCAAGAAGCTGCCTTCCGATATCACTGCCACTTTTGAAGCAAAAATCAATGAAGCAAATCGCCGTGCTACTGAATGTAACCATACAGCTACCCACCTTCTTCATGCGGCACTTCGCGAAGTGCTTGGCACACACGTAGAACAGAAGGGTTCGTATGTGTCACCTGAGATGCTGCGTTTCGACTTCTCTCACTTCCAGAAGGTGACCCCCGAAGAGCTACGTAAGGCAGAGCGTATAGCCAACGCTAATGTGCGTAAGGCTATCCCGCTTGACGAGCATCGCTGCATGCCTATAGCCCAGGCGATGGATATGGGTGCTATGGCTCTCTTCGGTGAAAAATATGGCGAAGAGGTTCGTGTGGTTAAATATGGCGATTCTGTTGAGCTTTGCGGTGGTACCCATGTGCCCAACACCGGTAATATCGGTATGATACGTATCATTTCCGAGTCGAGCATTGCCGCAGGCATCCGTCGTATTGAGGCTGTGACTGCCGAGGTTGCTGAGGATATGATTGACCATGTTGCCGACAATATGCGTCAGGTGGGCGAGATGCTTCATAACGCTCCTGACGTGCTCCAGGCACTCCGCCGTTCAATAGAGGAGAATGCCGAACTCCGCAAACAGGCTGAAGAATACTTCCAGGAACGCGTTCGTAATCTGACTAAAGAACTTCTTGAGAAGGCTGAGACATATAACGACATCCGGATTGTGTCGCTTGGCGGTGTGCGTGTCCCCGACGTGGTTAAAGGCATTGCATTTGGTGTCCGCCAGATGTCACCGGAACGTACAGCATTTATCGCGGCTACTGTTGACATGGCCGGGAAGCCTCTTTTGACTGTGGCTTTCACCGACGATCTTGTCAAGGAGGGCCTTAATGCTTCAGTTATAGTTCGCGAGGCTGCAAAGGCCATCAAAGGCGGTGGCGGTGGCCAGCCCGGTTTTGCTCAGGCCGGTGGTAAGGATAAGGATGGCCTCTCGCAGGCGTTCGAGTCACTTCGTGCCTCAGTGAAAGGCTGATTGATAGTGAAATTTAATATGCTGAGTCTCTATGGTTGACATGCATAGTGCTTGGCTAATGAATATTATATAATGCTATTTAACCCCGGCAGGACATCACATCCACCGGGGTTTTAATAATATAATTATGGCAATAATTGATATAACGTCACTTAATCATCCAGGTGTTGAGATCTATGGTCGTCTTACTGAAGCGCAATTACGCAACCGTCTTGATCCCGGTCAGGGAATATTTATAGCGGAAAGCCCAAAGGTGATACGTGTAGCGCTCGATGCAGGTTATGAGCCACTGTCGCTCCTCTGTGAGCGTAGACATATCACAGGTGACGCTGCCGACATCATCGGTCGGTGCGGCGATATTCCTGTATTCACAGGTGATCGTGATCTGCTTGCGTCGCTCACTGGTTATACTTTGACGCGTGGGGTGTTATGCGCCATGCGTAGGCCCATGCCGCTCAGTGTGGAAGAGGTGTGCCGTGGGGCCAGGCGTGTGGTGGTGATTGACAGTGTGGTCGACACCACGAATATCGGCGCTATTTTCCGTTCTGCCGCAGCGTTGGGCATTGATGGAGTACTCCTCACCACAACCTCGTGTGACCCTTTTAATCGAAGGGCTGTGCGTGTTTCCATGGGGTCGGTGTTCCTTGTTCCTTGGGCATGGCTTGATGCCCCTGTGAGCACACTTAATGATTTTGGCTTGAAGACGGCCGCCATGGCATTGAGTGACGATTCCGTATCGATTGACGACACGACCCTGATGAACGAACCTCGTTTGGCGATAGTGATGGGGACGGAGGGTGACGGATTGGCGAAAAATGTAATCGCCGATTGCGATTATGTGGTGCGCATCCCCATGTCTCATTGCGTTGATTCGTTAAATGTAGCAGCAGCCTCAGCGGTGGCTTTTTGGCAGCTTAGAGCCCGGTGAAAATGTTAAAATTAAATTATATTTTAAATTTTTTTATAACTATATCGAACCTTCACCATTAATATTTGTTTATATAGTTGAAAAGTGATTAATTCTTCACATTGCATCACATGTGCTAATCTCTTTTTCATGTTTCGTTCATCCGAAATTTATTTAAACATTATAATTCTAACACTACTGTCCACTAAAAAAATGGACGGGGTTAAAAATTAAATAAATTCGGTT
>OFFL01000523.1_pt1 | contig 41042 bp, 29 predicted proteins | sample 1521391 | NCBI WGS metagenome assembly OFFL01 (sample SAMEA3504082, study PRJEB24116) | mouse gut metagenome | biome: mouse gut; feature: mouse-associated habitat; material: faeces | place: Denmark | collected 2011
ACATCGTGATGAGCTGCAAGCAGCTCCGTGGCGACATGAACTATGCATGGCCTACAGCTGAAATCGCCGTAATGGGTGGTGCAGGCGCCGTAGAAGTTCTCTATGCCAAGGAAGCAAAGGCCGCCGAGGATCCCGCCAAGGTGCTCCAGGAAAAAGAAGCCGAGTATAACAAACTCTTCTGCAATCCCTACAACGCAGCTCGCTACGGCTACATCGATGATGTCATCGAGCCCCGCAACACCCGCTTCCGCATCATCCGTGCGCTGCAGCAGCTCGCGACCAAGAAGGTCACCAATCCCGCCAAGAAACACGGCAACATACCTCTTTAAAACACCATCAGTAAAAGATTATGAAAAAGAGAATTTTAACGTTGCTCTTGGTGGCGCTCACATGTGCGGGAGCCGTCATGGCGCAGGGTCGACGCGGTCTTCGCATCAACGAGGTGATGATCCAGAACGACTCCACAAGCGTCGTGGACGACTTTGGCCGCTACAACGCCTGGGTGGAGCTCTTCAACTCCACTTTCGGGCCGCTTGAAATCTCAAGCGTGTTCCTCACCAACGACCGCAACAACAACACACTCTATCCCGTACCCTTAGGTGATGTCAACACAGAGATTCCGGCACGTCAGCACGTGCTCTTCTGGGCCGACGGAGAGCCTAATAAGGGAACGTTCCACATGAACTTCACCTTCACCCCTGGCCAGGATAATTACATCGCGATCTACGATGCCAACGGTCTCTCGCTCATCGACGAAATCGTGGTACCCGGCGACCTGAAACCCGGTCAGTCATACGCCCGAAAGGTTGACGGCGAAGGTGGCGTAGGTGAGGCTGATGCATGGGAAGTGCGTGACGGCTCTGACGCCAAATATATCACACCGTCAAGCAACAACATCATCAAGAGCACCAACTCGAAGGTTGACATGTTTGCCGAAGAGGATCCACGTGGCGGCGGCATGGCTGTGATGGCCATGTGCATCGTGTTCACAGCGCTCCTCGTGCTGGCTATCTGCTTCTACATCATCAACAAAATCGGGGCCAGCATCTCGCGTTCACGCAAAATCAAGGCTCTCGCCGAGAATGACGAAGTGGAAGAACACCACAAAGAGCAGGATTCAGGCGAAGTCATCGCAGCGATCGCAGCAGCGCTCGCCGAGCATCTCGATGCCCATGACCGCGAAAACACCGTGCTCACCATCAACAAGGTGCGTCGCGCCTACTCTCCATGGAGCTCTAAGATTTACGGTCTGCGCGAGCTCCCTAACCGTCGTTAAATCCCCCCAACTCAATCATCACAACAATGAAAGAATATAAATACAGAATAAACGGCAACCTCTACTCGGTGAAGATAGGCGACATTGACAACAATCTCGCCAAGGTGGAGGTCAACGGAGTTCCCTACAAAGTGGAACTTGAAAAGACCGACAAACCAGTCACCATCGTAAGCGCTCCGCGCCCCTCTGCTGCACCCCGCACAGAAACAGGCGCAAAAGTCATCGCCAAACCCCAGGCTGCGGCAGGCGGCTATCAGGTCAAGGCTCCCCTCCCAGGCGTAGTGCTCTCAGTAGCAGTCAAAGTAGGCGATGTAGTCAAAGCATCTGACACCGTGGTAGTACTGGAAGCCATGAAGATGGAAAACGCCATCCACGCCGGCAATGACGGCAAAGTGGCCTCCATCGCAGTCACCCCCGGCGACTCCGTGCTCGAAGGAGCAGTCCTCATCACTCTTGAATAAGAAAAAACTATACTATTATGGCGTTTAGCGATTTCTTAATGCAAAACCTCCAGGAGTTCTGGCACCTGACAGGTTTCTATAATGCCACCTTCAAGCATCTGGTGATGCTTGTGGTGGGACTGTTCTTCATCTGGCTGGCCATTAAGAAGAATTTCGAGCCCATGCTCCTTGTCCCCATCGGCTTCGGTATACTGATCGGCAACGTGCCTTTCAACACCACAGCCGGCCTTGAGATAGGCATCTATGAGGAAGGATCAGTGCTCAACATTCTTTACAACGGTGTGAGTGCCGGATGGTATCCCCCTCTGATATTCCTTGGCATCGGTGCCATGACCGACTTCTCGGCGCTGATAGCCAATCCTAAATTGATGCTCATCGGAGCAGCCGCCCAGTTCGGTATCTTCGGTGCCTATATGGTGGCCCTCCTTCTGGGATTCGCTCCCGACCAGGCCGGAGCCATGGCCATCATCGGTGGTGCCGACGGCCCTACAGCTATCTTCCTTTCATCGAAGCTTGCCCCCAACCTTATGGGTGCGATAGCCGTGTCGGCTTACTCATACATGGCTCTCGTGCCTGTGATCCAGCCGCCGTTGATGCGTCTCTTCACCACAAAGAAGGAGCGCCTCATCAAGATGAAGCCGGCCCGCGCCGTGTCACAGAACGAAAAGATCATCTTCCCTATTGTGGGTATGATCCTCACTTGTTTCGTGGTGCCTTCAGGTCTTCCTCTGCTCGGCATGCTCTTCTTCGGCAATCTGCTGCGTGAGTGCGGTGTCACCAACCGTCTGGCCAAGACTGCCAGCAATGCCCTCACCGACATTGTGACTATCCTCCTCGGCATGACAGTCGGAGCATCAACCCAGGCTTCCGAGTTCCTCACCTGGGAGACCATCCGCATCTTCCTCCTTGGCTTCATGGCATTCGTAATCGCCTCGGCCAGCGGCGTGATCTTCGTGAAACTCTTCAATCTTGTACTCCCGCAGTCCAAGAAAATCAACCCGCTTATCGGTAACGCCGGTGTATCCGCAGTGCCGATGTCGGCTCGTATCTCCAATAACCTCGGTCTGGAATACGACCCAAGCAACTACCTGCTTATGCACGCCATGGGTCCCAACGTGGCCGGTGTGATTGGTTCGGCTGTTGCTGCCGGTGTCCTCCTCGGATTCCTCGCTTAAGCGATTATACCTTTTAACACCTGAGGGTGGCGACTCAGGATAGCCGTCGCTCCTCAGGTGTTAAATTTAATAAAAGACGCTATTGCTCGCATTCGACCTTTTTACCAATAAAATTCACTAAAAGGCCAACTCAACCTTAAACTGACATCAGTATAGATTTGTTTATATATTAGAGAGCCAAGCTAACATGGCCACCCAATTAACATATTTTTTGCTAATACGACTACGCAGTGAAGTTGTCTCTCAATAACAAATTCACATTGATTAAGACCAACAACGAGATATGGTAACAAAAAAAGTCATCGAATCATTGTACCGCCAGTTCAACAGGCCTCCTCAGTCGGCCGACGAACTCAATATCGGGCTGCTGTTTGATTACGCATTAGAAAATCACGGAATCGTGATTGATGAAAACGACCTTTACATCGGCAGCGTGGACCCAAAATCTCCGTTTTCGGTGCTTCCTCTCAACCGCATACACGAAATAGTGGAATTCGACGACGTGCTGGCCATAGTGCTTCACTCGTCCATCGTTTTCCTCAACAAGAATAATTCGGATGTCAACATCCATATCCGCCTCGAACGTCCCTCGGCATGGGAAAGGCTGAAATCACGGCTGCTTCACCGCGACGAGGAAATGCTTTTCGCAGATGAACCGGTGTGACCGCTTCAACCGGGTAGCCTTGCTCACCGGAGCCAAAAAACTTGATGATTTCGCATCGCTCCGTGTCATAATTTTCGGCATAGGAGGCGTAGGCAGCTGGACAGCTGAGACACTTGTCCGCTCCGGATTCACAAACATAACCATAGTGGATGCCGACCGTGTGGCCGTGTCAAACATTAATCGGCAACTCCCGGCACTCACATCCACAGTAGGACAACCAAAAGTCGAGGTGATGCGCCACCATCTTCTTGACATCAATCCCGAGGCCAAAATAACGGCTATACATGGATTCTATGACGCTGAGACAGCCTCACAGTTCCATCTCGATGAGTATGACTATATTATCGATGCCATAGACTCGCTTTCGGACAAAGCCCTCCTCATACTCAACGCAACTTCGGCAATGGCCGAGACAGCAACGTCAAAACGCCCTGTGCGTCTTTATTCCTCTATGGGAGCAGCCCTCAAACTCGACCCCTCGCGCATAGCTGTAGCGGAATTCTGGAAGGTCAAAGGTTGCCCGCTGGCAGCAGCGCTCCGCAGGAAATTCAAAAAATCAGATACGTACCCCAAACGGAAATTCCAGTGTGTCTACTCCGACGAACTCGTAAAGAATCATCCTGACGCATCAGAGCTGACTGACATGTCGGGAGCAATGACTTACAATAAGGTCGCTACCAATGGCGCGTTGATGCATATCACATCCATATTCGGCATAACACTGGGTTCGCTAATAATCCGCGACGCGATGAAACGCGGACCGATAGACTAAGAATCAGCCCACGCACACTTAAAATAGTGCAGAGATGACACGCACTTGTGTGATTACCACTTCATTAAAGAAATTTTTCATTATTTAATATTTGGGCGTTTAGCGATTAATTCCGACCTTTGCGCCGAGTTTTTGCATTGTGTTACCGCAGTGCACTTTTTGTCCCTGAAATCATCACTTAATTTACAACCATGAAATAAACTTTGCAATGGTAACAGCAATAGTCACATTCTTTATTCTCGGTTATCTGTGCATAGCTCTTGAGAGCGTGCTGAAGATCAACAAAGCCGTACCGGCCCTGTTGATGTGTGTAGTGTGTTGGACCCTTTATGCCATAGGCGGAAGCGACCCCGGAGTGGACACTTCGAGCCGCCTGCTGCACCATCTGGGCGAAACTTGCGAAATTCTTTTCTTCCTGATGGGAGCGATGACCATCGTGGAAATCGTCGACGCCAACGGAGGATTCTACTTCGTGCATGACGCTCTCGCCACCACAAGCAAACGTAAGCTGCTTTGGCGCATCACGATGATGACATTTATACTGTCAGCCATCCTTGACAACCTCACCACAAGTATCGTGATGATCATGGTGCTCAGGAAACTTATTGACGACCATAAGGACCGCATGATTTACGGTGGCATCATCATCATCGCCGCTAACGCCGGCGGTGCATTCTCGCCCATCGGCGACGTCACCACTATCATGCTATGGATCAAAGGCATGATCACCACAGGCGGCGTCATCACTCAGCTTATCATACCCTCGATTGTCTCTGTAGTGGTTTCGGCTCTCCTCGTGCAACTCTATCTCAAGGGCGACATCAAAGCTCCCGAGAAAAAGGAGGACGCATCCTCTATGGCACAGAATCCGGGTGACCGCACCCTCATCCTGTGCATCGGTGTCGGAGGTCTGATATTCGTCCCCATTTTCCGCCTCCTCACTGGCCTGCCTCCTTTCATGGGTATATTGCTCGCGCTTGGTGTGCTGTGGCTTGTAAGTGAATACCGCTGCAACCGCCACGCCCTCTTCTGCGAAAACAGCCATCTCAAAGTGACTACCCTACTCTCACGCATCGACATGGCCACCATCCTCTTCTTCCTCGGCATCCTGCTGGCCGTGGCCACTCTGCAGGAGACACATGTGTTAACCGCGTTCGGCGAATGGCTCAACGAAGCCTCGGACGGCAACCACTATCTTGTGACAGGCATCATTGGTATCGTGTCGAGTATCGTCGACAACGTTCCTCTCGTGGCCGGCTGCATGGACATGTATCCCATCGCTGCCTCAGGCGACTTCGGAGTGGACGGCCTGTTCTGGCAGCTGCTCGCCTACTGTGCAGGTGTGGGAGGTTCAATGCTCATCATCGGCTCGGCCGCCGGTGTTGTGGTGATGGGCCTCGAGAAAATCAGCTTCGGCTGGTATCTGCGCCGTTTTACCTGGATAGCATTCCTCGGCTACATAGCAGGCATCGGTGTCTACGCACTTGAATCGCTATTCTTCTAATCTGAAAATGAAACTATCCCACAAATTATTGTCGTTGTCGATGCTGCTTGCATCCACAGCCGCCTGTAGCCATGGCGGAGAGGGTGACGACGTGTATGACAACCCAAACAAAGATGAGGCAGGGGTCTTCGAGACCTCTGACCTCTCTCTTTTTGAATTGCGCCACAAGGTCAAAAGGGTGACCAGGACCACTTATCTCAATGTCAGGCAGGAGAAAGACTCTCTCGTGGTTGACACAACGGCGGCAAACCGGCTCGAAACCACCATCTATTTCGACTCTCTCGGACAATATGTGCCACGGCGTGACGAGCGTCTGCGTCGCGACAAAGAGGGGCGTATAATAAGATGGGAGGACCGTAAGCCCAACCTGCGCCGTCTGCACGGAGGATTCCTTAAGGATACGCTGACCTACGAGCACCTGTCGGACAATGTGGTATGTTCAGGCGGTATGGGTGACTATGCCATCACTGTCTATGACGACAAGCATAACATAGTGGGACAATATACTGACCCATTGGTTGACGGAGAGCACACCGCCTGCTTCAATGTCTACCGTGACTTTGACGACCACGGCAACTGGACGGAAAGAATGTCGGTGTGGACCACCCAGTCCACCGGCCAACGTCCGCACGTGTCACACACCTTGGAACGGCGCGAAATCACCTACTACAAATAAGGTCTACTACGATAAGAAAAATACAATAAGTCTGCCAAGAAAATGATTTCTGGCAGGCTTATTTTTTGTCCCCTTACAGTAGACTATACTGTTCTAAAACTCCGATATAAAAATTTATTTATCGCCAATTTGTCGGAAAATGGGGGGGGTAATTTGGAATTTTTAAAATAAAATTCGTTAATTTGCACCGTAATTAAAAATACAAATTGAAAAATTACCTCTTTTCTAAGATTCGATAATTGATACAAGAACAAACTCTTTTATCTTGATAACGTAATTTAATATTGAATTTGTAATCAATACTTCAACACGCAGAGCAGAGGCTCAGTGACATTACTTAGAAATCATTATCATACATATTACTTGTTTCTCTTTAACTCTCTATGAATTTAAAACATCTCTTGCCTGTGGCACTATGTGCCGGGGTAAGTGTGGCATGCCAGGTCGAGGAACTTAAAGTTCCCGCCGAAGAGCTCTATGCCCGCGAATTCATCAAGGAATTCGGCATTGTTGACTCACAGCAGGATTGGAATCTCGCCACACACGTCACAGCCACTACAGATAGCCGCTCACTCAACGGCGCGTCAACAATTTATATCTATGACCGCATGCCCGGGGCCGATGGATGCCAGCTTGCAGCAAAGTTCTCAGCTTCGACATCGACATTCTCGTTTGACTTCGCTAAAGCCAACACACGAGCCTACGTCATGGGGGTATCCTCAGAAGGTAAGACAGTATTCGCGTCATATCTCCCCATCAAGAACGGCAATCTCGAAATAACATCATCAGGCACAGCACGCGCAGCATCTGACCTTCCGGCCAGCTCCATCAAGCTGCAACAGATCGAAAAAGGCAGCACCTGGGGCAACGGCATAGGATATTTCAGCTTCAATTCCTATAAGCAACAAGGTATGCCTTCATGCAACTATGAGTATTGGCACCAGATAAAAGGCTATGAACTCTCAGCCGATAATCTGTCGCCCATCCTCGATGTGTTTGACCTCTACGGAATGCACACCGGAGACTTTGGATCGGCCTATTTGACCGGTACATTCTCTGACACGAACGACGGCCGCCCCTGCTCAGACCTCGCAGCCATAGTAGGTGATAAGGGTGTATTCCACGAAGGAATTGTGGACGGAAAATGTAACCTTAACCGCCACGGAGAAAAACTCCATCCGGAGAATGGTGTGGTCTACACCTCAGACGGCGGCGAAATCACCCTTGAATATGTGTACGGTGCAGGTATCTTCGACAACTCGTTCGGCTACTTCTACTATGAGGATGGAGCAACCTACGAGGAAATCATGGCAGCCCCGAAATTCCTTCTTATGCTTGACGCGTCACCCTGGTCCAACACCATGCGTGCCGAAGCAGACTCTGACGAATACAGCATCTTCGAAAACATCGGCGGCAAAGGCATGGACGGCCAGACCGGAGCTACAATAGGTGAAATCCGCTATAAGGAGGGAATCGACAACTATTCGGGCATGCGTCCGGCCAACGACATCGAGGACTACGAGTCAGCAACAGGCAACGGCTCGATGACAGACGAAGAGGCCAAGGCAGCCAAGAATGTCAAGTATAAACCGTCGTTCCACAAGCTCGTCTACTATCCCCTCGACGAGAACAACAAGCCTATCGAATCACAGGCGTCCTACGACTTCCCCAAGGGCATGAAAATAGGCTTCTTCGTGGTATGCCAGGGTCACCAGAAGATAGCACAGCAAGGCAACGTAACCAATCTCACCAACGGCGCCACATCAAATGTGCCGGGTGCGGATTTCCGATTCTCGCTTCCCTGGATGAACCAACTCCTCGGCTGCTACTACCAGTCACAGGCATCACACGCCACCACTCCATTTGACAAGGTTCCATTCACTTATAAGAATGTAAACATCACCGACTACACTCCCCACATGACTTTCGTGACCTCTCTGTGGAACGGACAAACCGTGATGGGTGTTGAGGACGGAACATATCACGACAACGACCATGACATGAATGACATCCTCTTCTTCGTGCGCGGCGTCGATAACAATCAGGAAGAATTCGAGACATATCCTTTGGCTCAGTCATGGATAATAGCTTGCGAGGACCTTGGTGTCACTGACGACTTCGACTTCAACGACGTGGTGTTCGGAGTATCACACGTGGCCACCGACGAGGCAACCCAGGAGGTACATGTGAAGGCTCTGGCTGCCGGTGGTACACTTCCGGTCAACCTCTACTACAACGGAGAGAAAGTAGGCGATTTCAGCTGCTGGAACGAATGGTTTGGCGTAAGTGATACCGACCATATCATCAATGCAGGCTCACAGAGCGACCACACCGGCCTTGACGGCGCGGAAATCAAACTGAATGTCGACGGAAAATTCTCGCTCTCATCCGAAATGTTCCGTGAAGGGGCAGAAACCCCGATGGGAGGCTTCTCACTCAAGGTTGAGAACGACGTCGAGCACACTTCACACTGGGTACGTCCTCCGGGCACAACCGGCACTGACGCGATAGCGCCCCAGATGATCCTCGTGCCAGGCACATGGGCATGGCCTACCGAACGCACCCACATCTGCGAGGCTTATGACGGGGTAGGCGGAAGCCATCCGGGATTCAAGGACTGGTGTAACAACCATGACCATAACTCATGGGTGCTCTATCCTGCCAATTCCACTCTCGTGGTAAAACACAATTGGAAACCACGCGTCACAATCGAGTAATCAATAGGAATACTGACATATATAAGTTACAAAGATAATTAGGTAGATTAGATAGGTAAAGAATAGTAGCTAAATTATCAGAGTGAAACAAGGGTAAACCAAATCTTAATTGAAATCTATGTAAATCCCCGGACGGCCAAGGCTATCCGGGGATATTTTTATCTGCTATCCTCCAAGGAATATGCAGAGTGATATACAGCTGGTGCTATGCGGGCTCAGACTCCATTGGAGATGATTATTTCTCGTCAGGAGCGGTGAGATGGTTCTTCTTCAGCCATGCAGGATAATACTTGACAAGCAACTTCTCAGGCCAGTCAGAGATATAGTTGTAGCGACAACGTCGCTCGGCGTTCAGCGAGCTGATGGGGAGCACGAGACCATGCTGCTCCTCGGCTGTGGCAGGCAGATCATCGAAGCTATAGAGGAAGCGATAAAGCAGATATGGCAGATTCTTGTCATAGATGCTATAAATGGGCTGATGAGCTTTGGAAGGGTCGTAGGAGGCACGTGCATTGCGTTCCTCGCTATATTTAAGGACGGTGTCGCCATACTGATACTTGTGGTTATGATGCGCGAGATCATTGAAGAGGCGTTCGTAAGCCTTTTCAGCCACATCGCCGCCAAGCTGAATGAAGCGGCCCCAAAGTCCTTTGCCGGGAGCATCGACTATCTTCTCATCCACGCGCTTGCCGTCGGCGTCCAGCACCTCGACCTTCTCCTTATCGGCGATTCGTGTGCGTTTGAGAAACGCCATGCCGGCATGGATAGCCTCCTGCACCTCGGGCGAAGGGTTCTCGATATCCATCAGCAGGAACATTATGGCTGTGCCCTCCATGGCAGAATAGGATGGCAGTTCGTGGGGACGGCCATAGACCGGGAGAAGTGTGTAGGGGTCATGCTGTGCACACCAGAAAGTCTTGACTCCATCCTCCACTATCTGACAGTCAAGTATGAGCTGTATGCCTGCCTCGTAAGCCTTACGGGCACGAGAGGCGATCTCGTCGGAGACTATGTCGGAGAAATCACCTGAGCGTTCAGAGATTTCCTTCATGAGCTGAAGGTTGTTGACGGTCAGATTGTCGTTGAAGGTGATGAAGTCGCTGTAACCGCCGCGCAGAGGGTAATACTGGGGCCAGCCGCCGGGCCGGGCGTCAGGCGCCTCGGCATTAGGATACTGGCAGTCGAGCAGAAGAGCCACACCACGGTCAAAAGCCTCACGGTAACGGCTATCGGGGACAGCCTTGTACATACGTGCGAGAAAACGCACCTCGGTAGTGGTGGCGTCGTTGTCAAAGCAACTCTTCTTTGCAGCTTCCTCCGAGTTTTTCTCACCTGCCACACGGATTTTCTCCTCAGGAGTCATCCTATAGTGCATAGGGATGTTCTTGGGCCAGCCGCCGGCATCCTTCTGGTAGAGCAGGACATTTTCGGCAATTTCCTTGGCCTCGTCGGTTACAAACCACTCGTCGGGCTGATTTCTGATCCAACGAGTCCATTTCGGATCCTTGTCAGGATCGACTATCCAGGCAAAAGCCGGAAGAGCACAGGAGAGAAGAAGCGCAGTGATAATGGAATGTTTCATGATAGCAATTAATGATGTCACAGATTTATGACCTTAGGATTTGCGTAATGTTTAAGGTAAGTACGGATTTATGGGTATTTAACCGATGTAAAGATATGGAATGTTTTCCGAATACGCAAATCACCGGTAAAGCCTTGGTGTGAAAGAATGATATATAAAAAAGACCGGCCCGACAAAATGCCGGGCCGGTCAGTGGATTTATTAACTTGGAGAGTGAATTCTCCTTGCTAAATTCAGAGATTGATTAGAGGTGCCAGCGGGGGTCGCCGAGGTTTGCACAATCGGCAGAAGCGGTCTTGATAGAGAAGTCGCTCTGGAAAGGTGCAACCCAGAGGTCGGCAGTCTTGGTGCCAGACTTCTCGCAACCGGGCATTTCACCCTGGATAGCGCCGGTGTCAGCCTTCACTGCATATTCAGCATCAGCTGTCATGAAGCAGTTGGTGAACGCGCAAACTGAGTTAGCGCCAGCGCAACGGAAGCCCTGGAATGCAATCAACGAACCTTCAGTAGAGCCATAGCCCGGGCCGAAAATACAGTTGGTAACAGAGAACTTGAGGTCACGGTTCTGCTCAGCATTGTTAGCGAAGTCGAACACCTGGTTAGAGGCAGTTCCGCAGAATACGAATGTACAGTCAGAGATTGTCATGTTGTCGAAGCCTTTCACTTCCTTGTTGTTACGCATCACACCTTCGCAGTTAGCGAATGTAGAGTTAGTAACAGTCACGTTGGTGAACTGACCACCTGCATTGTCGATGCAGAGCACGCGGTAACCACCGATACTGTCAAATACACAGTTGTTGATGACCACGTTGTCAAATTCAGAAGGCTGGCTATTGATACGCACACCACCACGCATGTAGCGGATTTCAACATTGTCGAGAGTGAGTGAGTTGACCTTAGTCTTCTTGTTCTGGTTAAGGAGGTATCTGCCACCGAAGTTGCTTGAAGTCTTATCGGCGTTAGTCTCAACCTTCACGTCCTGGAACTTGATATCACCTACATTGCCTTCAGCAAAGAGGAAACCACCGGTCTTAAGGATAGCCTTACCGCTGAGCGACATACCGGTCTTGATGGTAACGCTCTTGCTGATTTCGGGGGTACCCTTAGAAGGATAGGTGTAACCACCCTTGAGAATCACGAGTGTACCGGGCTGGAGTTCGTTGAAGAAGTCAGTACAGAAGATAGTGTCAGCAACTTCATCAGGGATACTGCGAAGGTCACGTACGAGATCAGGATTGTCATAAACCTCAGCTGCCTGAGTCTTGAAATCCTTACGTCCGAGGTATTCACCCTTAGCATCGTAAGCGATAACGCGGAATGCGGTAGAGGGAGCAAGACCATAGATTTCGCAATAGTTATTTTCACGATCCTCGTCGGTAACTACATAGTAGTAATCGTCGGGGTTAACGCCGTCGACATTGTCGCCGGGGGTCTCGGGTTCGACTTCCTCCTCACCCTCGCGAGAAGCTGTCTGCTCGGCAGGTGATTGAGGCACGAATGTCTCGGGATCATAGGGAGTGACAGTGTTGTCATCGTTACGTACATAGACATTGATGTAAGCGATGTCATCACTCTCCGACCAGGGCACCTTAACGCCGGTGTCAATCACATCAGCGATATTCTGGAGCTTGGTAGGATAGTTGATTGAAGTAAGTTCGGTTTCATATACGCCCGACTGGATGTTGTTACCGAACGCCTGGATGGTCACGCGATACTTTTCGTCCCATGCGAGATCCTCGAAAGTGTAGGGAGAGCCCATAACTTCAGTAGTGGCAACCTCCTCCATCACAGCGTCGCCGTTTTCGTCGATACCGCCGGTGTCACGGAGGACAGTGAGTTTGTAAGAAGTAGCGCCCTCGATACCCTGCCATTTACAGATAAGGTTGTTTGCGCTGGCTTCAGCTGAAACGACCGGACGGAACAAACGCGGAGGATTGCCCAGGTCGTTATCATCATTACAAGCAGTGAGGACAGCCATTGAGCCGGCAAAGAGAAGTCCGCACGCAAGATATTTGATAAGTTTCATTGATTTAACTGTTTGAAAGAATTAGATTCAAGTTATTTTTTTTGAATCCGGAGCGGTGTCGGAAAGGCTCCGCTCCGGAAAAAATATCTAACGATTAGGGATTCTGAATGAGGTAACCGTTGTTGTTGAGCGCACCGTTAGAAGTGATGATGCGGTCAGTCGGGATAGGAATCACGTAGGGCACGGGCTTGCCACGGAGGAATGAGATATCCTCTGTACCGGTGTTCCAAGTGCCGTTGATCTTAGTAGTGAAACCATAGAAGCAAGCGAGAGTACCCTCGTTGAGAGTGTAGTACTTGTTGCCATCCTCATCCTTGAGGTCTTCCTTACCGGCAGCGTCCTTAACAGTAGCACCGAATGTCTCGGCGAAGGCGATACGGTAAGTCTTCTCGCTGGTATAGCTTTCAGAGACATTGTCATCACCGATTGTCTCGGCAGATGCGAAGGGCTCGTTTGTCTCGTCAACCATAGTCCAGATATCGTTAACGAAGACTACATTACCATTCTGGAAAGTGAAGAAGAGCTTGGGAGCGTGACCAAGATCCTGAACTTCGATTTCATCCTTCTTCTGGATGAAGTACTGGCCTGCAGGTTCGAGCTGGCAAGCATTGACAGCAAGCGCACGCATACCTTCGAGACAGTCAACGATAGCATCGCCATAGTAGTTCCAACGGATAAGGTCGAACTTACGGATACGTTCGCCACCGAATTCCCATGCACGTTCATCGATGATAGCCTTGCGGAAGAGCTCGTAAGAGTTCTTGGATGCGATATACTGGTCAACCATCTCAGACTGGCGGGCAGAGTTCACGAAAGCGCGGGCACGCACCTTGCGGAGCATTTCCTGAGCCTCGGCAGTAGGACCGTGGTTGATTTCATTGTCAGCCTCGGCAAGGAGGAGAAGCACATCAGCGTAGCGGAGTACGGGGTCATTGATACCGGTACCCTTTGTAGCAACTGTTGTGTTGGTCATATCCATACGGCACCACTTGGCAGGTTCGATACCCCAACCGTTCTTGGCATTCTGCTTGTTATCGTTGAGCCAACGATAGTGTGCGCAAGTCACAGGGTAACGCTGGTCATCACGGTCAAATGAAAGAGCGTAGGGAGCAGCCATGTTGGTGTAGGTAGTACCTGCACCCTTAGAAGAAGCCACTACAGAAAGACCATGGCACCAGCCTATGTCACCACCAGAGTTAACAACATAACCGATTTCATAGAGCACATCGCCACCGGGGGCAGAAGCACCGTTGATTTCAGCGTCGAAGATACCCTTATAGTTGTTAGAGAGCTCACGGCCCTTGAGGTTGATGAGCTTGCGGGCATAAGCCTGGGCTACATAGTAGAAATCGTCGTTAGACTGAGCAGTCTTTTCAACACCGTTTTCATCCTTGTAGGTCACGGGGTCGATCTGATCAGAGATGCGGCAACGGTCCATAGTTCCATCAGCCTGCATTGAATAACCGGCGCGGAACATGGCAAGCTTAACGAGGAAGCCGAGAGCGAACTCACGGTTCATAAGCTCAGTGGAAACCTTGTCGGACCACTGCATATTCTCTTCGCAGTCAACGAGGTCCTGGATGAGGTGAGAATAGATGATATTCTTGTCCACACGACCACCGTTGTTGAGGTTGGTGGAAGATGTAGGCTCAGTGGCGAAGGGAACGTCACCCCAGAAGTTACAGAGGAGGAAGTAACGATAGGCACGCAGACAGAGAGCCTCGCCGTAGATCTGGGCCATATCCTCATCACCGCTGAGGTAGAGAGAAGAATTCTTCATACCGGCGATGATCTGGTTGGCGAAGTCAATGGCAGCGTAGTTGTGGTCCCAAGTGTTCTTGATGTCACCGAAGTAAGAGGGATTGAGACACCAAATGGCACGACGGTCGTTACTGGTAGTCTGAGTCTTGTTGATGGATGCGATTTCCACGTCGGTGTTCTGCATCCAGTTGGTTGACATACGAGAGGTGTATGTATCCTCGCAGAAGTAAGCGTAGACATGGTTAACCATCTTACGGGCATCCGTAGTGTTGGTCAGAAGGTTGTCCACGTTGTCGGCCGAAAGGTTCTCGGTGTCGAGCATATCCTCACATGAAGTCACTGAGGCAGCCAGAACCAAGCCCAGAGCCGGCATATAGAGATGTTTCAGTTTCATTTTAGATTAATTGTATAGATTTGAGGTTAGAAAGAGATGTTAACACCTGCAGTCCAAGAGAAGGCCTTGGGATAAGCCGAGTAGTCAGCACCGGGGGTAAGACCGCTGTAAGAGCTGTTGGTGATTGAAGATGATACTTCGGGGTCGTAACCTGAGTAACCGGTGATGGTTGCCACGTTGTTGAGAGTGCAGTAGAGACGGAGCTGGTTGCAAGCAAACTTGCGGGTCCAGTTCTGGGGGAATGTGTAACCAAGTGTAATGGTCTGGAGACGGAGGAATGAACCATCCTCAACTGCCCATGAAGTAGGAACGGGGTTGTTGCCTGACATTGTGATGGCTGACCAGTACTTCTTGCCTTCGTTCATAGCCTTGAGGGTCTCGTAGTCAGTCACGATAGTACCTGTTGTACGATCGAGGTAAGTCCAGGCTGAACCTGCACCCATGTAATCGCGGAGGTTGGCCCAGTCGTTACGATACTGCTGAGTTGATACCATCTTGTCGAGGTTGTAGACATCGTTGCCGACAACAAAGTTGAACATTGCAGAGAAGTCGATACCTTTCCAGAAAGCGTTCACACCGAAACCGCCGGTGAACTTAGGCTGGGTTCTACCGATGATGGTACGGTCGTTGTCAGCGTCGATCTTGCCGTCGCCGTTGAGGTCCTTGAGCTTCATGGCACCGGGACGGAGGCCGCCATAAGAACCGGCAGTCATGTAGCTGTTGTCAACCACACCTTCTTTAAGCACATAGTTGCTACCGTTCATAACGAACTGAGTCTTGCCGTTCTCGTCGACAGTGGTCTCGAAGTCGTCTACACCGTAAACACCGTCGTGAACAAAGCCCCACACGAGGCCGAGAGGCTGACCCACGATAACGCGGTAGTCATCCACACCACGCATATCGGTAGAGAATGCACCTGAGTTGGTGGTCATGTAGTCAGAGTCGGCGAGCTTGTCAACCTTGTTCTTGTTGAACGCGATGTTGGCGTTGAAGCTGAGCTGGAAGTCACGAGTGTTGACAGCATAACCGTTAATAGAAACTTCGACACCCTTGTTAGAGGTCTGGCCGATGTTCTGCTGCATTGTGGTGTAACCGATAGCAGTGATGTTACGGTTAAGAAGGAGGTCCTTCACGGTGTTCCAGTAGAGGTCTACACTACCGCTGAAGCGCTCGTTGAGGAAGCCGAAGTCCAAACCGATGTTACGAGAAACGGTAGTCTCCCATTTGAGGTTGGGGTTGGCGAGCTGTGAGTTGTTGAGAGTGTAGTGAGGGTTCTGATATTCACCTGCACCGTAGTACTTAGAGCTTGAGTATGTCTTGTAGAGAGTCTCGAAGAGAGCGGAACCGATACGGTTGTTACCGGCGGTACCGTAGGTGAGACGGAGCTTAAGGTTAGAGAGCCATTCGCGGGTGTCGGCCATGAATTCTTCCTGGCTGATACGCCAAGCGAGAGCTGCAGAGGGGAAGTAACCCCAGCGGTTTCCGCGGGCAAACTTAGAAGAACCGTCGGCACGGAATGTAGCGGTCAAGAAGTAACGACCGTCGTAGATATAGTTGGCACGGCCGAAGAACGAGATTGTGCGGTCTTCCTTGCCGAGAGTAGAGCTGATGGTACGAGAACCGGTGGCACCTGAGTTAGCCTGCATAGAGGCGAACATCTTTTCAGGAGTGATACCGTCAACGAAGTATTTACCGTTCATGGTCATTGACTCGTAGTTGGTGGCCACGTATTCCTGACCGATCATAGCATTGAGGTAGTGCTTTTCAGCGAAAGTCTTGTCGAAAGTAAGAGTGTGAACGAGACGGAGCTTCCAGGTGTCCTTTTTGGTCCATTCGCCCATCGGGAGTTCACCACCTTCCTGAACGGCCTTGTTTGACTCGGCGCTCCACCAGTCTTTCTGCTGGAAGAAGTTGTAGTCATAACCAACTTCGGCACGATAGGTAAGGGGTTTGATGATGTTCCAGGTCACGGCAGCATCGTAGTGGAAACGACGATCCTGCTTGCGGCGCCAGTCGTCAGCAGCGCGGGCGCTGAGTCGACGAGTCTGGGAAAGATATTCATCATATTCGTCCTCGTCCATGGCTGAGATTGTAGCCTGGTCGATCTGGTCATAGAGACCGTTAACCGGGCCCTTGGTGATAAGGTCGTAAGAACGGAAGCTCTTCTTGCCACCGGTGGTACCGGCACCGCGGGTCTCAGTGTCGCTCATACGAGAGCCGAACTCAAACTTAAGAGTCTTTGAGATTTCGTGGTTAACCTTGAAGGTGAGGTTGAAACGGCTGTAACCGTTGTCCTTGATAAGAGCCTCGTCGTTAACGTAAGAAGCGTTGACTTTGAACTTGGTCTTGTCAGAACCGCCTGAGATGCCTACGTTGTGGCTCTGAGAGAGCTTGTGGTTGTTGAAAGCGTCGTCATACCAATCAGTACCTTCCTGATATGCATAGAGGTCAAGGTCATCGAAAGCACCGAAACGCTTTTCGAATGTATTGATGCTTGAGCCACCACGCAACGCAGCCTTTTCATAAAGGAACATAACGTAGTCATAGGGGTTCATGGCATCAATCTTCTTGCTGATGTGCTTGCCCTGCATATAACCATTATAAGTAATAGAGGTCTTGCCACCCTCAGCAGCCTTGGTTGTGATGAGGATTACACCGTTGGCACCCTGAGAACCGTAGATTGCGGTTGAAGATGCGTCCTTGAGGACAGTGATGTCGGCAATATCAGAAGGAGCGATGTCGGAGATGCTTGAAACGGGGAAACCGTCAACGACATAGAGAGGCGAGTTATCACCGGTGATAGAACCGCCACCACGCACACGGATCACCATTTCAGCGTCGGGAGAACCGTCGGTAGTGGTGATCTGCACACCAGCGAGACGGCCGGTCATGGCCTGTGCGACACTGGTGGTGGGGACCTTCACGAGGTCGTCACCCTTAACGGTAGAAACGGAACCGGTAAGGTCTTTCTTCTTCACGGTACCGTAACCTACAACGACAACTTCGTCGAGAGTCTCGGTGTCTTCCTTGAGCACCACATTGATGTGGGTGCGGCCGTCAACACGGACAGTCTCGGTCTTGTAACCGATGTAGGAAACCTTGAGGGTAGCTTTAGGTGAAACATTCTTGAGAGTGAAGTTACCGTCGATATCGGTAGCGACGGCTTCCTTAGTTCCGTCAACCATTACGGTAGCACCAATCATGGGTTCGCCGGTGCCGTCCTCAACCACACCGGAAACGGTGATGTTTTGAGCGCGCGCGGGAAGACCGACGCAGAGCACCAAAAGAAAAAGCATGGTTTTCCAATGCATGGCATAGGAAAACGGCCGTAGCCATTGCCTACGACTCGTGTTTAAGTCTTTCATGTTGTTAAATAATAAATAAGATTTTTTTCATGCAAAATTTTTAAAATATAGATAGTGATTGGGTAAAAATCGGAAGTAATTCACTGGTTTTCGTTGACGATGTGGGGGTTAACAGTGTTTTTGAAAAATGGTATTATATACAGGGGCAAAATTTTTGCAAAATTAGTTATTATATTTCACCCAACAATAGGCTTAACATAAAATAACTAAATTTTATCATCGAATATTTGGCTATTATACCCGATGATTCGTAACTTTGTCGTCACAAAATTACAAATAATATTTTTATATTCACCAATTCACCATGAAAAAAATCTCTTTTTTTGTTCTTGCTATGTTTTTTTCAATGGGGATGTGGGCTCTGACGCCCGAGGAAGCGTGGACAACGCTTTACCCCGAGATAGAGAAATCCATCAAGGCCCCTACTTTCCCCGACAAGGATTACAAACTGTTTGACTACGGCAAGAAGTCCAAAACCAAGGGGTTCCTTTACACCGAGCTTATAAATAAGGTGATTGACAAGTGCAGCCAGGAAGGCGGCGGCAGGGTGATAATCCCAAAAGGCACTTGGCTCACCGGCCCTATCACACTTAAGAACAACGTAAACCTCCACCTCGAAGAGGGCGCCACCCTCCTTTTCACCGACGACACCAGCCAATATCCGGTGGTGCGCACCCGATGGGAAGGCATGGACTGCTACAACTACCAGCCCATGATTTATGCCTACGAGCAGACCAACATCGCAATCACCGGCAAAGGCACCATCGACGGCGGCGCCATGAACGAGAACTGGTGGAAGATGTGCGGCAAGGACACCTACGGCTATGTTGACGGCATCGTGTCGCAGCGCATCGGCCGCCCCCTCCTCCAGGAATGGAACGAGAACGGCGTCCCCGTGGAACAGCGCCAGATGGGCGACGGCTACGGCATGCGTCCGCAGCTTGTGAACCCGGTGATGTGCAAGAATGTGCTCATCGAAGGTGTCACCCTTCTCCGCTCGGCCTTCTGGGTGATCCACCCCCTCCTCTGCGAGAATGTGACAGTGAAAGATGTGCATATCCAGAACGACGGCCCCAACGGCGACGGCTGTGACCCCGAGTCATGTAAAAACGTGCTCATCGAGGGCTGCTACTTCGACACCGGCGACGACTGCATCGCCATCAAGAGCGGCCGTAACCGCGACGGACGCGAGCAGAACATCCCCACCGAGAACGTCATAGTCCGCAACTGCCAGATGAAAAACGGCCACGGCGGTATCGTGGTGGGCAGTGAGATCTCAGGCGGCTTCAACAACCTCTTCGTGGAGAACTGCGTGATGGACAGCCCCGAACTCGAACGCGTGGTGCGCATCAAGACCAACGCTTGCCGCGGCGGTGTGATAGAGAACATCTTCGCCCGCAACATCGAGGTGGGACAATGTAAGGAAGCTGTGCTGAAAATCAACCTCGTGTATGAGAAGAAAGAAAAATGCGACCGCAGCTATCCTCCTGTCGTGCAGAATGTTTACCTCGATAATATCACCTGCAAGGAGAGCAAGTATGGCGTGATGATCGAAGGATTCCAGGACATCTGCAACATCCGCAACATCGAGGTCAAGAACTGCCACTTCGACGGCGTGAAGAAGGGCAACTCAATCAAGGGCCTCACCAAGAATGTGCGCTTCGCCAACCTCTATATCAACGGCGAGCTCTCAAAGGATTGCGAGCCCCTCTCCCAGACAATGGTGCTCTCAGAAATGAAGCGCAACCCGCAGAGCTGGATGCTCGACTTCAACAAGAAACAGAAATGGAACTATGCCATCGGCGTGGAGCTCGATGCCTTCATGGCACTCGCAAACCGCTACGGCAACAAGGATGTTGAGGAGTATGCCCTCTCGTACGTTGACAGCCTCGTGAATGCCGACGGCAGCATAAAGACCTACAAGATTGAGCATTACAACATCGACCAGGTGAAGAACGGCAAGCTCCTTCTCACAGCGTTCGACAAGACCGGAAACGACAAGTACCGCACAGCCTACGAGACCCTCTACGCACAGCTTCAGGGCCAGCCCCGCACCCAGGCCGGAGGCTTCTGGCACAAGAAAATCTACCCGCATCAGATGTGGCTCGACGGCCTCTTCATGGGCAGCCCTTTCTACTCGACTTACGCCACCCGATTCCTTGAGGACAAGAACAAGGCTTATGACGACGTGGCCCACCAGTTTCTTACCGTAGCAAAACACACCTACGACCCTGCCACCGGGCTCTACCGCCACGCATGGGACGAGAGCAAGGAACAGAAATGGGCCGACAAGACAACAGGCCAGTCAGCCCACTCATGGGGCCGCGCACAGGGATGGCTTTTCATGGCGCTCATCGACTGCCTCCAGGAAATCCCTGCCGACCACCCCAAACGTCCTGAGCTCGTGGCTCTTCTCAAGTCGATAGCCGACGGCGTGGTGAAATACCAGGACACCAAGACCGGTGTGTGGTATCAGGTGCTCGACCAGCCCGGCCGCGAAGGCAACTACCTCGAAGCCACCTGCTCGGCCATGTTCACCTACTCGCTCCTCCGCGGCGTCCGCCTCGGCCTCCTCGACGAATCTTACCGCCAGTCAGGCCTCATGGGCTACAACGGTATGCTCAAACAGTTTGTGAAGACTGAAAAGGACGGCACCGTATCACTTGCCAATTGCTGCGCAGTGGCCGGCCTCGGCGGCGACAAGAACTACCGCAGCGGTGACTTTGACTACTACGTGAGCGAACTCGTACGCGACAATGACGCCAAGGGCGTTGGGCCGTTCATCATGGCTTGCCTCGAAATGGAACAGCTCTAAAAGCGCACCCGTAACAACTTATTTACCGGCCACCGGGCACCTCTGCCAATCAGAGATGCCCGGTGGCCTCCTTTATCCCCCTCGCTCCGGCAAGCCGGCCATCCCTACAGGGCGTAGTGTTAATTATTTTAAAAAGATTAATATTAATCGGGCGAAAATTACTATCTTTGAACGAAATTTTATCCTCTTAAATCAATCCCTGATAAAAAACTTATAATCATCTGCCTTTATACCACGCTATGAGTGTCGCGTCAAAATGGATAACCGGTGCCATCTGCTCCTTTGCGGGCAGCCTTTTTGTCGTGGCCTCACCCATCAATCGCCAGGCGCTTGTGGAGCGTAACTGTCCGGTGGTCACCGATTTTGACCCGCTGAGTTCACTCTCTGTCGGCAATGGTGAGTTTGCCTTCACCGTCGACCCCACAGGACTCCAGACATTCCCCGAGGTTTATGCCGAAGGGGTGTGCCTCGGGACGCAGGCACAATGGGGCTGGCACTCCTTCCCCAACACGGCCGGTTATACACCTGAGGAGACCTTGGTGGAGTATGATTTCGAACGCGGGCATAAGGAACCCTACAGCGTGCAGAGCAAAAAAGGCAACGATCGGCATAAAGGAGCCGTGGAATACTTCAGGGCCAATCCCCACCGTCTGCATCTGGCCACTATAGGGCTGGAACTCCCGGCAGGTGTATCGCAGGAGGATTTCAGTGATCTATCGCAACGTCTCGACCTATGGTCGGGCGCCATCAAAAGCCATTACAAACTCAACGGCAAGGACTATGACGTCACCACAGTGTGCCATCCCGACCTTGACATGATGGCGGCCGAGATAAAATCCACGTCCCCTGTCGCCGTGAGTCTGCGCTACCCCTACCCTACCGGGCTATTCGGAAATGACGGTTGCAATTGGGAGGCCGATTCGCTCCACGCTGTGACGTTCGAGCTTGTGTCGCCCGACAAGGCCATCATCGAGCATCGGCTTGATTCTACAGTTTACTACACCACCCTAAGCTGGGAGGGCAAAGCCACGCTCACATCCAAAGGTGACAATTATCTGACACTCACATCCGGTCAACCCGGATTGACATTCACTTGCCGATTCTCGGCCACAGCACCAGCCGACGCTCAGCCGTCGTTTGCCGAAACAGCAACCGCATCGGCCTCGTATTGGGCCAATTACTGGACCACAGGGGGTGCCGTTGACTTCTCGGCTTGCACCGATCCGCGGGCCAAAGAGCTGGAACGTCGCGTGGTGTTGTCGCAGTATCTGCTTGGCATCCAATGCGCAGGCTCCACTCCACCACAGGAGACAGGACTGACATATAATTCCTGGTTCGGAAAATTCCATCTCGAGATGATATGGTGGCACCAGGCTCAATTCGCGCTTTGGAATCGGCCCGAGCTCCTCGACAAGACACTCGGATGGTACCGGTCAGCTCTTCCTGCCGCACGCGAGATAGCTCGCCGACAGGGATTTAAAGGTGCTCGGTGGATGAAGATGACCGATCCGTCAGCCGTGGAAGCCCCCTCGTCAGTGGGCTCGTTCCTCATCTGGCAGCAGCCCCATATCATCCACCTCGCCGAATTGCTCTACCGCAACTCACAGTCTGACTCTGTTCTCGCGAAATATGCCGGTCTCGTGGAGGAAACAGCCGATTTCATGGCCTCATTTGCCTCGTTCGACTCCGTAAATGGCCGTTATATCCTCAAAGGTATAATCCCTGCGCAGGAGACCCTGAAGCCCGATGTGACATTCAATTCTCCGATGGAGCTATCTTACTGGCATGCAGGGCTCCGCATAGCCTCCGAATGGCGCCGTCGTCAAGGACTGGCCCCCAAAGCCGAATGGGACGAGGTGGCATCAAAACTCTCATCACTCCCCATGGCCGACTCCTTGTATCTCGCAGCTGAATCGGCGCCTGACACTTACACCACACTTCGTCTGCATTCCGACCACATGGCAATGCTCGGTGCTTGTGGCATGCTTCCACCTCCACCCTCGTTTGACCTGCCGGTGATGAAAAACACCCTCGACTGGGTGATGAACAACTGGAACTGGGGCAAAACCTGGGGTTGGGACTTCCCGCTGACCGCAATGTGCGCTGCTCGCATCGGCGAACCGCAAAAGGCTGTGGACGCGCTCCTGCTCGACAAACCCACTAACAGATATCTCCCAAACGGCCATAATTACCAGGATGGACGTCTCCGAATCTATCTCCCCGGCAACGGTGGCCTGCTCACAGCCGTGGCGATGATGTGCGCCGGCTGGGACGGATCCTCCGGCAGCTCTCCCGGTTTCCCCTCCGACGGAACCTGGGATGTCAAATGGGAAAACCTTCATCCTCTCCCCTGACCAATTATCCTCTCGCCCACACACCTTCACATTAAAAGTATAAACCAATCAAATTTACCTTAAATATGAATCTTACCAAAAGACTTTCACTTTTGACGCTTGCAGCCTCCACCATGTTGATCACATGGGGCGAAGATGCCACCGTATCAAAAGTATGGGTAGCCGATTTAGGCAACGGCCAGTATCAGAATCCGGTCATCGACGCCGATTATTCTGACCCCGACGTGTGCCGTGTAGGCGATGATTATTACATGACAGCCTCCAGTTTTGCAAACATACCTGGACTACCTGTGCTCCACTCCAAAGATCTCGTCAACTGGACATTGATAGGCCACGCCATCCCCTCTATGCCCGAATACGCACAGTCGGCCCCCGACCCCAGCCACGGAAACGCAGTTTGGGCCCCCTCGATCCGCTATCATGACGGCGAATTCTATATCTATTATGGCGACCCAGATCTCGGAATCTTCATGACCAAGGCCAAAAACCCCGCCGGACCATGGGAACCACTCGTGCACGTGATGAAATTCAAAGGCATCATTGACACATGCCCCTTCTGGGACGAGGACGGCAAGGCCTACATAGCCCACGGATATGCCGGAAGCCGCGCCGGCGTCAAGAGCATCATCGGAATGATAGAGATGACTCCCGACGGCAAATCGGTTATCGGCGAGGACCGCATCATATATGACGGGCACCTCGAGAACGAGACTATCGAAGGCGCAAAAATGTATAAACGAGGCGATTGGTACTACATCATGTCACCCGCAGGTGGCGTATCCACCGGATGGCAGGTAGTGCTCCGCTCCAAAAATCCTTGGGGTCCCTACGAAGTCAAGACAGTGATGGATCAGGGAAAAACCGACATCAACGGTCCTCACCAGGGCGCTTGGATAGATACACCCGATGGAAAGGAAGACTGGTTTATCCACTTCCAGGACAAAGGCCCTTACGGACGTGTGACACATCTCCAGCCAATGAAATGGCTCGAAAACGGTTGGCCGGTAATCGGCGTTGACCCCGATGGTGATGGCTGCGGACAACCTGTCACTAAGTACAAAAAGCCCAACGTTGGCAAGAATTATCCAGCCGCTACTCCGGCCGACTCTGACGAATTCGACTCCACAACCCTCGGTCTGCAGTGGCAGTGGAACGGCAATCCAAGTCCTCTGTGGTACTTCTGCGATGCCGCATCCTCTCGCCTGCGTCTCTTCTCCCACCACACTCCCGAGGCTAAGTCGCTATATTATATGCCCAACATGCTGCTGCAGAAGTTCCCCACTGAGAACTTCACAGCCACTGCCAAAGTTCAGTTTGCACCCCGCAAGAAAAACGGCAAAGCCATGGAAGGCGAACGCGCAGGTCTCATCGTGATGGGTTACGATTATGCTACTCTTGCCCTCGAAAGCCGCAAAGATGGCATATATCTTGTTGAAGCCGACTGCGTTAAAGCAAATAAAGGCGCGACCGAAACCGAAGTTGCATCTGTAAAAATACCTGACGACGCCGAACTCTATCTCCGCGTGCAAGTACGCATGGTAGGGCCTAAGAAACCGACTAAAAAAGAAGATTATAAGGCTGAAGCCCGCTTCTCATATAGCCTTGACGGCAAGAAATTCACTCCGTTCGGTCGTGAATTCAACGTACGCGAAGGCCATTGGATTGGCGCCAAGGTCGGCATGTTCTGCACTCGCGACTGGGAAAGCAACGATAGCGGCTGGCTCGACATTGACTGGTTCCGCGTCACAAAATAATCTAAGTTTGAATAATGAAACTACGCATCTTATCAGCCCTTCTGCTGTGTACGTTAATTTTCTCAGCCTCATCTGCCGCGGCTGACAAATGGAAACACGACATCTATGTAGCCCAGGACGGTTCCGGCGACTATACCTCTGTCGCTGAAGCCCTTGAAGGCATCCGTGCATTCATGGACTACACCGTCACCGTACACATCAAGGATGGCACATATAAAGAGAAAATTGTAATACCCTCGTGGCTTAAAAACGTCGAGTTCATCGGTGAAAGCCCTGAAGGCACAGTCATAACGTTTGATCACCACGCCAACATTGACAACATGGGCACCTTCCGCACCTATACCGTCAAGGTGGAGGCATCCGACGTTACATTCAGGAATCTGACCATCGAGAACAACGCACCACAACTCGGCCAGGCGGTAGCCCTCCATACCGAAGGTGACCGCATCCGCTTCATCAACTGCCGTTTTCTCGGAAACCAGGACACAATTTACACCGGAGGCATCAATGCCCGGCTCTTTTTCGACAAATGCTACATAGAAGGCACCACCGACTTCATCTTCGGCCCTGCCACAGCCTATTTCAAAGACTGCGACATATATAGCAAACGTGATTCCTATATCACAGCCGCCTCTACGCCGGCTGATGTCGAAATCGGATACGTGTTTGACAACTGCACCCTCAAGGCTGCCCCCGAGGTGAAAAAGGTATATCTCGGACGTCCCTGGCGACCCTATGCCCACACTGTGTTCATCAATTGCGAGATGGACTCACACATCCTCCCCGCAGGTTGGCACAACTGGCGCAACCCTGACAACGAGAAGACTGCACGCTATGGCGAATATGGCACACGCGGTCCTGGCGAAAACGCCTCATCTCGTGTGGAATGGGCATCCCGCCTAACCCCCGAGCAGGTAGCTAAATGCCTCGACCTCTCCAAAGTTTTCTCTCAGGTATCCACATGGAATCCTGTTGACTGACATTCAGCCCCGGTCACAGCTCACACGCTAAATTTTGAATTTTAAAAACTAATTAATATCACATACCATTATGAAAGCCTTAAACAAACTCACTGCACCTAAAGCAGTTGCTCCTGAAAGGATTATCCAATTCGGCGAAGGAAACTTCCTCCGCGCATTCGTTGACTGGATTATTAAGAACATGAATGACAAGACCGACTTCAACTCAAGCGTCGTTGTCATCCAAGGCACACCCGATGCCTTCGTAATGCAGCTTCTTGAAGGTCAGGATTGCCTCTACCATGTTAACCTCCAGGGTCGTCTTGACGGCGAGGTAATCAACTCTTTCACACGAGTTGACGTCATCAGCCGTGGCATAAGCCCCTTCACTCAGACTGACGCATTCCTCGCATTGGCTGATCAGCCCGAAATGCGCTTCGTCATCTCCAACACCACCGAAGCCGGCATCGCTTTCGACCCCGAATGCAAACTCGCCGACCGTCCCGCCGCCTCCTATCCCGGCAAGCTCACCCAGCTCCTCTATCGTCGTTTCAAGACATTCAACGGTGCTGCCGACAAGGGCTTCATCATCATGCCCTGCGAGCTTATCTTTGAAAACGGCCACCACCTCAAAGAGTGTGTCAACAAATACATCGAACACTGGAAAGACGAACTCGGAGCCGACTACGAAGCATTCAAGGCTTGGTTCAACAACCACAACTACGTATGCTCAACTCTCGTTGACCGTATCGTTCCCGGATTCCCCCGCAAGGAAATCGCTCAGATTCAGGAAAAACTCGGCTACAAGGACAACATCGTTGTTCAGGGCGAAGCCTTCCACCTCTGGGTTATCGAACGTGCCGCCAACATGTCAATCGAAGAGCTCCGCGCTGAATTCCCCGCTGAAAAGGCCGGCCTCCAGGTGCTCATCACTGACTCTGAAGCTCCCTACCACGAACGCAAAGTCACCCTTCTCAACGGTCCTCACACCGTCCTCTCACCTGTTGCTTTCCTCAGCGGCGTAAACATCGTGCGCGACGCCTGCAACCACCCGGTTATCGGCAAGTACATCCACAAAGTACAGTTCGACGAACTCATGCAGACACTCAACCTCCCCATGGACGAACTCCAGAAGTTCGGCGCAGATGTCCTCGAACGCTTCAACAACCCCTACGTTGACCATCAGGTGACTTCTATCATGCTCAACTCATTCCCCAAGTTCCAGACTCGCGACCTCCCCGGTCTCAAGACTTATCTCGAACGCAAGGGCGAACTTCCCAAGGGCCTCGTGCTCGGTCTCGCTGCCCTCATCACCTACTACAAAGGCGGAGTGCGTGAAGACGGTGTTGAAATCGTACCCAAGGACGACCAGAAAATCATGGATCTCCTCACCGAACTCTGGGCTACCGGCGACACCCGCAAAGTGGCTGAAGGAGTACTTGCTGCCAAGGACCTCATCTGGGGCATCCACGGCGACCTCAACGAAATCCCCGGTCTCACCGACATGGTTACCGACTTCCTCAACTCCATCCAGTCAAAAGGCATGCTTGAGACTGTCAAGGAAGTGGTTGAATAATAAAATCGCTTAATCCTCACTCACCTTACAGCCCTAATGAAGGACTTTCTTAAAATCAATCCCGCCGACAACGTTGCTGTGGCTATAAATCCGCTCGCCAAGGGCACCACAGTCAACGTTGACGGGGAGGATATCACACTCATCTGCGATATCCCCGCTGGTCATAAATTTGCGCTCCGCGACATATCCGAAGGCGAAAACGTTGTCAAATACGGATTCCCCATCGGCCATACCCGCCATGCGGTGTCGCGCGGTGCATTCCTTGACCACAACGACATCAAGACCAACCTCGAAGGCCAGCTCGACTACTCCGACATCAAAATCAAGTGTGACCATGTGCCCGCTCCCGGCTCAGCGCTCGACGGCAAGGAGATGACATTCCAAGGTTATGAGCGTCCCGACGGACAGGTTGGCATCCGCAACGAACTCTGGGTCATCCCCACAGTGGGGTGTGTCAACGGCATCGTGAAGCAGATTGTCGACCGCCTCAACGCCGAGACCGGCGCTGAAGGTGTGGATGGCATATTCGGTTTCCCCCACAACTATGGTTGCTCGCAGCTTGGCGACGACCACGAGAATACTAAAAAGATTCTCCGCGACATGGTGCATCATCCCAATGCAGGTGGCATACTCGTAGTCGGACTCGGCTGCGAAAACAACCAGCCCAAAGTGTTCGAGGAATTCTGTGGCGACTATGACCGCACTCGCGTGAAATTCATGGTATGCCAGGAAGTCGAAGGCGACGAAGTGGAAACCGGAGTCAAAATCCTCCGCGAACTTTATGAAAACGCCCGCAACTTCCATCGCACCACCGTACCCGCCTCTAAACTGCGTATCGGCTTGAAATGCGGTGGCTCCGATGGCTTCTCAGGCATCACTGCCAACCCATTGCTTGGCGAATTCTCTGACTGGCTCTGCGATAAGGAAGGTGGCACAACAGTCCTCACTGAAGTTCCAGAAATGTTCGGTGCCGAGACTATTCTCATGGAACGCTGTGCCGACAATTCCCTCCTTTCCGACACCATCTCACTCATCAACAACTTCAAGCAATACTTCCTCAGCCACGGCGAACCTGTGGGTGAAAATCCCTCTCCAGGCAACAAGGCCGGAGGTATATCCACCCTTGAGGAAAAAGCTCTGGGTTGTACACAGAAGTCAGGCAAAAGCCCCGTGTTCGGCGTCCTCGAATACGGCGAACGCATCCACAACCACGGCCTCAACCTCCTCTCTGCCCCTGGCAATGACCTGGTGGCATCCACCGCACTCGCAGCCGCTGGTTGCCAGATGGTGCTTTTCACCACAGGCCGAGGCACTCCATTCGGCACATTCGTGCCCACCATGAAGATTTCCACCAACAGCGGTCTTGCCAATCGCAAACCCATGTGGATTGACTTCAACGCCGGCCAACTCGTGGAGGACAAATCTATGCCCGACGTGCTCAGCGACTTCATATCCTACGTGCTTGAAGTGGCCAACGGACGCCAGGTCAACTCCGAGAAGAGCGGTATCCACGAAATCGCGATCTTCAAAAACGGTGTGACCCTCTGATCCTAACTCTCTCTACAACATCCTTAAACCAAATTATTACCTAAATTGACAATGAAACCTTTCATGGACGAAAACTTCCTGTTGCAGACCGAAACTGCTCAGAAGTTATATCACGAACATGCGGCTAAAATGCCTATCATCGACTATCACTGCCATCTCATACCCAAAATGGTAGCCGATGACCACAAATTCAAATCCATCACTGAAATCTGGCTGGGCGGTGACCACTACAAATGGCGCGCAATGCGTTCAAATGGCGTGGAGGAACGCTTCTGCACCGGAACTGACACCTCTGACTGGGAAAAATTCCAGAAATGGGCTGAAACAGTTCCCTATACATTCCGCAACCCTCTTTACCACTGGACCCACCTTGAACTCAAGACAGCTTTCGGCATCGACAAGCTCCTCAACCCCGAGACTGCTCGCGAAATCTTTGACGAATGTAACGACAAGCTCCTCAACGACCCCAACATGACAGCACGCAACCTCATGCGTCGCTACAATGTTGAGACCGTATGTACCACCGATGACCCTGTTGACTCTCTTGAATACCACAAGCAGGTACGCGACAGCGGCTTCGAGATCAAGATGCTCCCCACATGGCGTCCCGACAAGGCCATGGCCGTTGAAAACCCTGCTGAATTCCGCGCCTATGTTGAAAAACTCGCTGAAGTGTCAGGTGTGACCATCAGCAAGTTCCAGGACATGGTCGATGCACTCCAGAAGCGCCACGACTTCTTTGAGGAAATGGGTTGCCGTCTCTCTGACCACGGCATCGAAGAATTCTATGCAGCCGACTACACCGACGCTGAAATCAATGCCATCTTCGACAAAGTTTATGGTGGCCAGCAGCTCACTCCCGAGGAAATCGAGAAGTTCAAGAGCGCTATGCTCGTGGTGTTCGGCGAAATGGACTACGAGTCAGGTTGGACACAGCAGTTCCACTACGGCGCGATCCGCAACAACAACTCCAAGATGTTCAAGCTCCTCGGTCCCGACACCGGTTTCGACTCCATCGGTGAATTCACCACAGCCAAAGCTTGTGCCAAATTCCTTGACACTCTCAACTCACGCGGCAAGCTCGCCAAGACCATCCTCTACAACCTTAATCCCTGCGCAAACGAAGTTCTCGCCACAATGCTCGGCAACTTCCAGGACGGCTCAATCCCCGGCAAAATCCAGTTCGGTTCAGGATGGTGGTTCCTTGATCAGAAGGACGGCATGCAGAAACAGATGAACGCACTCTCACTCCTCGGTCTTCTCAGCCGCTTCGTGGGCATGCTCACCGACTCCCGTTCATTCCTCTCTTATCCTCGTCACGAATACTTCCGTCGCACTCTTTGCAACCTCGTGGGCAACGACATCGAAAACGGCGAAATACCCTACGTTGGTTACGAAGAAGGCCGTGTGAACCAGATGATCGAAGACATCTGCTACAACAACGCTAAAAACTACTTCAAGTTCTAACGTATGGCAGCAGCAACATCACCCCTTGCGGCGGCAAACCAGAAAATGACCAATTTCCGTTGGACAATCTGTGCATTGCTATTCCTCGCAACAACTGTCAACTACATGGACCGCCAGGTGCTCTCACTCACCTGGAAAGAGTTCATCTCACCTGAATTCCACTGGACCGACGCCAACTATGGCGTAATCACCGCTGTATTCTCCATCGTCTATGCCGTGGCCAATCTTCTTGCCGGCCGCTTCATTGACTGGATGGGTACTAAGAAAGGTTACCTTTGGGCCATCGGCGTATGGTCGGCCGGTGCCTGCCTCCACGCAGTCTGCGGCGTAGCCACTGAAGCCACCCTTGGCCTCCACAACGTCAGCGGCCTCGTAAAGGCCACCGGCGACATGGCCATGACCATCGCTACAGTCTCTGTCTACTTCTTCCTTGCTGCGCGCACAATCCTCGCACTCGGTGAAGCAGGCAACTTCCCTGCAGCCATCAAGGTTACAGCCGAGTACTTCCCCAAGCGTGACCGTGCCTACGCCACCTCTATCTTCAACGCCGGATCTGCCGTAGGTGCCCTCATCGCACCCTTCACCATCGGCCCGCTCGCCAAGTTCTTCCAGAGCATCGGTTGGGGCAACGGCTGGGAAATGGCATTCATCATCATCGGTGCCCTCGGTTTCGTCTGGATGGGCTTCTGGGTGGTTCTCTACAAGAAACCTGCCGAAAATCCCCGCGTCAACACAGCCGAGCTCGCCTATATCGAGCAGGATGACGACGCTGACGAGCCCGCTAAAGAAAAAGCCGAGGTCGAAGACAGCGAGACTGCCACAATCCCCTTCTTCAAGTGTTTCAAATACCCCCAGACATGGGCAGTATTCTTTGGCAAGTTCCTCACCGACGGTGTGTGGTGGTTCTTCCTCTTCTGGACACCAGCCTATATCACCGACGTGTTCAAACTGTCAACCTCGTCAGGCGAAGGTATGCTGATGATTTTCGTGCTTTATCTCATCACCATGCTCTCTATCTACGGCGGCAAACTCCCGACCATCTTCATTGACCGCGCAGCGCGCAAAGGTATCGAGATCAACCCCTATGCAGCACGTATGAAAGCCATGCTTATCTTTGCTGTGTTCCCCCTCCTTGCCCTTCTCGCTCAGCCTCTCAGCTCTCTGTCACCCTGGCTCCCAATCATTATTATCGGTGTGGCCGGAGCCGCTCACCAGTCATGGTCAGCCAACATCTACTCTGTAGTAGGTGACATGTTCCCCAAATCAACCATCGCCACCATCATCGGTATCGGTGGTATGGCCGGTGGCATCGGTTCATTCCTCATCAACTTCTGCTCCGGTATCCTGTTTGACTATGCAGCTCAGACCAACATGTCGTTCATGAGCTTCGAAGGCAAACCTGCCGGTTACTTCATCGTCTTCTGCGTATGCGGCGTGGCCTACCTCTTAGGCTGGGTCATCATGAAGCTCCTCGTACCCCGCTACAAGAAGATCGAAGTGGCTTGATGACTCTCAGGCAAACGTTGACTTTTGAGTCGCACACATTGCCTGACCTGATAAACTAAGCCGACAGGCTGTCTATCCATTCTTGTGATGGGAGGCAGCCTGTCCTCTTTTTATCCCTTATCGCCCACATAAACATTCCGCGATGACTTTATGTTAGAATAAAAGGGCCTCTGCACACAAAGCCCTCATGAAAAATGACTATTAACCTTTAAATTAATTCTTATGCTAAAAACCGATTACAAGTTTGGAGAAGTCCATGTTCTCGCTTCGCAGATAGAGAACGGAGTCGACAAAGTTCACTTCAAGGACATCGTCAGCTGCGACAACAGCGGTGTGTCACTCCTCGCATTCAAAGCAGGACAGAACCTCACCCAACACCTTGCCCCCGCCGAAGTTATGGTATATGTGCTTGAGGGAGAGATTGAATTCACAATGCTTGATACTCCCCACCACATCCGAGCCGGCGAATTCCTGCTTATGGGACGCGATGTTCCCCACAGTGTCGTCGCCAAAGCCGACTCCAAAGTAATGCTCATAAAGATGCAATAAAACCACCATGGCCACACGACGAGCAGCCATCACCACTCTCAAGCATCTGATTTCAATGAAGAATTAACACATTTTTTTTGTTAAAATTGACCGATTATTGAGAGAAAAGCGTTACTTTTGCAGCGTAATAATGTTTTTTCGTATAATTATCTAATCAAAAATTGTAACCATGGCTTACGTAATTACCGATTCTTGTGTGGCTTGCGGCACCTGCCAGCCCGTTTGCCCCGTTGATGCCATCTCTGAAGGCGATATCTACCACATCGATCCCGACACTTGTATCGAGTGCGGTTCTTGTGCTGAAGTTTGCCCCAGCGAAGCTATCATCCCCGGCGAATAATCTGTCGCACAAAATCTCGACATCAAATAAAAACACCTCGGTTGCTCAATGCTTCCGAGGTGTTTTTATTATTGTGTCCTGGCCGAAGTCTTCCAGGCCAATATCCGTGTTCTCAACCACTATAGTCCTAGGCGCTTTCTGTGCACATCTATCACCTTCATAAGGCGTTCTCTGAATGGTGCACACTTGTACTTGAGGAATGCACAATGATTGCGGGTCCAGCCGTAATCCACAGTTCGGCGAGCCTCCGAAGGTTCACGTGAGAAAATGCCGATGAGAAACTCCTCGAATCCCTTGCGGTACTTCTCTATCACATCCTCTCCGCCGGGAAACATCGGCTCTGCCAGCATGGCACGGTATGCCTCGTCATTCTCATCAAGATATTTCACATAAGCCACCATATCGTCAAGCGACTTGAAATCAGCCACATTTACAAAAGCCTTGGGGTTGAACTCCTGAGCCACCAACGGATCCCCGAAATAGATAGGTACTGACCGCGCCACCAACGGTTCAGTCAGCTTCTCCGTCGAATAGCCAGGCTTGATGGAATTTTCACATGCTATGGTAAACTTATAGTCGTGTATGAAATCAAGCTTGTCAGCCACACGTTTACCACCCATATTATTAAGGTGTCCGCCACCCGAGTCAACATGCTTGTACTTGCTTAACGCATGGAATATGTCATCGCGTGCAGGTATGGCGCATAGATGCGACGAGTTGGAATACACAAAGTTACAGAACTTTCGTGCGGGTGCTGACTGCATATCCACATCATAGTGCCGTCCAGCCGTCTTGTCATCGAAACAATGGCGGGATATAGCCCAGTAAGGCATACGGAAATGACGGTCGCCAAAGACTATCGAGTCACTCGTCACTGCATAATCATAGAAGTTGAAATCGGCCGAAGTGTTCTCGCACGATATCAGTATCTTCACACTTCCGGGGTAAGCCATATAGCCCACACCGAACGAGCAGCATATCAGAAAATCCGGATGATTCTGGGTGACCTCGACATCAAACTGCGTACATAGCCATTTGTAAAGGTACATCTTTCTGTAATCAAATCCCGGATCAAAATCCGCGAATCCGAGCCTTATATGTTTTTTTGCCATAAAAGTAGGTGTTTTGCGCACAAAAGTACAATAAAATTACGTAACTTGAAAACTTATGTTCCCATACTCTCCAAAGTACCTTCCACACTGATTTTATCACATATCCATGACCTTGAAAACAATGATTTAAAACATAAAAAAATCTTCATTTTTTTCATACGTCCTCTCAAAATTAATTCTTACATTTGCAACGTTAACTTAAAAATCTAATATTAATACCAACTAATTTCTTTTATCATGGATATTAATAATATTCTGAGTGGCCTGGAAGCCAAGCATCCGGGTGAAAAGGAATACCTTCAGGCAGTGAAGGAAGTACTCATCTGCGTTGAGGATGTCTACAATCAACACCCTGAATTTGAAAAAGCAAAAATCATTGAACGTATGGTAGAGCCTGACCGCATCGTCACCTTCCGCGTTACATGGGTGGATGACCGCGGCGAAGTGCAGAACAATATCGGCTACCGCGTTCAATTCAACAATGCCATTGGCCCGTACAAAGGAGGCATACGTTTCCATGCTTCTGTCAACCTTTCTATCCTTAAGTTCCTCGGTTTTGAGCAGACCTTCAAAAATGCCCTCACCACACTCCCCATGGGCGGTGCAAAAGGTGGTAGCGACTTCTCACCCCGAGGCAAGAGCGACGCTGAAATCATGCGTTTCTGCCAGGCCTTCATCCTCTGTCTCTGGAAAAATCTCGGTCCTGACCGCGACGTTCCCGCAGGCGATATAGGCGTAGGCGGACGTGAAGTAGGTTACATGTACGGTATGTACAAAAAACTCGTCAACGAATGCACCGGTACATTCACCGGCAAGGGTCTCGACTTCGGCGGTTCACTCATCCGTCCTGAGGCTACCGGCTTCGGCGCACTCTACTTTGTTCAGAGCATGCTTGCCGAAAAGGGCGACAGCATCAAGGGCAAGACCGTGGCTGTATCCGGCTTCGGCAACGTGGCTTGGGGCGCAACCCTCAAGGCTACCGAACTTGGCGCAAAGGTTGTCACCATCTCCGGTCCTGACGGATACATCTATGATCCCGACGGTATCTCAGGCGAGAAGATCGACTATATGCTCTATCTCCGTGCCACCGGCGAGGACATCGTAGCTCCCTATGCTGAAAAATACCCCAACGCAACTTTCTTTGCCGGCCGCAAACCTTGGGAACAGAAGGTCGACATCGCCCTCCCCTGCGCTACCCAGAACGAGGTTGACGGTGAGGACGCTAAGAAACTCGTTGAAAACGGCGTTGAACTCGTGGCTGAAGTCTCCAACATGGGCTGCACACCCGAAGCAATCGACACATTCCTCGCCAGCAAGACAACCTACGCTCCCGGCAAGGCTGTCAACGCAGGTGGTGTGGCTACCTCAGGCCTCGAAATGAGCCAGAATGCCGAACACCTTCAGTGGAGTGCCGAAGAAGTGGATGACCGTCTCCATGCAATCATGAAGAATATCCACACCCAGTGCGTTAAGCACGGCACCGAACCCGACGGTTACATCAACTACATGAAGGGCGCCAACATCGCCGGCTTCATGAAGGTGGCTAACGCCATGATGGGCCAGGGTATCATCTAATCACCCAACGATCTCATTAGATTTAAGGTTTCAATACCAAGAGCCTCAGGCGATGCGAATCACCTGAGGCTCTTTATTTCACCATTCTATTGTCAAGCCCTATAGAATAGGATTCTTACTAATTAATTCCTGGACTCAATGACACCCCCGTCGCCATATTCAGCCAGATACGCTTCGATTGCCTCGCAAAGTTCCGCATACCACTCTTCTCCGAAATAGTCGGTCAACGGACCTTTCAGAAACTGATAGAGACGCACCCCGAGTTTCCGGCCATTCTGCTCGGCTGATTTACATATCTTCCATTTATGATAATTCACAGCGGTGAATGTGGGATAATGGGTGAGACGGACAGGATATAGCGCGCACGACGATGGTTTACGGAATTTCCCGGTCTTCCCCTCATTGTATGCACACTCTATGGCACACTGACACACCCCGCCTGCGGCATAGCAGGTGTAAATACAATTCCGGCCATCCACAATCTGAGTCACAAGGTCACCATCAGGATCAAGATAACTCGTTCCGGCCTCAGCTATGCGCTCCTTGGCCGAGGGGAGCAGACGGTCAGCAAACGCCGGGAGCAGACGGTCGATCTCGTCACGCTCCTCAGGTGTAAGAGGAGCTCCTGCATCACCCTCTATACAGCATTCACCCAGACACTTGCTGATGTCACAGCAGAAAAACTGCTCGGCAAGGTCGAGCGAGACTAATGTATCCTTTATCTGTAGCATATATTCAGTGGATTCTTCAATTGGCATAAATAAATTGACTGGTTTTAATTCATATCTCCCCTACTCCCCCGACGAAATCATCGCCACCCCTATCAGGCGGTCAAATCGCGATCCGCGAGGCCTATGATACACCATCACGGTATATTCGTTCACTGTCTCGTAGAAATTCCCCTCTATCTCCCGCTCGCTACCACGCGTGGAGCCTGCAGGCACTGCCAGATACTTGTAGTTATATGCCCCCTGCTTAAGCAGCATGGAGTTCTCGTAGCATCCTGTGGCATGATTGTAGACCATACGTGAGTTCGGATCAAACCTGCGCGAGACGAAGTCTCCGTCAAGAAAAAGATCCTTGCCCGGGAGCTGCGGCATCTCAAGAGCGAAATGCACCACCACATAGTCAGCCTGGAGGTCGGAATCGACCGAATTACCCTCCCTCACGAAGAATCGGCCATGCTGGGTGCTGTCATACAGATATGACGACATACTCCTCGGGGTGTCAGTGTAGAGAGTCATATTATAGAGAGGGTCGGCATACGTGATTTCCGCTACTCCCATACCCGGATATGTGGTTGAGACAGTCTCAAAACGCCTGTACTCATTTCCTGCCTCGAAAATGAGCGGACGGAGATGTTCGTATATAACCTTGTCACCGGCCACACGCTGCGGAGCCGTGAGCACCACCTTATTATCTTCCCGTCCATTCTGTGTCACCACCACCGTCAGGTCTCCGAATGGATCATCAAGAGAATTGACATGCCGGGTGTCAACCGTCACCGACACCTGCTGGTGCTCCCTGTTAGTGTCGATATCAGTCCGTGTGGTCACTCCTGCATCTATCTTTGCCGTGAAATCGGTTACTCCGAAACGAGCCTGCAGCAATGTTTCATCGGGATCGCTCTCGTCATACACCCTCACCAGATAATTGCCCGGCTGCGTTATACGGATATCCTGGTTTGGAATGGTTATCGTATAGTGTACATAATGCGCAAGCGTAGCCTGTGAGAAATCATAATCCTCCACAAGCCCCTCGTTGAATCCATCAAGAAACTCCGAAGCCACCAACCCTTCCGGACGCCACAGCGCATCACAATGCACCAGTTCGTAGCGCATGAAACGCCGTTCCTCGCTTAGTTCGTCAAACTCGATGTGTATGCGGTCATTCACATCACCCAACATTATCACCGGCGGGGCGAACTCGTTACCCTCACGAGTCACCTTGAGAGTTTTGAAACCATGATGGAAAATCCCCTGACGCATGTCGGCGGCATAACTGCCGACCACAGCCAGCATCCACATCATCACTATGAGAAATATAACCCTCTTATCCATCCTTAGCGCTTATCAATCTTCAGCAGAAGCCAGATGATCATGAAGAATCCCGACAGCATCGACTATCAGGTCGAGACATGGTTTGCGTCCGGGCTGCTTGAGCTCACGGCACACACATGAGCCGTTAAGTCCCCCGAAAGCACCGAAGAGCTGACGCACCTCCCCATATAGAGCAGGACGAGCCACATCACGCACCAGACCGTTGACCACCGTCATTCCTGTGACGGCGCCGCATATTTCACCCTGTCCGCCAAATCCGCTGCCAAAACCTCCGGTAACGCGGGCAAGCTGGCCGGCTGACAGACCGGCTACATCATCAAAGGCCATAGCCACGCATTGGCTGCAATTATATCCTTCTTTGCGCAAGGCTTTAGCACGTTCGAGACGCTCTGCCTTGTCATATTTCATCTGCATATTGTCAATCTTTTAATTAATTGATTTTAATTTCCACCGCACCAATCCACCGGCGCCTCACCACGCGCCACGAGATATTCATTGGCTCGCGAGAATGGTCGGCTTCCGAAAAATCCCCTTGAGGCACTTAACGGCGATGGGTGGGGAGAGGTGATGACACAATGCCGTGAACGGTCTATGAATTCCCCCTTGCGTTGTGCGTAAGCTCCCCACAGGATAAAGACCAGCCCCTCACGTTCCTCGGCCAACTTGCGGATGGCAGCATCAGTAAATGTCTCCCATCCATGGTTCTGATGCGAGGCCGGAGCTCCGGCATTAACTGTAAGAGTGGCGTTGAGGAGCAAAACCCCTTGACGTGCCCAGCGACTTAAATCGCCCGACGCAGGCGGTGTGCATCCCAAATCGCTCTGAAGCTCAGTGTAGATATTACGCAGCGAACGCGGTAGTTCCACTCCAGGATTAACCGAAAAACTCAGTCCGTTGGCCTGACCGGCACCCGGATAAGGATCCTGACCGAGAATAACCACTTTCACCTTGTCGAACGGACACGAATCAAACGCAGCGAAAATCTTCCCTGCCGGAGGATAAACTATACGTGTGGCATACTCGCCCCTTACAAAATCAGTGAGTGACTTGAAATAATCTTTCCCCCACTCGTCGGCAAGCGCCTCTTTCCACGATTGTTCAATCTTTACGTCCATGTGATTTATCGTTTTTCGTCCGGGCAAATCAATCGGCGACTTTCTGAACCGCCAAAAAACAGCCTAAGAGCTCATTTTTTTGCAAAAATACAAAAAAATGTCTAAATTTGCACCACGCAAATGCTTCAAGGCTATGTAATCCTACAAGCTACCACGCGTAATGTTCCCGTAGTTCAATGGATAGAATATCGGATTCCGGTTCCGACGATTAGGGTTCGACTCCCTACGGGAATACCAAACATCTCCACATATAAGGATTGTTGTGTTACTGAACTATCCCCTTACACGGACTAAAATCACAATCCTTCCTTACGTCTCACAGTAAGCATATAGCCGAAACTACGCTGATTTATTATAGCGATATCTGGGTCATGGCGCAATGCCCGACGCAGTTATCAACGTGGTGCTGAAAACACCGGCGGTTGTTATTTAGATGCGATTTTATCAATATTATCTCCGACCCACCGCTTGAAATCTGCAAATGTCTTGAGCCGTGAAAGTGGCTCTATTTCCACACCGTCAACCGTTACGTTGGTTTAGGGCATTTGGCACAACAAATCGGGTTATACTCAAAACTGAGTACCTTTTGTCTTGAACCCTAACCCAGTCCGTTGCAGCGGTTTGGGTTTTATTTTAAAGAACTCTTGCAATTTCATCGGGTTGCTATCCCCTTTGTTTTACATTACAAAGATACGACATTTACGCATCCCATACAATAGGATAAAATACATGATGACAGCGTTTTAAGACTCACCACTATGATAAAATTTCCGAATTTTGAGCAATTGAAAAAGTTGTCGGATAATTAGGGGATGATGCAACACGAGCCATGAGATTAAGCATGAACACTGGTTTATGGTTTATGGTGGTGGTGCGAGATTTTGACACTGGAAGGCGATGAAAAATATTAATTGGTCAAAAGTTTTACAAAATTGATCAAAATGGTGTAGTTTTATGGAGAAACAGGAGATTTAAACCAATTTTACTACTGATTATCAATAAGTTACATAACATTAGTCAGTTTATCGTATTTTAGAGTGTGTTGGAGTATTGTTACAGTCTTACATCTAAAGCAATAGCGGTGTAACATCTTGATAGTGTGGAGTAAGAAGAGGTTAAACATCCTGCAAAGGGTCCTCTCGATGGCCTGCAAGGACAACAACCAAGGGCATTACGGCTTCTATGGTATTTTTGTACGTTTTTCATTCCGTATCTTAACCTAATTTAGCGTCGAATTAACATTTTTGCAGCGTTTATTTTGTTATTTCCGTAAAAGGCCGTAAATTTGCCTATGGCAGGTTCTCTTGCCTGCAACTAACCATCAATTTTACTAACCATCAATTCTGTCCTTAAATTTATTTATCCCCCCATTATATTAATATGGAAAACGAACAATTGTTGAAAGAGGTCACCGCTAAAGCCCAGGAATGGCTTGGTGACGGTTATGACGAAGAAACCCGAGTAGAGGTCAAGCGTATGCTCGACAGCGACGACAAGACCGAACTTATCGAGAGTTTCTATAAGGATTTGGAATTTGGCACAGGTGGTCTGCGCGGCATCATGGGCGCAGGAACAAACCGCATGAATATCTATACAGTGGGTGCCGCCACCCAGGGTCTCGCCAACTACCTTAAGGAAGCCTTCAAGGATCTGCCTGAAATCAGCGTGGCCGTAGGACATGACGTGCGCAACAATTCACGCAAATTCGCAGAAATCGTAGCTGACATCTTCTCAGCCAACGGCATCAAAGTTTATCTCTTTGACAGCTTCCGTCCTACCCCTGAACTTTCATTTGCCATCCGCCATTTCGGTTGCCAGAGCGGTGTCAACATCACAGCTTCACACAACCCGAAAATCTATAACGGCTACAAGGCTTACTGGGAAGACGGCGCTCAGATCATCGCTCCCCACGATGTCAACATCATTGACCACGTGAACC
>OFFL01000527.1_pt1 | contig 40698 bp, 40 predicted proteins | sample 1521391 | NCBI WGS metagenome assembly OFFL01 (sample SAMEA3504082, study PRJEB24116) | mouse gut metagenome | biome: mouse gut; feature: mouse-associated habitat; material: faeces | place: Denmark | collected 2011
ATTTCCACTCTATTATAGCAGATTTTTAAAGACTTGGCCAAAAGACTTATTGAAGTTTTGTGCATCTAAGAATTGATTTCTGGTAAAAAATTGATTATAATAATTGTTTGGAAAAGATAGACATGATTTTCTAAACCATGAAGAAATGAGGATATACTCTTGAATCATAAAATTTTTAAAAATGGCTTTCTAGATGGAATTGCGGTTGGACTTGGTTATTTTGCGGTTTCATTTACGTTTGGCATGGCATCTGCTGCCAATGGATTAAGTATTTGGCAGGCAGTTCTTATTTCCCTCACAAACGTAACATCTGCCGGACAATTTTCTGGGCTTGAAATTATTGCCGCAAGCGGAACTTATGTCGAGATAGCCTTGACACAACTTATTATCAATTTGCGCTACTGCCTGATGTCATTTTCTCTATCTCAGAAATTAGATCGTTCTGCACCAAACTGGCATCGGTATTTTATGGCATACAGTGTAACAGATGAAATCTTTGCATTAGATGCAAGCCAAAACGGACTTTTATCCCCAGTTTATCATTATGGCATAACAAGTGTTGCTGTCCCTGGGTGGGTTTTGGGAACATTAGTGGGTGCGATATCTGGAAACATTCTTCCAGCTTTTGTGATTAGCGCCCTGGGCGTTGCCATCTATGGAATGTTCCTGGCAATCATTATCCCAACTGCCAAAAAAGACCACGCAGTTTTGCTTGTTGTTTTGTCAGCCATGGGACTTAGTTTTTTATTTGCAGTACTTCCAGGATTAAAGAAAATTACCTCCGGCTTTGTCATTATTCTCACAACAGTCGTCGTAGCCGGTGTAGCAGCAAAGCTAAAACCAATCGAAGATACTGCAAAGCAATAAAGACAATTACAGAACTTCTTTACAGCACTAGAATATCTATTGCGGAACTTCTAATAGGAGAATCAAAAGATGACACATAATATTTATTTATATATTCTTACAATGGCAGGCGTAACCTATCTTATCCGGATGCTTCCTTTGGTACTAGCCAAAAAAGAAATTACCAATACATATATCAAATCATTTCTTTATTATGTTCCATATGCCTGTCTTGCGGCGATGACTTTTCCCGCAATTCTGCATGCAACAGATAGTATCTATTCTGCGCTTACTGGTTTTGCAGTTGCCATCATTGCAGCTTACAGAGAAAAAAGCCTGCTGACAGTTGCTTTGCTTGCCTGTGTTGCTGTATTTATTGTAGAACGAATCTGCTAAAAACTAAATCTTATTTCTAGAAATCCTTGCTTTTTCTTCGAATATGTTCTATACCCGCAATTATCTATTTACAAAAAAATTGAGCGCCAGCACGCTCAATTTTTTTGTAAAAACAACTGTACTATTTATTATACTTCATACAATTCCCTACGCGATATTTTCCAAGTATTTTTCTACAGAAGCAAGCTTCACACAGAGAACAAACACCTCACATGCCTGCTTTAATTCTTCTGGTGTAGGATAAGTTGGTGCAATGCGAATACTGGTATCTTTGGGATCTTTTTTGTATGGATATGTGGAACCAGCAGGGGTCATCACAACGCCTGCTTCTTTGCAGAGTTCTACAACGCGCTTTGCACAGCCCTCAATTGTATCGAATGCAATGAAGTATCCGCCAAGCGGCTTTACCCATTTTCCAATTTCAAGTCCGCCAAGTTCTGATTCGAGACAGTCAAGAACCGCTTCAAATTTTGGTCTTAAAATTGCTGCATGTTTTTCCATATGTGCATCTACCCCTGCTGCATCTTTGAAAAAGAGTACATGACGCATCTGATTGAGCTTATCATATCCAATAGTTTCTTTTGTGACAGTCTTTCTTATATCAGAAAGATTTTCAGGTGATGCAATCAGCGCAGCTACACCAGAACCTGGAAAAGTTACCTTTGATGTCGAACAAAGCTGATAATAAATATTGGGATTTCCAGCTTTTTCACATTCTTCTACAATATTTAGCATCGGAACCTTATTATCAACATATAAATGATGAACCGCATAGGCATTATCCCAGAAAATTCTGAAATCAGGCGCCGCTGGCTTTAAGTTTGCAAATCTTCTAACCACTTCATCAGAATATACGATTCCCGCAGGATTCGTGTATTTTGGAACGTTCCAGATTCCCTTAACTGTAGGATCGTTATTTACATACTGCTCAACCATATCCATATCAGGTCCATTCTCATCCATTGGAATATTGATCATTTCAATGCCTAAGCTCTCCGTGATGGCAAAATGTCTGTCATATCCTGGCACAGGACAGAGGAACTTTACCTTATCCAGCTTGCACCATGGCGTATTGCCGCAGATACCATGCAGCATTGCATTGGAAACCAAATCATACATAATATTTAAGCTGGAATTTCCATATACCATAACATGGTCAGTAGGACACTCCATTATTTCTGCAAACAATTCTTTGGCTTCTGTAACACCATCAAACAACCCATAGCTTCTGATATCTATATTGTCTACTCCTTTGAATGATGACTTGCTTGACAATACATCAAACATTGATACAGACAAATCCAACTGATCAATTCCCGGCTTACCACGTGACATATCAAGCTGAATACCAGCTTCCTTTAATTTTTGATATTGTGCCTGAAGTTCTGTCTGAACTGCCTGTAGCTCTTCCTTGCTTAAATCCTTGTACGCTTTCATTTTCCATATCCTCCATCATTGATATGCAGCCAACGCCCATTCTTTATCTGCATATTTTATATAAATTTCATTTTTACCATTCATTAATATATAACACATGCTCTGTATCTGTCAATATCTTGTATTCAATGCACATAAGAAAAAAATAAGAATCTGATGATTTTTTATGGATTGAGAATATAACTCAGGCATGAAGGGGGTTTTTGCATAGTAAAACATTGTATACTGCCCTGAATGGCTGCTATGGATAACTTTTTTGATAAAGATTTGATTTTTTGGCATCTTAACCTATAGTATCAAAAACACATTTGCCGATATTCTATAAAGAATAAATGTGGCAATGTACGTTTGCAACATCCGACACAAAAAGATTTTGAGCGCACACTGCACAGAAATGAGGAAAAAATGAGAATAGCCGTCTGTGATGACAAGAAAGAGGACAGAAATCAGATAAAATCATTATTGGAAATGTATCATCAAACGTTTGAAATCAAGGAATATGATGATAGTACAGCGCTGTGCACAGACAGCAGTTTTCTGCAAACATGCAAAATACTTTTTCTTGATATCAATATGCATGGAATGAGCGGCTTAGAAGCTGCCAGACAGATCAAGTCAGAATATCCGACGATCCACATTATTTTAGTAACTGCCTATATGAACTATGCTTTGGATGGATATAAAGTGAAAGCAAGCCGCTTTCTCCTAAAAGACGACTTGGATCAGACTTTTGAAGAGTGTATGGATGATATTTTGAAGGAAATACAACAGGAAGAGCGCGTTGTGACCTATGATTTTGTGGAAGGAAGCGCGCAGCTTCGAGTAGATGATATCATTTATATTGAAACAAACCGGCACAAAAACATTTTTTATACGCAAAGTCAAACTTTAAGCATTTACAGAAAAATGGACGATTTGGAAAATGAACTGAAAAATATGGGATTCGTGCGCGTGCACAAAAGTTTCCTGATCAATATGAAGTATATCAAAAAAATTAGCAGCTATCGAATGACTTTGACGACTGGAAAAGAAATCTCTGTGCCAAAATCCAGATACCCAGAAGTAAAACAACAGTATACATTGTTTAAAGGAACACAATAACATGAAAAGCTGGATACTTTCTTTTTTTATTATGGCAATTGAATCATGGGGAAGTCTGTACTTTTTTGATACATTTATGGAGCAACGAAAAAAATGCTTGTTTCAGAAATGCAGATATCTAGTCTTTTATTTGATGATTTTGTTTATGGTTCTAGTCAGTGACCGATTGCAGTTTGGCATGAGGAAACTATTTCTGATAACGCCTGCCTATACAATTTTTTGTTTGATATTTTATCGAACACACTTAAAACAGAGTATTTTCTTTTCTGCATTGAATTACAGCCTACTTTTTTTGCTGGACTTTTTTATATTACAGATTGGAAATATCTGGGTGAACAGTAATTTTATGCAGGAAGCTATGCACACATGGAAGCATCTGTTTTCCATGTTATTTGCCAAAATGGTTTGGCTGTGTATGCTCTTTGTTCTGCGCAAATTATGGAAGGGAAAGAACGAATACAATGGACTTTCCGGCAAAGAATGGATAAAATTAAGCATAATGCCGCTATTTACCATGGCAACATTGCTGCTGATGGTTTTTTATGATAGTGCTGACCAAAAAATACAGGCAATTTATCTTTTTGTTTCATTTGGTTTGATTATCTCGAATTTCATTGTAGTTGAGCTGATGCAAAGTATTATTGAAAAAGAAAAATTGCTGCAGAAGAGTGCTTTAGCAAGCCAAAAGATTGAAAACCAGCTTGCTTACTATCGAGATATGCAGGTAATTTATGAACGTCAGGGAAGGAAAATGCATGACTATAAAAACCAGCTTCAGACAATCCAGATATTGTTGAAAAAAGATAATATACAGACGGCTGTTGCACTTGCCGAACATCTCACAGAGAGCATATCGGTAGAAATGTCCGCAGTTAATACAAATCATCCCATTGTAAATGCAGTGTTAAATCAAAAGTTTCATGCTGCCAGGGAACAGGGTATTTCTATGATATTCAAAATAGACGATATGCATTGTCTGCGGCTGAATGAAGAAGAAATTGTTGTTTTGCTGTCAAATTTGTTAGATAACGCAATTTGTGCCTGCAGAAAAGTTTTACAGAAAGGAAAAAGAGCGGTCATTCACATCAAATTGATTCAAGATGATGAAAAAGTAATTATTTCTGTAAAAAATCCAATTGCGGAGAAAATACAGATTGTTGATAATATGGTTTTGGATTCTGAGGGAAGAAAACAAGGAATCGGACTTATCAATGTAAAGACCGTGACAGAAAAATATGCAGGTAGTTTTGCAATTTCTTGTGATGAAGAATCATTCCATGCAGTAGCAATCGTGTAATTATGGTTATTTGGTGCAGAAAATAGTCATTTGGTGCAATCACTATTTATTCGAAAGGCTAATCTGTCGATATAAAACACAAATTCATCTTTAGAAAGGATAAAGTTAGAAAATGAATAAAAGACTAATACTTGCATTTACTTGTATCCTATTGTTTGGTGGAATATTATTTATATTTTTTTCTGGCAGAAAACCCTTTAAGAATCTGGAACCTTCCGAAGTACTGTCAGCCACAGTTCAATTAATTCCCCCTGAAAAAACGATTCAAATCACAAAAACAGAAGACTTGACAAAGATTTTAAATGCAGTTGTTCTTTACAAAAAAGATAATTCTTATACAAAATATTCCGGACAGGCTGTTACATTTGCGTTAACAATGGCAGATGGTACACAGACAGAAATTATGGCATACAATCCATTTCTTGTGATTGACGGCGTAGGTTATCGAACAAAATATGAACCTTGCGAGGCACTCAACAATTATGCAAACAAGCTGCTGCATGAAAATGATTCTTTGGTTATTCTGCAGAATCCGCCAGCATTATCAATAGTCAGTGATGAAACAAATCACGAAACATTATTGGGAGCGTACGCATGGCAATGTCAAAATATAGATGGCAGTTCCACAAATAAAGATGCTGACAGTGCACACCCTTTGCACTGTAAAGATTTGCTGCCCCCACTTGAAACAACAACCGATCGTGCCATTCTACGCTTCAAGGAAGAACCCGATGAAATTCTGAGTGTCTGCTGCTGGAGCGACAAAGACTGGTCCAATACATCTGCCCAAAGTGAGCAAGTAACAGTCAATGGAAATGAATTAACGCTTAAGGCTGGAGGATATATCTATGAAGTTCAGGCCAAATGGAATACGGAAAAAAGTGGTTTTGGCGGAACAGCAAATTATTCTTTCTATATCAAAGTACTGGAATGATCCAGAGTGTGTTTAAAAAAATTTATATAATACAGATTTGTAGTGCATATATATCAATCGAGTAGAGAAGGTTTATCTTTCCCTACCCATGCACTGTAAATATATATCACAATACGCTTCAAAAAGCGAAATAAAAAACCAGGAGGTACAAAATTATGAGTATTTATGGAGTCGGGACATCACACTCCCCAATGGCTGGGTATGAAACCAGAAAAACACAAAAACCTGCACGTTTCCAAGATTCTCCAAACCAAATGAACAATACCGTTCAGACAACACAGATGGCAAGCGGAACATTTGAGCTACACATTTCCAATGAAACAGATGGTGAGTCAATTGGCGCAATATGCGGCTCCGATCATTCTATGACCGTTTATAAGCCAAAAGATTTCAACCCGGCAAACCCAGTATACAAAGTAAAAGTTTGGGATCAAGACGGAAATGTAACAGAACGTATGGTTGATATATCAAAAGTTGATCCCAAAAACAGTGATTATATTGATATGTTTGCATATTCCAGTCATTTATCAGCAAGCGGCGAATACCCAAGCGCATTGTCGGACTTTACGAGTGGGGCAAGCAACCAGCATGGTCCTGATAGCAGAAGTTATGATGATTTATTTAAAAGCGCAAACTGGATCAGCGCTTTAAGAGAAGCAATGCAGACACAATATGATGCGCATAATATAGAGGGATATTGGCAATATAGACGTTTTTTGGATTTTTTGGAGAAATAAGCTGCTCGGACTGATGTAAGAGAGCAGCGACAGTTCTGACTGACAGAAGAACTGTCACCTTTATATTTAGATTTGTGTATGCGAAATTTTCCAAATATAAAACAAGCCAGAAACTAATATTCTATCCCCATTCGTAAATTTTGAAAGGAGTAATATTATCAAAATGAATATTGATGGAATTGCATCAGGATACTCAGTATCAGGGTATGAAACAAAAAAAACACAACAAAGCGCGAATAAAAGCAATTTTGCAGAAACATTAAATCATGCATCAAATATGCAGCCACATACATCGATTGTCTATCTGAAAACAGATGATATGCTGTATTCAGGGGGGAATGGAACAGGGTTATCTTTTTATATCAAATATGCAGAAAACACAACAGAAGAAGATCCGATTGTCGTTGCAAAAGGCGTTGATGAAAACGGAAATGAATTTGAGCAAACCATACATATTAACAATATTAATCCAAAATCTGCAACAATCGTGGAAATGAGAGCTTTAGAAGCATATACAGGTGTTGAAAAACAGTGCGGGTTTACCTCACTCCCATTTGAAACAGGATTGATGGGACTACATGACAGAAAAAATTTTATGGATGTTTTTCAAAATGCAATTGATGATATGAAGTTATTGAATCAAAAAGCTGCTGTGGCATATTATCAGTACAGTATGCAGACTTATTGGGATTTTATGAAATAGGAACAATCTGTTCTTACTTCACAAAAAAGAAAAGGATATGAAATATGGTACAAAGAATATGCTGCGGCAGCGTAAACTGCTACATTGTTTCCTATGGAAAAAATGCAGTGCTGGTGGATACAGGGCGGGAACGGTATCGGCAGAAAATATGGAGCGCCTGCAAGCCCTATGACGTGCGTCTTCTGATGCTGACACATGGCCATGTTGATCATGTTCAAAATGCTGCATATTTATCCAATGTTTTTGGATGTCCTGTCGGTATGAATCGTGCGGACATCCCTTTATTAAAAGACAATATGCTTCAGTCTTTATCAGCACATGATTTGTTAGGAAGAGTGGTTTTGGCGGCTTCCGAAAAGAGCTTTTACAAAGATAAAATTCCTGCTTTTGTTCCGGAGGTTTCTCTCAATGATGGTTATTCACTTGATATTTTTGGAATTCCTGCAAAGGTAATCAGCCTTCCTGGACATACACAAGGTTCTATCGGGCTTGATGTTATGGAAAAGGACCTGATTGTAGGAGATGCGCTGATGAACATGTTTTATCCAACTGTTTCAATGCTATACAATGATAAAACTGCTATGTTGGAAAGCGTAGACAAAATTAGCCAGTTAGGAGATCGGAAACTATATTTTGGTCATGGAAAACCTGTAAAAAACAGAAATTGGACAGTAATAAAGTAGGGGAACTGTTCCCCTACTTATCATCAAGCGGCTTAAAATCAGAAGCTGGATGCTTGCACCATGGGCAGATAAAATCATCGGGAAGAACTTCTCCTTCGTAAATATATCCGCATACAATACAAATAAATCCTTTCTTCTTTTCTGCTGCTTTTGGTGCTGTTTTGATATTGTTCTGATAATAACTGTAAGTTACAGAATTATCATTTGAAAGCACTTCACCATCTGTCACATCTGCAAGGAATAACGTATGTGTGCCAAGATCCGTTGCAGAAATCACCTTTGCAGACAAAAATGCATTTGTTTCCTCTGCAATATAAATAACTCCATTTTCTGATCGTTTGTAAGTAATTGCTTCTGTTTTGTCTGTGTCGGCGCCGCTTTGAAATCCCCAATGCTTATACGTGTCAAATTTCGAATTCTCTGTTAAAATTGACACATTAAAAACACCTGTCCGCACAATCATGTCATGGGTATAGTTTTTCTTGTTAACGACTGCCACAATACGGTTTGGCTCTGTTGTCACCTGCGAAACAGTATTGACAATACAGCCATTATCCTTGTCACCTTCCCTCGCTGTCAATATAAACAAGCCATATGTCAGATGATACATTACTTTGTTGTCCATAAAAACCTCCATTCTTACCAAAATCTGCGAATTTGGGCGTAAGCACAAATTTGCCGTGTGAAAAATTTATTTTTCACACTACCCTCCATCATTAGGTTATGCACTCTCAGTATTGTTTGCATTTATTCTGCTGAGAGTCCATATGTTAGTATTTCAAGATATCAAACGCCGCATTCATACTTGTGAATATATTTTTTTACTGACGTACAATAAATGTTTCACACAGCATAAGGCACAAAAATTCTCCTACAGTTTTAGAACACTATTTGTTATTTATACTGTTAGATTTATTCTACCATAACTCTAAACTTTTTTTCAATTTCTTTTCAACAAATAACAATGAAGAAATTATGTTAACTGTCATAATTTCGCTTTACGGCTTACTGCCCGCCCTTCTTTTTCTTAGCAGCAAATGCAATTCCGGCTACCGCAAGCGCAACCACCACCACACCAACTATAATACCTGTGCTGTTCCCTGATGAAGCTGATGTTGCGTCATTTGACTCTGCGGGAGCGCTCTGTGTCTCAGCAGTTTCACCCTGAGCAGCGTTATCTGCATCCGCAGCCGACGATGCACTGTCTGATTTTACCAGAACCAGAGCCGATATAGGCTCCACAGATGCTTTTCCGTCCGTGATTGTCGCAAGCACTTCTGTACCTGCTTTCTCTCCGTTCACATACACATCCCATGCGCCTTCTGGCAGCGGAATCTCCTCAATCTGGTTATTGGGATTGAATATGATAAAGAGTCCGTCAGAGGTCTCCTCGTTCACGCCGCCGTTGATCGAAAGTGCCACGACATTTGCCGGCAGTCCATCCACAGGCGTGACATTTTGCTTCACATCCTCGGCGTTGGTCAGACGCAGTGCAGCATGTTCCTTGCGGAATGCGATCAACCCCTTATAATACGCATAGACATTCTGGTACTCTTCCTCCTCCAGCGTTGCCCACTTCAGGCTGTTAACGGAATCAGGCGACTTGTAGCTGTTTTCGTCAAAAGTGCCGCCCCCCTTCAGTTTTGAACGGAGCATCTCCTCCCCCGCCTGCATGAAAGGAATACCCTCGGAAGTCAGATAAACTGCTGCCGCAAGGTTGTTCATACGGATTCTGTCAGCCCTGGAAGAATTGAGTGTCGAACGTGAAATGCGGTCCATCATTGTCAAGTTATCATGACAGGATGCATAGTTTATTGTTTGCGCGGGGGTCGTGCACCAGTCTGTAAGTCCCATAAAGCACTGCTCAATAGTCTCCTCAAGCCCTTCTGCGCCCGATATATACCCTACGGAAGTATCAAATACACTGCCCTTGAGCGCATCCCGGATTGTATCGCTGAAATATGCAAATCCTGGTGTCTCTGTGGAGTTTAACTGCGTCGCCATCTTGACGCCCTCCTTGGTCACCATGGTGTCCATTGTCCATCCTTCCCCATAGAAGATGACATTGGGATGATCCTTGTGTACCTCCTCCACAATCTGGTTAATTGTCTCGGTGTCAATAAGGCCCACTAGGTCAAAGCGGAAACCGTCAATATGGTACTCGTCTGCCCAGTACTTAACGGAATCCACAATATATTTTCTGACCATAGAGCGCTCCGAAGCTGTATCATTTCCGCACCCAGAGCCGTTAGAATATGCACCATTTTCATCTATACGCGAAAAATACCCCGGAACAGTTATATTAAAACAAAAATCTCCTGCGCTCTGAACATGGTTGTAAACCACGTCCATAATTACACTGATGCCATTGTCATGAAGTGATTTTACCATCTGCTTCATTTCCTTGACACGGACTTCCCCGTTATAAGGGTTCGTAGAATAAGAACCTTCCGGCACATTGTAGTTGACTGGATCATACCCCCAGTTAAACTGCGCTTTGTCCAGATTTTCCTCATCTACAGAGCCGTAATCATAAACCGGAAGCAGATGCAGGTGCGTCACACCCAAATCCTTGATGTGATCTAGTCCTGTTGGAACGCCGCCTGGTGTAGTAGTTCCTGTTTCTGTCAAACCAAGGAACTTTCCTACATTTTTGATGCCTGCACTCTCATCTGAGGACAAATCCCGCACATGCAGCTCATAGATGATAGCATCATTGTAGGATTGCCCTGCGTTCGGGTCTGCATCACTGTCCCATCCCTCCGGGTTTGTAGAAGCAAGGTCAATGACCATGGCACGTTTACCATTCACGCCCGTTGTTCTGGCATACGGGTCGCAGGCTTCCTTCTCCTCACCACGGACGCGCACTGTATAGGTGTAGTAAGTTCCGTTCAGATCGCCTTCTTTTTCGGCAACCCATGTACCATTCACATCTTTTTCCATCTGCAGCTGCTCCTGCAGGTCGTCCTCTCCTGCTGTGCCCCCTGCATACAGGTTAACAGCCATAGATTCCGCCGTCGGCGCCCACACGCGGAACACTGTCTTGTCTTTGCTCCATGTAGCACCAAGGTCATCTCCTGTGTATGTAAATTCCTTTTCAAAATCCTCTGTGGAATAAATATTTGGCATCACGACCTTGTACTCATTGCCGTCAAATGTGATGCTGTACTCTTTGTTGAGATCCAGAGGTTCCGCCAGCGTCAGCACATATCCTGTCTGATCGTCCTCCTTTGTCTCCGCCGCTTCTGTTATCGCAACTTCTCCGTCCGCACCCTTGATGCGAAACGCACTCTGCGGATCACCCTCAACTGGCCCAGTCATCAGCGCTGTGACAGCATGCGTTTCCTCATTGTACCGCGCCTTGGAAAGCTTGATTCCTATTACTGCATCATCGCCGTATTCCTTCGTGAATCCTTCCACACCGGACTCCACATAGATATGCACTGTCCCTGAAACCATCTCTGCCACATCAATAAACTGGTCTTTGTCCACATCCTTTGCCCAGTCCGCAGTGCGTACAATAAAGCCCATTGAAGTAATTCCGGGCGGCACGATCTTCGTTGCCACCATCTCTCCATTTTCTTCGGCAAACGCATAGCCGTTGCCTTCTCCGCCGATTTCCCAAATCCATACATCCCAGCCATCATAATTTCCGTCTTCCCTGTTGTAATGCAGTTTCAGCACAAGTTCCTCCGCCGCCCTAACCATTGGAATGTCCGATATGCAGCTAACCACTGACACAAAAAGGATCACCGCTGCCATCAAGACCGCATGGATGCGCCCTTTCCCTCGCTTTTTTGTTGTTTCTCTCATATTAACCTCCTTTTCTTCCTAATTTCTTTTAACGATTCCTTATTTCTATCAATTCTGAATCTGGTATTGTCCCATTATCCCTCCTTCCTGCAATCGAGTAGGGAAGAACCATCTTCTCCTACTCGCTGCATCAGGCATCCGTCAGCCAACCGGTTTATCGGTTGGCTGACACTTTTCCTCTGGACACCCGTATGCATAAAATATTGCAAAACACCGTATCAACGCCCGTATTATACTGCTGCCGACATTATACCATGTATCTCCAAAATAGAAAATACCTTTCCGAAATTTCCCGAAATTTTGTGGCAGCGTAACAGTTCAGTCCGTAAAATATCTATTGCGGATGGCAGGCAAATATTTTATAATGAGAATATTAATATAATTTATGGAGGTTCACAAAATGGCTAAAAATAAAAGATTTAAAAAAATTTATTCACAAGGAACAGTAAGTACTATGGAAATTTGGATAGATAAAGAAACAGGTGTGAATTATGTATTTCATGCAAGCGGCTATTCTGGAGGAATGACACCATTGTTAGACAGAGAAGGAAAGCCCGTTATTTCTCCGATTGTAAACAAATAACTTAAGTAATTCTATTGAAAGAAGGATAATTATGCAGTTTTCATGGTTAGAGGGCGTTAGTAAGAAATGGAAAGAGATTCTTGTGATTGGCAGAACTTTTGAACACGACGGGAAAAAATATCATATGATTGGAATGACAATGGAAGAAAATGCAACGCTTTATATTATAGAGCCATATGAAGAACAAAAAAACCGTAATCCGAAAAAGAAGTATACACAACGAATGATTTTAAAAGCGCAGGAACCAATGGACATAAGTTATTTGCATTGCAGAGAATTTAAGATTGGAAATAAAAAATTGTGTACGCAGAGTGGATGCGGCGGACCGCTAATGTCTGAAAATTATGAAGAAATTAAGCTGTTTCTTGATATGATGGATGCAGGATGGAAAATCCCGGAGTGGCTTAAGAATGAAGATTGGGATAGACTACAATTGGTTTCTTTAGAAATTGCGAATCTAAAGCGCCTTCCAAAATATTCTTCTGATATGCCGATTATGATAAAGCACGATTCGGTTCCCAAGAAGTATTTATTAAATAGGGCAAAATCTATTTCTTTAGAAATCGGAAAGTCTATTTCTTTTCAATTTACGGCCCATGATGGTGAAAAAGTACAGTGTTACATAAATAATGTCTTGTTGATTGATGTATGGGAAGATGCCAAGAAGCAGTTCGACGATAGTAAATATCGAGAACACTTTACAGAGGAACAGTTACAGGAAATCAAAAACAATTATTATGAAGCACTTCGTCAGAACTGCCCAAAGGGTATGTGCTATATTGGTATTGAATATGAATGCAGCAAGAATATCTCTTTGCACTTTTATGCAAAAGATTTTTTGGAATCTTATCCGGAAACCCACAGCGGAAGCGCGATGTTTTTGATGATGCGATATAAACCGGATAAAAAGACAGGGACGCATGGCCTTCCGTTAAAGGGGTATGCCATTGATACTCCGTTTTCACCTGACACAACTACAATTCCAGCAGAATTGCTATTTTACATGGAAATAACAGAGGCATGGGAAGAATATATATAGATGGACTTGTCATAAAATAATTGTATTCCTTTCCTTGAGGAGACTTGCGAAATGAAACGAGTAATAAGATTCATTCAATTCATAGCGATTGCTGCTGCTCTTCTAACTGCAATTGTATTAGGGATTGAAATTTTTACACGTATGAATCCAGATTATATCATAACAGAAGCATGTATCATTGGAAGCTGTTTAGCGGTAAATGTAGCATGTGCAATTTATAGACTTTTTTCCTGTAAATGTCCACACTGCAGAAAAATAAAACTTACAAATGGGAAATATTGCCCATATTGCGGAAAAGAGGTTGGATTGTTCCAATGAATAAAGAGAGAGGTGTAGCGATTTGCATTACGAAATATTAAAACTGCGAGAACATTCAGAACTAATAGAGCAATCCGCAGAATGGTTTCATACAAAATGGAATATACCACTTGAAGCATATCTTGATAGTATAAACAAATGTGTAGAAAACAGTGCAGCAATTCCACAATGGTATGTCGCAATGAACCATGAAAATATAATTGGCGGGCTTGGTGTGATTGAGAATGATTTTCATGACAGAAAAGATTTGTCGCCAAATGTTTGTGCTGTCTATGTCGAGGAAGCCTGCCGCTGCCAGAAAATTGCCGGACAATTGCTCAATGTTGTCTGTACTGATATGAATGCCATGGGAATTGATACATTATATTTAGTAACCGATCATACCTCATTTTATGAACGTTATGGTTGGGAATTTCTATGTATGGTACAAGGAGATGGAGAACCAGAACCGTCGAGAATGTATATTCACAAAATGTTATCAGAACAGTAATTCAGAACAATTTCAGTTTTATATCGTTTGACGCAGAAACGCGCTATTGCATCAATGGTGCTCAGAATTTATGGAGGATTTCTCATAATGGGAAATGTAATACGGTTTGACGAAAATACACCAATTGATGAATGGATATGCATGTCTAATTTAACAACTGATGTTTTTATAAATGTGCTTTCACTAAGCGGCTCTGCATTGGCAGTAACCGTTGAAGAAAAGCAGCTCGTTGTGTGGTTGTCAGAAAAAGACCAAAAATTTGTTGGTCTCGGAACTGTTGGCTTTGATATTGTCGAGATGCCTTGGAAAAAGGAAACATTCTCAAACGATAAAAAATTTCTAATAAATGTCATCAAGTCTGCTGAACATAAACTTGGTTGGGAAAAGCTTAATTATATTCCTAATTTTATTTTACCCGATTTACAAAAATTCAAAGAATATATTGAAAGAATGACAGAAAACGATGTTGATAACAATGCGATTCGTGAATGGCTTGATGCGTCAGAGCGTACAGATCCTATCAATTGTGGATTTCCACGCTGTAAAAAACATAATACACTGCTTACCATTTTTGGCTGTCAAATATGCAGTTGTGAAACTTAAGGAGCAAAATAAATGTCATTACAAAATAAAAACATCATGCCGCCTCTTTGGCTGGCATACCCAGAAATTGACCGATATTCCATCGGCTGGCGCATGGGATATGGAGAATTCTATCGGTACAAATTTGGAGATTGGTGGAATACCCTTTCAAAAGAGGAACAAGCAGAATATCAAACACTATTCCCAGAACCTGTCACATGGAAAGGCTGGTGGAAAGAAGAATATACCTTTGAAGTATTCGAACATAACGAATTTTGCATACCTATATGGCAGTCTTCAGGGTTGCCCAAATACACAAGAACCCAGCTTCAACAGGATATTGCAGATGGCAAAAATCATGAGTTCTGCCTTTTTTGGGGACATCGACCCTCAAAAGATGGTGCTATCACCAAAAGCTGTCTGAGTCAATGGTGGATGGGAGAATTCTGGTCAATTCCACACAAATATTGTTGCATGGAGCAATTTATGATGGAACAGAAAGCCCAATTATTTGGAGATGAAAAAATACGACAACAGATTTTGGAAAGTAAACAGCAAAATGAAATAAAAAAACTTGGACGAAAAGTGCAAAACTTCAACCAGTCTCTATGGGATCAAGTGAAATATTTAATAGTATTGAATGGCAACTGGTACAAATTTAGCCAAAACAAACATTTAAAAAACTTTTTGTTATCGACAGGAGACGCTGTATTGGTAGAGGCAAGCCCTTATGATGCAGTCTGGGGAATTCAGCTTTCTGCCGACGCTCCAGACGCTTCAAACCCAATGAACTGGCAAGGAGAAAATCTTTTGGGCTTTGCATTAATGGAAGTGCGGGACGAACTGCGGCGCGTAACCCAAAATGAATCTTTGTGCGATTGGAGCATGGTAGAAGAGTAAATAAACAAAACGATTAAGCGAGCGCCTAGGCGCTCGCTTAAATTTATTCCAGCAAAAAAGCTACTATTTATTCGTACACATAATCTTTGAAATAATCTGTTTCATCTTGACAGTCAAGCCACAATTCAAACCACCCTAAAAAATCTTGCCGTTCACAACATGGCTGAACACCTACATCTGTAAAATTCCAAACTTCACCTCTACATTTTCCAGATACAATCAAATTGTAACTCATTCCGCAGCCTAAATTTATCAATTCAATTTCTCCTTGATAAACTTTTGTCTCCATTTCTTCATTAATAATATCTTCTTCTCGGTCATCTTCTTCCCAAAGCCAGAACTCCTCCAATATAAAAGGCCAGGAAAGGTCTTTTTGTTCAATATCCTCTAATCGTTTGAGGCAACAGCCATCAATCATGCTGTCACAACCGTTTCCAACATTCTTTAAAAACAGACGGTATGCTTCTGGAAGCCGAATTTTACAACGATTCTCAAATGCTGCAATTGCTTCTTCCGAAACACATTCCCCCATTTTGATATTATTTTCATCTAGTTTGTTTCGTATACGATTAATTACTTCTTTATAATCCTCTGGTTCATAAATTGACATATTTTTCCTCCTACTAGGACATTGGCATCCCGCACAATAATGCTCTTATTTTTTTATTTTATCACAAATTCCTATATTTGAAAATAGACCCACAAATATTAGTTGCACATTACAGACAACTACGTTACAATTCACACTTACGCCAGATTTCTCATATACTTACAACGATTTCGGTGTGAATTGCAACAATTGATGCACACAAAATGCTAAAAAGCACGCATTTTGGCGCTTGCTCCGACGCCATGCAGCAAGTGCATGGCGCGGGTGTGAAAAGTAACACAACTACTTTAAAATCAAATCAATAGAACAATCGGCAATTTGCGTCAGAGCCTCAAATATAGCTTGACCGCAGTAAACTGTTCTAATATGGAGGTTTGTGTGAAAGATTCAGAAAATTATATCAATGACGGAGATATGTATTTGGAAGAATGCCAATATCATAAAGCGCTTCAGGCATATGAGAATGCGGAAAAATATATCACCAATGCCAAGGAGCTTGCCAAATTATATATTAAAACAGGTGTCTGTTATTTGGAAATTTTTGAATATGCGGGAACTGGTTTCGATGATGCGAGTATTTACTTTGAACTGGCTTACAAAACAGCCCCCAAATGTCTGCAGCAGCAAAGCATATCCCAGCCGATATTTTCTTATTATGCGGAAATTGCTATGAGCATTTAAATGATTGGAAAAAAGCGGAGGATATTTATACACATGGATTGCTACTATATAAAACAGGATATGAACAAAATCAGTTCTATCAGGCGTTGCTTTTGCTCTATCTTAGAATACAGGATTTCGAAAAAATAAGAATATCTATGCGGAGAATTTGTTAACGCAAATCTTCCTTGCACATATGGAAATGGCATACGATGAAAAAAATCAAGCGAAAATAGACCAATATGCAGCACTTTTTATAGAACAGGTCAAAAAATTGCATCACACCAAAGAGGAGACAGAAGCATTAGCGTGTTATGCACAAAATGATAGAAATAAAGAAATCCTCTATCGATATTATAGCTGCCTAAATGACTCGGAAAACGCAGAATTCTATTATGACAGCTTATGCGATACACCGTTTGTTATCTGCAAATATTTAATAGAGAACTATTTGGTACATCTTTGACAAAATGGCAGATTTTTGTCAGCGTGTATAAAAAAGGACTTCAGAAAGTGATTGAGCGCGCCAGCGCTCAATTTTTTTAGCATAAAATCCACAGGATCTCCACGTTATCCACAAAATGTGGGTAACTTGTGGATATCTCCGAAAAAGACTGTTGAAAACTTGTAGAAAACTTTTTTCTATTCTTCCACAATACAAAAAATTCCGATGTGGATCACGTCTATAAGTATTCACATTTTTATCCACATTCTTGTGGATTACTTGTTTAAAAACCGAAAAAAATCCAATTTTCCACAGTTTGCTAATTAAGTTATCCACATTATAAACAATTTTTTGGGGATTTCTCCACTTTTTCAAAATATTTATTCACATTTATTTGATTTTTTCCCTTATTTAGGTTACTATTAATATGTATAAGTTTGTAAAGACGATCCCTATTGCAGGTTTTAAACAATTCAGAGGTATAGAATGAACGAGATAAAGGACAGATGGAATGAAATAAAGGAAGTTATCAGGCAGGAATACGATCTGACAGCCGTCTCTTTTAATACATGGGTTGCGCCGTTACAATTTTATCAGGTCGAAAACGATATTGTATCGATCCTAATACCGGCAGAACAGGCTCATTTGTTGAAATACATTCACAATAAATATTATGTTTGCTTTAAAGTTACTATCTCTGAGCTTATGGAACATGAGTATGATGTAACGTTTGTAGCCGAAACTGATATTGTGGACTCAAAAAAAACCGGTTCGAAAGATTCCCCAAAATCAAAAAAAAATACAAACAAAGTCAATTATGAGAGCGCAAATTTAAACAACAAATATAAATTTGATACGTTTGTCGTTGGAAGCAACAATAAATTTGCCCACTCTGCAGCGCTTGCAGTTGCAGAATCTCCGGGAGAAGCCTATAATCCACTTTATTTATATGGAGGGGCAGGACTTGGCAAAACACACTTGATGCATTCTATCGGTCATTTTGTATTGGAACAAAACCGAAATATGAAAGTTTTGTATGTAACCTCCGAACAGTTTACCAATGAGGTGATCGAATCTATTCGAAGCGGTAATGCTGCCGCAATGACAAAGCTGCGGGATAAATATAGAACCGTTGATGTCCTTTTGATTGACGATGTACAGTTTATTATAGGAAAAGAATCTACCCAGGAAGAATTTTTCCACACTTTTAATGTACTTCATTCCGCAGGAAAACAGATTATTCTGTCCTCTGATAAACCGCCAAAAGAAATGGAAACACTCGAAGAACGTTTCCGTTCCCGTTTTGAATGGGGTCTTATCGCTGATATTCAGCCTCCTGATTATGAAACGCGTATGGCGATTCTTAGAAAAAATGCAGAGGCTTATGACAAAGAAATTGATGATGAAATCATTCAATATATTGCTACCAATATAAAATCAAATATTCGTGAGTTGGAAGGTGCGCTCAATAAAGTCATGGCAAACGCACGATTAAACAAACAGGAACTCACATTAGCCCTGGCCGAAGATGCACTCAAAGACATTATTTATCCAGACCAAATACGAGAAGTCACTCCAACTTTAATCATTGACATTGTTTCTGAGCATTTCAATGTTACAAAGGAAGACATTACCTCAAAGAAACGTAATTCCGAATATGTGCTTCCGCGCCAGATTATTATGTATTTATGCCGTACTATGACAGGAACACCCTTGCAGACAATTGCCTCACTTTTGAGCAAAAAAGACCATACCACCGTTATTCATGGTGTGGAAAAAATTGAGGAAAAAATCAAAACCGATGAGGATTTAAAAAATAAAATAGAAATTATTAAGAAAAAAATATCACCTTCCTAATTTTGGGCTGTGAATGAATCTGAATAACTTAAGATTCATTATGAAAGTTATCCACAACGTCATACAGACCATTTTTGTACGATTTCTAAGGAAAAACCGGCCTATTCACATTTCCACGGCTATTACTACTAATATTACGAATTATTAAATTATATTATATATATTTTCGCAGCGTACCTAAAATTTTTTAAAATTTTTACAGCGAAGGGAGTTATCCACATGAAAATAATATGTTCTAAATTAAATCTATTGAATGGCGTCAATATTGTTTCTAAGGCTGTACCAAGCAAAACTACCATGTCCATTCTTGAGTGTATTCTTATAAACACAACAAAAGGACAAATTACACTGACTGCTAATGATACGGAACTTGGAATCGAAACAATCATTGATGGTGAGATTATAGAAAAAGGAATTATTGCATTAGATGCAAAATTATTCTTAGATATGGTAAGAAAACTTCCAGACAATGATGTAACAATTGAAACGGATGCTACCTACAAACTGACAATTACCTGTGAAAAGGCAAAATTCAATATTATGGGAAAATCAGGTGAGGATTTTTCGAGTCTGCCCCAAATTGAGCGATCAGAATCCATCTGTATCTCACAGTTTACGCTAAAAGAATCTATTCGTCAGACAATTTTTTCAATTGCTGACAATTTTACAAATAAAATTCTGACAGGAGAACTTTTTGATATTCATGAAGATATTTTGAGAATGGTTTCATCAGACGGACTTCGTATCTCACTTCGAAGAATCAATCTCAAAAATTCTTACCCTGCAAAAAAAGTGATTGTTCCAGGCAAAACACTAAACGAAGTGAGCAAAATTCTGCCTGGCGATACCGATAAAGATGTCAATATCTTTTTTACAGACAAACATATTTTGTTTGAATTTGATGATACCACAGTTGTATCGAGATTAATAGAAGGAGATTATCTAAAGATTGACAATATCCTGTCTGCCGATTATGAGACAAAAGTAAAAATTAACAAAAAAGAGTTTCAAAGCTGTATCGACCGTTCTACCCTTTTGATTAAAGAAGGCGACAAGAAACCTATTATTTTGAATATTTTAGATGATATGATGGAATTGAAAATGAATTCTGTCACAGGAAGCCTTGACGAAGAAATTGATATTTCCAAAATAGGAAAGGATCTGATGATTGGATTTGATCCTAAATTTTTGATTGACGCATTGAAAGTAATTGATGACGAAGAAGTAGAAATCAGACTTTTAAATTCTAAGGCGCCCTGTTTCATTAAAGATGATGAAGAAAACTATACGTATTTGATTCTTCCTGTGACATTCAGGAATAATTAATTGTGGAAAATTTTGAGCGGAGAATACTATGAAAGAAATAACAATCAAAGATGAGTTTATAAAACTTGGCCAGGCGCTAAAGCTTGCAGGGTTGGTAGATTCCGGAGTTGATGCCAAAATAGTAATCCAGGATGGGCTGGTCAAAGTAAATGGACAGGTGGAAACAAGACGGGGAAAAAAACTTGTCAATCAGGATGAAGTATGTTTTGAAGGCAATTCTTTTATGATTAGAACTGCAAGCTTGAAAGAATGAGAATGAAAGAATGGTTATTAAATCGCTTGAACTTGAAAATTTTAGAAATTATGAGACGCTCTTGATAAATTTTGACAGCGGAACCAATATACTCTATGGTGACAATGCCCAAGGAAAAACAAATATTCTTGAAGCAATCTTTGTATCAGCAACAACAAAATCCCATAAGGGAAGTAAAGACAGGGATATTGTAAATTTTGCTTTTGATGAGGCACATATCCGTACTTATGTATTAAAAGATGGTTTGGAAAACCGTGTTGATATGCATCTTAGAAAAAACAAATCAAAAGGAATTGCCATCAATGGGCAAAAGATAAAAAAAGCCGCAGATTTGCTGGGGTTGTTAAATGTTGTCTTTTTTTCGCCAGAAGACTTGTCGATTATAAAAAATGGGCCGTCAGAAAGGCGCCGTTTTGTTGACATGGAATTATGCCAGCTTGATAGTGTTTACCTTTATAATTTGAATCATTATAATAAGATTATTAATCAGAGAAACAAACTTTTAAAAGAATTGAGTGTTCATCCGGAGCTAAAAGATACACTTTCTATATGGGATACTCAGCTTGTGTCATATGGCAGCAGGATTATTGAGAGAAGATCTGATTTTGTCAATCAGTTAAATGAAATTATATTTGATATTCATGCAAAACTTTCTGGAGGAAAAGAAAAGATTCAGATTGTTTATGAACCTGACAGTTTGATTGAGGAATTTGAACAAAAATTATCAGACAGTTTAGAAAAAGATATTCGTCTAAAACAAACTTCAAAAGGTCCTCACAGAGATGATTTTTCTTTTATGATAAATGGTATTGATATCAGAAAGTTTGGTTCTCAGGGGCAGCAGAGAACTGCAGCGCTATCATTAAAATTATCAGAAATAGAGCTTGTGAAAAAGCTGACAAAAGATACTCCTTTGCTGCTGCTTGATGATGTATTGTCAGAGCTTGACAGCAGCAGACAGAATTATCTGCTAAATAGTATTGGCGATATTCAAACAATTATTACGTGTACTGGATTGGAAGAATTTGTCAATAATAGATTTGAAATCAATAAGATTTTTTATGTTTCAAATGCATCATGCAAAGAAAACGAGTCAAAACTGAAACATTAAATTTATTACCGCAGGTGTTTTTGACAAATGCGGCAGAACTGAAAATCAGGAATGGGAGGAAATATATGAGTACTGAGTATGGAGCTGACCAAATTCAGATATTAGAAGGTCTTGAGGCTGTTAGAAAGCGACCTGGCATGTATATCGGCAGCACTTCTTCAAGAGGTCTGCATCATTTGGTTTATGAAATTGTAGATAATTCAGTCGATGAGGCATTAGCAGGGTATTGTGATACCATAGACGTCACCATCAATCCTGACAATTCTGTAACAGTCATAGACAATGGACGTGGAATTCCTGTAGGAATCAATCACAAGGCAGGAAAACCTGCGGTTGAGGTAGTATTTACAATTCTTCATGCCGGCGGTAAATTTGGCGGCGGGGGATACAAGGTATCAGGCGGTCTGCATGGAGTAGGCGCGTCTGTTGTGAATGCGCTTTCTAATTGGCTTGAGGTAGAGATTTGCAGTGAGGGAAAAATTTATAAACAGCGGTATGAAAGAGGGCATGTCTGCTACCCATTAAAGGTAATTGGAACGTGCGATCCTGAAATGACTGGTTCTAAAATTTCATTTATGCCAGATGACACTATTTTTGAAGAAACGATATTTGATTATGATGTGCTGAAACAGCGATTGCGGGAAATGGCGTTTCTGACAAAAAATCTCACAATTATACTTCGCGATTTGCGCAACGAAGAACAAATTGTTGAAAAAAAATTTTGTTATGAAGGCGGGATCAAAGAATTTGTTGTATATTTAAACCGCAGTAAGACAGCGCTTTATGATGATATCATGTACTTTGAAGGAAAAAAAGACAATGTGTATGTAGAAGTTGCAATGCAGCACAATGATTCCTATACAGAAAGTGCATACAGTTTTGTAAACAATATTAATACGCCAGAAGGCGGAACACATCTTGCAGGATTTAGAAATGCAATTACCAAAACATTTAACGATTATGCAAGAGGCGCAAAATTATTAAAAGACAATGAAGCAAATTTGAGCGGCGATGATATCAGAGAAGGACTTACAGCAATTGTTTCTATCAAGATAGAAGATCCTCAGTTTGAAGGACAGACAAAACAAAAACTTGGAAACAGCGAAGCAAGAGGCGCTGTTGACAGCATTGTGAGTGAACAGCTTACGTATTATTTAGAGCAGAACCCTGCCATTGCAAAACAGATATGCGAAAAATCTATTCTTGCACAAAGAGCAAGGGAAGCTGCCAGAAAAGCAAGAGATTTAACCAGAAGAAAGACTGCGCTTGATGGTATGACGCTGCCAGGCAAGCTTGCAGATTGTTCAGATAAAGACCCTAAAAACTGTGAAATTTTTATTGTGGAGGGTGATTCTGCCGGAGGCAGTGCAAAAACAGCTAGAAGCCGTGCAACACAAGCAATTCTTCCGCTTCGAGGCAAGATATTGAATGTGGAGAAGGCAAGACTTGACAAAATTTATGGAAATGCAGAAATTAAAGCTATGATTACTGCATTTGGAACAGGAATTCATGAGGATTTTGATATCACAAAGCTGCGCTATAACAAGATTATCATCATGACCGATGCAGACGTTGACGGAGCGCATATTGCTACGCTGATGCTCACATTCCTTTATCGGTTTATGCCCGAATTAATCAAACAGGGGCATGTATATCTGGCACAGCCTCCTTTGTTTAAATTGGAGAAAAATAAGAAGGTTTGGTATGCCTATACAGATGAGGAGCTTGCAAAGATACTAGATGAGGTAGGACGCGATCAGAATAACAAAATCCAGCGTTATAAAGGACTTGGTGAGATGGATGCAGAGCAGCTTTGGGATACGACAATGGACCCTCAAAAGCGTGTTCTTTTGAAGGTTTCTATGAATGAAGAGGCAGAATCTGAAATAGACCTTACCTTTACAACGCTTATGGGTGATAAGGTTGAGCCAAGACGTGAATTTATTGAATTAAATGCGAAGTACGCAAAAAATTTGGATATCTAATTTTTTAGTAACTGTTGTGAAAAGATAACAGTTCAGCCTAGGACTTTGCACTACGCTGCAAAGTCCGTAAGAAAACATAGTAGTTGAGATGCATCAAGCCACCACGAAGTGGTTTTGCATGGCTTGATGCCAGTAACAGGAAGCCGAAGGCTGAATTGTTACGTGAGAAGAAACGAGCTTGTTCGGATTGGTAATATTGTGCTGACGCCTAATTTGCGGGTTGTTGGTGATATGGAGGATTATTATGGATGATACAGTATTTGACAAGATACAGGAAGTTGACCTTCAGAAAACTATGGAGGAATCGTACATAGAGTATGCAATGAGTGTCATCGCTTCTCGTGCGCTTCCTGATGTCAGAGATGGTCTGAAACCGGTACAAAGAAGGGTGCTATATTCAATGATAGAGTTGAATAATGGCCCTGATAAGCCACATCGAAAATGTGCGCGTATTGTCGGCGATACCATGGGTAAATATCATCCCCATGGGGACAGTTCTATTTATGGTGCTCTGGTGAATATGGCACAGGAATGGTCTACACGCTATCCTTTAGTTGATGGTCATGGAAACTTTGGTTCTGTGGATGGTGATGGAGCTGCTGCCATGCGTTATACAGAAGCAAGACTTAGCAAAATTTCAATGGAGCTGCTTGCTGATATCAATAAAAATACAGTTGACTTTGTGCCAAACTTTGATGAGACAGAAAAAGAGCCGACAGTACTTCCCAGCCGCTATCCCAATTTGCTAGTAAATGGTACGCAGGGAATTGCAGTAGGGATGGCTACAAATATTCCACCACACAATTTAAAGGAAGTGATTGCTGCGGTTGTCAAAATGATAGATAACCGCGTCAATGAAGACAGAGATACAGAGATTGATGAACTTTTGCCGATTATCAAAGGGCCTGATTTTCCAACAGGCGGAATTATTTTGGGTACGCGCGGCACTGAAGAAGCATATCGCACAGGACGCGGCAAAATTAAAGTCCGCAGTGTGACAAATATTGAGACAATGGCGAATGGCAAAAGCAGAATTATTGTCACAGAGCTTCCATATATGGTCAATAAAGCAAGATTGATTGAAAAAATTGCAGAACTTGTAAAAGAAAAGAGAATTGATGGCATTACAGATCTGAGAGATGAATCTGACAGAGAAGGAATGCGTATTTGTATTGAGCTTCGAAAAGATGTAAATGCAAATGTCATCATGAATCAGTTATATAAACATACACAGCTTCAAGATAGTTTTGGCGTTATTATGCTTGCATTGGTGAACAATCAGCCAAAGGTTATGAATTTGAAGGATATGCTGACTTATTATATACGGCATCAGGAAGATGTTGTCACCAGAAGGACGCAGTATGATTTAAACAAGGCTGAGGAACGCGATCATATTTTACAGGGCTTATTGATAGCGCTTGACAATATTGATGAAGTTATCCGCATTATCAGAAGCAGTGCAAATACACAGGCTGCAAAAGAAGGGCTGATTCAACGATTTGACCTTTCAGAAGTGCAGGCACAAGCAATTGTTGATATGAGACTTCGTGCTCTGACAGGTCTTGAAAGAGAGAAACTTGAGCAGGAGCATGAGGAGCTTTTGAAAAAAATTCAGGAGTATAAAGCAATTTTGGCAGACAAGAAACTGTTACTTGGCGTTATCAGAAATGAAATCATGTTAATTTCTGATAAATATGGTGATGATAGACGTTCAAAATTTGCTTATGATGAATCTGAAATCGGCATGGAAGATTTAATTCCGCGTGGAAATACAGTGATTGCCATGACAAGTTTAGGATACATCAAGCGTATGACAGTGGATAATTTCAAAACCCAGCGCAGAGGTGGCCGTGGAATCAAGGGCATGTCAACAATAGAGGATGATTATATTGAAGATTTGCTGATGACAACAACCCATCATTATTTGATGTTTTTTACCAATTTTGGGCGCGTTTATCAATTAAAGGCTTATGAAATACCAGAAGCGGGCAGAACAGCAAGAGGTACTGCAATTGTCAATCTTTTGCAGTTAAATCCGGGTGAAAAAATATCTGCCATGATTCCTATTAGTGAGTTTGAAGAAGGCAAGCATCTTTTTATGGTGACAAAAAAGGGTGTTGCAAAGAAGACTCCAATTATGGAATATTCAAATGTTCGAAAAAATGGGCTTGCTGCAATTTCATTACGTGATGATGATGAACTTATCGAGGTAAAAACGACAGATGAAAATTCTGAAATTTTCTTAATTACGAAGTACGGAATGTGTATTCGCTTTAAAGAAACTGACGTACGATCTATGGGACGGGTTGCAATGGGTGTCATTGGCATGAATCTTGACGATGGCGATGAAATTGTCGGAATGCAGTTAAATACCCAAGGAGATGCGCTGTTGATTGTTTCTGAGATGGGAATGGGCAAACGAACAAGCCTGGATGAATTTACAGTACAGAAGCGCGGCGGCAAAGGTGTTAAAAGTTATCGTATTACAGAAAAAACAGGAAATGTTGTCGGTGTCAAAGCTGTCAAAAATGACAATGAGCTTATGATGATCACAACAGAGGGTGTTATTATCCAGATTCCTGTTTGTGATATTTCTGTTTATGGCAGAAATACCTCTGGTGTGAAGCTGATTAATCTGGATGATGATTCTGTGAAGGTGGCAAAGATTGCCAAGGTTAGAGAAAGGCTTTCTGATGGCACACAGGAGATAGAGGAAGAAGAATTGTCAGAGGACATCATAGAAGAAAGTACTTCTGATAATCAGGAAGATACCAATATATCTCAATAAAAGCAAAACAAAACCAATCGTTATGGTAAAATTAACAAATGTGCAGTACCAAACGATTTCCATATCCGTTCACATATTTATGTGAGCGGGTATGGCTGAACTGTTATATTTTTTGAATTAATTTTTACAGAGTTGTTCAATTTTTTTGATACAGATAGCTTCTTCCCTTTTTTCCAATGCGTTCTACAATTTTGATTTCGAATAGTATATTTAACAGGGTGGAAGCAGTTTTCTGTGAAATTTTAGCTGCTTTTCCCAAATCACCAGAAGTAAAGGATTCAGGAAGTATGTCTGGCAGAAATTTATTATAATCAGACAGCGTGTCTATTCGTATCTCGTCAAAGATTCCAACAGGAATACCATCCATGCGGGAAGAACCTTTCTTTTTGTTCTTGCTCCATCCATTTAAGTATCTAGTCTCCTCGACATCAATCAGACTAATAATAAAATGCAGTTTTGGGTTATTGATAAACATTTTGATACGATATAATTCTGGTACGATCTGGTAGAGTGTGCCTGTTTTTGGAGATTTGCGTTTTGGTGAAAGCTCACCTGTTTCCATATCAAGCCAAGACAACCATTTGGTATGTGCAACAGGATAAATAATTGTGACATCATATTCCTGCAAAAAATAAGAAAGTTTTTCTCTCATTTTATGAAAATTGCGTGTCTGCACTTCAAACAATTCGCCATCAATACAAATATCCGCTACAAAGGGACCAATTTTTACTTCATGATAATCAGGGTTGGGGGCATAATAATATTTTAAAACACTATGTATTGTTTTTTCCTGAAGTGTCCCAATTCCATTTTGTCCTTGCAGTGCACCAATCATCTGATAACAAGCTTCAGAAAAAAGAGTTTGATCAATTGTATTTTTCATCTCATACATTCCTCTTGAGAAAGATATTTTATGAATTTGTGTGTATTTGATAAAGGTTTGTATATTTATATTAGTGTATCAGATAATAGTAAAGATTAAAATGTCATATTGCCAAACAAATGTAGTTTTTAATATTCTTTCTTGAAAATATGTAAAATCGTGGTAAAATATAGTAATTATATTAAAAGCGTATGGAATGTATTGTTGATATGATGAAGGGACATGAAATAAAATGGGCATAGTACGAAGCAAATATTATGGAATTATACGTGGATTCACAGTAGGAATTGCATTTTTTTTACAAATTGGCATCATTATTTTTCTTGCAGTGTATTTGATGAGATATTCTATTTATGCTTATTTTGTTTTGGAACTTGTAAGCGTATTTACAGTATTTACTCTTGTCAATAATGCCGAATCTTATAAATTAAGCTGGATTATTATTATCCTTGTCTTGCCTGTTGCAGGGCTTTTTCTATATTTTATGTGGGGAAGAAAAAGAGTAAATTCTCGCTATTTCAGACGGCTGAGAGAACTAGATAATCAGATGATGCAAAGCCTAAAGCAAGATGAAAGTGTTGTTCATGATTTGGAAAGACAACACCCAAATAAAGTGCAGATTAGCAGATACTTGCGAAAAGAGGGATTTCCAATATATAACAATACCAAAGCCACTTATTATAAAGTCGGTGAAGATGTTTTATCTGCAATGCTAGAAGATATTAAGAGTGCCAAAAAGTTTATTTTTATGGAATACTTTATTGTATCAGATGGAAGGGTTTGGAGTGATATTTTAGAAGAATTAACCAAGAAGGCAAAAGAAGGCGTCGAAATAAAACTTTTGTTTGATGATTTTGGTACGCTTAGAATTAATACACATACATTTCGGGAAGATATCAAAAATCGTGGAATTCATATGTGTATTTTTAATCCGATTCACCGTGACATGGCACGCATGGCATTCAATTATCGAAATCATAAAAAAATTACAGTCATTGATGGAAATATTGCTTACACAGGCGGTTTTAACCTTGCAGATGAATATGCAAATTATATTCAGCGCTTCGGGCATTGGAAAGATTCCGGTGTTCGTCTTTATGGAGAGGGAGCATATAGCTTCACTTGTTTTTTTCTGGATATGTGGCGTGTTGGCCAAGAGACAGAAATTTGCAATGAAGATTATAAACCAGATGTCTCTGTCACGGAATCGGGATATGTACAGCCATTTATGGGGGGACCGCACAGAAATCCCCACAATCCTACAGAAGGCGCTTATACTAGAATGATTAACAAGGCAAGAGATTATATATATATTACTACGCCATACCTTGTGCTCGATCAAAGTATGCGTGATGATCTCACAAGTGCTGCACAGAGCGGCGTTGATGTCCGGATTATTGTTCCAAGAGTCTATGACAAATGGTATGTTTATATGGTGAATGTATCCAATTATGGCAATCTTATGGAAGCAGGTGTGCATATTTATGAATACAAGCCAGGTTTTATCCATGCAAAAAATGTCATATCAGATGATGAATGTGCAATCTGCGGGACAATTAATACTGATTATAGAAGTTTCTATCTTCACTATGAATGCGGTGTTTTTTTGAGTGAAATGGATGCGATAAAAGATATGAAAGAAGATTTTTTGAAGACGCTTATACAATGTGAAGAAATGAGTTTGGAAAAATGGGTAAAGAGACCTATTGGAAATAAAATAATGCAGTCCGCATTAAAAATATTGTCACCGTTATTGTAAAAATGTACTCTAAGAATCTCTTTCTGTTGATTTTGTGGTTGAATTGTTATCAGATGCCAAAAAGATATGGTTTTGGTTTGGCGTGTTCTTTGTTGCTATTAACCATGAAGTATTAAAATCGGTTAATTGTCGAAAGGAGTAATTTTGAATGAACAATAGAGATATTCTTAATGCTGCCAAAGAAGAATTAACTTCTTTAGATAGCCATTTAATTGATGTCTTGGAAATCAAACGTCCAGCAACTTTAGCATACGCAAAGCAACTCGCAAAAGTCATCTCAAAACTCTCTCCCTTGTTAGGAAATATGATTGAATTTTCTACAGTTGATTTGTTAAATGAGCATGATTGGAATGGTATGGGTGAATGGATAAGACAAGATCCCGGATTTCCTGATGCACTTTTTAAAAGTAGTATAATTCAACCAAACCCTGGTATTGAAATTAAGGCCTGGTTCCCATTTGCAACAGAAATTACAGCACGTTTCAAAGATAGCATAACAATTTTTGCACAGGATAATATAGATATGGCATTAATTGCATGGCTGCCAGAAAATATTATTTGGGGAAAACCTCAAATTATTGATGTCCTTGTAGTTAGTGGTAAGAGCGTCGCAGAAGCGAGAGATTTTCATTACCATAGACCACCCGACTACCTTGTTTTTGAGCCAGAGGACACCTCAAAACGTACTGCTAATCTACAGCAAACTAACACAAATGGTTATAAATTACAATCAGATAAATGTGATGCCAAAGCAGCATCCTCTGTTGTTGAAACATGGGGAAAAGATGCCCAAAGGTACAGTCCTGCTCCAGAATATCAACGGCTTCTAAGAACTCTATACGGACAATTTGTTTATAGGCTTGATACAAATTATGCCAAAATTGACCGTATAGAACATGAGGGAATTGAACAATTTAAAACCCGCGTTTTAAACACTGTTTTTCATGGAATGACCATTAAACAATGGAGTGAAACTTTATCCTCAAAAGATGAAAAAAAGTTAGAGAGCGCATTGAAAACCATCCTGTAAACTGTTTTTTACTCGTTCTATTGCTATATTGTATACATCATGATTTATTTCTGCACAAAAACAAGTTCGTTCCAACTCAGTTGAAGCAATCGCTGTTGTACATAATCCAGCAAATGGATCCCAAACCACATCGCCAACATCAGAAACCATTTCTATTGTACGTTTAATCAATTCTAAAGGTTTCTGATTTAGATGGATTGCCTTTTGGTTAATTTTTAGGCGTTCGCGTCCTCTCAATTGTGGTACCTGCCATACATTTGTCATACCAATAGGACAATAAAATTTTGAACGCATCTGTGCCCACTCTTTTTTTGATATAACAGTTTTACCGTTTAAAGAAAAGTATGGTTTTCCATTGTCTGATCCATATGTATTTGCGTATATTGCAATTTTTTCAAAAGCTTCTGCAGGCGGCATATACCATAAATGACATTTTGTAAAATATTTTCTTGTTGCGGCGTCTTTAACACCACAAGCCTCATTTGTTTTTGAAAATGGAAGTCCTGTACGTTCCCATTCATAACGCAACCATTCTTTCATTGTCATTTGTGTTCCCTCTACTATAAAGATAGGCTTTTTTACATATTGAACACACACTTCTGTAACTACAGGTAGATGTCTAATCGTTTTAGTATTTATATTTCCTGCCACATGTCCCATTCCTTTATCCCATACACAACAGGAAACATAATCCCATCCATATTTTTCTAACACTGGATGAACAGTCGCCCAACCAACCTCGGTACACCAAAACCATAATGTTGTGAGTGGTGTAGCAAAAGAACTCCATTTTTTAATATGTGGCTCATACCAATCCGCAAGCCCCTTATATGAAACTAAATCACCTGGAAATCCATTTACACCATATGGCCCATCACAAATTATGACAACAGGCGTTTCCCATGTACTATATAATTTAATCGCATCACCACAGTATAAATGAATATTTTCAAAATCCATTTTATCCACTCAAACATCCTCCCTATCTTGATAATGTTGGATAACATTCTCAAATTTACAATCAAAGTAGCTACAAAGACGATCAATAGTATCCATTAAACCTTGTTTTCCGTGTTTCATTTTATCCATAGAAGGCTTAGAAATATTTGTTTCTTTCATTAAATCTTTTTATGACATATTGTAATCAATTAATAATTTCCATAGGGGTTTATATGAGAAGGACATAATTTTGACTACCTTTTTTTATCTTAATATAAATATATTGACATTACAATACCTTTTCCTTGATATGGATACCTAAAAGTAACAGTTCAACCTAAAACAAAAACCGGAACTTTTGCTCCGGTTTTCATAAAGAATACATTTTTGATTATCCGATAACTTTTTTTACTGCTTCAATGACTCGTTCGGCTTGGAAGGGCTTCACAATAAAATCTTTGGCGCCCGACTGAATTGCTTCAATAACCATTGCCTGCTGCCCCATTGCAGAACACATAATAACGGTTGCGTTGGGATCAATCGTTCTAATTGCCTTTAATGCTTGTATACCATCTACTTCTGGCATCGTAATATCCATAAGAACAAGGTCAGGTTTTGTCTCATTGTATTTATCTACAGCTACTTTTCCATTTTCTGCTTCACCGGCGATTGAATAACCGTTTTTTGTCAAAATGTCCTTTATCATCATTCTCATAAAAGCAGCATCATCGACAATTAATACATTCTTTGCCATTTCAGTTCCTCCTCTGGAATAAATTATAAATAGAGTGTGCTAAATCAAAAGGATATAATTGCATAATTGTACTATCTATGAGCTTTCCGATTCTCATCCAAAAATTGATTTTAACAAAAAGTTCATCAGAGATATCATCTGGAAATACATAGTTTTCAACGACAACCTGCTGTACGATAGGAGGCGAGATATCAATTTTTTTATCAAACATCTTGCTCATTGCAGTAGCAGAACTTGCTGTCATCTGATTCATGGCTTCAGAAATAGCACTGATATGTAAAGGGGTGATATCGCTTTGTGAATACTCCCCTGTCCCATCATTACCCATCATAAGATCAGTGATAATTTTAGCATCCTTGTCCTTGAGAATAAGCATATTGTTACCAGAGAGACCCTGAGTATATTGTACTCTGACAAGAATACAAGAATTTTTATAATCTTTTAAAATTTCATCTTTGTGAACGAGAGATACATCCGGCGTTGTAATTTTGATTGGCTGCCCTAACATTTTATTCATGCTTGTAGCGGATGAGCCTATGGAAATATTAGAGATTTCACCAATTACATCTGCCTCATCTTTTGAGAAAAAATCCATATACAAACTCCTTTTTAAGCGTTGTAATGTTTCTATTCTTTATTCTACAAAATTTTTTTAGTTTTGTCTATAATTGAGTCATAATAAAATTAATTTTACGCAACAATTCAATTTGTGTTATAATAAAAAAAAATGAGAAAATAAAAGAATGAGGAACAAATATGAATGAAATTTTACGAGCGCTCCATTTAAGAAAATCTGTTCGTGTTTTTACGGAAAAAGAAATTGCAAAAGAAGATAAGGAACGTATTTTGAATGCATCATTGCAGGCGCCATCTGCCGGCTGTCAGATACTTTATACGATTCTTGATATTACCGATCAGGATAAAAAAGAAACATTGGCAGAACTCTGTGATCATCAGCCATTTATTGCAAAAGCAAAAATGGTGTTGATTTTCTGTGCAGATTGTAAGAAGTGGCTGTCTTTTTATGAAGAAGCAGGACTTTCTCCTAGAAAGCCTGGTGCAGGTGATTTGCTTTTGGCTGTTGAAGATGCACTCATTGCAGCACAAAATGCTGTCACAGCAGCAGAGAGCCTGGAAATCGGTTCTTGTTATATCGGGGATGTGATGGAACATGCAGAAGAGATGAAGCAGCTCTTAAAACTGCCGCAATATGTATATCCTGCATGTATGCTGGTATTTGGATATGCCACAGAACAGCAGAAAGAGCGTGAAAAACCAGAACGGTTTTCTCTTTCTGATATTGTGTGCGAGAATACCTACCAAAGTAAAAATAGTGAGCAGATTCGTGCAATGTTTGCAAAAAGCACAGGTACAAAAACATATGATGACTGGATGGAAGCATTTTGGAAAAGGAAATATGAGTCCGACTTTTCAAAAGAAATGAACCGTTCTATGGAGGTATATTTGAAGGATTTTGAATAAATAAGACAAGGTATTTGCAATAATATGCAAAATGTAGTATAAATAACAGTAACACAAGAAGCACCTGCATGACATTTATGCGGAAAACAAATTTTTCAGAGAAAGGTAAGGTTTTGAAGATGGGAGAGAATGAACTTTTCAACGTACTCAAAGAACATGGACAGGAGCATATTTTTGAGGCATACAAAAAATTAGATAATGCAGGTAAAGAAAAGCTGGCAGCGCAAATAGAACGAATTGACTGGTCTATTGTATCCATAGCAGGCCAAAAAGACCATACGCAAAAAAGAGGAAAACTTGAGCCATTGTCAGCATTGGAAGTAGACGTAATTCAAGCAAATAAAGAAAAATATGAAAAGCAGGGATTGGAAGCTATCAAAGCAGGAAAAGTCGGCGCTGTACTTTTAGCAGGCGGACAGGGAACGAGACTTGGTTCAGATGGACCAAAGGGAAAATACAATATTGGTATCACAAAAGATATGTTTATTTTTGAACGCTTGATTCGAAATCTACTGGATGTCACAGATAAAGCAGGGTGCTTTGTGCCCTTGTATGTGATGACAAGTGACAAAAATAATGATGAAACGATTGCCTTTTTTGAGGAAAAAGCATATTTTGGATATCCGAAAGATTTTGTGAAATTTTTTAAACAGGAGATGGCGCCTTCTGTTGATTTTGATGGAAAGCTTTATATGGAATCTGAAAATTCGTTGTCTCTTTCTCCAAATGGAAACGGCGGCTGGTTTTATTCGATGTCTGTGACAGGCGTGTTAAAGGATGTCAAGGCAAGAGGGGTTGAATGGCTCAATATTTTTGCAGTGGACAATGTACTTCAACGAATTGCAGACCCTGTTTTTGTAGGAGCAACGCTTGATTCTGGTTGTGTGAGTGGTGCAAAGGTTGTTCGAAAAGCAGATCCACAGGAGAAGATAGGCGTCTTGTGTTTAGAGGATGGCAAGCCTTCAATTGTTGAGTATTATGAAATGACAGAAGAAATTATCAATTCCAAGGATGAAATTGGACAACTTTTGTATAATTTTGGTGTAATCTTAAATTATTTATTCCGAGTAGATAAGCTTGAAGAAATTTTGAGTACAAAGATGCCAGTACATGTTGTTGAGAAAAAGATTCCTTATATCAATGAAAATGGCGAATATATCAAGCCGGAGACACCAAATGGATATAAATTTGAACTTTTGGTTCTGGATATGATTCATTTGCTGGATAACTGCCTGTCATTTGAAATTGTTAGAGATTATGAATTTGCACCAATTAAAAACAAAACAGGAGTAGATTCTGTGGAGAGCGCACAAGCACTTTTGAAAAAGAATGGCGTAGAATTATGATAAAAAATGTGATATTTGATATAGGAAATGTACTTGTTGACTTTAGATGGCGTGATCTTATGGAGGATTTGAAGCTTTCAAAAGAGGTAAAAGAGGAATTTCAGCATACTGTATTTGGCAGTAAATGGTGGGGGGAACTCGATCATGGTATATACGAAGAATCTGAAATTGTTGAGAAATTCCGCGAAGAAAACAAAAATTATTTAGAAGAGTTTAACTTGGTTTGGGACAATCGGGATAAGCTTGTAGAACCATATGCCTATTGTGTGACATGGATAGAACATCTTAAAGCATGTGGCCTTAATGTTTATTTGTTGTCCAATTATCCAAGAGATGTATTTGCGCTCCATGCAAATGCCGGAAGTTTTCCATTTCTTGATAAGGTTGATGGAAAGGTTGTTTCAGGATTTGTCAAAATGGTTAAGCCAAATGCTGATATTTATGAGCATCTTATGAAAGAATATCAATTGGAAGCTTCAGAATGCGTATTTATTGATGACAGAGAAGAAAATATTGAAACAGCAAGAATGCTTGGCATGAAAGGAATTGTATTCAAAACATATGAGCAGGCAGATGCTGATCTCAATAAGATGCTTGGTGGTTCGTATAATTTTGTCAAATCTGATTTATAATGCATAGTTGAAACGGCGATTTCTGATCGCCGTTTCTATGTATGCAAAAAGTACGACTAAGAAAGGGTTTTGTTATGAGATTTGTAATACAGCGTGTAAAAGAAGCAAGCGTTTCTGTAGATGGAACAATTATAGGACAAATTGGCCATGGTCTTTTGGTCTTTGCAGGCGTTGCGGACAGTGATGATACACAGATAGCAGATAAAATGATTGATAAATTGACAAAACTGCGTATTTTTGACGATGCAGAAGGAAAAACAAATTTATCAATATCGGATGTAAATGGGGAATTTCTAATTATTTCACAGTTTACGCTATATGCGGACTGTCGAAAAGGAAACCGTCCTTCTTTTACATTGGCAGGAAAGCCCGAACAGGCAGAACAATTGTACGAATATATTATTCGTGAGATTCAGAAAAAAGGGTTTCAGACCAAGCGGGGATCATTTGGCGCAGATATGAAAGTTTCTCTTTTGAATGATGGACCGTTTACCATCTTGTTAGATTCCGATGAAATTGTGACAAAAAAGCAGTGAAAGGAAAAGAAAAATACATATGTTTACGGACAGATTTTCAGAATGGTCATGGATAAATATTTTGATAAGAATTGTTATCTCTTCTGTGATTGGCATGGTAATAGGAATTGATCGCGGTGTTAAAAGGCGCGGCGGCGGTGCAAGAACTACTATTACGGTATGTCTTGGCGCAACGATGGTAATGTTGATGGAACAGTATTTTGAGGAACTTTATCCAGAACGGTTTGACATTTCAAGAATCGCTGCCCAGGTCATCAGTGGGGTTGGATTTTTGGGCGCTGGTTCCATACTGATATCTGGCCATCAGATAAAAGGTTTGACTTCTGCAGCAAGTATCTGGACATGTGCATGCGTTGGTCTTGCAGTAGGAATCGGGTTTATTGATGGAGCAGTGATACTCACAGTATTTTGGCTTGCCAGTGTACACCTAGTTCCATATGTGGAAGATAGAATCTATAAATATACGCGCTATATGACAATTCTTATTGAGGTCGAGAATGGCAAAGCGATAACTCAGGTGTCAAAGCAACTCAAAGAGGACCACTGTTTTGTAGATACTTTTTATGTGGACAAGCCAAAAGCAAAAGGGCAGCATTTTCAGATTGTGACAACCTTTCAGATACCAAGGGGAAAAAAGAAAGAAGAGTATTTGAATTTGCTGCAAAGCCTTAAGGGTGTGGAGTCTGCGGATGAAATATAAAATCGTTTTGAGGGGGATGATGATTATGGAAGAAGCAAATCATGGATATTTTGAGGAAGCATTATCCAATTTTACAAAAGATTTTGCCTATGGAGGCGCAATCAGACATTTAGCGGATCATGGATATACAGTGGATAAGATTATAAAAGAATTTCATTATCCAATATCAAGAGAATCCATAGAAAAGATTGTAAACCAACATTTAGCAGAACAAAAGAAAATGAGAGGTTTTTCAGATGGCATTGACACAGCTTCAAAAACTGGAATTGAATAAAAGAGTCGATAAAATATTTTGTGCGCCTTCCAATACACCGATAAAGGGACATCCGCTGGAAATCGCTTTTGTGGCGGACATATCAGGCAATATCCAAGAAATAGACAACTCAATAAAAGATGCGGTAACTGCGCTCAAATCACATGATAAGCTTTTTCAAAATATGCGCAGCAATATGGTTTATTGGGGAAGCAGTATTTCTACAAAAGTAATGCCAATGTCATTTATCCAGATGGGAAAGGCATTTGAAGATTCTGAGGATAATATTGGTGAAATTGTGGATAAATCACGAAATTTTGATCAGCTTTGTGGATATTTGAAGCTTTATCATGCCAGATGCAGAGCAATTCTGATATTTATTGACTGCACTTATGAGGAATTAGAAAAACAGCAGTATTTTGTTTTGGATACTGCAAAGGCGATAGAAAATCTAAATCCATTTTTGAAATATCGTATTTTGCTGATTACGAAAGATAAAATGGAGCCTGCAAGTGCACTCATGATGAAGCTGATTCGCGGTTCAATATAGAATCAAACAAATAAAATTACTCGTGAATGTATTCTTGCAATATCAGATACAGGGAGATTGCGAGAGTACATAGTATAGTATGGAGGCTAGAAATGGAACAAAATAAGAATAATGAATATGCAACCAAAACGTTAATCAAACGCTTTCTACCATATTTTAAACCATATTATAAAACATTATATGTGGATTTATTCTGTGCGGCACTCACAACTGTCTGTGAAATTGTGCTGCCGTTGATTATTCGGAAAATTACAAATACAGCGCTTGAAGATGTGACGCTATTGACAGTGCGCATGGTAGTAGGTTTAGCGTTGGTGTATTTTGTACTTCGAATTATTGATGCATTGGCAAATTATTATATGGCTGATACAGGCCATATTATGGGCGCCAAAATAGAGACAGATATGCGTCGTGATGCGTATGCGCATTTGCAGCAGTTGTCAAACACATATTTCAATAATACAAAAGTCGGTCAGATTATGGGTAGAATTACAAATGACTTGTTCGAAGTGACAGAATTCGCACATCACTGTCCAGAGGAATTTTTTATTGCGGGAATCAAAATTGTGATTTCCTTTGCGATTTTATCACAGATTCATTTGCTGCTTACTTTAATGATTTTTGTGTTTGTACCAATTATGACAATTGTGTGCAGAATGATTAACAAAAAAATGAGGACTGCATTTAGCAGACAGAGGAATCAGATAGGTGAGCTGAATGCAAAGATTGAAGACAGCCTTCTTGGACAAAAGGTAGTAAAAGCATTTACAAATGAAGAGTTAGAATCACAAAAATTTGAGGACGGTAATCAGGAATTTCTGAAAATAAAGACATACACCTATAATCTAATGGGTATTTTCAGTACTTCTACTAGAGTTTTTGACGGCTTAATGTATCTAACAATTATTATCGGCGGCGGTTTTTTCCTGATGAATGGAAAAATACTTCCTGGTGATATGGTTGCATATGTAATGTATGTGTCAACACTGATAGCAACGATTCGTAGAATCATCGAATTTGCAGAACAGTTTCAGCGCGGTATCACAGGAATTGAACGATTTATACAGATTATGGATGCAGATATTGAGATTTTTGATGAACAAGATGCCAAGGATCTTGTAGAGCCAAAGGGAGAGATTGTATTTAAGAATGTCAGTTTTGAGTATCCAGATGACCACAATAAGGTATTTTCCAATCTAAACTTACAAATTCATGCAGGGGAAAAACTTGCGATTGTAGGGCCTTCAGGAGGCGGTAAAACAACCCTGTGCAATCTGATTCCAAGATTTTATGATGTATCAGCGGGAGAAATAACATTAGATGGCAAAAATATTAAAAAACTGACATTAAAGAGTCTGCGGCAAAGTATTGGGGTTGTTCAGCAAGATGTGTATCTTTTTTCTGGAACTGTATATGAAAATATTGCTTATGGTAAGCCGGGCGCATCTTATGAGGAGGTGACAGAAGCGGCAAAAAGAGCTGGAGCAGATGAATTTATAAGAGATTTGAAGGATCAATATGATACATACGTCGGAGAACGTGGTGTGAAGCTGTCTGGAGGACAAAAGCAGAGAATTAGTATCGCAAGGGTGTTTCTCAAAAATCCGCCAATTTTGATTCTTGACGAAGCAACCTCAGCGCTTGATGAAGAAACAGAAAAACAGTTTTTAACGAATTTGAGAGAAATGAGCAATGTAACATGTATTATTGTGTCGCATAAAAAAGCGGCACTTGAGATATGCAATAAGCATATTCAAATAAATAACGGAAAGATTGTTGAGGGATAATTATGTTGTTAACAAAATGGAGCAGAAGCTTTGACAGAGAACATCCGCTGCCGGAGTATCCAAGACCTCAGTTTGTACGTGACAGCTACCTGAGTCTTAACGGCACTTGGAAGTATGTTATCAAGAATAACAGCGGCAGACCTATGCGATATCTGGCGGATATTACAGTTCCTTTTTCACCTGAAACGGAGATTTCGGGTGTATGCAGAGTGTTAAAGCCGACCGAGTATCTTTTTTATTTAAAAAAATTCACCCTGCCTGATGGCTTTAATAAGGGCAGAGTGTTTGTTAATTTCGGTGCTGTTGACCAGCTTGCCACTGTTTTTCTCAATGGTAAAGAAGTGGGTGAGCATAAGGGCGGCTATACTCCTTTTAAATTCGAGCTTACAGATTATCTGATTGAGGGCGAAAATAAATTGGAGGTAAAGGTACAGGATTTTACTGATACACGCTCCTATTCAAGAGGAAAGCAGAAAACCAAGAGAGGCGGTATCTGGTATACTGCGCAGAGCGGTATATGGCAGTCTGTATGGCTGGAGGCAACACCTGTTGAGCATCTGGAATCGGTTAAGATTACTCCGGATTATGACAATGAGCAGGTCAGCTTTGAATACTTCGGCACGGATGATGTTGAGGTTTTGATTTATGACGGTGATACCTTAATTGCCGATACTACGGATAAAACAGTTAAAATTCCTGATTTCAAATCATGGTCACCTGAAAGTCCGTTCCTTTATAATGTAGTGTTCAAGGCTTGCGGAGAAAGTATCAAATCATATTTCGGTATGCGTAAATTCTCTGTTGGTGTTGATGAAAACGGAATTAAAAGACTGTTCCTTAATAATAAGCCGTATTTACATAACGGCTTGCTTGACCAGGGATACTATTCTGACGGATATCTTACTCCGCCGACCAATCAGGCTATGGAAAACGATGTGCTTTTTGCCAAAAAGGCAGGCTTTAATATGCTCAGAAAGCATATTAAAATTGAACCTCTTTTGTGGTACCATTATTGTGATGTCAATGGCATTCTTGTTTGGCAGGATATGGTTAACGGCGGCGGGGAATATGGTCTTGAGGTTTCTGTTATTCCGTTTGTGAATATTAAGCTTGATGATACGAATTACAGAAATTTCCACCGTGTTGAAAAAGA